>Ga0134124_10005391_pt1 | contig 10287 bp, 8 predicted proteins | sample KB304_FD_96880 | JGI IMG/M metagenome (GOLD analysis project Ga0134124, IMG submission 96880) | Terrestrial soil microbial communities without Nitrogen fertilizer from Kellogg Biological Station, Michigan, USA - KB3-0-4 | ecosystem: Environmental > Terrestrial > Soil > Unclassified ... | reverse complement strand
GTTCACATGGAAGGCGCCAGCAACCTGATCGGTCTGGACCTGCACCTCACCAAGGAAAAGATGCGCGAGCTGTTCCGTGCGCTTGAGGAAAAGAAACGCGTGCTGGAGCTAGTCGATCGTTTCCTCGAACAACCCGCCGGCGAAATCGGAGTCCATGTGGGACTCGCCGCCACCCACCCCTCGATGGGCGAGCTCTCGCTGATTGGCGTGCCGGTGCAGCTCGCGAGCGGCATCTCCGCCGTCATCGCCGTGCTTGGCCCCATGCGGATGAACTACGGCCGCGTGATGTCGGCCGTGCAGAACGTGGGCCAGGCGTTCGTCGATTCGTAGCGCGATGCTTCATGCAGACCGTGCCGGCTCCTTTCAGTCGCGGTTCCGTGCAAATGGTCGCCGGCACAGAACCGCGCGCGATAGCAAGCGGCGGAACCAATGATACGCTGGAATTGTGCGTAACGGAAAAAAGAAAATGAGTAGCGAAAGCATTACGAAAGACGCCGACGAGCCGCAGCCGGTCGAACCCCAGTCCGCCGAAGGCGCTGGTGATCCGTCCGATCCCCTTGCCGCGCTGACCGCCGAACGCGATCAACTTGCTGCCGAAAAGGCCGAGTTGCACGACCGATTTTTGCGCAGCCAGGCGGAATTTCAGAACTCCCGCAAGCGCGCTGAAAAAGAACGCGTCGAGTTCGCCGAATACGCTAGCACCGAAGCCGTGCGAGCGCTGCTCCCCATTCTCGACGACTTCGAGCGCGCCACTAGAGCCGAATCGTCCGACAAAGAGTTCAGCAAAGGGATGCAGATGATCTATCAGCGCTTCTATGACTCCCTGAAGAAATTGGGGTTGGAGCCGATTGTATCCACGGGGCAGCCCTTTGATCCGCACGTGCATCACGCCGTCGAGATGGTGGAGACCGAGGAGGCCCCCGATCACACCGTGCTCGATGAATATCAGAGAGGGTACAATTTCAAAGGCCGCCTGCTGCGACCGGCCATGGTCAAAGTCGCCGTCGAGCCAGGTTCTAAACAAACAGGTTCCAACTAGAACGGAGAAGTTAAGCACTTGAGCGTGATCAAACGCGACTACTACGAAATTCTCGGCGTCAGCCGCGATTGCGATGAACCGGCGCTCAAAACGTCGTACCGCCGGCTTGCGCTCGAATTTCATCCGGACCGCAATCCCGGCAATCACGAGGCCGAGGAAAAATTCAAGGAAGCCGCGGAGGCCTATAGCGTCCTGAGCGATGCCCAAAAGCGCGCCGCTTACGATCGTTACGGCCATCAAGGCGTGTCTTCAGCCGCGTCCAATGGATTCGATCCTTCGGCTGGCTTCCCCGATCTGGCCGACATCCTCAGCGACGTGTTCGGATTCGGCGATGCGTTTGGCGGACGGGGGCAGCAGCGGCGTACGCGCGCACAACGCGGCGACGATGTCCGCTACGATCTGGAAATCGCATTCGAGGACTCCATGCGCGGCCTGTCCATCGACATTCAGGTGCCGCGCCTGGAAGAATGCGGCCGCTGCAAGGGAAAAGGCGCTGAGCCTGAGGACGGACTCACCACGTGCCCCATCTGCCGCGGTAAGGGCGAGGTCATTTATCAACAGGCTTTTCTATCGGTGCGCCGCACCTGCAACCAGTGCGGCGGGCGCGGCCAGATTATTCGCCGGCCGTGCAAGGAATGCAAGGGTGAAGGCTACCAGCGGCGCGAGCGCAAGCTGAAGGTCAACATTCCGGCAGGCGTCGACGAGGGTACCCAACTGCGGCTCTCGCAAGAGGGGCAGCCAGGCGTAAACGGCGGACCCCCGGGAGACCTGTATGTCGTCCTCAAGGTCAAGTCGCATCCGATTTTTGAACGTCACGAGGACAACCTGCACTGCACCGTGCCCATCAACGCGGCGCAGGCGGCACTGGGCGCATCGATCGATATTCTTACGCTCGACGGCCTGCAGACCGTTAAGATTCCCGAGGGCTCACAGGCCGGCCAGCGCTGGCGCATCAAAGGAATCGGCGTGCCGCACGTCAATGGCAGCGGCCGCGGCGACTTGTTTATCCACCTGGACGTGCGGATCCGGACGAAGCTCTCCCGCGACCAGCGCAAGCTCTTCGAACAGCTTCGCGAACTGCTGCCCGCTGAAAACGAGCCTACTGAAAAAGGCATCTTCGACAAAGTCAAAGACTACTTCATGTAGGGTTTTTAGAACCGCACTGTAAGACCGACACGCACCGCGCGCGAGGAGCCCGGGGAAATGTTGGTATTGCTATCCGCGTTGAGATAGTATTTCGCGTTGAACAGGTTTTCGACATTGGCTTGCAGGCGGATCTTCTCGTTGATCGAGTAGTAGACAGCCGTATCCGCCCGCGTGTATCCCGGAAGCGTAACGGTATCGTCGATGGCCGCGAACATCTTCGTGCGCTCCAGCACTCCCAGACCCGCACCCCATCGCCGCGCGATCTGGTAGTTGTTCCACAAGGAAAATGTGTGGTGCGGCACTTGCGCGACCTGCGCCCCCGCGGCCGCCGCCGTGGTAGCGCTGACGACAAAGGCGTCCTGATAAGCGTAGCCGCCGGTGATTTTCCACTTGCGCGTGACGCTGCCCGATAACCCCAGCTCGAACCCGTTGCTGCGCTGGCCGCCGGTCTGCACGATCGCGGTGGGATTGTTGGGGTCCGTCGCTCTGGTGTTACTACGGTCCAGTCGATAGAGCGCCGTGGTGAGGGAAAGATCGCTGCGCAGGTCCCACTTCACGCCCACTTCATAGTTGTTGAATTTCTCCGGGATCGCCTGTTGCGTGATGCTGGTCAGCGAAGAAAATTGATCGCCCGAGCTGGGCAGATAGGAAACGCTATAGCTGGCGTACATCGATACCGCCGTGACCGGCTTGAAGATCACACCCGCGCGCGGCGAAAGCAGATTGTCGATGCGGCGGAGATCCGTGCCGCTGCGGTTGTCGTGGTATTGCAGGTCGAAATGATCGAAGCGGACGCCCGCCACCACCTGGAAGTGGCGCGAGAGTTCGATTTGGTCCTGCAAGTAAGCCGCGCCCAAATTGGTCATCAGATGATTGTTCGCATCAGTCGCGCTTTGCCGGAAGACAGTCCGCGCGTTGATGGTCGGGTCGCCGTACGGGACCAGAATAGACGTGGCCGTGTTATTGAAATAGCCGGTATTTCTTAAGTTATCGGTAAGCTGCCGGCCGGCCTCCACTCCGGCCAGCAGCGTGTGGCGGATGCGCCCAGTCGCAACCGCGTAAATGAAGTCAGTCTGATTAAAAAGATTGCGGCGCTGCGTGGCGTTGTTATAAGCCGAAAGCGAAACTTGGGTTTGATCCGCGCTCACGACACCGGGCACGAAATTCTGGTAGCCCCGGTTGTAATCTCCTATTGACGTGCGATTGCGAATCGTGAGGCGGCCCATTTCGTGTTCCACCGTCACCGTCCCTACATTCACATTGGCGTGGACATTGCTGTTGGTGGGGTCCCCGAAATAAGCGGAGATGTCCATTTCCGCCGGGCGCCCGCGAAACGATGGAATCCCGCGATCCGCAATACGGTTATCGCGGAGGTGTTCGTAGCCCACGATGATGCGAGTCTTGCTGGTGGGAGCATACGTAAACGTCGGGTTCACCGCAAAGCGCCGCAGGTTCACGTACTGGCGGAAGCTGTCTGAATCCTCGAACATCCCGTTCAGGCGGAAAGCCAGTTTGTCGTTGAGCGGATGATCCAAATCGGCCGCGAAACGCTTGTTCCCGAAGGACCCACCCATCAGGCTGATCTCACCAAAGTTCATAAAGTCGGCCTGCTTGGTCACTTGATTAATCACGCCGCCGCCCCCGCCGCGTCCAAAGATCATGGCGTTGGGACCCTTGAGCGCTTCCACGCGCTCCAGATTGTAGAGATCGCGATAATACTGCACGTCGTCGCGCACGCCGTCGACAAAGAAATCCGCCGAGGAGCTATTGCCGCGGATCACCACTTGGTCCCGATTATTCTCGCCCTGAATCGCCGTGATGCCAGGCGTGTAGCGCACCACATCGCCCATGCTCATCATGAGCTGGTCTTGCACCAGCTCCCGAGTGACCACCGATACCGACTGCGGCACATCGCGCAGCAGCGTCAGCGTTTTGGTCGCCGTGCGGCTGGCCGGCGCTAAATATGCAGCACTTTCCGTGACCGTAACGCTCGCGACCACCGGAGCTACTTGCAGCGTAATGTCATTTGCAGACGAAGGCAAAACGACCTCGCGGACCGTCTCGACGAACCCCTCCTTGGCCACTTTGAGAGTATACGCGCCTGGCTCCAGCACCAAGGAATAGCGCCCTTCTGGGGTCGAATCGGCGGAAGCGCCGGGGAGGCCGCCCTTAGGAACCACCGTCACGTGAGCGCCTGAAATAGGAGCTCCTGCGGGATCCAGTATTCGCCCTTCCAGTGCCTCAGAATTGGCGGATTCGGCGTGCACCTGTAAAACCAGCCCCAAAGCCATGAAAATTCGTAACACCGAATAACCGCTCCCGTCTCAGTTGCAACTGACTTGCAAACTAAAAGTGAGTATAGCGATTCTTGCAGCGTGTGTCAATGAGATTTGCAAGTGTAATGCAACTAGGATTGCCTGGGCAAACGATCCGCCCGCGCCGCCGCAGCGGCGAATTTCTCAGCTAGCAGCGCGATCTCTTCCACCGGGACATTCATCTTTCGCCGCCAGTTGGGATACTGCCAGGTGCTCCCTGGCAGATTCTGCTGCTCGGTTTCGCCCGAAAGATCTTCCTGATTGATCACCGCCAGCACACATGGTGTCGACAGAAGAAACCCCAGTGGATCGCTGGCGAATCCGGAGGCCGCGAGCGCCTCTTCCAGGCGATGGACTTCTCCCGCGCGATGGACCTTCTGGTTGCGATACTCGTCTTCATCGGCCAGACCCGCGGCCTTGCGCGCGTCCAGATCGCGGCCCTGAGCGAAGCCGGCGAGCGTCGGCAGATCGTGCGTAGTCGAGCACACTAGCGCGCTTTCCGGATAAGTATCGGGAGGACGAAAGTTCCCCGCCCGATCGCGCTCGAACCATAGCACGCGATAGCTCAGAACCCCTGCGTGAAACAGCGACGCGCGGACCTCGTCGGTCACGGTACCCAGATCCTCACCAATCACCACGAAATTGCCGCGCACGCTTTCGAGCGCCAGAATGCCCAGCAAGTCGGCCGCGTAATCCTGCACGTAGGTGCCCTGGCTGGTCTCAAACCCTTGCGGAATGGTGAAGAGCCGGAAGAAGCGCATCACGTGATCGATACGCAGCGCGCCCCCGCAGGCCGCCGCGTTGCGAATGGATTGCGCGAACAACTGATATCCGTTACGGCGGTGCTCCTCGCGATTGGGCGGCGGGAAGCCCCAGTCCTGGCCGCTGGGCGCCAGTTCATCCGGCGGGGCTCCCACACGCGAGCCCGGCACAAAGAACGGACGCAGAGCCCACAAGTCGGCGCCGTACTGGTCAGTGGCCAGCGCCAGGTCGTGATACAGGCCGATGCTCATCCCGCGCTGCAGAGCACGAGCATGCGCCGCGGCGGCCTGGATCTGGATTTGCCACTGCAGGAACACGAAAAACAGAATGCGCTCGTGATGTTTCTTGAAAAATTCGTCGGTGGCAAACGACCCGGAGTCGCGATACTCTTTGGGCCAGTCGGTCCACAGCCAGACGTTCGGATCGCGGCGATGCATCTCTTCATCGAGTGCGCAATACGTGGCGTAATCCCACAGCAACTGCCCTTGCGATTGCGCGTACATCATAAACTCTTCCTGTTCCAAATGCGCCGGCCCGCGCCCCGCCAAGAACTGCTCGAAGATGCGCCCCAGCACCGCCAATTTCAACCGCGCCACGCGCTCGTATTCGACAAACTCGCTGGCGCGCAATTCCTCGATTTCGCGCCGCATGGCGTCGTCGAGGTGCGCGTCGCCGACCCGCTCCACGTCCAGATAAATGAAGTTGCGGAAAAACGCGCACTGCGGCAGGTATGGGCTGGTGTTATACGGTTGGCGATTGGCAATCGCGTGCAGCGGATTCAGCGCTACAAACGCCGCGCCGGCCGGAGCGAAAGCGTCGATCACGGCCTCTAAATCCGTAAAATCGCCGCAACCCCAATTTCGTTCCGAGCGCAGTCCGTAGAGGCTCACTGCCAGTCCCGCCCCGCGCTGTTTCACTGCTCTCGCGCGGGTCGGACAAACGATCAAACGCGCGTCCGCGAAAGTCTCCAACTCCGGCTCCTGCATCCAAATCAGGCGGACGCGGTGATACCCCAGCCGCAGGGGCCTCGGCAAAGGCACGCGCTTGACCAGCCATTCCGTGCCCTCCACACTGTAGGTTTCGAGAGTCGCCAGTTCCGGCATCCAGAACCAGTGATGCTCCAGCTCCCCGCCTTCCCAGGCGAGTTCCAGCTTGATCGATGAACCGTTGCGTAGCGCCGGAATGCGGACACGCATATGATCGGCGTCCTCGCGTACCACTGTCGTCGGGTCAATCGGGCAGCGCCGCTCTGCAGCCTCGCGCGCCGTCAGACCGCGCTCGATCTCTTCATCGCTCCCGGCCGCGAATCCCAGGGACCCTAGCAGCGCGCGCAAAACCTCTGGCGAAGCCTCATGGGCCCGGCCCCAGGTGTCGTAATAACACAGCTCGATTCCGTACGCCTGCGCGGCGCGGGCCAGAAGATTTTCGTCGCTCATGGAAACTTTCAGTGTAGCCGTGAGACAATGGACTCGTGGACTCGACCGACACAAAATTTCATTTGAGCCAGCCCCCGGAGCTGTTCGCGCGCATTGACCAAGAGCCGGAAGCCGACGAATTCGGCGAATCGATCGTGATGACCACCATCGGCAGTGTGGTCAACTGGGGCCGCAAGAACGCCATCTGGCCGATGAGCTTCGGCCTGGCCTGCTGTGCCATTGAGATGATGTCGATGATCGGCTCGCGCTTCGACATTTCACGCTTCGGCGCCGAGGTCATGCGCGGATCGCCGCGCCAGTCCGACCTGATGATCATCGCCGGCCGCGTCTCGAACAAAATGGCCCCCGTAATCCGCCGCCTGTACGAGCAAATGCCCGAACCCAAGTGGGTGATCTCGATGGGCGCCTGCGCCACCTCCACCGGCGTGTTTTCGAACTACGCGCTGGTACCCGTGAACCAGGTGATTCCGGTAGACGTCTACGTCCCCGGCTGCCCCCCGCGCCCAGAACAGTTGATCTACGCTGTGACCATGCTGCAGAAGAAAATCGAGCAGGATACCCACGTCGTCGCCAAGCTGCTCAACATCGACTAGCTAAAGTGTTTTTCCATCCCCGCCGTCCTAGTACCATAGAGATTGCACATGGCGGCCGAAATTCCGGCGATTGAAATCCGCGACCTGCGAAAAGTGTACGGCGATAAAGCCGCGGTCGACGGCCTTACGCTCACCGTCCCACAAGGCTGCTTCTTCGGTTTCCTGGGACCCAATGGCGCCGGCAAAACCACCACCATCAAAATGCTGATGGGCCTGGCGCCGCCCACGTCCGGAACCATCGAACTCCTGGGCTTGCCCATGCCCGGGCGCTCGCTCGACATCAAACAACAAATCGGGCTGGTGCCGGATGAATCCATGCTGTTCGATCACCTCACCGGCGGCGAATTCATCGAATTTGTCGGCCGCATCTATGGGCTCGACCGTTCGACCGCCCGCGCGCGCGCCGATGAGCTGCTGGATCTGTTCGAGCTCGGTTATATGCCGAAGAAGCTGATTGCTGAATACTCCAAAGGGATGCGCAAGCGTGTGGCTATGGCCGCGGCGCTGATTCATCGCCCCAAACTTTTCCTGATGGACGAGCCCTTCGAAGGCGTCGACGCCGTGGGTGCGCGCCTGATGAAAGACATCCTGCTCGACCAAGTCCGCCACGGCGCCACCATCTTTCTCACCTCGCACGTGCTCGAAGTGGTGGAGCGCCTGTGCGAGCGCGTCGGCATCATCCACGAGGGCAAACTGATTGCCGAAGGCCCGATGTCCGAAATGCGCGGCGCCGCGGAAACACTCGAAGACGCTTTCGTGCGCGCACTCGGCATGGAGCACGCGGCCGATACGCTGGATTGGCTGTAGCCAAGCCCACGCCATGACGCAAATCGGCGCGATTTTCTGGGCTCAGTGGCGGACGCTATACCATTTCTATCCGCGCCGCGGCGTCGCCTGGTCCGCTGTAGTCGGTTTGATTTGGTACGGCCTATGGACGAGTGTCGCCATCGTCATGCTGCGTGTCTTCAGCAACCCCACTCAAATCCCGGTGATTCGAGTCGCTCTGCCCGGCGGCCTCCTGCTCATGTTTCTTTACTGGCAAGTTGTACCGCTCTTGCTCGCCACCACCGGTTCATCGCTCGATCTGCGCAAGCTGCGCGCCTACCCCATTCCAGACAGCCAGCTCTTCTCCATCGAAGTTCTGCTGCGCGTCACCGCCGGCATCGAGATGGTGCTGGTGTTGATCGGGATCACCATCGGCGCGCTGCTGAACCCCGCGCTTGCCAAGTGGAGCCTGCTGGCGACGGCGGCCTACGTGACCTTCAACCTGATCATCGCCGTGGGACTGCGCGATACCCTGGCGCGCCTGCTGGCCCGCAAGCGCATTCGTGAGCTGGTATTTTTCTTCCTGATCCTGGCTGCGGCCTTACCGCAATTGTTAATGGCGCGCCGCGGCCTGGTCAGCCCGCAATTGCAGTTGTTGATGGCCCGTGATTCCTGGGAGGGATGGCCTTGGACCGCATCGGCAAACATAATCCTGGGGAATCGCCTGCTGCGTTCGCTCTCCGTGCTCTCCGCGTGGACCGTGGGTGCGCTCCTGTTCAGCCGCTGGCAATTCTCGCGTACGCTAGCCTTCGATGCGGACGCCGCGAACGCGAGTAGTTCCGAAACCAGCCGCCGCTCCTGGTGGATCGAATGGTTTTATCAGTTGCCTTCGACGCTGCTGAAAGATCCGCTAGGCGCGCTGATTGAAAAAGAGTTCCGTTTCCTGATCCGCTCGCCGCGCTTCCGCCTGGTGTTTCTTATGGGATTCACTTTCGGACTGGTGCTGTGGCTGCCCATGGTGTTTGTTCCGCGCGGCCCACTGGGGGAATTCTTCGTGCAGAATTATCTCACAGTAGTGTGCGTATATTCGCTGATGCTGATGAGCGACGTGTGCTTCTGGAACGCCTTTGGCTTTGACCGCTCCGCGGCACAATTCTATTTTCTGGCTCCCGTGTCATTCCGGCGCGTGATGGCGGGTAAGAATGTCACAGGCCTCTTCTTTTTGCTTCTGGAAATCGCGATGGTGACCGCAGTGTGCGCGATTCTGCACATGCCGCTCGGCGTGCGCCGCTTGACCGAGGCTTACAGCGTGGCCGCAGTGGTGATGATTTTCCTGTTCAGCGCCGGCAATCTGCTCTCCGTCCGCCACGCGCGCGCCGTGAATCCCGCGAACTCCTTCCGTACCAGTGCGGCTGGACGCCTGCAAGCCACGCTGTTTGCGATCTATCCGGTGGTGTTCGCGCCGGTGCTGCTGGCCTACCTGGCGCGCTACGCCTTTGGCAGCCAGACCGCGCTGTTCGTGGTGCTGGCGATCGACGCAGTCGCCGGCGTGATCGTCTACCGCGTGTCGCTCGACTCCGCCGTCCAAACCGCGGATCGCACCCGCGAAACCATGATCGCGGCGCTATCGGCCGGCGACGGCCCGATTGCTGATTAAAGTCCCATGTTCCAGCGCGAGCAACGTCTGCTTCGTAGGCAGACCCCCGCCAAATCCGCCCAGCGTTCCATTCCCCGCAATCACACGATGACAAGGAATCACAATGGGCAGCGGATTCGCGCCGTTCGCTGACCCTACCGCGCGCGACGCCTTAGGATTCCCCACGCGACGCGCCAGCTCCCCGTAGGAGATCGTCTCGCCGTAAGGAATCTTTTGGAGCTGCCGCCACACCGAGCGTTGAAACTCCGTACCCCGCGGGGCCAGCGGCAGCTCGAAGCCCGTTCGTTCCCCCGCGAAATATTCGCGCAGTTGGCGGACGGCTTCACCGACCGGCCCGCGTTGTGACTCCACCCAACCTAGTTCCGCCTTCGCAGCCTTGCCGCGACTAGGAAAAATGATCTGCAAAACCGCGTCGGTATCGCCCGCGATCAGCATGGTCCCAACAGGGGTTTCGAGGTAAGCATAGTTCACACGGCCAGTTTACCTTGATACAGCATCTCCTTCGTCGTGAACTTCGCTTTGATGTCCATGCGCCCCAGCTTGGTGCTGAAGGTGACCAGTTTATCGTCCATGG
>Ga0134124_10005390_pt1 | contig 10291 bp, 7 predicted proteins | sample KB304_FD_96880 | JGI IMG/M metagenome (GOLD analysis project Ga0134124, IMG submission 96880) | Terrestrial soil microbial communities without Nitrogen fertilizer from Kellogg Biological Station, Michigan, USA - KB3-0-4 | ecosystem: Environmental > Terrestrial > Soil > Unclassified ... | reverse complement strand
CTGCAGCGGCGTCACAACGAAGTCGTCAGGCAGCTTGACGCCGGTGGCGTGGTTCGGGCAGTAGCCGTTCGGGACCTTGGCCAGGTACTGCTGGTGGTAGTCCTCGGCGTAGTAGAACGCCGGGGCGGGCTTGATCTCGGTCGTGATCTGGCCATACCCGGCTGCGGTCAGGCGTTCCTGGTAGGCGTCACGGGAGGCCTCGGCGGCGGCCAGCTGCGCGTCGTCGGTCGTGTAGATCGCCGACCGGTACTGGGTGCCCATGTCGTTGCCCTGGCGGTTGCCCTGGGTCGGGTCGTGGTGCTCCCAGAAGACCTTCAGGAGCTGCTCGTACGACACCTTCGCCGGGTCGTACGCGACGAGGACGGCCTCGGCGTGGCCGGTCCTGCCGGAGCAGACCTCGCGGTAGTCGGCGTTCGGGGTGTAGCCGCCGGCGTAGCCGACCGCGGTGCTGACGACGCCCGGGGTCTGCCAGAAGTCCTTTTCGGCGCCCCAGAAGCAGCCGAGGGCGAAGATCGCGGTCTGCGTGCCGTCGGCCCACGGGCCCTTGAGCGATGCGCCGTTGACGAAGTGCCGATCGGTCAGCGGCATCGGCTCGTTGCGGCCGGGGAGGGCAGAGTCGGGGGAGGGCATGGACGGGGAGCGGAAGAGGAACTGCATGACCGAATCCTACCCGCGGCGGGCCACGGGACGATGACGAGCGGGTGACGATCCAGCCCGACGCGGGCTCGGCTCGGCTGTCGTCACTCCTCGCCGATGTCGTCCTCGATGGGCGCGACCGGGAGGCGGAAGCCGACCTCGGTGCCGCCGCCCTCGCGCGGTCGCATCCATGTCACGCCGCCCATCGCCTCGACGAGCTGCCGGCACACGAAGAGCCCGATCCCGGCCCCCGATGCGGTCCGGCTGGCCTCCTTCGTCCGGTAGAACAGCTCGAAGGCATGAGCGGATGCCTCCTCGTCGACCCCGATTCCCCGATCGAGAACCCGTACGACGACAGCGGCCTCTCCGACGGAGAGCTCGATGTCGATGTCCGAGGGCGGCTCGCTGTACTTTGCGGCGTTCGTCAGGAGATTCCGGACGACCTGCTCGACGTACGTCGCCTCGGCTTCGATGAGCGGCAGATAGCCCGGGGCGGTGACGACGAAGCGGCGATCGGGGCGGCGCTGCTGCTCGGCCTCGACGATGTGCCCGACGAGGCGGGCGAGGTTGATCGGCTCGGGCTCGATCGCGACCGCGCCGCTTTCCGCGCGCGACAGGACGAGGAGGTCCTCGACGAGGCGGTAGAGCCGGTCCGACTCGGCCTCGATGTCGGCGAGCGCATCGGCGCGCGCGACGGGATCGAGCGCGTCGCCGCGCTGGCGGAGGATCCGGGCCAGGCCGTAGATCGTCGTGATCGGCGTCCGCAGCTCGTGGCTGATCACGCCGACGAACGCTTCGCGCAGGTCGGCCGAACGGCGATCGACCTCGTGATGGGCCGCGAGCTCGACGTGGCCCGCGAGCACGGCGACGACGCCCGACAGGAGAGCCGCGTCGGCGGCCTCGAACGCGTCGATCTCCGTCGAGTCGACCTCGAGCAGGCCGATGCCGACCCCGCGCCGGGCGATCGGGACCGCGAGCCACGAGCGGACCGCGCGTGCCGCCGCCGGCCCGCGCATCCGGTCACCGGCCCGCAACAGGTCGCCGGTCAGGTACGGCTCGAGCCGCTCGACCACGCCCCAGCTCCGGCTCGGGCCGCGGGCCAACCGCTGGCCGAGGGCCTCGCTCGCAAACGGGCCGATCGCGGCGCGCACGACCAGGTAGTCGCCTTCGACGAGGGCGATCGAGCCGCCCGTCAGGCGGATGACCCGGCGCAGCCGGTCGAGCGCCTCGTGAAGGATCTGATCGAGGTCCAGCTCACCCGACGCCGCTGCAGCGATCTCGATGATCAGGCGCGTCGAGGCCTCCGAGCGCAGGGCATCGTCGGCGGTCTCGATGGGGTCCGAGGTCCGATCGAGGGCGTCCACGGCGGCATCGTACCGCCGCAACCGGGAGGGCCGGCGTTCAGGCAGCGGCCGCGGCTGGACGGACGACGACCACATCGAGCGGCTCGCGCCGCCCGGACAGCTCGACCCGGCGCGTCTCGCCCGACGCGCCGTCGCGGCCCGCGCCGAGCCAGACGTCGCGCGACGCGACGACCTCACCGGGTCCGGCGATCGAGCCGAGTCGGGCCGCGACGTTGACGGTGTCGCCGAGCGCCGAGAAGTCGAACCTGTCGCCCGATCCGAGAACGCCGACGAACGCGGGTCCCGTGTGGACGCCTGCACCGACCCGGATCCCGGATCCGGGAAGCGAGGACCGCTCCACCGCGTCGACGAGATCGCTGGCCGCGGCCAGCGCCTGTCCGGCGTGACCCTCACCGGCCAGGATCGGGATGAACAGCGCCATCACGCCGTCCCCGAGGTACTTGTCGACGAAGCCGCCGTGCCCCTCGATCGCCTCCGCGCCGAGGCCGTAGAAGGTCTGGAGCGCGCCGCGAAAGGCGACCGCGCCGATCGTCTCCGCGATTGCGGTCGAGCCCCGGATGTCGGCGAACACCACGGAGATCTCGAGCTCGGTGCCGCCCGGATGGTCGGCCAGAGCCTTGAAGCACGTCGTGCACATCGTCGGGTTGGCGATCGACCGCCCGTGGAGGATGACACGGGTCGCCACGCCGCCGATCCCGGCGAACGGCGCGGAACAGACCTTGCAGCGTGGCCCGTGGGGGACGCGTCGCCACGTCGCGCGCAGCCTGCGCATCGCCTGGTCCTCACCGCTGAGGAGCGATCGCCAGTGGGCGGATTCGATCAGCTCCGGAGACCCGGCCGGGTCCGTGGACGGTGGCGACGCTCGTTCGACCATTGGCTCACCCCACGCTGACAGCTCCGAGCCTACAGCGGCCGACAACGGGCGCGCCGTCGGCCGGCGTCGTCAGATCCTGAGCAGGACCTTGGCGATCTCGAAGTAGATGATCAGCCCGGTGCCGTCGACGAGGGTGGTGATCAACGGCGCCGAGACGACGGCCGGATCGATCCGCAGCCGGCGGAGCGTCAGCGGCAGGACCGCGGCGACGGTCGCCGACCACAGCGAGATCGCGAGGATCGTGACCGCGACGACGAGTCCGACGTTCGTCCCGACGCCCAGGAGCTGGGCCCGACCGAGCGCCACCACGGCCATGACCAGGCCCATGATCAGGCCGACCCGGAGCTCCTTCCACACGATCCAGCCGACGTCCCGCAGCCCGACCTCGTTGAGGGCCATCGCCCGGACGATCAGGGTGACCGTCTGGCTGCCGATGTTGCCTCCGGTTCCGATCAGGAGCGGGATGAAGAAGCTCAGTGCGACCGCGGATTCGAGCTCCGTCGAGAAGGCCCGCAGGACGGACCCCGTGTACGCCTCGGCGATGAACAGCAGGAGCAGCCAGCCGATCCGCTTGCGCACGAGGAGCGACACGCTCGACAGCCGGTAGGGGACGTTCAACGGCTGCGAGCCGCCGAGCCGCTCGATGTCCTCGGTCGCCTCCGCCTCGAGCACGTCGGCGACGTCGTCCTGGGTGATGATGCCGAGGAGGTGGTCCTCGTCGTCGACCACCGGGATCGCGAGCAGGTTGCGCTCGGTCAGGAGGTTGGCCGCGGTCTCCCGGTCGGCCGAGGCACGGACGCGGACGGTCGTCGGCGCGATCAGCGAGGTGACCGGCGTCGCGCCGGGGCTGAGCATGAGTCGATACAGCGACAGCACGCCGATCAGATGGCGCTCGGCGTCGACGACGTAGACGTAGTCGACGGTCTCGGCCGAGCCGACGAGGCCGCGGATGGCCGCGATCGCGCTGTCGGCCGTCGCGTCGGTCGTGACCGCGACGAACTCCGGGGTCATGATCCCGCCGGCGCTGTCGGGCTCGAAGTCGGACAGGCGCCGGATCTCGTCGGCCTCGTCAGGATCCATCCGGACGAGGATCTGGCTGACCTCCGGATCGGTGAGGTTCTCGACGACGTCGGCGGCGTCGTCGGGGTCCATGCCGGCGAGGAGCGTCGCCGCTTCCTGGCGGCTCAGGGTTCGCAGGATCGCCGCCGCCTCGTGCGGGTCGAGCTCCTCGAGGAGCTCGGGGATCTCCTCGTCGGGCAGCCACTGGAGGAGGACCGCGACCTCGCTCGGGTCCAGGCGGGGGACGAGGGCCGCCCACTCCGCCGGTCCCACGCGTTCGGCGAGTCCGGCGACACCGTCCTGCTCTCGTTCGCGGATGAGCTCCTGGATCTCCTCGAGCAGGGCATCGGTGGCCACGGTCGGCATGGCGCATCTCCGGACGGAACGGGTGGAGCGGTCGGGGTCCGGCCGCCGGGATGGTGCACGAGCCGGCGGGGCGGACCGGCGTGCGACCGCATCGTACCGTCACTCGCGCTCGCGAGCCGCTCGAGCGGCGCCGGACGTTGCCCGGGGACCACGGACGCGCGGGTCAAACGTACCGGGCATGTCGCGGCCGCCCGGCTCCCATTGGGCTATGGATCGGCGGCTCGCGAGAGCGGATCGTCGGGTGGTCCTTCCAATCGACCCCAGCCGATGGAGCCCGACACCCGTGTCCCTGCCCCTGTCCGCCGCCCCGCGATTCCGCATTCGTTCTCCGCGTCGATCCATGGCTGCCGTCGCCGGCGCCGGCCTGGCCGCCGTGCTGACGCTCGGGATGGCGCCCGCGGCGGCGGGCGCGGTCGTGGGTCCGGTGACGGCCGCAGCCGAGGCCACCACGGACGCCGCGGCGACGGTCCTGGAGGGGATCGACGTCAGCCACTGGCAGAACACGATCAACTGGACGAAGGTGGCGGCCGCCGGCAAGAAATTCGCGATCATCAAGGCGACCGAGAGCACCGATTACGTCGACCCGCTGTACGCGACCAACCATGCCGGGGCGAAGGCGGCCGGGCTGTGGACCGGCGCCTACCACTTCGCCCGCCCGAGCACGAATGCCAACGACGCCGTCCTGGAAGCCGACCACTTCGCGGCGGTGATGAACGTCGGCGCGGGTGATCTGATCCCGGCCCTCGACCTGGAGGCCAGCGGCGGATTGAGCGTTGCGGCCCTCCAGACCTGGGTCATGACGTTCGTCGGCGAGGTGACCGCCAAGGTCGGCGTCCGGCCGATGATCTATACGAGCCCGGCGTTCTGGAAGAAGTACATGGGCGACACCCAGGCCCTCGCCGACGCCGGCTACAAGACGCTGTGGATCGCCCACTGGGGCGTCACGAGCCCGACCGTCCCGGCCAACAACTGGGGCGGCCGCGGCTGGACGTTCTGGCAGTACACGAGCGACGGCACGGTCCCGGGCATCTCGGGTCGCGTCGACCTCGACCGGTTCAACGGCGCCGACCTCACCCCCCAGGCGTATTCGGCGTTCAAGCTTGCGGCCTCGCTGCCCGGCGGCTCGATCAAGCAGGGTCGGGCCTCCGCTGCCAACGTCTCGATCTACCGGATCAACTTCACCTCGGACGTTGTCCTCGACGTGAGCGGGTTGCCCGCCGGCACGACCGCGACGTTCGACGCCAACCCGGCGGCCGGCACGTCCGCTTCGATGACCGTGACGACGCCGGTCGACCCGGCCGCCACCCCGGTCGGGACCTATCCGTTGACGATCACCGGCGTGTCCGACGGCATCACCCGGACGGCGAAGCTCTCCCTCGTCGTCGTCGACGGCATCGCGCCGACCCTCTCCGCACCGCTGACCCAGCTCTGGTCCGGCCGGACGCTCGGGACGAGTACCGTGCCCGTCCGGATCGGCTGGGGGGCGACGGATCCGAGCGGGATCGCGTCGACCGGCCTCCAGCGCAGTGTCAATGGCGGGCTGTGGGCGACGACGACCCTGCCGTCTGTCGCCGCGACGGCCGCCGACAGCGCGATCCCGATCGGCGGCACGGCCACTCAGCGGATCCGGGCCACGGACAGGATGGCCAACACGAGCGACTGGCTGGCCGGCGACCTGGTCCGCGCCAGCGTCTACCAGCAGTACTCGGGGGCGGTGACCTGGACGGGAACCTGGCACACGACCGGCTGGTCGGCCGCGTCGGGCGGGACCGTCCGCACGGCGACATCGCGCGGCGCCTCGGCGACGTTCCACTTCACGGGCTCGAGCGTCGCGTGGGTCGCCGCGAAGGGCGCGACCCGCGGAGCGGCATGGGTCTATGTCGACGGCCTGTTCGCGCGCTCGGTCAACCTCCAGGCCACGACAGGCCAGTCGCGGGCCATCGTGTTCGCCCGCAACTGGTCGACCGTCGGGACCCACACGCTCAAGATCGTCGTCGCGGGCACCGCCGGGCACCCCCGGGTCGACGTCGACGCCTTCATCCGCCTGACGACCGGCTGACCTCGCTCGCCTCGGCCGGCGCCTCGGCCCGCGCTGCGGCCGGCGCTCCGAGGTGGAGTCAGCGGGGGCGGCCCTCGTGGAGCGCGCCGACCGACTTCTCGATCCGGCGCTGGCGCGTCTCCGCGCTCTTCGCGCCCTCGATCGAGCTCACGTGGTAGCCCTTGTTGCTCGGTGACAGGGCATCGAACGTCCGGCGCGCCGCGGGATCGCGGGCGAGCGCCGCGGCGAAGTCCTCGGGCAGCTCCACCTCGCGCGGTGCCGTGTCGAGCGTCAGCTCGATGTCGTGCGTCTCGCCGCCCGCCACGCCGGCCGCGGCCCGGTTGTCGGCGCTGACGCCGACCATGTAGCCGCCGCCCATCGGAGCGACGGTGCTCCGGTACGTGTAGCCGTTGATCGTCACGTTGACCGGCGGCCGCTTGCCCTTTCCGAGGGCCAGGACGACATCCTCCGGGACGGAGAAGCCGACGGCGGTCTTGCCGCTCTGCTGGAGCAGGGCACGGATCTTCATCGGACGGCACCTCCGGTGGCGGGCGGCTCGGATGGCTCCGGCAGCCAGACGTTGTCGTGGCGGAGATAGAAGTCGGCGACCTCTTCGTCGCTCGGCCGGCCGTTCCGACCCCACTCGGCGAGGCCCTCGAAATAGCCCTCGCGCGGCGCGCCCGGCGCGAAGTGGAGGAGCATCGACGCCGGCTCGCCCGACTCGTTGCGGAAGCCATGGATTCCGCCCATCGGGACGTGGACGAAGTCGCCAGGCCGGCAGTCGCGCCATTTGCTGCCGTCGAAGATCCGGATCCGCCCGGTCAGGATGTAGAAGGACTCGGTGATCGTGCGGTGGAAGTGGGGCCCGGGTCCGCTCGGCTCCGGGCCCATCACCCAGCGGTAGAGGCCGTAGGTCCCTTCCGTCGCGGCCCCGGTCGCGAGGTAGTGGGCCGTGTTGCCCGACGGGTACGTCAGCTCGGGCGGGTGGTCAGCCGATCGGAACGTGGCGCTGGCCTCGCCGGTGGCGCCGTGGTAGCGGGGCTCCGGGTAGCTCATCGGGTCCTCCTGCGCCGTCAAGCCTAAGCCTCCGGTCGCCGACCGATGAGTTCGGGCCACCCGGGCCGTCTCCAAGGCAACCGCTTGCAGGAGCTGACTCGTTTGGCACGTCCGGATCGATCGCCACCGCGCGTCCTTCGGCTGCCGCCGAGGATCGATCGCGACGAGGTCCCCGCGGTCGTCGAGCGCTGCCGACTCCAGATGCCGGCCGGGCCCGGAGCAACGATCGCCTGCGATGCCGGCGATGTCATCGAGCCGCGTCTGCCGACCGTCGAGGCGATCGCGCGCCTGGCGTTGAGCGCCTGCCGCAACCGGCAGGAGTTCCGTCTCGAGCACGCCGGTCCCGACCTGCTCGACCTCCTCGCCCTGTGCGGTCTGGCGATGCCGGTCCGTGGCGCGGCCGACGCCGGGGTCGCGCCCGACCACGGGCTGGCGGGCGGCGTCAGTCGTCGAGGTGGGCCGGCAGCCCGAAGAGCGGGAAGAATCGCTCGGTGTCGAGGAAGAACGTGATGCCGGCGATCCGTCCCCCGTCGGGCTCGAGCTCGAGCACCTGGAGCGACCACGGCGCGAGGCCGCCATCCGGGTCGGGCTTGTACTGGGCGAAGCCCGGCGCTCCGTTGACCTTGACCGGCAGCAGTCGCGACCCGCGGCAGCCGTTTCCCGGACCGAGACACCACTCGACGATGTCGCGGTGCGTCTGGAGCCAGATCTCGTAGGGCGGCATCGACCAGCGGGCGTCCTCGTTCAGGATGCTCGTCAGCGCGTCCATGTCGTACTGCTCGAAGGCGGCGACATAGCGGTCGAGGAGCGCCCGATGCTCGTCGTCGAGCTCGGCCGGGGTCGGGTCCGCCTCGACCAGGTCCTTGGCCGACAGCGTGGCGCGAGCCCGCTGCAACGCGCTGTTCACAGAGGCCGTGCTCGTGTCCAGCAGGTCCGCGACCTCCTCGGCCTTCCAGCGCAGGACCTCCCGCAGGATCAGCACGGCGCGCTGCCGGGGCGGCAGGTGCTGGAGCGCGGCCACGAACGCCAGCCGGATCGATTCGCGGGCGACGGCGACGTCGGCCGGGTCGCCGCCGGACGGGATCGCCCGGTCGTCCGGAACGGGCTCGATCCAGGCAGCCTCGGGCAGGGGAGTGCCGAGCGCGCTGTCCGCCGTGACCGCAGGGTTGATGTCGATGGGTCGCGCCCGGCGCTGGCTGGCGCCCTTCATGTCGAAGCAGACGTTCGTGGCGATCTTGTAGAGCCACGAGCGGAGCGCCGCACGGCCCTCGAAACGGTCGTAGGCGCGCCAGGCGCGGATGAACGTCTCCTGGACGGCGTCCTCGGCCTCGAAGGCGGATCCGAGGATCCGGTAGCAGTAGCCCGTCAGCTCGACTCGGCAGGCTTCCAGTCGGGCCTCGAGGTCGCCGGCCTCGGGCCGGGGGCTCGACGCGGCGCGGTCGACGGTGGCTTCGGTCATGCTGCCCATCCTAGCCGGAGCGGCCCGTCTGGGTCGACGCCGGGTCAGGGTCGCGACCCCCGGGTTCGGGCCTCGGCACCGGCCGCGGGGCTCGGCGCCGGCCTCGGCACCGGCGGCGGGGCTCGGCACCGGCCGCGGGGCTCGGCGCGGGTCCCGGTCGACCGCGGGCGACCGATGAGTTCGGTCCGCCCGACCGGTCAACACGTTCGCGGAGATCCGGACGATTCCGCCGATGACCTTCGAGGAGATGCGATGAACCAGGTGCTTGCCAGCGCTGCCGTCTCGATCCCGGACCTCCGTACCGAGTTCGCCGGGGCCGTGATCGGGCCCGCCGACCCGGGGTTCCTCGAGGCGAGTGCCGTCTTCTATGGCGAGCCAGCGCAGCCGGCGCTCATCGTCCGGGCCGCGACCACCGATGACGTCGTGCGCGCGATCGCCCTCGCTCGCGAGACCGGTCTCGAGCTCGCGATCCGGAGCGGCGGGCATAGCGCCGCTGGACACGGCACGACCGATGGCGGGATCGTTCTCGACCTGGGTCCGATGAAGGCGACCGAGATCGATGTTGCCGGTCGGACCGTCTGGGCCGAAGCGGGCCTGACCGCCGCCGAGCTGACCGGCGAGGTCGGGACGCACGGGCTCGCGATCGGCTTCGGCGACACGGGTTCCGTCGGAATCGGCGGGATCACGACCGGCGGGGGAGTCGGCTTTCTCGTCCGGGCGTTCGGGCTCTCGATCGACAATCTCCTCGCCGCCGACGTCGTGACCGCCGATGGCCGCGTCGTGCGGACCGATGCCGAACACGAGCCCGACCTGTTCTGGGCGATCCGCGGCGGCGGCGGCAACTTCGGCGTCGTCACGCGCTTCAAGTTCCGCCTTCACGAGCTGCCCGGCATCGTCGGTGGAATGCTGCTCCTGCCCGCCACGCCCGAGGTCATCGCCGGCTTCATGGCCGCGTCCGGCGCAGCTCCCGAGGCGCTGTCGACGATCGCGAACGTCATGCCCGCACCGGCGCTGCCGTTCGTTCCGGAAGAGCTCCACGGCAAGCTGGTGATCATGGCGCTGATGGCCTACGCCGGTGACGACGAGTCCGGCCAGCGGGCGCTCGCACCGTTCCGGGCCCTCGCCGCGCCGATCGCCGACCTCCTGCATCCGATGCCGTACGGTGAGCTGTTCCCGCCCGAGGACGACAGCTACCACCCGATCGCCGCCGGCCGGACGATGTTCATCGACCACGTCGACGAGGCCGTCGCGCGGCTGATCGTGGACCGGCTCGAGGAGCATCTCCGGACCTCCGATGCCCAGATGGCGGTGGTCCAGCTGCGCGCCCTGGGCGGCGCGATGGCCCGGGTCCCGGTCGAGGCGACCGCCTACGCCCACCGCGCGAGCAAGGTCATGGTGAACGTCGCGGCACTCGTCGCCGCCCGGGAGGATCTGCCCGG
>Ga0134124_10005389_pt1 | contig 10293 bp, 9 predicted proteins | sample KB304_FD_96880 | JGI IMG/M metagenome (GOLD analysis project Ga0134124, IMG submission 96880) | Terrestrial soil microbial communities without Nitrogen fertilizer from Kellogg Biological Station, Michigan, USA - KB3-0-4 | ecosystem: Environmental > Terrestrial > Soil > Unclassified ... | reverse complement strand
GCGCAATGCTGAATCCTTCTGAAACTTCATAAAATCCAAACAAACCGTGCATGCTGGTGATGCGAATTCCGGCTAAATGAATGAGAATGGATGCTGCGATGACCTGTCCCATAAATTTTTTTGTGGCAGACAGGACAATAAGATCATCTTTCAGCCCAATAAAAAATATAACGATGGACGCAGCAAAGAAATATTGAAATTCGGGATTTTGATATGCAGAAATAGAGAGAAGCGATGCTAAAAGAAAACCGCCGAAAATGCCCACACCGCCTAGAGAAGGAACAGGCACTTTATGAATTTTTCTTTCATCAGGAACGTCAAACAGCTTTTTCTCCTCGGCGATCTGAAGAACAATCGGTATGGCTAAAAAGGTGACGATAAATGAAACAGATCCAGTCAGTAATACATCCAGCATTCAAAAGATTTTGGCTGTACAAAAATAAACGATATATATTAACTTCCTATTTTCTCAGGATATTTTAATCCGTTCTGTTCCTCTAACGGAAATTGGACCTTAAAATTATTCAATTATCATAGTTGCTTTCCAAGGAAAATTGCAAATAATTGCATTAAATCGATTGGAAACAGTAAGGTATGAAAGGTTTAAAGCCATAATAAAATTCTATGCCGGAATTAAACTGAATCATTGACGAAATTCTACTAAGAAAAAAGCCCTTTTACAATGTTGATTTGAGGTTTTTTTTCTACATGGGGATGAGCGTGGTTGGTTGAAAGCTATTCACTTCTGAGGTTAAATTCATTTAAAGCCGCTTTTCTTGATGGCAACCATGATGCAAGCAATGCGATCACCAGGACGGTCAGCCAAACGAGCAAAAAATCCCCGATCTTTAATGAAACAGGGAAGGCATCAATTAAAAAAGAGCCGCCTTCCAGTTTCACCCACCCATAACGGGTCTGAAACCAGGCCATGACCAATGCCAGCAACATCCCGATCACACCTCCAATTATCGCAATAAGCAACCCCTCACTCAAAAATATTTTTTGGATGAAACTTCTTTTAGTGCCCATGGCGATCAACACATTAATATCTTTTTGTTTTTCTAACACCAGCATGGTTAAAGAACCGATCATGTTGAACGCAGCAATTAAAAGGATCAATGTCAATACTGCATAAATGGCCCATTTTTCAAGCTGCATCACAGAATATAAAGATTGGTTTTGCTCATAACGACTCTGTATCTTATAATCACTCCCAAAGATCTTCTGCAACTGGCTTTTCATTTCATTTGCCTGTCCCGGATCTTTCAAAGCGATCTCCACTCCTCCAAATTCATTTGGCTTTAACCCGAGCATCCGTTTTACAAAATCAAGGTTGGTGATCGCATATTTATTATCAAAATCCTGTTGGATGACAAAAGTTCCTGAAGTATTGATCAATTCGACACTCAGATCTTCCTCGTTCAATACCTTGGAGCTGGTTCGTTTTCCTAAATAAACTTTTAACTGGAATATATTCCTGTCGGATAAAACATGCAGAGCATTTTCCACGCCGGCTCCAAGTATCAATAAAGGAGAATCAACTGAACCAATGTTGAAACTTCCGCTCATGATATGAGCCTCCACACCGGAGACATAACGATAATTTGAATCGACACCTTTCAGCATTGTAAAGGATTGGTAATTTCCATCCTGGTTTTGGATCAGGGCTTTTTCTTCCGCCACTAAAGAAAAGTTTTTTATGTCTTCGAGTCCACGCAGTTTTTGCAATTGCTCAGGCGTAATGATCATGAATTTCCCTGCAGCAGGAGCAATTTTCAGATCGGTATAAAAACTGGAGTACAGAGACTTCACCAAACCTTCCAAACCATTGAACACACTAAGTATAAGAATAAGTGCAGCGGTTCCAATTACGATTGCAGTTATACTGATCCAGGCAAGAATATTAATAGCATTCGTTGTTTTTTTTGCTTTAAAATACCGCCAGGCAAAAAGAAGGTGTAGGAGTTTGATAATTTATGTGTTTTGTCGTTTGCAGTTGTTCAAAAATCATTCTTGGTCTGAGTCTTTTTTATCCTTTCCTAATTCTTTAAATATCTCTTCCATTTTAAAAACATGTTCCAGTGTTTCATCCTGGAAATATTTTATCTCGGGCATTCTTCTCAGCTGCTTCCCTACCCGCTGGGATAATTCTCTTTTGATCTCCCAGGCGCGATCCTCAATTTTCTTCAACGCTTCCTTGCCATCTTTCACCTGGAAAAAACTTAAATAGACCCTTGCTTCCAAAAGGTCAGGGGTGATGGTCACCGAAGAAATCGACACCATGCCGCCACCGATCATATTCAGACCGATCCGTTGAAAAATATTGTTGAGCTCTACCTGGATCAGGCCCCCCACTTGTTTTTGCCTTTTGGTTTCTTTCATAATAGTAATTTATCAATCTCTTATCTCTGTCAGCTTCGGCAGGAGCTGTAAAATTAGTTACTTTGCCCCTTTATGAGAAGTTTAGCCACTATCTTTCGATATATAAAGAAGTACCCGGCATTAGTTGGCTCCTATTTTTTGTTCAACATCCTGTCCGCAGTATTTTCACTGGTCTCACTCGTAATGCTTGCTCCTTTCTTGCAGGTGATTTTCAATGTTACAAAAAGCTTAGATGATAATAAGATCACCAGTCGTTTTGCTTTTGGTCCCATTAAGTGGTTTTATGAACGTCTAACGGTATTAGTAAATAGTCCGGATGGAAAAGTGAAGGCTCTAGCGGCGATCTGCATAGTTGTTGTTTCTGCTGTGCTGCTAAAAAATCTTTTTGCTTATCTCTCTTTATATGTGTTGAATCCCATCCGCAATTACATCATCAATGATATGCGGTCTGATATGTTTTCTAAGATCCTGAAACTTCCTATCGGATATTTTAATGAACAAAGAAAAGGCGACTTGATGAGCCGCCTCACAAACGACCTGGGCTCTATTGAATATTCAACCATCAGTTTTCTCGAAGTGATCTTTCGTGAACCGATCACATTGATCCTTCTTATCGTAACCATGATCACATTAAGTCCGGACCTTTCTTTGTTCCTTCTTATTTTTTTACCGATCATAGGATTTGTGATCGGCAGGGTCGGCAGATCGTTAAAAAGAGTATCAGGCAGAGTGCAGGAAAGACTTGGCAATATCCTTTCGATCATTGAAGAAACGATCGGCGGCATCCGGGTGCTAAAAGCTTTTAATGCAGAAAAACACCAGTTCAAAAAATTTCATGACGAGAATGAAAAGCTTTTCCATATAAAGAATAAAAGCAACCGAAGAAGAGACCTGGCGGCACCGGTTTCCGAAATAATGGCCATTAGCGCCGTTTGTTTTGTATTATGGTTTGGAGGCAGGATGGTTTTACGCACCGATCATTCTTTTAAGTTAAGTGGCGCCGATTTCCTCACTTTTATTGTAATTTTTACGCAGATCATTCCTTCATTAAAAATGTTTTCCACCGCGGCTTTCAATATCCGGAATGGAGCCGCTTGCATTGACAGGATCAATCATTTATTACACGAACAGGAAACAATTAATGAAATTCCAAATGCAAAAATTCTTTCTTCTTTTAATCATTCGATCGAATTCAGGAATGTTTCCTTCTCCTATCTTGACACAATGATCCTTGATGATATCAACTTAAAAATTGAAAAAGGAAAAACGGTTGCTCTTGTTGGTTCATCAGGAGCAGGTAAATCAACCCTTGCTGACCTGGTGCCTCGCTTTCACGATGTGGGAGGCGGTGAATTGCTGATCGATGGAATAAATATCAAAGAATATTCATTGAATTCTTTGCGCAGCCAGATGAGTATTGTCACCCAGGAGCCAATATTATTTAATGATACTATCTCCAGCAATATTAAACTGGGAAAACAAGAAGCCTCTGATGAAGAAGTGGAACATGCAGCAAAAGTTGCCAATGCACATAACTTTATCACGCAAAAAGAAAATGGTTATGAAACAAACATCGGCGACCGTGGCAGCAAGCTGAGTGGAGGTGAAAGACAAAGAGTTACTATTGCGAGAGCCCTTTTAAAAAATCCACCCATTTTAATTTTGGACGAAGCAACTTCTTCACTTGATACAGAAAGTGAGCGATTGGTGCAGGATGCAATAAATAATATGATGCAAAATCGCACAAGCCTTGTTATTGCACATCGTCTTTCCACCATTCGCCATGCAGACGAGATCATTGTTCTTCAAAAAGGAAAAATTGTTGAGCGGGGAACGCACGATTGCCTGATGCAGCAAAGTGGTTTTTATAAGCGGTTGGTGGAAATGCAGGAAGTGAGATGAGTTTTGTAAATGACCATGAATTTCTGTTTTGTTGAAATCCTTATTTTTTAAGTCAATGACCCGGAATATGCCTGCATCAATTTTCTGATCTCATCCACATCAACAGTTTGCTTAACCCGGAAGGCGGCTATATTGACTGTGCGTTCATGTACATCCAGGTAATTCGGAACGACATTTATTTGCAAAAAAATAGCCTGTCGTGTTCATGTGGATGGATTTTTTGAAGAAGTGGAATCATAACTCCCGATATATAAAATGGAGCGCCAATTATCAATGATATTTTCCTGCTAAAATTTTTCAACCGCTTGTTGTTCATTTCCGGGCTGATCTTCTCCAATCCAATTCTTTGCATATGCCTGGTCCCAACTGTGTTTCCATCTCCGATGGCTCCATACCCACATTTCAGGATTCGAGCGGATTACTTTTTCCATGTAACGTGCAAACCGCAAAGTCAGTTCTCCTTCCTGCATTGCAGAAGGATCTTCACACGCAACTTCTAAAAAAGCATGATAGTAGCCCCGCTTAGGTTTTATAGTATAGGTAAACAAAACTGGTAAGTTACCCTTTCTTGCTCCTCTTTCCGGGCCGGTCACAAAACAAGTAGGCTTGCAAAAAAAATTCAGCCAGTAAGCCCAACTGGGATCGCCGGGACTTTGATCAGCAACAAGGCCCAGGAGATACCGGGTATCCTTAAATGTTTCCATCGATTCACGCATGTCCCGCCCGGCAATAAATTTATTTCCATGTCGAACACGCAAACGATACATTATTTTTTCTAAAACAGCATTGCTTAAAGGCATATATACTATGAGCACCTGGTAATTTGTGTTGCTGCCCAACACATGATGCCCCCATTCCCAGTTAAATGTATGTCCGAGATGGAGCTGGCAACTTTTACCAGTTTTAAATAAAGGATCAAGTACTTCCCAATTAGCGGTTACTCTTTTTTCCAGGAAACGCCTGGAGGCGCTCATTAGTTTAATGGTTTCTAAAAACGAATCAATAAGGTTATGATAAAACTCTTTGGCAATTTTAACCCTCTCTGTATTTGATTTTTCCGGGAAGGCTATTTCGAGATTTTTCATTACTATTTTTTTCCGGTAACCAACTACATAATAAACAACCAGGTATATCCCGTCCGAAATGATATACAGGATCCTCATCGGCAGAAGCGAAAACAGGTAAAAAAAACCGAACACTATGTAATACACAGGATACTAATATATCAATTTACTGACTGCTGCTATAATAATAGATTATTGCTAGTTTTACCCTTTTTTTCATTCAATAATTCCGGAAAACAAAAATGGCAACGGATAAAATCTTAATCAAAACAATCCGCATCAACACAACGACTTCAAAAGTTTGGAATGCGTTGACTGATCCCGATATCATTAAGCAATGGTTATTCGGGACAAATGTTATTTCGGATTGGAAAGTGGGAAGCCAGATCCTTTTCACAGGTAATTGGCAAGGTAAAGACTACAAAGACAAAGGGACGATCCTGCAATTGGAAAAAGAGAAAACTTTTCAATATAGCTATTGGAGTGGCTTTTCAGGATTGCCGGATAGTCCTGAAAATTATACCATCGTTAGTTTTATATTAACCCCGATAAACAACGGCACAGAACTCAATTTGACACAAAAAAATTTCCCAACAGAAACAGGATACGAACATTCCGATAAAAATTGGGATATGACTCTTGACCTGATGAAAAATATCATTGAAAAATCAAACTGATCCATTAGATCACATAATTAATTATAGCAACTCAACAATGAACGAAAAAGAAGAGCATTTCAGAAAGCTTGAAAGAATGTATTTATCCGCTCCGATCAACAACCAGTTGTATGGAGGGATCACCATTAACATCTCCAGTGAAAAAGCAGAACTTACGCTGAAAGTGGAGCCAAAATTTTTTCATGCTGCCAATGCAATACATGGATCACTCTACTTTAAAATGCTCGACGACGCAGCATTTTTTGCAGTTAACTCAATTGTCCGGGATGTTTTTGTTTATACGGTATCGATGAACGTGCAATTATTAAGACCAGTTGCGAGCGGGATCATAAGATCAGTGGGTGAGCTCAAATTCAAATCAACCAATTTATTTATTGCAGACTCAACCTTATTTGATGAAAATAATAAATTGGTGGGCAGAGCTTCAGGGAATTTTATGAAAAGCAAAATTGAATTGAACGAAGGGATCGGATATAAATAAAGAGAAGAATAGATTTTTGAAAAGGTTCTTTTAAATGAACACTAAATAAGACAGGTCAATAAACGAAAAGCATTGACAGCCACTTTCATACCTTGAGCGAGCATTAAGATTTCCCAACCTCATAACTCTTCCACATGCAATATAATCTCGTCAGAAAATTCAAAACCCTGGCGCTCATTTGCCTTTTTACATGTTTCGCCGGTGTGATCTTTCAACTCGTCGACGAAACCCGGCTCGATTATAACAGTGTGCTGGTCGGATTTTCCTTAGGCCTGGTCTTTGGCTTGTTGGAATTATTTCTGTTCCCAAAATACGAAATGAGGTTTCGGCGATGGTCATTTACAAAAATTCTCATTTTTAAAACTGTACTGTATACTGCGGTCATTTACGCCGTCACCCTTGCGATCGTGATTTTATTAGGTTTGCTGGATGGTCGTAAATTGAGCGAAGTCACAGACTATCTCGGATCTGCAGAGCAGTTAGTATTGGTAATGTATAGTCTTGTGATCTACGCTTTGCTTGTGTTCTTTCTGCAGATCAATCATCTGCTGGGAGAAGGGGTCTTGTGGAAATTTATCCGCGGAAAATATCACAAACCCCGGGAGGAGGAAAGGATCTTCATGTTCCTTGATATGAAATCATCAACCACAATTGCAGAGCAACTTGGGCATGTACGTTTCTATACATTACTTAATGAACTCTTCCATGAGATTTCACAACCGGTGCTTCAAACAAAGGCTGAGATCTATCAGTATGTCGGCGATGAAGTAGTTCTTACCTGGGAGATGGAGCACGGCCTTAAGAATTCGAATTGCCTGAAGATTTTTTTTATGTTCCAGGAAAGCCTGCTCAAAAACAGCGGAAGTTATTTCAAAAATTTTGGAGTCAAACCAGAGTTCAAAGCAGGATTACATTTTGGAAAAGTTGTGAGTGCTCAAATTGGTGATCTAAAACGTGAGATCGTATATAATGGCGATGTACTAAATACAACTGCAAGAATTCAAAATGAATGCAATAAATATCAGCGGGATTGCCTTGTTTCCGGAACTCTTATGAACCTGCTCAAAAAAATAAATGGTTTCCAATGGGAAAAGATAGATGCCGTTACACTTCGCGGTAAGGAAACAGAAGTGGAGCTTTTCAGTGTGGTGAACGTTCATCATTGATCTTGCGAACGTTCACGATTTGATCTTCTTTTTTGAATATTCCCATTTATTGATCCCATTTGACAAACCGATCATCAGCTGGCTGCCCTGGAAAAAGAAAAGCATTAAAGGAAATAATTTCAACGCTCCGCGTCTTGTTGTACTATCAAGATCGAAAAGAGGCAGCAGCCAGTTCCTGCCATTTTTTTAAAATTCACATGATATGATCAATAAATATAGAACGGAAAGATCAAAAGTCAAACTGTGATAATCTAAAGAGACATAGTGCTCCTGATCTAATTAACACTTAGTATTAGGAATGCGAAAAAAATTAGGGACGAAAGCTATATTTGATAAACTTCTATTGAAATTTGACTTATAAAAAAAAGCAGATGAATAAAGACGTTCAAGCATACAATGACTCTCAAACAACCGGGGACAGGGAGATCTGCAATATACTTTCACAAGAGATTGATCGCTGTTTGACCAACGCGGAAAATAAGATCTGGCATGCACATCCTGTTTGGTTCCTGAACGGCAATCCAATTGTCGGGTATAGTAAATTGAAGAATTGTGTTCGATTGTTGTTTTGGAGCGGACAATCTTTTGATGAAGAGGCTTTGCAAAAAGAAGGCAGTTTCAAAGCTGCTGAAGCTCGCTATACTTCGGCAGAAGAAATTAGTATAAAAGATCTCAGACGTTGGCTTAAAAAGTCCAGAGACATTCAATGGGATTATAAAAATTTGATTAAACGAAAGGGAGTTTTGGAGAGATTAAAATGAGGCGGGATGGAATACGCAAAATCTTTTTGGAATCGATTATAAACTAAGTCAAGAAATTAATCTGCTAAAATAATTTCTCAACCGCAGCTAATCAATCCTTCAGCACTTCTCTTGAAATAACCAGCTTCTGAATTTCTGAAGTTCCTTCGCCAATGGTGCAGAGTTTGGCATCACGGTAAAATTTTTCAACGGGAAAATCTTTTGTGTAGCCATAGCCACCGAAAATTTGCACTGCATCATTTGCAACTTTAACGGCTACTTCACTGGCATAATATTTTGCCATCGCTGAAGTTTTCGTCACATTCTCGCCGCGATTTTTCAGATCGCAGGCCTTCAAGGTCAGCAATTCTGCAGCCTGGATCTCTGTGGCCATATCAGCCAGTTTAAATGAAATGCCCTGGAAACTTGAAATGGGTTTATCGAATTGAAAACGCTCTTGAGAATATTTTAATGAAGCTTCATAAGCACCTTTTGCAATTCCGAGGGCCAGTGAGGCAATAGAAATTCTTCCTCCATCCAAAACTTTTAGCGATTGGCGAAAGCCATTACCCACCTCTCCCATTCTTTGTGCATCGGAAATGCGACAATTATCAAAGATCATTTCCGCAGTTTCACTGGCTCGCATGCCCAGCTTATTTTCTTTTTTGCCACCACTAAAACCTTTTGTTCCCTTTTCAACAATGAATGCAGTGGCATTACTGCTTGTTCTTGGCTCGCCGGTTCTGCAAATAACAACAGTTATATCGCAGCTCTTTCCATGAGTGATCCAGTTCTTCGTTCCATTGATCACCCAATCATCACCATCTTTTACAGCAGTGCATCTCATATTACCGGCATCGCTTCCTGTGTTTGGTTCTGTTAATCCCCAGGCACCGATCCATTCTGCAGTCGCTAGTTTTGGCAAATATTTTTTCTTCTGCTCTTCATTGGCAAAACCCAAAATATGACCCGTGCAAAGAGAATTGTGCGCCGCAACACTCAACCCGATCGAACCGCAAACTTTTGCGATCTCTTCAATAACTATTTTATATTCATAATAACCAAGGCCGGCTCCACCATATTCTTCAGGAACCAATACGCCCATCATTCCCAGTTTTCCCAGTTCTTTAAAAATTTGAACAGGAAATTCCTGGCTCTCGTCCCACTCCATCACATGTGGTTGAATATATTGTTGAGCAAAGTTTTTTGCAGCCTGTGCAATTTGTTGAGAGATTTCAGAAGTTTGAAAGTCCATATATGTATTGTTGCGAAAGAGGATGCCATCCGTTTGCGATCGTTATCGTCGGCGGATGGCATCGCACCCTGAATGATTCATTAGCAAGCATTCGTAACTCACAAGAGCAATCGTTCGAGGCGGCACAATATTAGACAATTTTTCTTTACGCTAACACCCGTTCGTAAAATAAAGTTTTAAACAGTCAGTTGAAGACCATCATAGCCCAGGAAAATACCTTCAGGAAGTTCAGCCTCTATTTCCTTATGAAGGCCTAGCTGATGAGAAATGTGAGTAAAATAGGCAGTTTCAGCTTTCAATTCCTTCACCATATCAATAGCTTCTCCAAGATTGAAATGGGAAACATGCGCTTGTTTTCTAAGTGCATTCAAAACGATGACCTCGCTGCCAATGATCTTTTGTTTTTCTTCATCATCGATCCTGTTCGCATCGGTTATATAAGTGAATTTTCCAAAGCGAAAACCATAAACAGGCATTTTCAGATGCCAGACCTGGATGGGAATAATGCGGATATCTCCAATGTTGAATGGCTCCAGCGTGATCGTATTCAAATTAATTTCGGGAAGGCCGGGATATTTTTTATCCGAAAATGCATAACCGAATTCTCTTTTCAATGCTTCCTCGGT
>Ga0134124_10005388_pt1 | contig 10295 bp, 5 predicted proteins | sample KB304_FD_96880 | JGI IMG/M metagenome (GOLD analysis project Ga0134124, IMG submission 96880) | Terrestrial soil microbial communities without Nitrogen fertilizer from Kellogg Biological Station, Michigan, USA - KB3-0-4 | ecosystem: Environmental > Terrestrial > Soil > Unclassified ... | reverse complement strand
TCCGGGTGCTCGGGCCCGAGCCGGCTCTGCAGCTCGCCCAGGCGGTGGCCGAGGACGCGCCCCCACGAGCGCGGCGCCAGCGGCATCACGGTGTCGTAGTAGCGCACGCTCAGGCCCAGCTCGTCGAGCGTGAGCGTCAGCTGGCCCGAGTCCAGCACGACGCCGTACTGATCGCCGAGGATGGGGAGCAGGACCTTGCCGGCCAGCTCGTCCTTCACCGGCGCCCAGTCGACGTCGAAGTAGACCGCCGCCCGCGCGGTGGATCCCTGCTCGAGCATCTCGCGCCATCGCGCGTTGCGGTTGCCGGCGATGCCCATGTGGTTGGGGACGAGGTCGATCAGCAGGCCCATGCCCCGCGCGCGCAGCGCCTCGGCGAACCGCCAGAACGCCGGCTCGCCGCCCAGCTCGTCGCGGAAGCGATTGTGGTCGCTCACGTCGTAGCCGTGGCTGTTGGTCGAGGACGTCTCGAAGAACGGCGAGGTGTAGCAGTCGCTGACGCCGAGACGCTCGAGATAGGGCAGCAGCCCCGCCGCGTCATCGAACGTGAGGTGGCGTCCGAGCTGCAGCCGATAGGTGGCCAGCGGCACCCGCATCACGCCGGCTCCCCGTTCAGGTTGAAGACGAGCGCGGTCGCCAGTGGGGTGAGCACGGGCCGGGCCTCGGGCTGCGCGCGCCAGATCTCGAAGAAGCGGTTCTGCGCTTCCCAGAGCCCGAACTCGAGCCCGAGGGCGCCGGCGTCCTCCACGAGGTGGCGCGCAGCCTCCACGCGCTCGGCGGCCGGCTCGGCGGCGACGGCGTCGAGCGCGCTGAGCACGGCGCGTTGCAGCGACGGCCGGGCCGGGGCCAGGTCGGGGTTCAGCCCCAGCACGGAGGCCTCGCGCACCAGCTCGACCGCGCGCTCGGGCAGCGCTCCGGCGGCGGCGTCCACGCGCGCCAGCTCGGCCAGCGCCTCCTGCTCGAGCACGTGGCGGGCCACGATGGCCAGCGCCTCGGGGATGGGAGCGTCGGCCTGGCGCAGGTAGCGCACGAGCTTCTGGTTCTCCTCCCAGATCCGCCGGTACGTCTCCTCGTGCTTGTCCAGCACGGAGGCGATGACCCGGGCCAGCACGCGGCGCCGCTCGTCGAGGAACAGATGCGGCAGCGCGAACGGCTCGCCGGGGAAGAACTCGTCGAGGCCGCGGACCATGTCGGCCAGCGAGTAGCGCGCGAAGCGGCGGAGCAGCTCCTCCTTCATGCGATCGTAGGCGGCCCGGCCCTCCCAGGCGCGCAGCGCGCAGGTGACGTCGTGACCGCCGAAGTGCAGGAGCGCGTACATCGCCTCCCATACCTCGCCGGTGACCTGCGACTGCACGCGGACGTGGGCGATGCGCAACGCGGTGCCGCCGTACGCCTCGCGCGCCTGGTCGAGGCGGGTCACGCGGTAGGCGTGGACCCGGGTGTCGTCGGGATGGTCCTCGAAGAGGTCGGTGATCGCATAGTGCGCCACGACGCGGCGCAGGTCGACGACCGCCGGCGCCACCAGGCGGCGGTAGACCTCGCGGCCGTCACCGTAGGCCGCGACGTTGCTGGGCGCCGCCCCCAGCCGCTTCTCGAGCTCCGGCTCGTGGTGGCCGCCGCCGAGGTCGCGCAGGTACTGCAGCGTCATCGCCGCATAGCGGACGACCTGCACCGGCTCCAGCCCGGCGATCTCGTCGAAGAACCAGCCGCACGAGGTGTACATGAGCAGGCGGTTGCGCTGCAGCTCCAGCAGGCGGCGCACCTCGAGCCGCGCGCCGGCGTCGAGCGGCACCCGCTGGTGCTCGTGCAGGAAGGCGTCGAGCTCAGCCGGGCCGCGGTCGAGGATGACGCCGACGTAGGCGTCGCGGGCGGCCCACGGGTCCCGCAGATAGACGGCGGCCCGCGTCTCGTAGAACGGATCGACGAGATCGCGCAGCCAGTCGAGCGCCTCGCGCAGCGGTCCGCGCCAGCGCTGGTGCCAGTCGCCCCGCACGCGGCAGCCGCAGTCGGCCCGCCAGCGCTCCACCCCGTGGCCGCACGACCACGACGTGGCCTGGTGGATCTGGGCCTCCCAGGTCGGCGGATGCGCGGCCAGGAAGGCGCCGTAGTTCGTCAGCTCGACGGTGTCGTCCCCGGCGAGCTGCTCGAGCGCGGCGGCCAGCGCCATCTCGCCGAAGCGGAAGTGATGGCCGTAGGACTCGCCGTCGGTGGCGCAGTGCACGAGCTGCGGCCAGTCGCGCGCGTCGGAGAACGCCGCCTTCAGCCGCGCCGCCAGCTTCTCGCCGCGCTCGAGCACGTGCTCGAAGGCGATCGCGCGTGAGATCGGGCCGTCGTAGAAGAAGAGCGCCAGCGACAGCCCCCGCGGGCCCCGCCAGAGGTAGGGCCGGCTGGGATCGACCGCGTGATCGACCTCCTGCCAGGGGCCCCCGGTCAGCGGGCGCACGCGCCGGGCCTGGCTGGGCGCCAGGATCGTGAACCTCACGCCGGCCTCGGCCAGCACCTCCAGCGTCTCGTCGTCGACGGCCGTCTCCGGCAGCCACATCCCCTCGGCCTCGCGGCCGAAGCGCCGACGGAAGTCCGCGAGACCCCACCGCACCTGGGTCACCTTGTCGGCCCGGCTGGCGAGGGGCATGATCTGGTGGTTGTAGACCTGGGCGATCGCATTGCCGTGGCCGCGGTGGGCGGCCACGCTGGCCCGATCGGCGTCGACGATGGCCCGCGCCACCGCGGGCGCCTCGCGCTCCAGCCAGGCGAAGAGCGTGGGGCCCACGTTGAACGAGATGCGCTCGAAGTTGTCGACGATGTCGAGGATGCGGTTGGCCTCGTCGACGCGCCGGGCGGCCGTGTTGGGGGCGTAGCACTCCGCCGCGATGCGCGCGTTCCAGTCGTGGAAGGGGGCGGCCGAGTCCTGCACCTCGACGGCCTCGAGCCAGGGATTCTCGCGGGGCGGCTGATAGAAGTGTCCGTGGATGACGATGGCGCGCGGCGCAGCCAAAAGGCGCGTGCTCCCTAGAATTCCTCCAGCCCGAGCAGGAACTCGCGGCGCCCGCCCCGCGGAACCACGACGATGCCCGAGGGATCGACGTAGTGCCGCCGCCGGTCGAGGACGGGGTCCACGCCGATCTCACTGTCGGCCGGGATGATGTTGAAGCGGTCGACGATGGTGCGCTTGAGGCGCGCCCCCTTGCCGACCGTGGTGTGGTCCATGACGATCGAGTCCTCGATCACGGCGCCCTCGTTCACCCACACCGAGCGGCCCAGGATCGAGTTGCGGATGGTGGCTCGCTTGATCAGCGAGGCCTCGCCGATGTGGGCGTTGTCGACCTCGCCGCCGATGAAGCGGGCGGCCGGGCCGGGGTGCTGGCCGGTCCGGATCGGCCACCAGCGGTCGTCCAGATCGAAGCGCGGCGACTCGCCGAGGAGGTCCATGTGGGCGTCCCAGTACGCCTGCACGGTGCCGACGTCGCGCCAGTAGCCGTGCTCCTCGTAGGGCTTCACGCCGGGCACCTCGTTGGTCTGGAAGTCGTAGGCGAACACGCGCCCGGTCGGCACCAGCTCGGGGATGATGGAGCGCCCGAAGTCGTGGTCGGTGCTGCGCCGCGCGTCGGCCAGCAGCGCGTCGAGCAGCGCCTGGCGCGAGAAGAGGTAGTTGCCCATTGACACCAGCGACCGCTCGGGATCGCTCGGCATGCCCTTGGGCCGGGCCGGCTTCTCCTCGAAGGCGACCACGCGCCCGCTGCGATCGATCTCCAGCACGCCGAACTGGGTCGCCTCCATGCGCGGCACCGGCCGGGCGGCCACGGTGACCTCGGCCCCCGACTCCTCGTGGAACGCCAGCATCTGGTTGATGTCCATACGGTAGATGTGGTCGGCGCCGAAGATCGCCACGATGTCCGGATTGAAGTCGTCCACGACGTTGAGGTTCTGCAGCACGGCGTCGGCGGTGCCGCGGTACCAGGCGGGGCCGAAGCGCATCTGGGGCGGCACCACCGTGATGAAGTAGTCGGGCAGGATCCCCGAGGTGCGCCAGGCCTGCCGGAGGTGCTCGATGAGCGACTGCGACTTGTACTGCACGAGCACGTAGAGCGCGGCCATCTCCGAGTTGACGAAGTTGGAGAGGACGAAGTCGACGATGCGGTAGCGGCCCCCGAAGGGCACCGACGGCTTGGAGCGGTCGCGGGTGAGGGGATGCAGGCGCTCACCCTTGCCACCCGCCATGATCATGCCGAGGACGCGCGCCCGGCGACGGGGCACTATCGTAGCGAGTGCCGCGAGGCCGGCTCGCGACGCAGGTGAGCTGTGCGAGGTGCCAAGTGGCTCCGTTTCGCGGTCATCGCGCTGGCGGCTGTGCCCAACTGGGCTCCAGGTCGGGGAAGACGAAGTCCTGGCGCTCCAGGCGGCGCAGCGTCTCGGCGGCCTCGACGGAGAGCGGCTGGCCCTGGCGCATCGTGTGCGCCATCTCGCTCAGCCGCTTGAAGTCCGCGTAGTGCTCGGCCACCCGCCGCTCGGCGTAGTCGCGGGCGGCGCCGGTGGTGATGAGGAACTGCCAGTCGGAGGCCTGCAGGAGCATCAGCTCCCGGGAGGCCTGGCTGAGCACCCGCTTGAGGTCGGCGTTGCCGCCGTCGCCCCGCTGCAGGTGGTCGACCCACTCGCGCTCCGCGCTGTAGACCCGGTCCCAGGTCCACTCGGTGTCGGGGTTCAGCCAGACGCGGTGGTCGCCGCCCTCACCCCAGGAGCCCTCCGGCAGCTGCAGCGGGCCCTGGGGCGGCACCGCCTGCAGGGCCTGGCTCAGCGTCATAGGGGTCACGCCGGTGCGCGCCATCTCGCGCACGACGTGCTCGAGCCAGAGCGGCCCCTCGAACCACCAGTGGCCGAACAGCTCGGAGTCGTACGGCGAGCATACGAGGGCCTCACCGCCGTCGCGGGCCTCGTCGATCGTCTCCCGGACCACGTTCACGAAGTGGGCCGCTTGCAAGCCGATCTTCTCGGCTGCGACCTTGGGGTCGTAGACTTGCTTGGTGCCGAGGTCGCCCGAATGATCGGTGATCTTCCAGAAGCGCAGGCCCCCGGGGAAATGCTTCTTGTGGAACTCGAGGAAGTTGAAGTCGCCCGGGTAGCCGTGCTCACGGCTCCACACCTGCAGGGTGGAGCGCGGATCGCGGATGAAGGCGATGGCGGAGCCGGTGCCGCCGCGGGAGGCGACCCGGTAGGGCGCGTAGGGCGAGCGCCGCTCGCCGACGGGCATCGTCGTGGCGGCGTTGCCGACGTCGCCGCGCAGCGAGATGAAGTCGCGGTAGAGGAAGACGGGCTCGCTCGCGGCCACCAGGTGCGAGTCGGCCACGAAGTACTCGAGCCCGTGGGCGGCCAGCAGCTCCTCGATACCGGCCCGCATGCGCCGCTCGCGCCCGCGGTCGGGCCCGGTCGGCGGCGTCCACTCGTAGCGCGGCCGGTAGGCGCACTCGGGCAGCCAGATCCCGCGGGGAGCCCGGCCGAAGTGGCGCGTGTGGGTCTCGACGGCGGCCTTCAGCTGCAGGTGAATGGACTCGTCACGGGAGAGCAGGGGCAGGTACCCATGGGTGGCGGCGCACGTGATGATCTCGAGGTGGCCACCGCGCTGCAGCTCGGCGAAGGTGCCGGGGATGTCGCCGCCGATGCGGCGGTGCAGCTCCCACATGCCCTCGTAGAACTCCTCCCAGAAGTACGTGAGCGCGACGATCTGCTCGTCGCCCTGGCCCTTGAAGTACTCCCGGCTCTCCACGCAGGCCCGGCGGACGTTCTCGTAGTAGAACGAGAGCTCCTTCTGGAACTCCGGCGAGGCGAGCTGCTCGGTCAGCACGGGGGAGATGTTGATCGTCCACTGCGGCGAGAGGCCTTCGGCCACCAGCCGATGCGCGGTGTCGAGCAGCGGCAGGTAGCACTCGAACGTGGCTTCGTTCAACCAGTCGCTGCCATGCGGCCAGCGACCATGATTGACCACCATCGGAAGATGGGTATGGAGGACCAGTGAGAACGGGTAGCTCATCCGTAGGTACCTTTCACGTCGAACCCGACCTCGCCGCAGGTGTGACCAAGGGTCATTGGACCGTATGAAGTCGCTCGGCGCAAGCCTTCATCTTGGTGCGACGCTCCAGGAGACCGGCACGACCTTCCGTGTGTGGGCGCCGCGCGTGCAGGCGATGGAAGTCGTCATCGAAGGACGGCGTCCGGTGCCCCTCGCGCAGCGCGAGGAGGGGTTCTTCGAGCTGTCCGTGCCCGGGATCGCGGCCGGGATGAAGTATCAGTACCGCCTGGACGGTCAGCGCTACAGGCCCGACCCCGCCTCGCGCTTCCAGCCGGAGGGCGTTCATGGTCCCTCGGTGGTGGTCGATGCCGCGCGCTTCCCGTGGACCGACCAGGGATTCCGCGGCCGAGCCCTGGCCGATCTCGTTTTCTATGAGCTACACGTGGGCACCTACACCGCCGCCGGTACGTTCGAGGCGGTCATTCCGCACCTGCCTCACCTGGTCGATCTCGGGGTGACGGCGATCGAGCTGATGCCGGTGGGCGAGTTCCCGGGCTCCCGCAACTGGGGCTATGACGGTGCCCACCTCTTCGCCCCCCAGTCGACTTACGGCGGCCCCCGCGGGCTGCGCCGGCTGGTCGACGCCGCCCACGGCCACGGGCTCAGCGTGATCCTCGACGTCGTCTACAACCACCTGGGGCCGGAAGGTAACTATCTGGCCGAGTTCGGGCCGTATTACACCGACCGGTACAAGACGCCGTGGGGCACGGCGGTGAACTTCGACGGCCCCGACGGCGAGGGCGTGCGCCGCCACTTTGTCGAAAACGCGCGCTACTGGGTGCGCGAGTTCCACCTCGACGGGCTACGCCTGGACGCCATCCATTCCATCTTTGACACCGGCCCTCTCCACATCCTGACCGAGGTGGCCGAGGCGGCCCGCGAGGAGGCCCGGCAGCTCGATCGCCCGGTGCACATCGTGGCGGAGTCGCACGACAACGACCGGCGCACCGCCATGCCGGCGGCGGAGGGCGGGCTCGGCCTCGACGCCGTCTGGTCGGACGACTTCCACCACGCCGTCCACTGCCGTCTGACCGGCGAGAAGGGCGGCTACTACGCCGACTTCGCCGGCGGGCGGGGCCTGGCCCGCGCTATTGCCGAGGGCTTCGCCTACCAGGGCGAGCCCTCGGAGTACTTCGGGCGGCCCCGCGGCACCCCGAGTGCGGATCTCGGGGGCGAGCGGTTCGTGGTCTGCCTGCAGAACCACGACCAGGTCGGCAACCGCGCGCAGGGCGATCGGCTGTCCACCATCGTGCCGTTTGCAGCCGCGAAGATGGCCGCCGCGCTGCTGTTTGCCGCACCGGCGCTGCCGCTGCTGTTCATGGGCGAGGAGTACGGCGAGACCTCACCGTTCCAGTTCTTCACGTCCTATCTCGACCCGACGCTGGTCGAAGCCGTACGCCGTGGCCGCGCCGCCGAGTTCGCCCGCTTCGGCTGGGAGGGCAAGATCCCTGATCCCTCCGAGCCCGCGACCTTCCTGCGCTCGCGCCTGAGTCATCCGCTGGCCGGCGCCCCTCGCCACCGCGAGCTGCGCGACTACTATCGTCAGTGGCTGAGCCTGCGCCGCAGTCACCCGGCGCTCGGGGCTCACGGCAAGGAGCGCACGCAGTGCGAGGTGGACGCCTCCGGCAGCCTGCTAACGCTGAGCCGCCAGGGGCCCGCCGCCGCCGGCGTGCGGCTGATCGCCAATCTCACGTCGACTCCGCAGCCCTTTGCGCCGCCCTCGACGGACTGGCGCGTGCTGATCGACAGTGAGGATCCGCGCTATGCGGGCCAGGCCACCCGGCCGCTGGCGCCGTACCAGGCGATCCTGTACGAAGTGACGCAGTGACCCGAAGGGGGACTTCGTCCCCCTTCCGGCGGTCGTCGCGCGCCTTCGGCGCGCTCCCTCCTGCCTCCCCCTAGACCAAGGATCGCGCCGGCAAAGCCGGCGCTCGGAGCGCGTTGCGGAGAGTTGGAGCGTGGTGGTAGCGTTTGCCGTGCCCGCCCGTACCTTGTCTGATCCGATCGATCATCTGCTCGCGCTCGACCCCGGGCGCCGCGGCATTTCCGGCTTCTTCGTTCCCGGGGGGGCGTTGGGGGCGGCGCGGGCGCTGGTCGGTGGCGGCACGGTCCTGATCGCGACGGGGTTCATCGTCGCGGAGGGGATGCCGGAGACGGATGGGCCGCCGGGAGCGGTGGTGCTGGGGCGCGCGCTGCGGCGACTGGGGGCGCGTGTGCGTTATACGAGCGATCCGGCCGTGTTGCCGACGCTCGAGGCGAACCTGCGCGTGCTCGACGAGCCCCTGGACGTCTTCGCCTACCCCGAGGGACCGAACGCCGCCAGCGAGGTGTTGGAGCGTGAGCGTCCGACCCATCTCGTCGCCATCGAGCGCCCGGGCCGTGGGCGCGAGGGCGACTATCTCAATGCGCGGGGCGTGTCGGTGGCGCCGTGGAATCGACCGCTCGACGAGATGTTCCTGAGAGCCGGTAGAACGGGCATCCGGAGCTCCGCCCTTCTAGATCGGGCCACCCACGCCCCTAGCCGAGCTCGCGGCCCCCGCTACAAAAATCCTGGCGACCGCACCCCGCGCCTCGCTGGTCGCCGGCCCGTGACCATCGGCATTGGCGACGGAGGCAACGAGATCGGCATGGGCCGGGTGCGAGCGCGGTTGGTGCGCGAGGGCGAGCTCATGGCGCGGATCGCCTCGGTCGTGTCGGTCGACCACCTGGTCGTGGCCGGCGTGTCCAACTGGGGCGCGTATGGCATCGTGGCCCAGCTCGGCCGGCTCACCGGGGAGCGCCTGGTGCACACCCCGGCCGAGGAGCGCAGGCTGATCGACGCCTGCGTGAAGGCGGGCGCCGTCGACGGCCTCACGCGCCGATGCGAGCCCACGGTGGACGCGCTCGGCGCCGACACGCACGCGGCTCTCGTCGCGCTGCTCGGGTTATCATGGGGCGACCCACCGAGCCGAGGAGAACGGGGATGAACGTCCAGGACGAGTACCGCAGCAAGCATCCGAAGTCGGCCGCGCTCGCGGATCGGGCCCGCAAGGCGATCCCCGGCGGGATCACCCACGACATCCGTCACCTGACGCCGTATCCCGTCTACATCGACCGCGCCGCCGGCCCCCGCAAGTGGGATGTCGATGGCCACGAGTACGTCGACTACTGGATGGGCCACGGCTCGCTCTTCCTCGGCCATTGCCATCCCGCCGCCGTCCGAGCGGTGCAGGAGCAGATGGCCCGCGGCACTCACATGGGGGCCTGCCACGCCGCCGAGGTGCGCTGGGCCGAGCTCGTCAATCAGTTGATCCCGTGCGGCGAGCTGACGCGCTTCACGATGTCGGGCACCGAGGCCACGCACCTGGCGATGCGTGTCGCGCGCGCCTACACCGGCCGCCCGAAGATCTTGAAACTGGCCGGTCATTTCCACGGCTGGCACGACGGCGCGGTCGTCGCGGTGAGCCCGCCCTACGACGTACCGTGGTCGGCCGGCGTGCCCCACGCCACCATGGACCAGGTGGTCATCTGCCCACCCAACGACAGCAAGGCCGTCGAGGTGGCGTTCGAGCGCGGCGACATCGCGGGCGTCATCCTGGAGCCGGCCGGTGGCAACTCGGGCACGACACCGACCATCCCCGGCTATCTGGCCGAGCTGCGCGCGCTGGCGACGCGTCACAACGCGGTGCTGATCTTCGACGAGGTCATCACCGGCTTCCGCTACTCGCCGGGCGGCGCCCAGCAGTACTACAACGTCACGCCCGACCTCACGACGCTGGCCAAGATCGTCGCCGGCGGCCTGCCGGGCGGCGCGCTGACCGGCAAGCGCGAGATCATGTCGATGATCGCCTTCCGCGGCGACCCCGACTGGGACCGCAGCCAGCGCGTGGCCCACGCCGGCACCTTCAACGCCAACCCGCTCTCGGCCGCCGCCGGCATCGCCACGCTGGAGCTGTGCGCCGACGGCTCGCTGCAGTCGCGCGCCAGCAAGGCCGGCGACGAGCTGCGTGGCCGGCTGAGCGAGGTCATGAAGAAGGTGGGCGTGCCCGGCGCCTGCTTCGGCGAGGCGTCGATCTTCCACGTCTCGTTCGAGGGGCGCCCCGGCCTGGCCGGGTTCGACCGGCCGCGCAAGGGCGGTCTCTACCAGACGCTGCGCTGCGCGCTGCTCAACAACGGCGTGGACTGTGCGGCCTTTCACGGCTGGATCTCGGCCATGCACACCGAGGCGGATGTCGAGCAAACGGTGCAGGGCTACGAG
>Ga0134124_10005387_pt1 | contig 10295 bp, 8 predicted proteins | sample KB304_FD_96880 | JGI IMG/M metagenome (GOLD analysis project Ga0134124, IMG submission 96880) | Terrestrial soil microbial communities without Nitrogen fertilizer from Kellogg Biological Station, Michigan, USA - KB3-0-4 | ecosystem: Environmental > Terrestrial > Soil > Unclassified ... | reverse complement strand
GAGCTTGAACTGACCCTTGGCGTACTTTTCGAGCAGTTCGCGCGAGATGTCGAAGCGGTAGGCTTTGGCGCCGGGCTTGAATCCGCGCAGCTGCACGCCGTGTGAGCTGATCTTCGGCCACAATGCGGGGTCGAGATTCAAGCGAGTCTTGAGCAAGCGCGCCAAATCACGGCTGCCGAGCGCCCCAGAAAGATTGTCGAGAAACGCGATGGGACCCTTGGAATCACCGTCGAGGGCCGCCACCTGCCAGCCGAACACGCGGTAGCCCGCGGCGAGCAACGGATCACTAGGCAAGTCGGCGAGTTCGCCCTGAGCGCGGACTTGCTTGGTGTTTTGTTCGAACAAGAGTTCGACCGACTTCGATGCCTGATTGCGAAAGCCGGCAGGCATCTTCTGCGATTCGAGATAGCCATCCACGAGCTCGGCTAGCGTTTTGCCGATCGGTTTGAGCCGCCCTGGCTTCCAGCCCACGCTGAAGGCGGCTTGGGTGCTGTCCGCCGGCATTCGCCAAAACAGCTCCGGCGCCGGTTCGATCATGCTCAAGGTTTCGGTGCTGGCCTGCACCAGCCAAGACTTTTGCCCGGCAAATTTCAGATCGAAGCGCGCATTGATCAGGTTCTTCGCGCCGTCCAGGGTGCCATCCAGGCGCACCTTGTCCAAGTCGTGGACGACCGCAGTCGCCTCGTCGATCAAGCTGTACGCAACGTCGGACAGCGCGCGGTCGAAACGCGGATTGTCGACCTGAACTTCACGCAACAAGAAACCAGCCAGGAGGCGCGCAGAGCCGAGTTCGGCCTGATACTTCTTTTTCACGGGTTCGAGGCGTAGTTCGACCTGAAAATCCACGTTTGGCAGCGGTTCGTTGGAGAGCCCGCGGGTCGCGTAGTTGAACAGGCCGTCCACGTCGTGCGCACGGTGACCGCAGACCAGGCGCGCTGGCGCGCTGCCCACTGCCACGCCCGCGGCGCACGAAACTTGGTCTGCATCACCAATGCGATACACGCCGGCGCGCAGTCTGCGCACCGACTGACCTTTGCTACGCGCAAAATCGAGCGCACCTTCCAGCGAGGTCAGCCCGAGCGAAACGACCGCGAGCGGCTCGGGAACCTTACCTTCGCCCATCGGATCGAGGGCAACCGCGGCCTCGAGCGGCGCGTCCCACGCGATCACTCCCTCGAGTGATTTCATCTCGGAGGGCAGGACGTCTTTCAGCTTGTACGGGAAGTTCGCCCAGGCAGCGACGGTCTCGATAGCGGTCTGCGGCTTCTTGAAGCGGGCCAGCGCGATCAGCTCGGCGGGCGCGGCCACCGGAGACAAATCCGGGGCGTCTTCCTTCGCGATCGGGGCCGCGGCCACCAACGGCGCAGCTGGGGGCGGCGTTGCCGATGCGGCAGGCCCACCACAGCCGAGCAGCACGACGGGCAGAGCCCCCAACAACACTCCACCGGAAACCCAACGCGACGCCAAGTTCGAGCGTTCCTTCAACATTCGAACAACTCTACACGCGCCCGCGCTAGACACAAAACGACAGAAACGCGCGTCCAGCACGGCATTTGCCGCATCAGACGCGCGTTCCTCCGCTGCGCGTCTCCTGGATCAGAGCCGCGCAGCATCAGCGGTGATGAGCGCTCAGTTCGTTTCTTCGAACTCGGCGTCGATCACGTCGCCGCCCTTCTTGGGCTCGTCGCTCGCGCCACCACCGGCAGGGCCAGCCGGACCCGCGCCGCCAGCGGGCGCGCCCGCGCCTTCATACATCTTGGAGGCCATGGCGTGGGCTTCCTTCTCGAGGCGCTCCAAAACGCTGGTCACCTTCTCGTCGTCTTGCTTCTCGACTGCCGCGCGGCCTTCCTTGATCAAGGATTCGATCGAGGCGATGTCGATGCCCCCGAGCTTGTCCTTGTTGTCGGCGATCTGCTTTTCGAGCTGGTAACACATGTTGTCGAGCTTGTTGCGGCGGTCGATCTCTTCACGACGGCGCTTGTCTTCGGCTTCGTGCGCAGCGGCGTCCTTCACCATGCGCTCGATGTCTTCCTTGTTGATGCCGCTGGAAGCCGTGATCGTGATGCGTTGATCCTTGCCGGTCGCCAGATCCTTGGCACCGACGGAGAGGATGCCGTTAGCGTCGATGTCGAAGGTGACTTCGACTTTCGGCACGCCGCGCGGGGCGGTCGGCAGGCCTTCCAGGTGGAACTTGCCGAGCGTGCGGTTGTAGCGAGCCTCGGCGCGTTCACCTTGCAACACGTGGATTTCCACCGACGTTTGGCTGTCCGCCGCGGTCGAGTAAATCTCCTTCTTTTGGGTGGGGATGGTGGTGTTGCGCGGAATCATCACGGTCATCACGCCGCCCAGGGTTTCGACGCCCAGGGAGAGCGGGGTGACGTCCAGAAGCACGACGTCTTGCACGTCACCCGAGAGCACGCCGCCTTGCACGGCTGCGCCGATGGCGACGACCTCGTCCGGATTGACGCCCTTGTGCGCTTCTTTGCCGAAGTACTTGGTGACGACTTCTTGCACGAGCGGGATGCGGGTCGAACCACCGACCAGCACGACCTCGTTGATGTCGCTGACCTTCTTCTTCGCGTCGTCGAGCGCGCGCTTGAGCGGCTCGAGCGTGCGGTCGACGAGCGGGCGGATCATCTGTTCCAGCTTGGCGCGCGTCAGCTGCTTCTGCAGATGCTTGGGGCCGCTGGCGTCCGCCGTGAGGAACGGCAGGTTGATGGTCGTCTCTTGCTTGTTCGACAGCTCGATCTTGGCCTGCTCAGCGGCGTCTTTCAGACGCTGAATGACCATCTTGTCGTGCGAAACGTCGATGCCCGTGTCCTTGCGGAACTCGGCGCTCAGCCAGTCCATCAACATGTGGTCGACGTCGTCACCGCCGAGGTTGGTGTCGCCGTTGGTGGCGATCACCTGCACCACGTTGTCCCCGACCTCGAGGATCGAGATATCGAAGGTGCCACCGCCGAAGTCGTACACGGCGATGATCTCGTTGGCCTTCTTGTCCAGACCGTAGGCCAGAGCAGCCGCCGTCGGCTCGTTGATGATGCGCTTCACGTCGAGGCCGGCGATCTTGCCGGCGTCTTTGGTGGCTTGGCGCTGTGCGTCGTTGAAGTACGCGGGCACGGTGATCACGGCTTCCGTGACCTTTTCGCCGAGGTAGTCTTCGGCGGCCTTCTTCAGCTTCTGCAAGACCTTGGCCGAAACCTCGGGCGGCGCCATCTGCTTGCCGCGGGCTTCGATCCACGCGTCACCGTTCGGACCCTTGACGATCTTGAACGGGAAGCGCTTGGCCTCCTTCTCGCTCTCCTCGAAACGGCGGCCGATGAAGCGCTTGGCCGAGTAAACCGTATTTTCCGGGTTCGTCACTGCCTGACGCTTGGCGATCGTACCGACCAGGACCTCGCCCTTGTCGTCCCAAGCGATGACGGACGGCGTTAGGCGCGATCCCTCCTCGTTGACGATGACTTTGGCTTCTTTGCCTTCCATGACGGCGACGACGCTGTTGGTCGTGCCGAGGTCGATGCCGATGATCTTACCCATGATGCTGCTTCTCCTCACGTCGCCCCCGCCTTTTACGAGAGCTTTTCATGCGATGTCGTGCGTTGCGGCGCTGGTCACCGGCGCCCTAGGCGGGGACCGGCTGCGCGAAATCGTCACGCGGCGAAAAGCGCCCGAACTTTGAGCACCGAGGCCGCGAACGCGAGCAACATAACCACCGACCCCGGCGGGTCAACGGCACATTAAGAGCCAGCGCCGAAAAAAGGCGGTCCGCTCTAACGGCGGTGGACTAGCGCGGACTAGCGCGGACTAGAACGCCCGCCAAAACCGAGACCACCCGCTGTTTTTGTTTGACTCCTGCGGCGCAAAAGCTACTTTCCGCCTCCCTGTTGGGGCGGTAGCTCAGCTGGGAGAGCGCTGCGTTCGCAATGCAGAGGTCAGGGGTTCGATCCCCCTCCGCTCCACCCTTCAGGTCCTCGAAAATCAAGCAAGACGAGCCTCGGGAACGAGGCTCGCGTTGCGCACGCCAAACCCGGCGGCCGAGTCATCGCCCGAGCGGTCGAGATCGCGCGTGGCCCAAACTGAGGCGGCGCCTCCTCCAGCTCCCAGCGGGCGCCGCCGAGCATCAATTTTCATTTGATTTCTGGGTCGTGGTCCGCGCGCCGAGCTGGGGGCTACGCGCCGCGATTCGAGCGCCGCGTCCGCTAGCCCAATCTCCCTACTTCAGGTCCGCGCAGCAGCGCGTGCCCGTGGAGTAGTCGAAGTAGGTTTCGGCATGAGACGAGACTTGGGCTTCGCAGCCCTTGGTGGTCGAGCGCGCGTAGAAGCCGCCCAGGAACATTTTGTCTTCCACCCATTCATCGAGGTTGCCCACCATGTCGTAGATCTTTTCGCCGGACCACTCGCTGGCGCAGTCGAGCGTCGTGCCCGTCGAGCGCAGGAGCGGATCTTCACCTTCCTCGACCAAGTTGAGGCGCGGATCGAGCAGGCCGAGCGACGACGACGCGTGCAGTACGTGGCCAGGGTGAATCGGGCGATGGACGTTGCAACGCCCGGCGCGGAAACTGTCGCCGTACGGAAACTGAGTGCCCTTTTGGCCGCGACAGGCAGTCACCCACTCTTCTTTGCTGCACAGGCGCTTGTGCGCGTTTTCACACGCGCGCTTGGCGAGGTTGTACGAGAGATACGCTTGAGGCATTACCTCCGGCTCCGACACCGCGCGCGGCTCGAACGAGTGCTCACGCTGGAAGCTCGATAGCTCAGGGAGTGGAAACGCGCGAGCCGCCGCGATCCCCAGGGTGCTTTGCTCGCACAGCCATGTGTCGCGCACGCTCGCCGCGAGCTTCGGGCTGGGCGGATAGAAGGGCGACAGCGGCTCCCCCGTGGCAGCGTCGACCGTGCGGATCTCCCAACGATCGATGCAGAATGACCGGACCCGTGCCATCTCCGGACTACAGCGGCGGACGGGCGCGCTGCGTGGACCTTCGGCATGCAGCGCGCCGAACTGGGCCGCTGCCAAGAGAAAACACGAAACCGAAAGCAAGCGCCGCATCTGCGGGAAATACCAGCATTTTTGCCACGGCGTGACGAGCGCAATCGACCGCGCGCCGGGCATAAACGACGCGCCTCGAGACACCTTTCGCCAAGCTGACGTTGCAGCGTCGCGAACGCGGACCAATCGTACGGCACAGGGAACCATGGCAAGCGATCACGATCTCCGGCGCCAGCAGCTGGTGGAGCGCATCCGCGCATCGACGCAGATCGACGACGCGCGCATTTTGAATGCCTTCGCCTCGGTTCCGCGCCACCTTTTCTTGACGGAAGCGCAGAAGGCGGTGGCGTACGAGGACCGCGCGCTGCCGCTCGGCGAGGGCCAGACCGTCAGTCAACCGAGCATGATCGCCATCATGCTGTCCGAGCTCCAATGTGAACCGACTCATCGCGCGCTCGAAATCGGCGCGGGGTCGGGCTATGCGGCGGCACTACTCGGGCGACTCGTCCGCGAAGTGTATGCGGTCGAAATTTTGCCGACTCTCGCGGCGCTCGCCCGCGAAAACGCGGCACGCAGCGGGGCCAGCAACGTCCACGTGAGTTTGGGCGATGGCAGCTTGGGCTTGGCCGCACACGCGCCCTACGATCGAATCTTGGTGTCGGCCGCGCCGAGTGAGGTGCCGAGCGCCCTTTCGGAGCAGCTGGCGCCGGGCGGGCGGATCGCCATCCCGGTCGGCGATGCGCACAACCAAACCTTGCTTTTGGGCGAGAAAACCAGCGCGGGCGAGCTGAAATGGCGGCGCTCGGTGCCGTGCATTTTCGTCCCGCTCGTCGGCCGCTGACGGCCGTCAGTCCGGGGTCATCGGCAGTCGCCAGCAAGGTCAAGGAGTGTCAGGCCGAGCCGACCGTGCGCGTATTGAAGGACATAGGGCTCGCGCCGACACGCTGATAGGCGCGTGCCCAGAGCTCCGCCGGCGGCGTATCGAAGACAATCTCGGGGTTTACGTCGGTGGGCAGCCAGGCGCCGACTTTGATCTCGTTCTCCAGCTGCCAGGGCGCCCAACCTGCATAACCCATGAGGGTGATTAGTCCGCGCGGCGGACGAGAGGCAGCGATCGCTTCCAAGACGTTGCGCGAAGCACTGGCCGAGATGCCGGGAGCGACTTCCATTTGGCCTTCGAGTTCGACCGCGATCGAACCGCTGGGATAGATCAACCAAACTTGCTCGGGCGAGACTGGTCCGCCCACGCGAACCGAGCCTGCTAGATCCGGCGAAGTCGGCGCGACGGAAGCTCGCACCAATAGCTCGGAGAAGGACATCGATTGCTTACCGTTGAGCACCCAGCCGAATGCGCCATCGGGCCCGTGTGCCGAAAGCAGCACCACGGAGCGTTCGAAGTTCGGATCCGAAAGCGGCGGGGCCGAGAGCAGCAAACCCGGGGCCAATGCAGAATTCATCCAGCTCAACGCTAACGTGCCCGCTGGCGGGCGTCGATTACGGTGACGAAGCAAGCCCCCGCCGACTCTCGGTCCGAGCAAGCCTTGCGTGCCCCAGGGCTCCCCTCCGGCGCACTCAGCCCGGGGGCCGCAAGCACGCCGGTCCCCAGCGGGCCGGCCGACGGCGAGGGCCCATTGCGAGCGATTTCCATGGCGGATTTCGCAAGAAGTCGCACGCAAACGCGAGAAAACACGCGCCGGAGGCCGCCGCCAGGGGCAAGAGCGAGGGGAGCAAGGAGGAACGAGGGCCAACGGAGCAAGCGTGGGCGAACGGCGGCGAAAGCGCGACAGAGCAGCGCGAGCGAAGCGAATGCTGCGTGTCACCGCCGATGGCTTGCTGATAGAGTGGTCGCTGATCGATGCGCGTCACCTTTTATGGCGTACGGGGTTCGGTTCCGTCACCCGGGCCGCAGACTGCTCGCTATGGGGGGAATACCTCCTGCGTCGAGGTGCGGCTGGCGGATGGTTCCGTGCTCGCGCTCGACGCTGGCACCGGCTTGCGTCAGATGGGCAACAACCTGCTGCGCGAGGGGCGACCCTCGCCAGTGCACCTGCTGCTCTCGCACACCCACTGGGACCACGTGCTCGGCTTGCCCTTCTTTGGACCGCTCTGGGGCAAGGACAATCACATCTTCGTTTACCCCCTGGCGAACGACGCGCAGGAGCGCTTTCAGCGCAACATCTTCGACGACATCCATTTTCCGGTGAGCGTCGACGACATCCCCGCGCGCATGGAGTTCGTGAAGCCCGAGACGCAAACTTGGCGCATTGGCTCGGCCACGGTGAGCCGCATCATGTTGAATCACCCCGGTGGCGCGCAGGGCTTTCGCATCGACGACGATGGCGGCACCTCGCTCGCGTACATTACCGATAACGAATTGCGCGCGGGCAAGGCCCTGGTTACCGTCGAGGAACTAGCGCGCTTCGCGGACGATGTGGACGTGCTGATTCATGACTCGCAGTACTTGATGGCCGACATGCCGCACAAGCACGGTTGGGGCCACTCGGTCGTGGACGACGTTTTGAACCTGGGCGTGTTGGCAGAGCCCAAGCGACTGGTCCTTTTTCACCACGACCCAGACCGGACCGACGACGCGCTCGACGCGATCGGCGAGCGCTCCCAAAGCTGGATCCGCGAGCACGCCAAAGGCACGGAAGTGGTGGTCGCCAGCGAAAGTCTGACGCTGGAAGTCGACGGCAAGTAGTATTTGGGCCGGGTGCTGGTTTCGCGCTACTGATTCCCGCATGGGAACTTTACGCGCATCCTTGCTCGCTACCGTCGTCTTCACGCTCTCGGCCTGTGGTGGTGCCCCCAGCGAACCCGCCACCCCACCTGCTCCACCTGCGGCGCCCGCGTCGGAACCTGCCACACCCGCGCCGGCACCAGAGGCGCCCAAGCCTGCTGAGCCCGCTGCGTCGGCCGAACCGCCAGCGGCCATTCCGGAACACGACGTGTGGAAGGAAGGCATGACCAAGGATCAACAAGTCGCGTTCATGAAGAAGAACGTGGTGCCGGAGATGGGACCTGTCTTCAAAGGTTACGATGCCAAGCGCTACGCCGAGTTCAGCTGCAAGACCTGCCACGGTCCGAAGTTCAAAGACCCGAAAGAGTTCTTGCCCAAACTGACCTTCAAGGACGGCAAACTCGTCTCTCCCTCGGACGAGCCGCAGCTCGCCAAGTTCATGGCCGAGCAAGTCGTGCCGCACATGGCCAGCGCCATGGGCTTGAAGCCCTTCGACATGACGACGCACACGGGCTTCGGCTGCGGTGGCTGCCACAGCGTGCAAGTGAAGTGAGCCATCCGCGAGCCGTTCGCGGCAGGCGAACGGAGCTCGCGCCCAACGCGCTACGGCCGGCAAATGCAGGCAAAATAGCCGCGCTTATCGCGGGCGAGAGCCTCGGCGTCGAACAAATATCGATTGCCGAGGCCCAACCGAGCCGGCAAGATTTAGCTCAATGTCCAACCGTTTATCCAGGGACACCGAGGATGCGGCGAAGGTCTTGTCGGGGCTGCGCGACAAATATCACCCACGCGAGACGCTCCGCGAAAAGCTGAGCGCATCGGAAGATCTGCGAGCGAAGCTGGTCAACGTCGCCAGCGGCGTGCGGCAATGGAGCATCAAGGCCGTCGGGGACGACACGCTCGTGACGCTCAACCAGGCCGGTACGGTGCGCGTGCGCACCGACCTCGATACCGGGGAGCTCCGCCTCTCCGCCGACGAGAGCACGTTCGTGGCGCCCGCGCTCGAATACGACGCTTGGCTGCACGACTGGGTCGGCACCGAGTTCGACAGCGAAATCGTGCAGCAACCGGGCGAGAAGCGACCGCGCAAGGCCGCGCTCGTCGCGCTCACGGAGTGCATCGTCGAGCTGTTGGGCAAGAGTCGCCCCAGCTGAACTCGCTCACGCTCCGAGCAATGCTTGCTTGGCAATCATTCGAGCGAGGGGCTACGGATACGTGATGCTCCGCGCTCGAGATCCCCATCGCAATCTGCCTACACCCCTGTTGGCGCTTTTCGCGACCACCTCAGCGATGTTTTGTGCTGGCTGCAGCTCCACGAGTAGCTGCACGCGCGACTCGGACACCTACGTAGTTTCGGACGGACTCGTCATCGGAAACACTTACATCTCAGCGCCCAACGACGCGCAGCACCGCGGGCCCTGGGCTCCTTTTCCCCCCGCGCGGACATTAATCTTCGAGCATCATTTGAATGGCGTCCCGTACCAGATAGCAATCTGGTTGGCTTTTCAGCCTGTCGGTACACTCGCGCCGTCCGCGGGGAACTCGAGTATCCGCCAGCTCACCTCGGATGATTCGACGATCGCCATCAAGAACGACACCTGCAGTGACTATTGGGTCTGGGTCGAAGCATCCCTTCCCACCTACCCGATGCAGGGCGAAGCTGGGGCCTCTCAGCGAGAGCCGACAAACACAGAGGGCGGCGCGCCGTGAGCTGCCAGCTCTCCAATCCGGACCGTCGCAAAGGGGCTGACCATCCACGGCCAGCGAAACCGCGATACAGCGGGCTCGGAACTGTTGGTAAACTCCAAGCAAGCCGCGAGTGACGCCCAGTCCTTGCATCTAGGAAACGTCAGAAATTGTTCTCCCGTGAAGGAAGTGCCCGCTCGGATAGTCAGAATCGCTGGCTTGCGGGCTACCTCGCGTTCGTGGGTGGCTTTGTCAATTCCAGCGGCTTCGTCCTGATCGGCACGTTTAGTTCCCACGTCACGGGCAACGTTGGCCGGTTGGCAGATGACGCTGCGACCGGTCAATACGCCGCGGCAGTGGCCGCGCTGACGCTGGTGGTGTGTTTCTTTGCCGGCGCGTTTGCAGCGAGCGTGATCCTCGAGAGCCGTGTTTTGGGCGCCGCGCGAGCCCGCGCGTACGCGTTCGCGCTGGCAACCGAGACCGGACTCCTGCTGCTCTTCACGTTGCTTTCGTACGTGACGGTGTCCGAACATCCGCGCGTGAAGGACGCCGAGACCGCGTTGCTGTGTGCGGCGATGGGGCTGCAAAATGCGCTGGTATCCCGCCTTTCCGGCGCCGTCGTGCGGACGACCCACCTGACCGGCGTGGTCACTGATCTCGGGATCGAAAGCGCGCGTTGGTTTCGCTTTTGGCGTCAGTCTTTGTCCGCAGTCACCCGCGTGCCCCTGGTCTTCGGGCGCAATCCTGCCGAACGCCCGGCATTCGAGAAGAGCCTACTGCTCGGCACCATCGCCGCGAGCTTCTTGGCCGGCGCCAGCTCCGGCGCATACTCCGCGGTCCATTGGGGGCACGGTTCGATGTTGCTCGCCGCGGCTGCCGTTG
>Ga0134124_10005386_pt1 | contig 10297 bp, 9 predicted proteins | sample KB304_FD_96880 | JGI IMG/M metagenome (GOLD analysis project Ga0134124, IMG submission 96880) | Terrestrial soil microbial communities without Nitrogen fertilizer from Kellogg Biological Station, Michigan, USA - KB3-0-4 | ecosystem: Environmental > Terrestrial > Soil > Unclassified ... | reverse complement strand
TTTTCCGCGACGCTGGCCGAGGAGCTCGCAGGGGTTGATGCCACGACGGCGCTTCTGACTGGCGTTGCAGGGCTCGCCGCTGGTGATCTGCTGCGCATCGTGCGTAGCCAATGTCTGCGTGCCAAGGCCGGGCCCTATTACCCATTTCCGGGCGGTCTGACGCTGCTGCGGCTCCAGGTGGTCGAAGACAGCGCCGCTGAGCCGCCGCTCGCGAAGGCAAGGGCCGAGGTTGTCGAAGTGAATGGCATCGTGCCATCGAGCACAAGCGTGGGCGGTGTAGCGCTGCGCCACGTGACGATTGGCGCGCAGGTGCTCGTGCTGGGAACGAGCACCGACATGGAAGCCTTCACGGAGACGCGAGGAAACGCGGTTTTTTATTTTCCCGGTGCTTGGCCGCTCGCAGCGCTCGAGCTTGCGGTGAGCTGCACTGGCTACGTGACGAAGACCCTGGTGGTCGCGATTGGTGCGGGCGTCATCACCCCGGCCAAGGTGAAGCTCGTTCCGGTCTGAACCGCGTGAAGCGACCAGCCGCGACACGGCGCTGGAAGCACTGGATCCATACGGAGATAGCTGAGAATGGAAAAGGTTGAAGTTCGCAACAACACGCGCCGCGCCTTGTTGATCAAGGTGCCGGGGCAGGCACTCCATTTGCAGCCGGGCGCCAGCGCCGAAGTGCCTCGCGCCTATCTCAAGACCGAGGAGCTCGGCACGCTCCTACTGAGCGGCTCGGTGCGGGTCGTTTCGTCGCCGCGCGTCGCGAACGTCGCGAAGACTCGTGAAGCCGAGCACGTCGCGGCAGCCGAGGCGTCCACGACTGTCGCGGCAGCCGAGGCGTCCACGACTGTCGCGGCAGCCGAGGCGTCCACGGCGAGCGAGACCACGAGAGAAGCGGCGCACTCGGTTGAAGACGAGGCAACCTCTACCAGTCCCGCGCGAGCGGGCAAGAAGCCACGATGATTTCGCAGCGAACGCGCGCGCTCGTGATGACGGAGGTTCCATGGCCAGTTACCTGACACCAGGCATATATATCGAAGAGAAGAAGCCCTCGGTTCAGGCGATCGAAGGGGTGAGTTCGTCGATCGCCGCATTTGTCGGTGTCGCGCAAAAGGGGCCGGTGAACAAGGCAACGCTCGTGACGAGCGTCGCCGAGTTCGTGCGTCTATTTGGTGGCCCCATACCGATCATCACCGGCCCAGGTGGCCAGGAGCACTATCTCTACTACGCCGTTCGCCACTTTTTCGTCGAGGGTGGCACCAAGTGTTACGTAGTGCGCGTCACCGGCTACGGCGACGTCAACGTCGCGGCCAGCATTCAGGCGGTGAATTCCTTCAAAGACTTCGGCGCGCTCGAGCTAGACGGCGTGACCGCGGTGCCGGCCGCTCTGCGCGTGTCGGCACTGACACCTGGAAAGTGGGGCGACGCGCTGGAGCTGCAAGTCGAGCAGGCGAGTCGCTTCTCGCTGCTGCTCGACGAAGACATCACTGGCGGTCCTGCAGTGTCCGAGCTCACGCTGAAGGCCAACGGGGACGTTCAGGTGGGGTCGGTGCTGTTCCTGATGGAGCAGGTGACCGGCACCGTGAAGAGCGTCAATGCGGCGACCTCCACTATCACCTTCCAGCCAGGGATTACCGCGGAGCTCACTCCAGGTGCTCTAGCGGCCTCGTTCCCGTTCCTAATCGCCGACAACAGCTTGGTTTTCTCGACCGACATGAAGTTCGTGTCGCAGACCGACCTGGCCGCTTCGGTCAGCGTATCGCCCACGATGGTGACGCCGGCCACCATCAAGCTAGATACGGTGCAGAACGTGCGTGGGGAGCCGCTCAAAGCCGGTGACATTCTGAATTTTGGTCGAGCGAACCCTGCCACCGTGATCGTGAAGAAGATCAGCGAAAAGCTGGTCTCGGGCGAGCCAGCGATGCTGGTAACGTTCGAGCCAGCATCGCTGCCGAGCTTCAATCGCTTCCGTACCAAGGCGTACGCGCGCGACTTCGACATCGTCGTCGGTCAAGGGGGCGTCGTTGCCGAGACGCACACGCATCTATCACTCGTGAACACCAATCGGCGCGACTACGTGAACGATCGCTTGGGCGCTACGAGCGGCGCGTCGGACCTGATCACGGCCAGCGAGAACTCGGGCACCGACGGGGTGCTCATGGTCACGGCGGCGTCCGGAAATCTCTCGAGTGGCAACGACGGGCTGGCCACGTTTGGTCCCGACGACGTCATCGGGAGCCCGGTGACTGGGACGGGCCTGTACGCGCTCGACAACGTGAAGAACATCAGCCTGCTGGTGGTTCCAAACGCGGCGAACGCGGTTGCCAAAGAGGCAATCAACTACTGCGAGCGGCGCAAGGACTTGTTCTTCATCATGGACCTGCCGAGTGACCAGAGCGACCCCGTTGCATACGTGGCCGACAAGGCCTCGAGCTACGCCGCCATTTACTACCCTTGGATCGTCGACGACGATCCGCTCACCGGTAAGCCCATAACGTTGCCACCCTCGGGCGCGCTCGCCGGAACCTACGCACAGACTGACGTCTCGCGCGGCGTGCACAAGGCACCAGCCGGCGTGGACAATGGTTTCCTGAACTCGGCGACGGGCATTCAGCGCGAGCTGACACAGGCCGAGAACGACGTGCTGTACCAGCAAAAGGTCAATGTGATTCGCAAGTTCCCGGAAGGGATCTTGGTGTGGGGAGGCCGTACGCTGTCGGCCGAGCCAGCCTGGCGTTACATCAACGTGCGCCGGCTGTTCATCTTCCTCGAGCAGTCCATCGAACGTGGTCTGAAATGGGTGGTGTTCGAACCCAACGATTTTTCGTTGTGGAAGAGCATCAAGCGCAACGTTGCGACCTTTCTGCGTGTGCAGTGGGAGGAAGGAAAGCTGGTTGGAACGACGGAGGACAAGGCGTTCTTCGTTCGCTGTGACGAGACGACGAACATCCCGGCCACCATTGCGGTGGGCCAGGTGATCGCGGAAATTGGCGTGGCACCGTCGAAGCCGGCCGAATTCGTCGTCTTCAGGTTCAAACAGATCGCCAAGTCCAAGTGAGGGATTTCGGGCGTTAGGACGAGGAGCAGCAGGAAATGGCCGAGTATCTGTCACCCGAGGTCTACATCGAAGAAATCCCTTCGGGGTTGAAGCCAATTCAGGGCGTCGGGACGTCGACCGCGGCGTTCGTCGGCTTGGCGCAGCGGGGCCCGTTCGACGTCGCTGTGCCGCTCACGAGCTTCGCGCAGTTCGTGAAGACGTTCGGCAGCTACATGGACGGCGCGTTCCTCGCCTTTGCGGTGCGCTCGTTCTTCAGCGAGGGGGGCACCTCGTGTTACGTGGTGCGGACCTGCCACTATGCGGTGCCCGCCGGGCCACCGGGTCCGAAGAAGCCGACCGCCGTGGCGGCAACCGCGGTGTTCGACAACGCGACGCCGAGCAACGTGCTTCGCCTCACTGCGGACTCCGCGGGAGTTTGGGGCAATGATTTGTCCATCACGGTGCGGGCGCTGACCGCCGCTGATCGGTTCCTGATCGAAGTGCGTTACGCCGGCAGCTTGGTCGAGACCTTCGACAATTTGACCATGGACCCGACGTCGCCGGACTATGCCCCGACTCGCATCAACAGCGCGATCGGAGCGTCGCAGTATCTCGATGCGGTGGACTTGGTCCCCAGCGCATCCGTACTGACACCGGCGCAGCGGAGGCCCGTTGCCACGGCCTCTCCGCGCTTCCTCTCGCTCGGCGATGACGGGCTCAGCGGTCTCGTGCCGATCGACTTTTACGGGGAGCAAGCGCTCGGCAACGGATTTTATGCCTTCGACAAGATCGCCGGCATCAATCTCGTCGCGGTGCCCGAGGCCGTCGATCGCTCCGTGCACATCAAGGGCTACGGCTACTGTGAACTGCGCAAGGACTGCTTTTACATCGCCGATTCGCAGTCGACCATCAGCACGGCTGACGATGTCGTCAACTACAAGCTCGCCCAAGGCGTGTACGCCGGGCAAAATTCGTTGAACTCGAAGTATGGAGCGCTCTACGCGCCCTGGCTGTCGGTGTTCGATCCACGGAACGGTAAGGGCATCGCCATCCCCCCTTCGGGCGCCGTCGCGGGGCGCTACGCCGGTGTGGACCAAAGCCGCGGCGTCCACAAAGCGGCGGCCGGGATCGAGGACGGGCGCCTGCTCTCGGTGCTCGACGTGGACAAAGACTTCAGCGACGCCGATCAGGCCAAGTTGAACCCGATCGGCATCAACGTCGTCCGCAAATTCACGGGCGTGGGCCCGGTGCTGTGGGGCGCCCGTACCACGAGCAGCGATCCGGAATGGACGTACCTCAACGTGCGTCGGTTCTTCTTGTTCGTCGAACAATCAGTCAAGGCTGCCACCAAGTGGGCGGTGTTCGAGCCAAATGACCCCACGCTGTGGAAGGCGATCACTCTGTCCGTCACTAGCTTCCTGCGCACGCAATGGACGATTGGTGCGCTGGTCGGCCTGAAGGAGGAGGACGCTTTCTACGTGAAATGCGACGCCGAGACCAATCCACCCGAGTCGGTCGATCTCGGACGCGTGATTACGGAGGTCGGCTTGGCCGTGGTCAAGCCCGCGGAGTTCGTGATTTTGCGCTTCAGTCAGAAAGCAGCCCAGCCGTGATCGTGAATCGGCAGAGAAAGGACCAGTCATGCCGCGCCGTTTGAACGACCCGTTCGTCAACTTCAACTTCTTGGTCGAGACCGGAGGAGTCCTCGCAGCGGGCTTCTCGGAAATCACCGGCATGAACGGTGAGGTCCAGGCGGTCGAGTACCGAGAGGGCCGCGACCCGCAAAGCAACACCAGGAAGCTTCCAGGTCTTTCCAAGTACGGCAACGTCACCCTGAAACGAGGCGTCGTCGTCGACCAGGACTTTTTCAAGTGGTTCAAGACGGGGATCGACGGCGACATCCTGCGCATCGATATTTCGATTCTTCTGCTCGACGAGCAGCGTCAGGAGAAAGTCCGCTACAACCTGACCAATGCCTGGCCGGTGAAGTTCATGGCTCCCGATCTGAAGGCGGCGGCCAATGAGATCGCCGTGAACTCGCTGGAGCTCGCCCACGAAGGGCTGAGGATCGGCTGATGTTGCAGACGGAGTACGAGTTCACTCTGCCGAAGGGCTTCGTCGATCGCGACGGCAACCTTCACCGTGAGGGAACGATGCGCCTGGCGAATGCCAAGGACGAGATCCTACCGCTGCAGGATCCGCGGGTGCAGCGCAATCAGGCGTATCTGATCGTCATTCTGTTGTCGCGCGTCGTGACACGCCTGGGCGAGCTGCGTGAGATCAATCCGGCAACGATCGAAGGGCTGTTCGCCTCCGATCTGAGCTTTCTGCAAAACTTCTACAATCAGATCAACAGTAACGGTAGGCCTGTGCAACGGGTCAGTTGCCCCGATTGCGAGCGCCAGTTCGAAGTGGAGCTAGCGGCCACGGGGGAATCATGAGCTACCCCCTGGAGTCGCTTCGCCAGGAGGTAGCCTACATCGCGTACCACTTCCACTGGGACCGAGAGGCCATCCTGGAGATGGAGCACGCGGAGCGGGGCGAGTGGGTTCGCGAGATCGCCGGCATCAATCAGCGCTTGAACGGTCAAGACGATGAGTGACGCCGCCCTCAGAACGCCAGGTGTTTATCCGCGTGCCGTGCCGACGGAAGCACCGCTTCCTTCACGCACTGCGCTGACGGCGTTCGTGGGCGTGACCGAGCGCGGCCCGCTCGACAATCCGCAAATCTTGAGCAGCTTTGGCGACTTCGCGAGCGTGTTCGGCGATATCTGGGCGTATGGCGAAGTGGGCGCCAGCATCTTCGGGTTCTTCCTGAATGGCGGCGAGCAAGCGGTCGTCGTGCGCGTGGCGCGGCAAGGACCCCTCGCGGCGCCGTCTTCAGCCGGCTGCTCGGCGAAACAGGAGCTCGCCACGGCAGCCTCGGTGGGGATCATTGCCGACGAGAACGGCGCGGCCACGCTGCAATTGCGCGCCCGCAATCCGGGCGCCTGGGGCAATCGGCTCGAAGCGAGCGTGTTCGCCGACTCGAGCCGCCTGATCGAGCTCGGGCGTCTGACTGCGACTTCAGCGGGCGGGGCGAACAGCGTCGTGGTCGATTGCGTATACGACTATCGCGTGGGCGGCACGGTGCGGATCTCACACGCTGGTAATCCGTTTTCGAAGAGCCAGCACACGGTCACGGCGATCGACGAGGTGCAGCGCCGCCTGACCCTGAATCCGTCTGTACCTGCGCTCGGGTACCCGTCGGGCAGCACGCTTTCGGGGGCGGGGTTTCGCCTGCTGGTCAGCGATGGTGTCCGGCGCGAAGTCTTCGACGGGCTCTCGATGAATCCGAGTCACCCCCGCTTCTTCGTCGATGCGGTGAACGGGCCCGGAAGGATGGCGTATCTGGAACTTGCGCGGCAGGGGCACTCCCTGCTCGTGCTGGCCGCGCAGGATTTCGGCCCGCTCGGGCAATCACGATTCAAGCCGGCCGATACGGCGCCGATCGAGTTTGCCGGGGGTGCCGATGGGCTCACGTTCGCGACCGGGCTGCTCGACGACGGCGCGGTGCCCACATTGCTCGCCACTTCGCGCTTGCCTGGGCGCGCGGGTGCGGAGACGCGGCTCTCCGCGGTGCCCTTCAGCGGGCGGCTCGCTCTGCCGGTCCCGAGAGAGAGTGGCGCCCCGAAGGACGTGCTCGTGCTCCAGGACATTCGCGGCTGGGTGGCGGGTGACACGCTGACCGTCACGCATGCCAGCAACCCCGGTGTGACCGAGACGGCGCTCATTACCGGTGTGAACCCAGACGAGCATCGGGTTGCGCTCGCCGCGCCGCTCGTCAACGACTACCCGATCGAATCGACGGCCGCGGTCTCGAATCGCTTCAACCTGCGGGTGGTTGCACCTGCGGGGTCGGGAGACGACGAGGCGTTTTGGAATCTGTCGATGGCGGCCGGGCTACGCTCGTTTTCGACGCTCGTGAACGGGCCCGGCGGGTCGCAGCTGCTTTGCTTGTCGGCCGCAGTGCCGGCCGGAGGCACGCCGAGCGGAAGCGCACCGTTGGGCGGCGGAAGCGACCCCGACGAAGTGCCTCTTGCCGCCGTCACTGGCTACGCCGCCGACGGGTCTTTTTTTCAGCCGGCTGGCGCGATCGGTCCGGTTGGCATGGCGGCGCTGGAGGCAGTCTCCGACGTCAATCTGGTGACGATTCCGGACCTGGTGAGCCGCGCTGATCTGAGCGAGGCCGAGCGGATTCTGGGACAGACCCAAGTGCTTCACCACTGCCGAAAGATGGGCGAGCGCTTTGCGCTTCTCGATGTGCCGCGAGGACTCGCGCCGGCAGACGCCCTGGCATGGCCGGAACACTTCGCGGATCCGCGTTTTGCTCGTTACGGCGCGCTCTACTATCCGTGGCTGCGAATGGTCGTCGCGGGCGGCGAGCGGCTGCTGCCGCCGAGCGGGACCATGGCCGGACTCTTCGCGCGTGTCGACCGACAGAGCGGCGTCGGCAAAGCACCGGCAAACGTGCAGTTGAAGGGAGTCGTCGCTTTGGAGCGCGAGCTCGACGCGGTCGAACAAGGCGAGCTGAACGACGCGGGCGTCAATTGCGTTCGTAAGTTCGAGGTCGGAGCGGTTCGGCTTTGGGGGGCGCGCACATTGAGCCGAGAAGACCAGTACCTCTACGTTCACGTTCGACGCTTGGTCTTGCTCGTGATCAAGGGCTTGGCGCTCGGGCTGCGCTGGGCGGTCTTCGAGCCGAACGATCGCGGCTTGCGTAAACGTGTGAAAGCCGCCATCGACGGTTTCATGCGTGGGGTGCTCTCGCGCAGCTTGCCCGCCGGAGCGCGCCTCGAGGACGCCTACTTCGTCGACGTAGGTGACGACTTGAATACGCCGGCGATCAGCGACGCTGGGCAGCTGATCGCCGAGGTGGGCATCGCCTTGGACAAACCGGCTGAGTTCATCGTCATTACGGTCAAGCGCACGCCCGACATCCTGACTCTGGTCGAGGAGGAAACGTAGATGGCACGCAGAGACAACGATCCAATCCTCGGCTACAGATTCGTGCTGGAGCTGGGCTTCGTTCAAGTCGCGGGATTCAGCGAGTGCACGGGGCTCTCGCTCGAAACCAAGTTCATGGAGTACCGTGAAGGGGGGCGGAACGCCGGACCCCTGAAATTCCCCGAGGTCGGCGCGGTCAACAACATCACACTCAAGCGCGGCCTGGTCCCGGGCGCGAACATCGACGCGCTCCTGAACTGGCACCTGGACGTGATGCGCGGCACCTTCGACGGCAACAAGAACCCGAATCGACGCAAGGCATCACCCGACGAAGACATCGACAAGCGCTGCGCGATCGTGCTGCTGGACGAAGGCGGAAACGAGATCAAACGCTGGAACCTCGTTCGCGCCTTTCCGGCGAAATGGACCGGCCCCGACCTGAAGGGCATGACTAGCGACGTGGCCATGGAGACACTGGAGCTCGCCTACGAAGCGTTGGAGCTCGGGTAGGAAACGATGGCGATCGGCGACGTCAATATCATCGCGGAGGTCACGCAAACGCTGACCGATCTCCTAGCGGGCCTCGACGTAACCCTGGATTCTCCAGCCGATTTGCGCGCGGATCCGGGCAATTTCCAGAAGCTCAATCTGTATCTGTATCAGGTGCTCGAGCACCCCTACACGAAGAACCAGCCGCCGTACTCCGTGGACGCCGAGACCCAGCAGTATCCACCGCTGACGCTGCGCCTGTACTACCTGCTCACGCCCTACGCTTCGGATCCGGCGAGTGCCCACAAGGTGCTCGGTCATGCGATGCAAATCTTCTACGACAACGCGCTGGTCGCAGAGACCAAGATGACCGAGACCTTGCGTCTCGCCACTGACAAGCTCGCCATCGTGCTCTTGTCGGCCAAGCTCGAAGATCTGACGCGAATTTGGAATGCCCTTCAGACGCCGTACCGCCTGTCGGTTTGTTACGAGGTGCGCGTCGTGCCCATCGAATCCAAACGCGAGCAGGACTCTCCGCGCGCGAGCACCAAGACCGACACCTTCACGCAGGTATGAGCATGCTCCGACCCGGATCTCGATCCAACGCTCCGCCCCTCGACAACGCGGGGCACCTGCGCCGCGCGCTTGAGTTGCTCGAGCTCCGCTTGCGCAGGGAGATGCTCGTGGTGCGAGCGGAGCGCGGTTCGGCGGGCCGCTACGATGAATTTGCCGGACTCGTGATCCCCGACGAGGAAATCGACCAATATCTGGCCGAGACTGGCGCTCGGGGTCCAGCCGAGCGAGCGCCTTTGGTGCCGGGGGTGCGCGAGCTCGACGCGCGAATCGAGGCGGAAACCCAGCGTTTGGCAGCTGAAGCGGAGGCTGCACGTGCCGCGGGGAGCTTGCTTCGACTCGAGCTCGCGAGGGAAGTGTTCGAGCTGTCGCCCGCCGATCACGGGACCCTGGTTGCGTGCCTCGCCCCAGAGCTCGATCTGGGCTTCGAGCGGCTTTACGCGTACCTGCAGAACGACGTCGCCAAGCGCCGTCCGTGCGTCCAACTGCTCGGACGGCTTTTCGCTGATCCGCGCGATCGATCGCTCCCGGTCAGGCGGTTGATGGCGCGCGAAGACTCGCTGCTCGGGCTCCGCCTGCTAGAAGCAGTGCGCAATGGAGACGCCGGATGGGCGTCGCGCGAGTTGCGCCTGACCGAGGGCTTGCTCGGATTCTTGCTCGAGAGCGATCGTCCGGATCCCGATCTGCGTGGCGTGGGCCGCTTTCGAAGAGCGCAGGCGCTCCCCGACTGCGGCGCGTACTACGCCCGGCATCGCGCGGCGATCGAGCGACTCCTCGCGCTCGGCGCGAGTCAGGGTAGGCTCCCGCGCACGCATCTGCGCGCTGCAGCCGGATGTGGAAAAGAGGATCTGGTGCTCGCCCTCGGGGAAGCTATGTCGGCAGCCGTGTTCGAATGCGGCGCGGACGAACTGTTGAGCGTCAGCGGTGATTTCGCAGAGTGGTTGCGGGTGCTGGAACGAGATTTGCGGCTGCGCGGCGGCTTCTTGTGGATTCGGCGTGGCGACGCGTTGACTTCGGCCGGCCAAACTGGGCGTGACCGTCTGCGCACGTTTGCGGCGTTTCTGCGTGAGCGACCGGGGCTGTTCGTGATCGTGAGCAGCGAGCGCTCGGTCCACGATGTATGGGAGATCCTCGGCGAGGCACCGCTTCCGATCGTTCTGCCGGCACCCGATCCCGGAGAGCGGCTGGACTGCTGGAGAATCGCGATTGGACCCCAGCT
>Ga0134124_10005384_pt1 | contig 10298 bp, 7 predicted proteins | sample KB304_FD_96880 | JGI IMG/M metagenome (GOLD analysis project Ga0134124, IMG submission 96880) | Terrestrial soil microbial communities without Nitrogen fertilizer from Kellogg Biological Station, Michigan, USA - KB3-0-4 | ecosystem: Environmental > Terrestrial > Soil > Unclassified ... | reverse complement strand
ATATCGTCGATGCCGCGTTGTCGTCACTATCAGGACTGACCGCCCAGCCGAATCTGAACGCGCTGGTTGCGGCCCTTGAAGGGAGTGAGCGTGATCCGCTCGTCAACGCTCCGGGGCTGCAGAAGCTGGCCAACTACTGGGAAACGGTGCGCGATTACTACGCGCCGTTCGAGTCCGGCCTCAAGAGTGGCACGGCGGAGGTCTACCACCACGAAATCCCGGGGGGGCAGTATTCGAACTACAAGCCGCAGGTCGCAGGTCTGGGGCTGATCGAGCGCTGGGACGACTGCAAGGAGATGTATCACAAGGTCAACATGATGTTCGGCGATATCGTCAAGGTCACCCCCTCCTCCAAGGTCGTCGGCGACATGGCGATGTTCCTGGTCAAGAACAACCTGGAGCCGGAGGATGTCTTCACGTCCAAGGAGGAGCTGGCGTTCCCGGAATCGGTCGTCGGAATGTTCAAGGGGATGCTCGGTCAGCCGTACCAGGGATGGCCGGAAGAACTTCAGAAGATCATCCTGAAAGGGGAACAGCCGATTACCTGCCGTCCAGGCGAGCTGCTCGAACCGGTTGATTTTGACGAGGAGAAACTCAAGCTGGAGGAAAAGCTGGGGCACCGCATCGACGACCGGGCGCTGGTTTCCGCGATCCTCTACCCGAATGTCTATCCCGAATTCGACCGTCATCGCCAGCAGTTTTCCGATATCTCGGTGTTTCCGACCCCGATCTTTTTCTATGGTCTCGAGCCGGGTCAGGAGACCTCAATAGATATCGAACCGGGCAAAACCCTGATCATCAAGCTCAATGCCGTCGGCAAAGTGCAGAATGACGGTACCCGTGCCGTTTATTTCGAGTTGAACGGCAACAACCGTTCGGTTGTTATCCGCGATCAATCGGTACAGAGTGACGAGGCGGTACGGATCAAGGCCGACAAGGGAAATCCATGCCATATCGCGGCGCCGATGCCCGGCAAGGTGTTGAAGGTGAACGTCAAGGCGGGTGATGCGATCAAGGCCGGAGATGTGTTGATGGTAACCGAGGCGATGAAGATGGAGACCAACATCAAGGCCAAAGCCGATGGCGCGGTGGCGGACGTCAAGTTTAAAGAAGGGGATAAAGTCGAGAAGGAAGACCTTGTGATTGTCGTAGCGGAATAATAGCTGCCTGACACAAACATTGCTAACGCCCCGCTTCCGAAAGGAGCCGGGGCGTTAGCGCTATTGGCTCCCTTTTTATGAGAATATATTTTGTTGCTGATGCAAAGCAGAAAAGTGTACTACACCACTATGACCGATCTCATTTTCCTGCATAATGAAGTGGCCTTTCATGAATAACGATATAAACGACATACTGCGGAACCATCCGTTCTGCGATCTGCAACTCGATAACAGCCGTTACGACCAGTTGCGCCACGCTATCAACCAGCATGCGATTGTCAGCGCCACCGACGAGCACGGCACGATTGTCGAGGTAAATGACAAGTTTTGTTCGATAAGCGGCTACAGCCGTGATGAACTGATCGGACAGAACCACCGTATTGTCAAATCAGGTATCCATCCCGACTCCCTGTATCAGGAAATGTGGGAAACTATTGTCAGTGGAAGAGTCTGGCAGGGAACCGTCTGCAACCGGAGGAAGAATGAGGGTTTCTATTGGGTCGAAGCCACAATCGTTCCGATTCTGGATGAACAGGGGCGGCCCTGGCGTTATATATCGATCCGTACAGATATTTCAACGCTCAAACAGACTCACGAGCGGCTGGAACAGGAGCTGGGACGGAGTCAGGCATTGCTTGAGGCGCTGGGAGAGGGGGTCTTCGGTGTAGACCATCGTGGCTTGTGTACCTTCATCAACCCGGCGGCCCTGACTATGCTCGGATATGTGCAGGATGACGTGTTGGGGAAAAGTTTCCACCATCTCCTGCACTGTTCCGTAGATCCGGTTTATCAGGAACAGGAGGAGGATTGTCCGGTCTGTGGTACCCTGAATGACGGCATATCCCGCAAGACGGATGATGCTGTCTTTTTACGCAAGGACGGCACCCATCTGCCGGTCAGCCTCTCCGTGAGTCCGATCGGTTCCAGGAATGGGGGGGGGGGCGTAGTAACCGTTTTTCGAGATCTGACCCGGCGCAAGGCCATGGAAGCTGGGCTGATCGCCGCACGGGACGAAGCCCAGGCTGCAAATCAGGCAAAATCACTGTTTCTTTCCAACATGAGTCATGAACTTCGTACCCCGTTGAATGCAATCCTCGGATTTGGCCAGCTTTTGGAGGTTGATACGATGCTGACCCCGGACCAGTATGATTCGGTGCTGGAGATTACCGATGCCGGACGTCACCTGCTGGAGCTGGTGAACGAGGTACTTGACCTGGCCAGAATCGAATCCGGCAAGATGAATCTCACGCTTGGGCCGATTGTATTGGATGACCTGGTGGATGAATGTCTCTCCCTGACAACCCCGCTGGCAGCGAGCCGTGGAATCGTTTTCGTACTTCCTGCCGCTTCGGGATGTACGCTGCAGGCCGACCGGACCCGTTTGAAACAGGCCCTGCTCAATCTGCTCAGCAACGCCGTCAAGTACAATCGACCCAACGGAGAGGTGTGTTTGGAATATGAATTTCCGGACGAACGATGCATACGCATCCATGTCCATGATTGCGGCGCCGGAATTGCGCCCGAACTGGTCGCCGAACTGTTTCAGCCCTTTCATCGGCTGGGGCAGGAGTTGGGCGAGGTGGAGGGGACCGGAATCGGACTTGCCATTACCAAGCGGTTGTTAGAGGAGATGGGGGGGCGGGTCGGAGCAGTCAGCACTCTCGGCGAGGGGAGCGATTTTTGGCTGGAACTGCCCCTTGACGCCGGAATGCTCCAGAAAACGGATGGGGGCCTCATACAATGACCAGCAAGACCAAACTTCCTTCCAGGGCAGCCCGGCCCGGGGAAGAGTTGCAGGAGACGGTTGCCTTGCTGACGGCACAGCTAAACGAGATCAGCGAAAAATACCATTCACTGGAACAGCGTACGCTTCAGGCCGAAATGTTGGCTCATGAGCAGCGGATCATTTTAAGCACCATGCCTCTGGGCGTATGTTTTCTCAAGGACCGAAAAATACTGACTGCAAATCCCGCCTTCGATAGAATTTTGGGCTTCGAAGCCGGAGAGACGTTGGGGAAGAACACCTTCGCAATATATCCCGATGTCGAAACATATGAACGTGTTGGCAAAGAAGCCTATGCGATGATAGCCCAGGGTGGAATCCATGTAATAGAATCGAAAATGAAAAAGAAGGACGGTACCCATATCTGGTGCAGCATAACAGGCCAGGCGGTTAATGCAGAAAAGCCGGAGGATGGATCCATCTGGATGATAAAGGATATTACCGAACGCAAACAGGCCGAACAGAATCTGCTGGAATCCAATCTTCTGCTCATGGAAGCCAGGGAGCAGGCAGAATCCGCCAACCGGGCCAAGAGCGATTTTTTGGCACGCATGAGCCATGAACTGCGGACCCCGATGAACGCCATTATCGGTTTTGCGCAACTGCTGGAAGACGACCGGGATCATCCCCTTTCCGACGACCAGCAGGATAACCTCCTGGAGATCAGCAAGGCGGGAAACCACCTTCTTGAATTAATCAACGAAGTATTGGATCTTGCCCGGATTGAGAGCGGCCGGCTGGTGCTTTCCCTTGAACCTCTGGAGGCGGGTGAGCTCTGTCGGGAATGCCTCAGCCTGCTCATGCCCCTTGCGGAAAAGCACGGCATTACCGTGGATGTTGATGTGCCTTCCGGTTTCCGGATACTCGCGGACCGCTTGCGGCTCCGTCAGGTACTGCTCAATCTGATGTCAAACGGGATCAAGTTCAATCGTGAAGGGGGGGCTGTTAAAGTAGGCTGCGACGTGCTGCCCGAGGGAGTCATGCGGATCTGGGTCCGTGACACCGGCCCCGGTATCGACCCGGAATTTCTGCCGCTCCTGTTTCACCCCTTCGAACGATCTGCCGTGGTTGACGGCCTGATTGAAGGGACCGGCATCGGCCTGGTTCTGGCAAAGCGATTGATTGAGGCGATGGAGGGAACCATCGGTGTTGAATCGAGCCTCGGCAGCGGCAGCCTCTTCTGGTTTGAGCTGCCGCAAGCCGATCTGATGGATGAGATGGAAGCTTCTCCGGACTCTCCGACCGTTCCCCTGCCCGTTTCGTCTGCACGCGAACGCGAGGTGCTGTATATTGAAGATAATCCGGCCAATATGCGGCTGGTGAAAAAAATAATATCCGGCCTCGGAGGGGTGCGCCTGCTAATGGCAGAATCTGCCGAAGCAGGGCTGGCATTGCTTAAAACCGGCCGACCACACCTGATACTGATGGATATCAACCTGCCCGGAATGGATGGTTTCGAGGCGCTTGGCCGCCTGCGGGGAAATCCGGAAACACGTGAAATTCCGGTGGTGGCCGTGACAGCCAGCGCCATGCCCGATCAAGTGAAGCGAATACAGAAAGCCGGTTTTGATGATTGCCTGACCAAGCCGATCAACCTGCAACGGTTTGTTGCCGTTGTAGACGCGCTGCTGGAGAAACCTGTTTTTGGGAGTAATGAATAATGACAGAACCGACAGAAACTACACATAACAGCAGGATCCTGATCGTCGACGACGAACCGGTCAACCTGAAATTGCTGGATAAAATGCTCTTCGCCGAGGGGTATACAAACGTAGTCACCATTGCCGACCCCCGACAGGTTCGGGATGTTTATTGCGCCGCACCGGCTGATCTGATCCTGCTGGATATCAATATGCCGTACCTGAACGGCTATGAAGTAATGGCGCAGTTGAAGGAGCTGGGCGATCCGCTGCTTCCTCCCATCCTGATACTGACCGCGCAGTCCGGGAAAGAGTTTCTGATGAAGGCCTTGAGTGAAGGCGCCCGTGATTTTCTCAGTAAGCCCTTCAACCGTTTCGAACTTCTGGCCAGGGTCAGGAATCTGCTGGATGCTCACCTGGCCCTTCGGCTTATGTATGACCAGAAGGGGATCCTGGAAGAGATGGTGCACAAACGCACCGCCGAGGTAAACCAGTCCCGGCTTGAAATCGTGCAGCGACTTGGCCGCGCTTCCGAATATCGCGACAATGAAACAGGGCGGCATGTCCTCAGGATGAGTCACACTGCAGCACTCTTGGCCCATCATCTCGGCTGGAGCGAGGAACGTTGCGATTTGTTGCTGAATGCCTGCCCCATGCATGATCTGGGCAAGATCGGTATTTCGGATTCCATCCTGTTGAAGCCGGCGCGATTGACGGATGAGGAACGGGCGATCATGGAGACTCACTCCACCATCGGCGCCGACATTCTGTCCGGTTCGAATAACGAACTTCTTGAAACAGCGCGGATCATAGCCCTGACGCACCACGAAAAATGGGACGGCAGCGGCTATCCCGGCAAGCTGTCCGGAGAAGCGATTCCTCTTGAGGGACGAATTGCCGCCATTGTCGATGTCTATGATGCCCTGACTTCCGTTCGTCCCTACAAAAAAGCCTGGTCCGTGGATGAGGCTGCCGAGGAGATGCGGAGGCAGAGCGGAATTCATTTCGACCCTGAGCTGGTGGCGCATTTTCTGGCGATCCTGCCGGGAGTGCTTAAAATCGGGGAGCGTTTCTCCGACTCGTGACCTCCGACCCTCCTGCCTGCCTTTTTCAGTCCGGCTGCGATCAGATGCTCTCTATGAACAACAGCGCCGGGTCTTCCAGGAAGCCGGCCGCTCTGGCCAGAAACCGGGAGGCGGACACGCCGTCGGTAATCCGGTGATCGAAGGTCAGGGAAACCGGGAGTATCGAACGGATGACGATGGCGCCGTCATGTACCCAGGGACGCTGGGCGATGCGGCCGAAGCCGATAATCGCCACATCGGGCCAGTTGATGATCGGGGTGGCGAACAGCCCGCCGAAATGACCGAAGTTGGTGATGGTGAAGCTGCTCCCCTTCATCTCTTCAATGGTGATGGTCCGTTCACGGGCCTTGGTGCCCAGTGACTGGATCTCGGCCGCCAGGTCGAGGATGCTCTTCTTGTCCACATCGCGGATTACCGGCACCATCAGGCCGTCGGGGGTCTCGACGGCGATGCCGAAGTGATAGTGCTTCTTCAATATGATGGTCTCGCCGGCATCGTCGATGGTGGCGTTGAAGGCGGGATATTCGTGCAGGGCATGCTGCACCGCCTTGATGAAGAATGGGAGGAAGGTCAGGTGCGTGCCGCGAGACTCGGCCACCGTCTGTTCGCGGCTGCGCAGCAGGGCCAGATCCGTGACGTCGGCCTCCTCCGTGACGGTGACAAAAGCGGTGCGATGCTGGGCGGCAAGGACATTGCGCGCCGCGGTACGGCGGATGCCCCTGAGCGGCAGGCGTTCGACCGGGCCGAAAGGCTCTTCGGTAACCTGAACGGCCGCTACGCCCTGTTCCAGATCTTCGGGGGTGATGCTGCCATGGGGACCGCTGCCGCGGATCGAATGCAGGTCGATGCCCCGCTCACGGGCCAGCCGCCGCACCAGCGGGGTCGCTCTGACGTCCGCACTTGATGCCGCATATTCGGCCGCCGGGGCGTCTTCCGCCTCGGGAAGCTCGCCGACGATTCCGGCAGACCGCGGCCGCACCGTTGGTGCTGCATCCTCGCAGATGGTCATGAGGATGTCACCCACCCTGATGATTTCACCTTCCTGGCCATGCAGACCGCAGACCGTCCCGCCGTGGGGGGAGGGAACCTCAACCACCGCCTTGTCGGTCTCCACTTCGGCCACCACCTGGTGCTCTTTAATCAGCTCACCATCCGTTACCAGCCATTTGCGCAGTTCGACCTCGGCGATTCCTTCGCCCAGATCGGGGAGTCTGAAATCATAGTGCATGGTCAGTACCTCATTACATTATTGATTGCCGCACGGATCTGATCCGTGGTCGGCAGATAGCTGTCGGTCAGTTTGGGGAGCGGCAGCACCACATCGGGCGCCGTCACTCGCAGCACCGGCGCCCGCAGCTGCAGGATCGCTTCTTCGGCCACCGTCGCGGCGATCTCGGCACCCAGGCCGCCGCTCTTGACCGCTTCATGAACGATCACCAGCCGGCCGGTCTTGCCTACCGAGGCGAGCAGCGTTTCCCAGTCAAACGGGGTCAGGGTCTGCGGATCTATCACCTCGACGGAGTAGGACGTTGTCGTCTTGAGAACCCTCTCCAGCATGCTTCCCCAGGCCACCACCGTCACATCCTTGCCCTGCCGGACAATACGGGCAGTCCCGAGCGGGATGGTGTAGTCACCCTCGGGAACCTCCTCCCGCAGCATCCGGTAGAGACGGGTCGGTTCGAGAAAGATTACCGGGTCCGGGTCGCGGATCGCCGCGAGCAGCAGCCCCTTGGCGCTGTACGGACCGGATGGAACGACTACCTTGATACCGGGCAGATGGCAGAGCAGCGCCTCGCTGCTCTCTTCGTGCATCTCCGGCGCCTTGATGCCGCTGCCATAGGGGGTCCGCACCACCAGCGGGCAGGTGAACCTGCCGCGGGAACGGGTCCGCAGACGGGCCGCATGGGTGTAAATCTGGTCAAGGGCTGCGTAGATGAAGCCCATGAACTGGATCTCGGCCACGGGCCGCAGGCCGTAGGCGGCCATGCCGATGGCCGCGCCGACGATGCCCGACTCGGAGAGCGGGGTATCGATGACCCGCTCTGCGCCGAACCTCTCCTGCAGCCCTTCCGTGACGCGGAACACGCCACCGTCACGCCCCACGTCCTCGCCCAGCAGCACGACCCGGTCGTCACGAGCCATTTCCTCACCCAGCGCCTGATTGATTGCCTGTACCATGGTGAGCTGGGCCATGTCAGGCCTCCTTCCGTTGCCCGGCCTGGCGCCAGCCTGGGAGTGACATGGCGTGCTTGAACATGTCGTCCGGGGAGGGTGCTTCGGCCGCCTCCATGAGGGCGACCGCAGCATCGATGTCGGCTGTCACCCGCTGCCGGGTTTCCGTCGCGTATGCCTCGTTCCAGAGACCACGCCGCTCCATGTAGCGCTCCAGTCTCAACAGCGGGTCGAGGCCGCTCCATTCGGCCACCTCGGCGGCGGAACGGTACCGTCCGGCATCGTCCGAAGTGGTGTGGTCGGATATCCGGTAGGTCAGACACTCGATAAAAGTCGGGCCTCCGCCGCTGCGCGCTTTCTGCAGGGCATCGCGGGTGGCCCGGTAGACAGCGAAGATGTCGTTGCCATCCACCTGAATCCCTTCGAAACCGTAGGCCAGCGCCTTTTGCGCCAGGGTGGCGGTTGCCGTCTGGCCGCTGAGAGGCACGGATATCGCCCACTGGTTGTTTTGGCAGATGAAGACCAGCGGCAGCCGGAAGACGCCGGCCATGTTGAACCCCTCATGGAAATCGCCCTTTGAGGTGGCCCCATCGCCGAACCAGGCCGCCACGGCAACCGGAGTGCGCCGGTAGCGGGCTTCCATTGCGGCGCCGACCGCATGGGGGATATGTGTGCCTACCGATATGCAGACCGGAAAGATATTCAGCGACGGCGGCGCCTGTTGGCCGCGCTCGTCACCGCTCCAATACTGAAAGATCTGATGGATGGGGTAGCCGAGGGTCAACTGGACCCCCATTTCACGAAACGAAGGGAAAATCCGGTCTCCCGGTTGAAGCGCAAACGCACTTCCCACCTGGGCTGCCTCCTGACCCAGGCTGGGAGGGTAGGTGCCGAGCCGCCCTTCGCGCTGCAGGGCTATGGCCCGCTGGTCAAAAGTTCTGGTCAGCACCATCAGTTCATACATGCGCCTGATTTCCTCCTCCGGAATCGGGGGCATGAGCGCTTCGTCGATTGTCCCGTCCCTTGCCAGGATGCTCAGGCGGTGAACTTCAAATGTGGCGCAGATCTCGTCGGGCATGATGGCTGCAACCTCCGGTTGAAATGCCTCTACAATTTAGAATACATCAATGGCGCGCTCGATGCCACAGCATTCATGCTTCGGGCAGCCCACAGTCAGCCCCGGACGGGAAGTTTCGGCGTGAATTTCCAGCTTGCGTTCAGGCCGCATCGAGATTACGCTGCAGCGATATCATCCTCTGGGAGGCACATATGGAAAAACACGACTGGAATCCTGCCGAACTGCTGCAGCTGTCGGGCGGCTACTGGAGCGCTTGCGCCCTGCATGCCGGAGTAAAGCTTGATCTGTTCAGTCATGCCGGTACGGTGTCCGAACTGGCACAGGCTACGGCCAGCGACATGCGCGGGCTGGAAATGTTGTTGAACGCCCTCACGGCGCTGGGACTGATAACAAAGGATGGTGACCGTTATGCGGCGACGCCATTTGCTGCCGAATACCTCGTACGCACCTCTCCCAGTTACCTGGGGCATATCATCATGCATCACCATCACCTCATGGCCGGATGGTCCCGCCTCGACGAATCCGTCCGGAGTGGCGCACCGATTCGCGGACGGGTCTCTCACGACAGTGATGAATCCGAGCGGGAAAGCTTCGAAATGGGGATGTTCAACCTTGCCATGCTGATTGCCCCGCGCATCGTTTCCGCCATAGATCTGCAGGGGAGACGGCGCCTCCTCGATCTGGGGGGTGGACCCGGTACCTATGCGGTCCATTTCTGTCAGGCAAACCCCCGGCTTACTGCTACCGTATACGATCTCCCCACGACCAGGCGTTTTGCCGAAAAAACGATAGACTCCTTCGGCCTCAGCGACCGGATCACGTTTCAGGAGGGAGATTTCATCAGCGACGATATTTCCGGCGGTTTCGACGTAGCCTGGCTGTCGCATATCCTGCACGGTGAGGGACCCGACGGCTGTGCCGTCACGCTGCGGCGGGCCGTGGCGGCACTGGAGCCGGGCGGCATGCTCATGGTGCAGGAGTTCATTCTCGACAACAATATGGAAGGTCCGCTGTTTCCGGCGCTCTTTTCGCTCAACATGCTGCTCGGCACCCCGCAGGGGCGCTCTTATTCGCAGCGGCAGCTGGAGGCGATGATGGCCGCAGCCGGTGTCGGCGCAATCAGGCGATTGGAGTTGAATCTTCCCAACGGAGCCGGTGTGCTGGCCGGCATCGTGGAACATCGGCCTTGAAGCCGGGCTGACGGAAATAAAACGCCCCGCTTCCGAGAGGAAGCGGGGCGTTTTATTGTTGTAATTGTCAGCGTCAGAGTCCGGTGAGACTGGTGGCCGACAGCGTAATGCCCGGGAGTGCCGCTGTATTGGCCGAGTTTGCTGGTCCGCCGAAGATCGAATTCAAGACCATAGGGAATGATGTACCCTT
>Ga0134124_10005383_pt1 | contig 10300 bp, 11 predicted proteins | sample KB304_FD_96880 | JGI IMG/M metagenome (GOLD analysis project Ga0134124, IMG submission 96880) | Terrestrial soil microbial communities without Nitrogen fertilizer from Kellogg Biological Station, Michigan, USA - KB3-0-4 | ecosystem: Environmental > Terrestrial > Soil > Unclassified ... | reverse complement strand
GATCGAGGAATGCGTCTGCCTGAAGCGGGCCGTTGAATGCGCCGTCGACTCGTACCTCGCGAATCATGGCGAGGCCTACCCCAATCGCAAGTGGCGGTTCGAAAAGCTCGCACGGTGCTGCGGCACGCGGTCGCCGGTGTACGAGGCGGCGTGGCAGCTGAAGGCACGCGGTCATGAGTCGCTCCACTCGTACCGCGATGCGTGCCGCGGCCTTGTGAGCTGGCTGGCGCCTGCCTATCCCGCACAGCCCGTGCGTCCGGCGCGGACGTGCCATGTCGCCCCGTTCACGATCGGCGGCGCGGACATGCTGCTTGTTCCATCCACGGCGGTTTACGCGCTCGGTCCCCACGGCGCCCGAATCTGGGATCTTGTCGACGGAGCCACGACCAGCGCGGCGATCGCGGCACGACTCTCGACTCAGGCAGAAGCCGGCGCACCTCCGCCTGTCGCCCTGGTGCAAGCGTATGTCGCCGACTTCCGATCGCACGGCTTGATCGAACTGATGCCGGCGCTCGACTAGACGACCCATCAGGACCCACGTCCATGCACACCCCATTCGTCGTCAAACAGCCGCTGTCACCGGGTGAGTTCCTCGGCGCACAACGTCGGTTCCGCCTCGAGATGAGTTACGAGAATCAGATGGTCGATATCGACGGCCAGCTCGAGAACGGTCAGTACGCGACGGCGTCGGTCAGCGCTCGCTCGGCGCTCGAAGAAGGTCTCATCATCCACCTGCTCGTTCGCGGAGACGTCGGAGTCACCGGGTCCAACGTCTGGACGATCCTTCGCCGCAGGTATGAAGAGGACGGGCCCGTCTTCCGGGCCGCTCGCGCGTTGTTCTTTCGCAATCCGATGACGCTCGACGAGGTGCGTGAGTATGCGCGGGACTGTCGAGCATTCGTCGAGTCCACGCTCGGCGTGTCGCCATCCGGGTACCGCACGCCTGAGTCCTTTTCCGACTACAAGCGCAACGTGAAAGGGATCCAACAACTGGCGCGGCTCGTGAGCGCCAACGGCTGGGGCAAGCCGCAGCAAGGGACGCGTCGCGATGATACCGGCTGACGTCGCGCTCGAGGACCTCGTCGACACGATCTTCGAGCTGGCGAGCGGCTTCATGGCGGCAAAATACCTCTTCGTCGCGAGCGAGCTGGGTGTGTTCGACGAGCTCCAGCGCAGGCCGGCTGGCGGGACGGAGCTCGCGGAACGGCTCGCCATCGAGCCATCGCGTGTCGCGGTGCTGCTGCGAGGCATCGGCGCGCTCGGACTTGTCGAGCGTCGCAGCGATCGCTACCACAACGCGCCGGCGGTCGCCGCGTGCCTCACCGATGAAGCCGCGCTGGATCTCCGACCGCTCCTGCGGTTCTGGGATCGCATGAATTATCCGCTCTGGACGCGGCTGGACAGCTCGATCCGGTCCGGCAAGCCACTCGCATCCGTTCGTCTGAACGGCGAGGCGCAGCGGACCTACTCCGAGGGGGTGGAAGCCTGCAGCGCGCTGGCGGCGCGGGTGCTGCCAGACCGGTACGACTTCGCGAGGCACCGCCGCCTCCTCGATCTCGGCGGGGGAGCCGGCACCTGGACGCAGGCTGTCCTCGCACGTCACCCGCACCTGAACGGAACGCTGTTCGATCTCCCCAGCGCGGCGCGCCTGGCGCGCGAACGACTCGCTCCCACATTCGCGGACACCCGGCTGGCCATCCTCGAGGGCGACTTCTTCGTCGACGCCATTCCGGAGGGGCACGACGTCGTCTTGATTGCGAACGTGCTGCATGTGTTCTCTCCGACACAGAACCAGCAGCTGCTCGCGTCCGTGAGGCAACGCGTCGAACCCGGGACCACGCTCCTTCTGGTCGACTACTGGACGGATTCGGCGAAACGGGAACCCCGCCTCGCCGCACTGCTTGCGGGAAGCTTTCTGCTGACCACCGGCGAAGGCGACGTCTACAGCGTGGCCGCCGTGGGGTCGTGGCTCGAGGCCGCGGGCTGGGAGCTCGTCGAGTCGAAACCCTTGCCCATCGCCGCGAGCCTGCTCGTGGCCCGCGCTCGGAGCCACTGAAGGACCGGATGTGAACCCATGATGCCAGAAGGCCTTGAACTCCCGAGCCCGCTCGACATCGAGCGGGTGGTGCGCGCAAAGCTCGAAGCATTCGTCGACGGTCTCCCGCCGACCGTCGGCGTTCACGATAGCCTGCTGCTGGTCGGCGTCACTTCGATCGATCTCATCGTCGTGCTGTCGCTCCTCGAGCAGCACTTCAACATCTCGCTCGACGACGCGTTCGTCGTTCAGGGCTACACCATCGGCAACATCGCCGAACGCGTCCTCGCCGCACTGCGCCGCCCCGCACCGGCCGGCGTGTCGCTCCTGGAGTAGTCGATCGACAGCAACTCGAGCCTGCCGTCTGACCTGGAGCATCAACGAAGAGGGATATGGCCACCAACATTGGATTCATTGGACTTGGCATCATGGGCAAGCCCATGGCGCTGAACCTGATCAGGGCTGGGTACCATCTGGTCGTTCATTCCCGGAGCCGCGGTCCGGTCGACGAGATGGTGGCTGCCGGGGCGACGGCCGCCAGTACCCCCGCGGATGTCGCGCGGCAGACCGACTGCGTCATCACCATGCTGCCGGACACCGCCGACGTCGAGCTGGTGGTCAGCGGAGCGCACGGAATTGTCGTCGGGCTCAAAGCCGGGGCGATTGTCATAGACATGAGCACCATTTCACCGATCGCGACCGAACGCCTCGCGAAGGCCGTCGCGTCGGCGGGCGGTCACATGCTGGACGCTCCGGTCAGCGGCGGCGAGGTCGGTGCGAAAGCCGCGACGCTGACGATTGTGGTTGGAGGCAACCACGCGGCGTTCGAGCGCGCGCGCCCCATCCTCGCGTGCATGGGAAATCCGGACCGCGTGATGCACATCGGCCCGTCTGGAGCCGGGCAAACGTGCAAACTGTGCGGCCAGATTGCGGTCAGCGGCGCCCTTGCTGGCGTCAGCGAGGCGTTTGCGCTGGCGGAGAAATCGGGCATCGACAAGGCGCGCGTCCGGGAGGCATTGCTCGGCGGGTTCAGCGCCAGCAAAGTGCTCGAGGTCCACGGCGAACGCGTGCTGGCGGGCAATTACAGGCCGGGATTCTCCGCGCGTCTCTTTCAGAAGGATCTGCGGCTGGTGCATGAAACGGCGACGGCAAATGCAGTGGCGACGCCGGCCACGTCGGTCGTCTCGCACTTGGTCGACGCGCTCGTCGCCGCCGGCGGCGGACACCTCGACTACGCTGCGGTCGCGACGATGTGGTTGGAGAAGGCCGACGGCGTCTTCGAGACCGAGCTTCGCTAAGTGTCGCTGTTCCTCGATCTCCTCGACGGCCACGTCCGGGCGAACCCGCAGCGGGCGGCGATCTGCCAAGGCGATCTCACGCTCTCGTACGCCGAGCTGTGGAGGGCGGCGTCCGAATCGGCCGCCCGCTTTGCGGCGGCTGGTGTCTCCAAACGCGATCGCGTGTTGCTCACGATATCCAACCTCGCCGACGACGTGATTGCCATACTGGCACTTGCACGCATCGAGGCGCTGCCGCTGCTCGTCTCGGCCTCTGCGACGGAGGGCGAGGTGCAGCACGCCCGGCTGGAGTTCCGGCCGCGATGGATCATCGGCGGCGACGGCGTCAGCCGTTGCCCGCTCGCGGGCACTCAGGAAGGCGAGCCCGGATTCTGCCTGCTCACGTCGGGTGTCAGCGGCGCGCCGAAGATCGTCGCGACCGACTGGACCACGAGCCTCGTCGTCGTCCGGAATTGGCTGCGCGCGTTCTGTAACGACGATGGCGAGCGAGTGCTCTGCACCACTCCGATCTGTCATTCGTACGGCCTGTGCGTCGGGCTCCTCGGTCCGCTGTCCACCGGCAGTACCGTTGTCCTGCTGCGGGGTCCAGTCACGGCCGGCGCGCTGTGCCAGGCCGTGCGCCGGCATCGTGTGACGATCGTGCAGTCGGTGCCGGTCTACTACCGCGTGCTGTGCCACGTTCCGGCAGACAGGCTCGAAAGCGTCCGCCTCTGCATTTCCGCAGGGGAGGCGCTCTCCGCCGACACGCGACGTCGTTGGAGGGCTGCGCTCGCCCCACAGTTGTGCGATCACTATGGCGCTTCGGAGGTCGGACAGGTCTCGATCGATCTCGAGGACGTGGACGGAAGCGTCGGCCGTCCCGCGCCGGGCTGCGAGGTGTCGATTCGCACGGCGTCGAACCCGAGTCCCGACGGGACCGTCTGGATTCGGGCCGCGGGCCGGCCGTGCCGGTATCTCGGAGCTCAGGTCGACGGCGACCCATCGCAGAACGACGGCTGGTTCCGCACCGGCGACCGTGGGTATCTCGACGCGGCCGGACGGCTGATCATCACGGGCCGCGTGATCAGTCAGATCAACGTCGGCGGTCACAAGGTCGACCGTTCCGAAGTCGAACAAGCCATCTTGTCGTTTCCCGGTGTCGTCGATTGCGCCGTCGTCGGGCAGCCGTCGACGTGGGCCGGCGAGCAGGTCTGCGCGTTCGTGAGCGGCGCGGCATGGGATCCGTCGACGCTCGCGCAGTTCCTGCGATCACACCTGTCGGGTTTCAAGGTGCCAACGACGATCAAGCGCGTCGACGCCATCCCGCGGACGCTGTCGGGCAAGATCCGGTACGGCGTCATCGAGCGATGGTGAGGACGGCTCATCGAGGACCCACGCTCCAGTACGTGATGAAAATGCCCCGGCGGGGCGTCTCGCCGCACACGCCGCCGATCGTCTTCCTCCACAACCGTGACGCGAATATGCACGCCCTGGTCGGCGTCGCCGACGCCGTCGATCGCGAGCACTACACCTACGTGTTCCCTAATGCGCCCTTCGAAAGCCGGAGCACGAAGGCGCGGGGTCGTGGCGGCTACAGCTGGGCCGACCCTGATGACGTTCCTGCATCGCCGGCGATGGGCGAACCGAAGGCCACGCTGTGTGCGCGGGGGACTCGCACGCGCCGCTTGATTGCCGAGCTCCTGCGAAACGTCACCGCCACGCTGGGAGCGGGACGGCCGCCGATCCTGGCCGGCTTCTCGCAGGGTGCAGCCTGCGCTCTTCGCTTCGGACTGGAAGAGCCGGATCGAATCTCGGGCATCGTCGCGCTGAGCGGATTCATGGTTGGCGGCCTGGGCGCGCCATCACGACGAACCGGCCGAGCGCGCCAGGCGTTCATCGGCCACGGCGTCGACGACCCCGTCGTGCCGATCGAGTGCGCCCGCGAGTGCCGCGCGATGCTTCAGCACGGGGAGTACGACGTCACCTATCGCGAATACCCGATGAAGCACGAGCTGTCGCTCGCCGAGATCAGGGACCTGCGGCGGTGGCTGCACCGTCACTACCCGCCGGATTTGCGCCCACGTGAAGGCGCCCTCAACGACTCGCGTCAGGAGCCACCATGAAGCGTGCCTACACTCGCGAGGACGAGCAGTCCTTCGTCCTGCCGCCCGGGGCCGTTGCGGCCACGCTCGACGTCCTGTGGCCTCGGCACGGGGTCCTGGACATCCAGCGCCAACCATTCAGCCTGACCAAGACGCGGCTCCGGACCGAGCTTCACTTGTACTCGGAGCGGACGACCGACATGTTCCGGGACCGTCTCACCATCTGGCGGAAGCGGAAGGCCCTGTTCTGCAACCACGACGTCAAGGTCTACGTACGTGACGACAAGTTCGAGCGACGCGAGAAGAGCGCGCGAACGACGGCGAAGACGCTTTCGCTGCTGCACGCCTTCTCGCCCGTACGTGCGGCGTTTCTCAAAGAGACGTGCCTGTTGAAATTCCGGAGCTCCGATGGACAGCGACGATACACGCTGCAGGTCGGCATCGCGCACCTGAAGGCGTTGAACATCGTGGACATGTCGCGTGTCGTCGGCGCCCAGTTCCACGTCGAATTCGAATCCAAGAGCCCTGAGACGCTCGCGCGTCTGATTGCGGACGAACAGCTGCACACACGCTTGCCGGCGCTGGAACCAATCGCGGTTTCGAAGTGGCACTGGGCGGCCCAGTTGTCGGACGCCACGACGAAATTCTCGTTTTCGTCGCCAGCCTCGCTGTTGTCGTTCTTCGACGCGACGGTCACGATGTGTTCGGCGGACAGCGTCCGTCTCTGCGACGCGTTCGATGTCGATCCACCTGCCGGACAGCCCTATCTCTGATGTGTGCCGCTCCCCCAACGAGGTGATCACGTGATCGAAAGCAGAGCGCGGTTCGAGCTCGAGGTGAAAACGAGAGGGCCCGCGCATCACTCGTTTCGGCAGGAATGGGCCGCGCTGAAACGTCTTTTCGGCCCGGCTCACCACCGAAAGACGTACGGCGTCGTCGACACGTACTTCGACACGGGCGACCATCGGCTGCTCGAGGCTCGCTGCTGTCTGCGAACACGCCGGAGCTCGAGCGCGCGGAAGCGATACGTCTTCAAAGAGTCGCTGGCGCCGTGGCGCAACGTGCGGGTGGCGCGCGAGTTGGTCGACATCACCGGTCCTGCGGTGCTCGATTTGACGAACGCCTTTCACCGGCGGCTTCCAACGGTCGCGCGCACGGTCCGCGTGCTTGGAGGCGGCTCGCCGGACGGCGCCGACCCCGACGTGATTCGCACCGTTCGCCCGGTGGCCTGCCTGAAAACGGTGCGCGATCTGTGGTGGTGCCAGCTTCCGTGTTCCCCCGTGGATATCTTTTGTCGCGTATTCGTCGACCACGTGGACGGGTTTGCCGTCAGAAACGCAACGTTGACGCGCGTCCTCCAATTCTCCGAGCTGGAGATTGAACTGCACTCCGACGACACCGCGCCTGCGACTGTCGACCTGTTCGATCAGGCCATCGAACGGCTCGCCACGAATGGCCCCATCGCATGGACCCCCCTGTCGAAGTTCGGTTTCATCGTCGAGTCGATGTCTCGGTGTGCCTTGACTGCGCAAGAGGAGAGCGTGATATGAAGTGCGAGAACGAGCCGATATCGTACGACGACCATGGCGATATTCCCTTCGAGGTGCCGTTCCGCGAGATTCCTTCGAGCGAAATCAGCATCTACCTCCAGCTGGATACCCGGGTGGGTCAGGCCACGTGCCGGCAGCGATGCGCCCACTGCTTCTACATCAACCAGCCCGCCGCCGCGGATCGCATGGTCGATCTCGAGGAAGGCCGCCGGATCATGGACAGCTTGCGCCGCCATGGATTCAGGGTGTTTCCGATGATCGCCGACAGCCTCGCTCAAGACGGCCAGTTCCTGCGGTTATTCGGTAACACGCACAACCGGGACTATCGCCAGGAGTTGGAGTGCGTCCCGACGAAAACGATGGCACGAGGCGATTGCTGGACCAGCGGCGCTCCGCTCATGGACGACAACTGGCGAGACATCCTCACCGAGTGCATCGTGACTGGATTCGGCAGCGTCACGATCACGTTTCACGGAGTTCTGGACGAACACCTGGCGCTTCGTCCTCATGACACCTATCCGATCAAGGGTGTCTTCCCTGGATTCAAGTGCGAGGAAGTGATTCGACGAATTCGCCAGTTCAACGCCGACATGCTGCGGGGGGACATCGAGGCGCTCGACGGGGTACCGAAGGAGCTGGTCCAGCCGCTCGCGGTCAACATCGGCCTGACGATCGGCCGGCACAACTATTCGAGCCAGCACTTGCGCCGTTACGTGGACTACTTCAACAGATTGAACGTGGACGTCTTGCGATTCAACCGATTTCACGACCACGGATTTCGACTTCCCGGACTGACCTTGTCGAACGAAGAGGTCGCTGTCTGGTACCGGGACCTCAAGGCGATTCACGAAAACGTCGAACTCGGCTTCCAACTGGGCGTCGACGAAGACTTCGGAACGAGCGGGATCGAGGTGATGGCGTTTCCAGCGCATACCGGCTGGTGCCGCGCCGGGCGGCAGCTGTTCGCCGTCGTTCCGGAGCCGCCGGCGATCGTCGCGCGCACGGGCCGGAGCGTCGTCGAGTCGATCGGGACGATCGCGGCTTGTGTCGACGCGTTCAAGCCGCTGGTCGGACGACTGGAGCGGTTCACCGACATGGCCACCGGGGAGACGGATTACGACCTTCGCTTCGACGTGGAGGCCATCGACCTCCTCAACCAGAAGCGCGTCTCCGGCGTTTATTCCGACGGCTGCTTTGCCGTGGAGATGCTCGACGAGGATCGACAGAAATCGCGCGCGGCCGCCGGCATCAAGCTGCAGATGGCCAACTGAGCGGCGCGTGCCAACGAGCCGTCCGGCCAATCTGGATTCGGTGATTCACTCCCACATCTCCGGCATCGCCACATCGTGAAAAAGGAGTTCTTATGCGTCGACTCGCGCCCGTACTCGCCTCCATTGCGGTCCTGAGCTTCTCGCCACGTGTCTGGGCGCAACAGGGGGACGCCCTCATCCAGAAGGAGGGCGCGTTCGAGCTCGCCACCGGTGTCACCTTCCCGGCTCCCAAGGACGCGACCTACCGGCTCGCCTGGGGCATCAACGCCGCGCCGGACGAAGAGGACGGCGTCGTCAGCCGGCTGCGGCGTCCGGCGCACTTTCTCTTTCTCGCCGACCACAACGGCGTGCCGAGAAAGAATGTGCGTCTTGCCGTCGTCGTCTGGCACGACGCGACGTATTCGCTGCTGCGGAATGACGCGTACAAAGCCCTCAAAGGCACCGACAACCGAACCATCCCGCTGCTGGAAGCCCTGCACCAAGCCGGCGTGGAGGTGATCGCCTGCGGTGAGGCGGTTGCCGTCTTCAAACTGCGCCATGCCGATCTATTGCCATTCGTCAAGGTGGCGCCTTCGGCGATGATGGCGCTCGCGACGCTGCACACGCAGGGCTACGTCTCATGGCTGCCGCCGGAGCGTTGAGGCGCCCCAGCCCGTCGATCGACGGTCCCTCACGGCCCCCAAATCCCGCCGACACTTTGTCGCTCTCGATTGCCCGGATGGAGTTTCCGGCGGCGGAGCCAATCGCCCGTGCCCTGCAGGACTACGGGGCGAGGCGAGCATTCGGATACGTCCTCGAGTCGTATCGACACGATCCGGCCGCTCGAGACGACGTGGGCGATCTCGTCGTGGACAGGATGTACGCCCGTTTCCGGTGGAAGATTTCCCGAGATGACGTCGTCTACACGCCCGGAGTGCTGGCGGCGCTGAATGTGGCGTGTCAGATCGTCGCGTCTGAATCAGCCGGGATTGTCGTTCAGAGTCCGATTTATCCACCCCTCCTGAGGATCCCGAGAAACGCGAACCTGGATGCGCGCACCGCCGAACTGCGTCGATCTGCGGACGGCAGCTATGCCATCGACCGCGACGACTTCGAGCGTGCGTTGACGAGCACGACCGGCGCGTTCGTCTTGTGCAATCCACACAATCCGCTGGGTCGAGTGTATCGACGGGAGGAGCTCGAGTGGCTCGCGCAGCTCTGTCTGGCGCGCGGGATCCTCATCCTGTCGGACGAAATCCACAGCGACATCCTGTTCGACGGCCATCAGCACATTCCCGTGGCCTCGCTCGGTCCAGAGGTGGCCGACAGCACGATCACGTTCCTCGGGCCGTCGAAGACCTTCAACCTGGCGGGACTCCATGGCGCGTTCGCCATCGTCACGAACGCCGAGCGTCGCCGGGCGTACAAGGAAGCGCTGTCGCGGCTGATGCTCAGCGTCTGCGCACCGGCCATCGTCGCCGCTGAAGCGGCATATCGGCATGGCGGGCCGTGGCTGGAGGATCTGCTCGCAGATCTCGACGACAATCGCCGCTTTCTCTCGAGCTACCTCGGCCGCGAGCTTCCAGGTATTCGCATGACCGTTCCCGAAGGCACGTATCTCGCCTGGCTGGATTGCCGCGCGCTGGCGCTCGAGAACCCCTGCACGTTCTTCCTGGAACAAGCCCGCATTGCGTTGGCGGACGGCGCGTCGTTTGGTCCCGGCGGCGAAGGGTTCGTGAGGATGACGTTTGCCGTGACACGCCCGACGTTGGAAGAGGGACTGCGCCGGATCAGCGCCGTACTCCACGACCGACCGCGTGACTACGAGAGAAACACATGAACCATATAGGCCTTCACACGGTCCTGGTGCGTCTCGAGTCCGTCAAGTGCTTCGTCGCGGCGGCCCTGGAGAAGTACGAGGCATGCCAGTCTCGTCCTTGTACCGATGACGACGCCCCACCGTGCTGTTTCGCGGTCCTGACCGGCCGCATCAGCCACGAGGTGGCGATCGTCGAAGAAGTCGAGTTCGCCGCAAACGTCCGCGCCGTCGACCACGTGGCGGTCGAGGAGTTTGCGACGACCGTCG
>Ga0134124_10005382_pt1 | contig 10301 bp, 11 predicted proteins | sample KB304_FD_96880 | JGI IMG/M metagenome (GOLD analysis project Ga0134124, IMG submission 96880) | Terrestrial soil microbial communities without Nitrogen fertilizer from Kellogg Biological Station, Michigan, USA - KB3-0-4 | ecosystem: Environmental > Terrestrial > Soil > Unclassified ... | reverse complement strand
CTTTTTCGGCGGCGATCACTAGGTCTTGGCGGTTGCCTCCGACCTGCACCGAGTAGATCAGTTTGACGCCGTCTTCGGTGTCGCAAAAGGCGGGCGATGCGGCGGTGAAGCCTGCAGGAGAGACGGGTTTGCCGTCGACCCAGATGCGTTGCGAACCTTGCGCGGGGTCTCCGCCGACCCAAGCCAGCTTGCCTGAAGGGCTCCATGCGGGGCGGGTCGCGAGCTCGCTGGTCGAGACTTTGTTCATGCCCGTGCCGTCCGGGTTGCCGACGTAGATCGCGCTCTTGCCTTCACCGGCGACGGCGACGGCGAGCTTGCTGCGGTCCTTGTTGAACGCCAGGCTGTACACCGAGGTGTTGAAGGGCAACTTGAGCGGCTTGTTCGCTCCTGCGTAGTACTCCATCACTCCGAAGGGTGAGTAGTTGTGGCTCACCGAGTAGAAAATGTGGCCGGGCAAGCCGAAGTTCGGGGCAATCGCCGTGTCGCTCGGGTCGGTGAAGGCGAGCAGGGAATTGCCGTCGGCGTCCATCCGGAAAATGCGGCGATTTTGCGCCCATTTGCCGGAGAAGGTGAGCTCGCTGGCGAAGCTGCCGTTGCGCCCCGTGAGCGCGCCGAGCAGCGCGTCGGTGATGCGATGGCCGGTGATGCGCGCGTCGCCTTTGTTGACGACGATCGTCTTTTGGTAGACGGGCTCTTTGCCCACGTTCAAAAAGTAGGCGATGCCCAGCACCTGGATCTGGCTGTCACTCTTTTTTTGCGCCGCGACTTTGACGATGGCTTCCGCGCCCAGCTTTTGCCAAGCGTCGACGTCGATCGAGTCGTCGAAACCGTACAAGCCTTGGGGCGCCTTGCTGTCCGGGATGACGTCGTACATCCCGGTGAGCTCGAAGTCGCGACGCACGACGCCGCGCACGATCACGTCCTCCAAATCCGGCGAGAGCGAGGGCAAGACGGCGATCTTGGGCAGCGGAATTTGACCCGCGTTGGAGCCGGTGATCACGAACTCACCGAGCACACCTTCATCCGGCGCGGGCGTGCCGGGCGCCACTGCGGGGGCGTCGGCATGCGCGGGCCGCGCGAGCGAGAGCAGCGCTAGGGCGACGCTGGCGACTCGGGTGCAGGCGCTGGCGCCGGTGCGGGGGCTGGCGCCGGTGCAGGGGCTGGCGCCGGTGCGGGAGCTGGCGCGGGGGCTGGCGATGAATCGGCGCATGGGGCGGTCTTTCCAGAGAAACTAGGGTTCAGCGAGGAGCCGGGGCTCAGGTCGGGGTAGAGCGGCGGCGGCGGTGGCAGTTGTTGTCCGACGAAGTTGTCGAGCGCGGTTTTGACGCGCGCGTCGAAGTCGGCGTTGTTGCTCGCGCGGCCCATCGTGGCAGCGGTGATCGTGCGATCGGGGCCGACCGAGATGGAGGCAGACGCGCTCAGGCCGTGCACCACGTCACAGGGGAGATTGGTCGGCGCTTGAAAGCGCGCCTGAAACCAGGCGATCAGCTTGGCGCGGTACAGGTTGGCCGCGCGGGCCTTGAGCGGATCAGTCTCGGTGCCCTCTTTGACGCCGTCGGCGGCGCCTTCCGTCGGCAGATTTGCCTCGGGTTTGGCTGCCGCGTCGGTCAGCGGTTGGTCGACCTCTTTGGCCAGCGCGGCGTCCGGCGGCGGCGCCGCGGCGTCGGCTTTGGCGAGCGGCGTGGTGGGGATCGCGTCCGGCGTTTTGGCGGCTTTGGTGGACGGTGCGCTCGTTTCCTCGAAGCGCTGCACGGGCGCCTGCTTGGTCCACATGTCCGGCAGCTTGGCTTTGACCTTTTTGCTGCCGAGCTTGAGCAACGGAAGGTCGTCCATCACCGGTTTGACGGCGATCGGCACCTCTTCCTTCACTTCAGCCTCGTGGGCCACGACCTTGGCCTTGTTTTGCCCCGCGACGACGATCAAACCGACCAGGCCGGTCTCGACCAGCGCGGTGAGGAACACCGAAAGAGCGACCTCCTGCGGCAAGAACGCGCGCACGGCCATCGCTCAGGGCGCCTTTTTGCTGCCCGGCTTTTTCTTGTCCTCGGGCGCGTCGCTTTCGGGCTCGATATCGGGCTGAACGAGCAGGTTGAGCGACTCCACCCCGCTGTTGCGCGCGGCCGCGACGACGGTGGCCACGATGCCGTAGCGCGCGTCCTTGTCCGCGCGGATGTACAGCTCTCGTTCCTTTTGCACGCGCGCGTTGTCCTTCAGCGCTTGGTCGATGTGCGAGGTCACGTCCTCTTCGCCGAACAGCACTTTTTCGTCTTTGGTGACGGTGACCAACAGCCGTGCGTCTTTGACCGGCGTTTGCGCGGCGTGCACCTCGGGCAAATTGATGCGCAGGCCCGTCGTAAGTAGCGGAGCCGTGACCATGAACACGATCACCAGCACCAACATGACGTCGACCAGCGGCGTGATGTTGATGTCACGGAACCCGCCGCCGCGACGACTCTTACGGGCGGCGCCCATGCCCATGGTTAACCTCGACCCCGAGCGTCGCTGGGGTCGGCAATCAGCGTTTCTACCCAGACCTCTGCCGAAGCCGTCAGTTCGTCGAGCAGATCGCCGATGCGCTTGTCGACGTAATTGAAGCCGATCGTGGCTGGAATGGCCGCAACCAAGCCGAATGCGGTCGCAATCAGCGCTTCACCGATGGCCGGCGCGACGACCGGCAAGGACGCGCTCTTCTCCACGCCGATGCGCAAGAAGGCGTCCATGATGCCCCAGACCGTGCCGAACAACCCGATGAAGGGCGCCGCCGAGGCAATGCTCGACAGCGTAGGCATGAGCGCCATGGTGCGCTGCTGCTCGGTGGCGATCGCGCGTTTGGCGACCGCCATCAGCAGCTCCGACGTCAGGTGCCGCTGATGGTGGCGCTTCGCCAACTCCAGCACCACCCGCGCGCCGGGAGCCGTTTTGTGTTGAATCGCCAGGGCAATCAAGTCGGACGCGCGTTCGACGGTGGCTGACGCCTTTTCGAACGCGCGATGCGTGCTGCGCAGGCGGCCGATCTGCGCGGCTTTCAGAAACCAGATCAGCCACACCAAGCAAGAAGCGACGATCAGGATCGACAGAACGACCAAGACCACGCCCGAAGCGCTCAGCATCAGACCGATCGGGTCGAGGCTTTTGGGATCGGCAGACAGCGCAGCAAAGGCGTGGATCATGGCCTCTTACTTGCCCAAAACCACGTCGACGCGGCGGTCCTTCGCCCACGACGGCTCGTCCGTCCCGGTGGCGTCGAGCTTGCCACGCGAGGTCGTTGCAATCTTGCCGGCGGACAAGCCTTGGCTGGCGATGGCCGTCTTCACGTTGTCGGCGCGGCGACCACCGAGCACGATGTTGTACTCGTCGTCGCCCCGCGGATCGGCGTGACCGACAAAGCGCAGCTCGCGGCCCTTGAGCGGACCCGTGCTGAAGCAGTCAGCCAGCTTCTTGAGGATGCCCTTGTCTTGCGGGCGCACGTTGGCGGAGTCGTAGGCGAAGAAGGCCTCGGTATCGGTGATGCCGCAGGCTTTGCGGATCTCGTCCGAGATGTTGATCTGTGACTTGCTCGGATCGTCACCCGGCTTTTCGAGCTGCTTCGGCGCGGGAGGCGGAGGCGGCGTCGGTGCAGCGCTGGCGGTCGGAGCGGCAGGGGCAGGCGGCGGATCGGAAGCGCAGCCAGCGGCGATAGCGGTGGAGAAGAGAACGAATGCTGCGGCGTACTTCATGACTAGCTCCTTCAAGCTCGCCCCTTCTTGGGGCGGCGCCTGGTATACCTCGATTGCTGTTACAGCCGTGCAGAAGAGAGCTCCCAGCACGTGCGTTCGCAACGTAGCAAACCCGACGTGTATTCCGATGTGCGACAGTTCTTCGCGAGCAGCACGAAAAAGCCTGCAATTACGGAATTTTAACGCGCCTTAGCGGGTCGAAATCAGATAGGCCAGCAGACCGGCCGCAGCCAGGCCAAAGCACCCCACCAGGATCAACGCACCAATGCTGCGGCCAGGGCGGGCCGCCGGACTGCGCGTCGCGTGCAGTTTGGCCAGCGCGACGATGGCAATTCCGGCCAAGCGCTTTTCGGCAACGGCTGAGCGATCGCGATCGCCGGCCATGCCGCGGTAGCGCGCGGCGGCCTCGGCCAATTGATCCGTGGCCTGACAATACTCGAGGAACGCGCCGTGCGTGCGTTGATCGTCCCAACGGTCGAGGACGCTCTTCCACAAGGCTTCGAACGCCGCGTCGACCATGGTTCAGAGCTTGAGCTCGCGCATCAGATGCTCGGTCAGCGCAAAATACTCACGCCGCTCGTAGCGCTCGTTCAAGATGTGAAAGTCGCGCCCGGTGAGCCCCACGCAGCCGAAGCAGTACGAGCAATTGGTGAGCGCGATCGAGCGCACGAGATACGAGCTGTTCGAGCAGTTTTCGCAGTCGATGCAGTGCTGGCAATTGTTCAGGCCGCGTGAGCCGCGACAGTGCAAGCTCTCCGAGCATTGCACGCAGCGAACGCAGAAGTTGCAGCGAATCAGCCGTTCTGAGTCGGTGCAAAAGGTGCAGGAGTCGCAAGCGACGCAGCGCTCACAGGCGACGCAAGACTCATTTTCGCGGTCGCGGCCGATGCCTGCGACGAGCTTCCTGAATCGGGTTTCGAAGGTGCGCGCGCTGAACTTCGTGTCTTTGGCCATGGGGGCGATACGGGGACTTCAGGTCCGAAGCACGCGGCGCAGTTCTGCCGCACGGGCGCGCGTCTCGGCTTCTTCGGCGCCGTCTTCCAGGCGCTTCAAGCGTTGTTCGAACACGGGCAACTGAATCGGGGCTTGTTCGTCGAGCAGGGCGGTGAGCACGCCGAGGGCCGCACACACCTCGGCTTCGTCGTGGTGCTCGAGCAACTTCAGCTGCACGGCTTGTTCTTCTGGGAACGCAAAGCCGCCCTTGCGGTAGGCGTTTGCGGCGCGCGTCACCGCTGCCGGACCCTCGCTCTCGAGCAATCGCGACAGCAAGTGACGGCGCTCGAGCTCGCTGTCGTCGACGGTCGCGGGGGCACCGATGATTCGCGCGGCGCGCTTGCTCGCGACGGGCGCCGCTTCGACGTCACTCGCCGGCAGGGGCTGCGGCGGCGCCGGCTCGGCGCGGGTGACGGCCGGGGGCGCGCCCGCGGGACGACGCGCCAACATGACCTCGGGCAGCGGCGCCGGCCCGCGCCGCGGCGGCTGACGGCGCTCGGCCTTGCCGGACTTGGGCTCGGCTCTGCCGGACTTGGGGTCCGCTCGCTTGCTTCGTCTGGACATGTGCCGCCGCCGACTTCGCTCGGAACTAGCACGCCCGGCGCGCGGCCGGCTCGCGGAAATTGCCGCAACGGGCCGCATCAGGCGAGCAATCAGGCTATCGTGAGCCCGCTTGGCTCCGCGCTTTCACCGGCTTTTTGGACTTTTCTCGGCCCTTTCCGCGCTCGTCGCCTGTGCTCCCACAGCGCCCCCACGGGCCGCGCCCGGAGCTCCTGCAACTGCCAGCTCCTCGACGGGCTTTCTGGAGGGCAACGTGGGGCGCGTTCGCTCCCACGCGCTCGACTTTCCGATCGAATTCAGTTTGCCCGACAAGGCGAACTGGCACATCGCCGAAGGTCCGAGCTGGCTCGTCGCCGAGCAACAGTCGAGTTCGTCGCAGCTCGCGCTGCGCACCTGGCGCGCCGAGCGCCTGGTGCGGCGCGACGAGTGCGAAGCGCAAGCACGCCTCGTCCGAAGCTCGATTCCAATCGTGCACGAGGATGCCATCGTCGAGCGACGAGCGCTGCCGGCTCCGGCGGACTTCGACAATGAGCTGCTCGTAGGGGTGGAGCCGAACGCGCTCGGCATCACGGGTTATGCGTTGGTGTTCGGCGCAAGCGTCGGGCGTTGCTACGCGGCGATCTTCACCACCAGCGTGATCGGCAAAGACGCCGAGGTCGCGGTCGCGGCACGTCTCGGCCTGGTCGTGGACCGCATTCTGAGCCAGGTTCGCTTGCGTAATGTCGACGAACGCGCGCCGCGCAGGCATCTCGTCGTGACCCCGAAACCTGCGACAAACTGAGCCCTCCGAAACCTGCCAGCCTTCCCCGCGCCATCATCGCGGCACGCAATCGGGAGACGATCGAGGCGAGGTGCGATGTCGTTGAAGTCAGAAGCTGCACGACCCGTTCGGGCGCGCATCATGGAGGAAGTCTCGAGACCGCGGGCGACGGATTTGGCGGTGCGTCTCGCCGAGCAAGTGCGCCGGTTGCGCATCCAGGCTGGCCTCACCCAGGCCGAGCTGGCCGCCCGAGCCGGCGTGACCGTCGAGACGATTGCCCGGCTGGAGCGCGTCCTGCGCGGCCGGCTTTCAGCCAACGCCAATCCGTCACTCGAGACCATGGAGCGGATCGGCACGGCGCTCGGGGTCGAGGTCTCGGAGTTGCTCTCTGCGCCCGGCAAGCAACGACCCAAAGACGATCGCCTCGCGTCTGTGTTGCGCGGCGTGAGCGCCGCCACTCGGCGGCGCGTGATCCGCGTCGCCGAAGCGCTCGTGCGTGACGACCGCGCGGACGCCAAACCCGTCGTGCGGAAACGCTGATCGGGCGCGAATTTCAGAACGCGCGCGCCGCGCGCAGCAAGCGATCGCGCACTTTGGCGCCCAGCGGACCGACGATCAAAAGATTCAACGAGTCGCGCGTGAAGAGCCGCGCGGCGGCGCGCTTCACGTCGGTTAGGGTCGTCGCTTCGAGCAACGCCTGGCGCTCGCGCGGAGTCTTGGCTACGCCTGTCAATTCACCGAGGCCATAAAAGCTACTGAGCGCCGCCGGATCATCGTCTTGCTCTGCGAGCTGCCAGGCGAAGCGGCGCTTGGCTTTGTCGAGCTCGGTCTGGCTCGGCCCCTCGTCGCGCAGCGCGCGCAGCACGCCGAAGATCTCTTGCAGCACCTCTTCGGCGCGCTCCGGCGCGGCGTCGGCTGCGATATCGAATAGGCCGGCGTCGGCGTACGCCTCGTAGCTCGCGGACACGTCGTAGCAAAGGCCGCGCACGTCACACAAACGCTCGTACAGCCGCGTGGCCATGCCGTCGTCGAGCACGCGTAGCAGCAGTTCCGTCGCGGGCTCGTCGAGATCGAGCTCACCGGGTGCCCGGAAGCCGACCCGCACCGAGGCTTGGCTGCCGGTGTACTTCACGTGCGAAAAGCGCAGCTCGGTCTGCGGCTCGGGCGCGACGGTCAGCGGCTCGCTGCCGTTCGGCAGTGTCTTGAACACCTGTGCGATCTCGGCAATCGTCGCTTCGGGATCGATCGGCCCAGCGATGGTCACCACGCTGGCCTCCGCCACGTAGCGAGCCGCGTGGTGTCGCTGCAACAGCGGGATGTCGAAGCTGTCCAGCGTGGCGAGCGAACCGGTGATCGGAAACCCCAGGGGGTGATTCGGAAATGCCAGCGCGCGCAGCAGCGTGTCGGCTTCCACCGAGCGTCCGTCTTCGTCCAGGCTCTCCAGGATCTCCTCGCGGACGATGCCCTTTTCTACGTCCAAACCGCTGAAAATGGGCTGCAGCAGTACTTCGGCCAAGATGCGCACGAGCTCGCTCAGGTTCTCGGGCGGTGCGGCCAGGCTGAGCGCGCCGTGATCGACGTAGGTCATTGCCGAGAGCGCGCCGCCGAGGCTCTCGAACGCCAGCGCGAGCGCGTGCGCCGAGGGGTAGCGCGCGGTCCCACGGTGCAGCATGTGCTCGAGGAAATGGCTGATGCCGTTGTCCGCGGCGCTCTCGAAGCGAGAACCGATGCGGGTATGAATGTCGATCACCGAGCGGCGCACGTGCGGCATGCGCACCGCGCTCACGCGCAGTCCGTTCGCTAGCTTGGTCTCGACGCGAGAAGGCTCGACGCCGATGTCCACGTCGCGTGAGCCCCGGTGAGGGGAATTCACTCTTCGTCCCGGTTGGACGCTTTGGCTTCTTCACCGAAGCGGGCGTCCACCTTCAGCTTGTCGCCGGCTTTTTTGCGCAAGTCAGCGATGTAGTTGACGAGCGCTTCGTTGGCCTTCGCGGCGCGCATCGGGCCGAGCAGCTCGGCCTTGTTCTTGTCGAAGTCCGCGCGCGAAGCGGCGTTCTTCTCTTTGAGTTGAAGCACGACGGCGCCTTCGCTGGTCTGGATCGGGGTCTGCCAGACTTCGTCCGGGTTCTTCAGCTCGAAGGCACGCGCGGCGAGCGGCTCTCTGGGCGTCACTTGCGGCAGCGGATTGCCGGAAGACGGGAAGGGCGCGGAGATTTCGATGCGCGGGCGATCCAAGGCGGTCAACGCGGGCACCTCGGGCGCTTTGTCGTCGCCCGGCTTCTTGGCGGCGGTCGGCACGAGCGAGGCGAGCTGCGCCTCGAGCGCGTCTTCCAGCTTGGCGCCGGCCTTGGTGCGACGGATCAGCTCCTCGCCAAAAGCTTTCACCTGCTCGTCGCCGGCGGCGTGCACGTACAGCTTGTGGGCGACGAAGCGCCGGCCCGCGGCTTCCAGATTGGCCGCGTCGAGCTTGGCGTCGACCTGCAGCAAGTGCAGGCCGCGCGGCGTCTCGACGATGCCGGAAAGCTCTCCCGGCTTGAGCGCGGTAATGGCCTTGACGAGCTCCTCGCTGCCCACGCCGTAGCTTGCGCCCACGCAGCCGAGTTCACCGCCCTGAACCGCGGTTTGCCCCTCACTCACCGAGCGGGCCACGCTGGCAAACGACTCGCCGCCGGTGATGCGTTGACGCGCGCTGTCGAGCTTCTTGCGGATCGCCGCGCGGTCTTCGTCGTTCGCGCCCGGACCGAGCTCGAACAAGATTTCCCGCGCGGGCGCGCAGCCTGCGCTGAAATTGGCCTTGTCCGTTTCCCACGCCGAATCGACCATGGCCTTGTTGTCAGCGGCCCATTTGCTGATCGCGTCGCGGCTGGTGTCGAGCGTGTACTTGGCGAACCAGTCACGGGTGAGGATTGCGCTGCGCACGGTGACCGTGCTGCGCGCTTGTTCGAACAAGGCGAAGGCTTCGATCTCGGAAACGCGCACCGGTTCGCGGATCAGGTCGCGCATGCGCGCGGCGATCAGCTCACGCTGCTGCATTTCTTTGAACTCTTTGGGGCCACGATTGGCCAGCACCCGCACTTCGCGCTCGTACAGCGCGTAATCGAACGGCTCGTCCGCGGTGCGCTTCACGCGCAAATAGCGGACCATGGTGTCGCCGTTGGGCTCACAGCCGCGGCCGTCTTCTGCGATGCGGCACAGTCCGAGTTGTGGAACCAAGGCGAGCGCGTCCTGCGCCGGCACGGACAAGTGCGCGCGGCCATTGAACAGCTCGCCCTCCACATCACTCTCGCTCGCGCTGATGCCGAGGCGCTTCGCCTCCGCGACCAGCAGCTCGCGCTCGACCAAGCCGTCGAGCGCCTTCTTGCGCAGGCTGAGTTGTTTGGACGCGCGCGGGTTGATGTTCCGCATCAAGAGCCCGTAAGCCGCGTAGTACTCCTTGGGATCGACACAGTCGCCCTTGAGCTCGAAGGCGCACTCCTTCTTCAAGCTGGCGGTCGGGCCGTTCCGCCCGGCGCGAAACTCCAGCGCGAAGACCAGGATGATCGAAAATGCGATGCCTCCGACCAGAACCTGGGAGAAACCGCCGCCTCGGAAGATACTCAGCATTGTCTAAAACTTTCACTACGCGACGGCCTTGGTGCCTCGCGGCCGTCGCGTGAAGGGCGCGGCAAATACCACGCTCGCCACGGCGGGTCCATGCACCCGAAACCCGAGAATTATCGAGTCGGCTTAGCGGCGGAGCTCGGCTGGCGCGGTTTTTTCCAGGGAAAGCGCGTAGCGGAGTTCGACGACGAGTTCGGCGTTGGAGGCGAGTGCCTTTTCGAAGGCGACCTCGTGCCAAACGTCCAAAGTCTGGGATTCATCCCCAGGATCCCGCACTTCCACACTGTTGGCGGCGACTTCACGGTAGCCGCGGGCGAGCGCGTCGACCGCCATGCGTCGCGCGCGCTCGAAAATCACCGCCGTGGAATCATTGGGAAAGTCGCCGGCTTGCGCCCGCACGACGAAGCGCACGCCGGGCACGTCCCCGAGTCGCGCGGAAACGCCGCTGTCCATGATCAGGTTGTCCCGGACGCGGTCGGCGAGCACGATCTGATCGCTCATGGTGCGATAGACCTCGAAGCCTTCGGCGAGCAGGAGCTTTTTCAGCTCACTCGGGGTGGGTGGCGACATATCGGGGCCGTAAAAACACCCGGAACCGTACGCGGAACCGCCACCAAGCGTCAAGATGGGTTCACCCACGCGGACTCGCTCGTGGTTCGGCCGTCGTTCGG
>Ga0134124_10005381_pt1 | contig 10301 bp, 4 predicted proteins | sample KB304_FD_96880 | JGI IMG/M metagenome (GOLD analysis project Ga0134124, IMG submission 96880) | Terrestrial soil microbial communities without Nitrogen fertilizer from Kellogg Biological Station, Michigan, USA - KB3-0-4 | ecosystem: Environmental > Terrestrial > Soil > Unclassified ... | reverse complement strand
AATTGATTTTACGCTGTGTCGCAGCTTTGCCAGAGGAAACAAAACAAATGATACGTAAGGCATGGAAGGGCAAAGGTGTTCCGTTACAACTCAGGCAGGCCATATCAGCTAGGAAATTTGAATATGGTGGAATGTTTCAGGAAGAAAGGAAAACGCTCACATTAAAAGTGCCAGAAGGCATTAGTAATAACAGTGCATTTTACCAGACATTCAAAAGGGGCGGGTATTTTGATAAGGGTGGAACAATATATGCCCGGGGCGGTAACATCGGAAAATCAAAAGGCAAAAAAGATGAAAAAGAAATAGGAATTGTTGAGTTCACAAAGATGGTTGGTAAGATAAAAGCCTTTGTGCCGCAATTTCAGATAAATCATTTGACACAACTTTTCAGAAGCGAAGAAAAGCAAGCTGCCATCGATATCATTACACACCTTATTGAAACTATTGATAAACTTCCTTCGACTTATCAAACAGAAAAGCAATCAGCAAACGAAAAAATTGTTTACCTGCACTATTTCTACGGTGGCAGCGATTGGTATATTGTTGAAAAAGATAAGGGTGATCCTTCTGATCTCGTACCAGGTGCACAGCACCAGGCATTTGGATATGCTATTTTGAATGGCGATTTGATTGATGCAGAATGGGGATATATAAGTATTGAAGAGATAAAGGATATCAATTCCATTGAACTGGATTTTTATTTTACTCCGTTGCCTTTCGGTGAATTAAAAAAGAAATGGCAGGATCCTGAAGAAGAACAAACCGACGAGGAGCCGGAAGAAGAAGGACCTCAATATGGTTTCGTGGGAGGTTCAAACAATAGTCTGGACCTGGTAAAATTTTCTTCTTTCAAAGCAGCAAGAAAAACGCTTGATGAATTTCAGGTGGCCAATCTGCTTGCCCAATATGAACCGGTACAGGTTTACCCTGATGATGCAACTGATAAGCTGCCGGCTGGCTATTATTTGAGTAAATATGCTGCAGTAGGAAAAACTCACACCGATAAAGCCACTTACTTAAACCGTGGCACATTTGAATCAAATTTAAATATCCTTCATGGATCCAAAGAATCAGCAAAGAGCGAAATGGAGTATGAAGGAACACAGCAAATACCTACTACCGGCAATACATCGATACAGTCTGGTAATCTTCCTACATATCGTCAAGCAAATGCTAAGGAAAAAAAGATCATTGTTGAAAAATTTGGGCAGGACCTTCTTCCTGCAGTTGAACAGGTATTGGGCGATGTATTAGAAGTAAATCCTTTTAAGTCCAGGGTAAGACGTGGCGGGGAGTTCGGAGATCCTGATACAACATTCATGGTTATCGGTGCTTCAGCGGCACAAAACGGTTTTTTTTATGTGATGACTGATGAAGGAAAAATTTATCTCTATGATAATTTTTCTCTATTTCCGGCCAAAGAAGAAACGCAAAATACAGAGACTTCCAATATACAGTCTTCACAACAGTCTACTATTAAACCGACTAAGCAAATTGAGATCAATAACCAGGTGCGTGAGCTGATCAAAGCAAAAGGCATAGATCCTCTGAAATATAGCGCACAGGAATTCTCGTTGCTAAAGTTATATGAAGGTGCCGGCGCCGAAAAGGGTAGCAGTACCGATGTGAGGATCCTTGACCAGTTTTTCACTCCAATGGACATTTGTGCAAAAATGTGGGGTATGGCCATCAAGCACGGCTTTAAATTCCCAGGAAGCAGTATTTGTGAGCCTGCAGTGGGAAGTGGCCGCTTTCTTTCATTTATACCACCGGATTCCGGCGCATACGTGCGCGCCTATGATGTAGATGAAACCGCTTATTCCATTTGTAAAATCTTATACCCCGGCTTCGATATCAGGCATAAAAGTTTTGAAACCGAATTTTTCAAAGGCCATCGTCATATTGGTCTTACCGGTGTGACGAAATTTTTTGACCTGGTTATCGGTAATCCTCCTTACCGCGAATATGTAAGTGAATATGCGCCACTGGGAGAAAAGAAAGATACCGGTGCTTTTACTTTTGAAATGTATTTTATAGCAAGAGGCATCGATGTATTGGTACCAGGTGGGCTATTGGTATATATCATTCCCAATACATTTTTGAGCAATGATAATAAGTACAACGAGTTTAAGGAAAAGCTATCAAAAAAATGTGAATTGATCGATGCATACAGGTTGCCTAATGGTGTATTCTCAAATACGGAAGTTGGTACTGATATCATTGCATTGAGGAAAAAATAAATTGTGCAGCATGGGAGTGAAGTGTTACATAGTAGAGCCTGCGAAAGAAGAAGGAAAAACTGATCACTGGGTAAGGAAAGATACCGGTGAAATTTTAAATGTCTCTTCGCATTGGGATCTTCCCGTAGGTGCCATGTTTTATGCTACCTGGTTGGAAGGGGTCGAGGGCATGTGTGGATCAGATGGCAAAAGCATAGCTGTTGTAACGCCGGGCGGTGTTTGGTTTATTGATAGCCGTGCATCGAATTGTGCGTTGCCTGATGATAATACTCACAAATGCTGGTGCAGGCATGGAGAAATGCCAGGGTTGACCGTTGATAAAAATGGAAATACCTGTGCCGCAGGATCGGGCAGTATTATAATAGGGGAGTACCACGGATATTTAATAAACGGGGAGCTGACATGAATAGAGTGATTGAATCTGCAGTGAAATCAGGACACGGCAATGCCGTGATCATCGCCGGGTTTGCGGGATTGGTATTAAGTGATATCATACCGACCCCTGGTGATGCATTATACTTTTGGGATCAGCGACGCTTGAAAAGAAAGCTGGAGCTGGGACAGATAACTGCACGTCAATACTGGTTAAAGAATGCAGCCGGCTACTACCTGTATAATTCCGCGTGGTGGGGAATTGTTTTCGGTGCAGTGATGTTGAGTAAAGGGAGTTTTTCTCACAAATTGAAATTGGGTATCGGCCTGGCAGGATCCGGCGCTGTGATGGCTGTTATTCATAGAAACATTATAAAAGATAAAACAGATGAAAAGCAATCTAACATCGCAGGACCTGGACAACCTGATCAAAGAAAAACTGCTTAACTGTGAATATTACAGTAATATCTGTGAGCTGATCCAAACACCGGTGGGTAAGGAACGTGTAGAAAAAAGAATTAAGCAAATCATTGAACAGGATGGTATAACAAGTATTTCCGCAGCATTGGCAAAAATAGAAACGGAATTAATGTTTGATGTATGAGAAAGCTGGTAAAAAGAAGCCGGTTTACCGGTTACAAAGGCATGGAACGCATAGGACGTGACGCAACACGTTCCATCGAGGAAGGTAAATCAGAACAAAAAAATGTTGGTATGAACTTATTCATCGGAGATAATTTCTTCAAGGAAAATCCTTCCAAAGTATTGGGCCGGCAATATATAAAAAAAGGCCGTTTCGGATCTGATATGATCATGGTGGAAGGAAGTTTTAGCAATATCGATAATATCGAAGCCTCACCGGTTGAGGTAGTGGATATATATGCTCACCAGGTATTTAGCCAGGAACCAAAACAGGAAATTATTGACCAGGTATTTCAACAAGAGGAAAAGGAAAGCACAGAAAGAAAAGTAAAGAAACGTCGCACAGGGAAGTCAGATGAAAAGGAAACAGCAACGGATAATGAAGTTTATTCATTTGCTGAAATTGACGAATTGTATAATCAGGGCATTACCCGGGATGAAAAAGAGGCATATTATTTTACTCATCCGGAGTTGAATCACAAATTGCTATTCGATAAATACACCAACAGCAAAGAAGATTTTATAAAAAAGAATTTGATCTGCTGGGACCCGGAGCTGCGCGAATTTGTATATCGATATACTTATCAATCCGGCAATGTGTCCAAAAAGATATCGGACCTGCAGCGCGAGAAGGACCGGTTTATCGCTGCACTCGGAGAACCAATGTGGAATAAACAACTGGCCATGCTCAACGATGTAAGGCCAAAGCAAAAAGGATTTGTGGGTGATGAAAAGATTGTATTACTCCCACACTCCAATTTTGTCAAAGAGTTCCAGATTGAAGAACTGCGTTTCGGAAAGCCACAACTCAATGGAGCTACAAGCCTGGTATATGCTTTCAAACGCTGGTTGTCTGAATTGCCACCGGATAATTTCAAAAAATCTACTGTTCGCGAAATCATTGAATATTATCTTGACAATAAAGCGATCGGTATAGATAGTAAGGCAAGGAAAGAAGAACAGGTTAAGCAGGAAAAAAATGCAATAAACATACGTCAACGTACAAAAGAAGAGGGAGACGACCTGTTTGCCCGTTTTCTGGCAGAGGAATTACTGCCAGAGGACCAGGCAAAGCTGGCTTATATGTGGAATCAGAAATTTAATAGCCTTGCTGAACCGGATTTGAATAAGATCCCGGTATGTTTCAAGATGGGTAAAAAATTCAAGGCAGGACCATTATTGCTTAATCCTACTCAAAGACGAGCTGCTGCGATGGCCACTGAAAAGAAGAGTACATTATTGGCCTATGGAGTGGGAGTAGGTAAAACGCTTGCGTCGATCGTATGTTTTTCGCAGGCATACTATAACGGATATGCAAACAAAGGTTGTTTTGTTGTGCCCACAAACACCTATGATAAATGGATAGGCGAGATACAGGGGTACACAGACAGTAAAACCGGTAAGTTCATGCATGGTGCTCTTCCGCAATTGCCACCGGTGATTGGCCTGTATAACCTTAACCCCAATATTGTAAGAGAGAAATTAAAAATTTATACGAAGGATGAACAGGCGAAGCTGGATAGCATTGAAGAAGCAATTCATAAAATCAAAACTTTCAAAGGCGATACTCCTACCGATAACCAGACAGAAATAATCAATAGAATTTATACTGTTAACTGGTTGGGATTACGGGCTGCTTATGGCAATTACCTGGAACTAACCAGTAGCAAGCGCCCCAAAACGTTAATGGAGTATGCTGCGGAATACCTGAAGGACGAATTTAATTATTACGTGTATGACCTGGGCACCATCAAAAAATTTGAAGAGGGTACCATTTTCGTAATAACTGAAGTAGGTCTGCAGCGTCTCGGGCTGAATGAAGGACATAAGGACGAGCTGGCCGGTAAATTTTATACCATCTTATCACAGGGCGAATCAACTGCTGGGCGTGAAGCTGGCCGGGATATCGCCAAACTGATGGAAAAGATAAATCAAACTGTTAGCAGTAGCATGAAGAATGCAAAATTGCTGATAGAAGACTTTGGCATTAACTGGGTGTGCTTTGATGAAGCACATTATTATAAAAAGATTTTCACCTACGTCAAGGGCGCGATCAAAGGAGAATCTATTGATGAAGAAACCGGGCAGAAAAAATATAAGCGGGATAAAAGCAAATATGAATTAAAGTCCGGGGCTTTCCCTTCATCGAGGGCGCTGAGTGCATTTGTAATGAGCCATTACATTCAAAGCCAGAATGCAAACCGGAACGTAATACAGTTAACTGCTACACCATTTACCAATAGTCCATTGGAAGTATATTCTATGCTTGCCCTTACTAATTATCATTTATTGGAAGAGCTGGGCCTGTCAAACATGGTTGATTTCTTTGACACATTCATGCGGATCAATTACGACATAAAATATACGCCACAGAAAACAGTCGTTAAAGATGTGGTGCTAACCGGGTATAATAATTTGCCGCAGCTCCGGCAGATTATTTATTCACTTATGGATAAAAAAGATGAAGGCGCTAACCTGAAACGTCCGACAAAAGTAATTTGGCCATCCATTGAAAAGGGCATAGAGACGACAATGAAAATGACGTCTGAACAGGAAGAGCTGATGCGTAATGTCAAATCTTATATTCAGGGCAATTCCGAGTACGAAGAAATTTGTTCATCGGCTTTACTGGAAGAAATTGACAATATTGATTTTGATGGATTGGGCGATGAGGACCTGATTTCCGAATGGGAAAAATCTACCGGTAATGAATACCAGGGAGATCGCGATGAATTGCCGGAAGCAAAGCGCCAGCAATTAATTGACCAGATCAAAAAAGCAAAAGCATCGGGTATAGAATTTAGTGCAGGCGACCTGGGAGAAGAAGAGGCCCTGGGTGTACGCATTCTTAAAGGATTGGCCATGATGAGGCAGATCACTCTTTCACCTTATCTCTATTATAAAGCCTGTAGGAAGGCCGGACAAATGGCGTCACAGCTACCCGATTGGCTGGATTATGTAAACAGTAGTCCTAAGTTCAAATACACGATGGGTTGCATTGAAAGTGCAATGAAATGGCATAAGGACAACGGAACAAAACCCGGTGGGCATGTGATTTATATGAACGCCGGCGTAGAATATTTCCCATTGCTGAAAGAATACCTGGTACGCAAGCTGGGCTTTAAAGAGAACCAGATAGGCATTGTCAGTGGTGGAATGGGTAAGAACGCAAAAGAATCGGTAAAGCAAAAATTTCTGGCTGGCGATATCATTGTACTGATCGGAAGCAGTACAATCAGCGTTGGAGTGGATTTGCAGTCCAATGCATCTACGCTTTACAATCTGTATTACGATTGGAACCCTACAGACGCAGCACAGATAGAGGGCCGAATATGGCGCCAGGGGAACCGGTTTGCCTTTGCCCGGATTGTATATCCTCAATGTTTCAATAGTGCCGATCCCGTAATTTTTGAATATCTCAATTCAAAAACTTTGCGCATTAATGAAATATGGAATCGTAGCAGCACTATGCAGGAACTTGATTTGCGCGACTTCGATCCCAAAAAACTGCAAAAGGAATTGATCACCGATCCTGAAGAGAAAGCTGACTGGGAGATACTGGAAGAAAGCGATCGCATACAAAGCGATATCATCTTTGCAGAGAACCGGCGCGAAAGTCTTAGCAATGCAATGTATTCTTTCAGGACCGTAAGGGACCTGCGGCCAAAGGTGATAAGCTGGTTGGATAAATTATCTGCCAGAAAAATGAAGATCACCAGGGATGAAGCTATTGCAAACCAAAAGGAAAAAATTAACGACATAGTTGAGAAATATAGTAACAAGCCAGAAAAAATGGCTGATGAAATCGAAAAGTATAAAAGCAGTAGGTATGATTACGAGAAAGATCCTGATGGCAAGTACATGGCGATGGATTATGCAGAGCTGGGTGATGAAAAAATATATGCTGATGCAAAAAAATACCTGGAACTGGTTGAGGAATGGAATTACCGTAGTGAATCTGATTGGGGCGACTTGTATTTGAATCGTGGATCAATAGAAAGGGACCTACAAGAGTTCCGCAATAATTACAAGGATATGAAAGCTGCTGATGAAAGAATTATAAAACCAATGGGTCTTTCATTTGAAACAGCGGTTGATCCTATGGCTTCTTTTGATGCAATGGTAAGTGATTTGCAAAAGCAGCTTGCTGAAATAGAAGATAGCCGGCCAGATCGGGTAAAAAGAATCCGGGAGGAAATGGCAAAAAGAAATATCGTTATTAAAACTGTTGATGACAGGGTAAAAGAATTTGCGTCATTTAATACTAAGTATTTGGAACCACAATTGGTTTATACTGAAAATAAACAGCCAGAAGTTCTTCCTGCTACACAATTACCGGCTTCAGGGACGCAGCCAGGCAGGAAACAAAAACCTGTTATTGCTACGCCTGCAGCTTCAGTGGAAAAATCCACTGTTGAAAAGAAGCAAAAGCCTGTGCCTGCAGAAAAACCGATTAAACAAAAACCAGTTACCGTGAAAACGCCTGGTGAAATATCTAAGGAAAACAAACTGGTAGCTGTGAAAAAGGGACCTGCAGATCAGAAAAAAATAATCAAACAGCAGATCGAGGCACTTACTATTGCTCTTCAATTTGCTGAAGATAAAAGCAAATCTGTTCTTACCAGGGAGATCAATGCGTTGGATATTGCATTGCAGTTTGCAGCGTAATTTTTGAAATATTCAAATATGAATTATGAACTACGATAAAGCGAAGCTGAAGGAAAGCATAAAAAAAATGCAGGAGGTTTATGATGCTGAATCTACGTCCGATTCAACAAAAGATGCGATTCGTCCGTCATTGGAGAAAGCAAAAAAGCTGTTGGAAGAGCTGGAAAGCAAAAAAGAGGAACCTGAAGAAAAGCCCGCGCCTGCAGAAATCAGGAAGGTGGTTAGCAAGGGCAATAAAAAGATTGCCAAAGTAAAACCTGCTAAGAAGTCAGCCAAAGCTATACAGAAGAAATTGAAGTCTGAAAAGAGGCATACTGCAAAAAAACAAAAGCCGGCGAAACTTACTACGCAGCAAAAAAAGACATTGCGTGAAATAGTAGCTGCTACAAAAAAGTATGCAGGATATAGAGGTAAGTCTGAACGTCAACTACAATTAGATTCACAACACAAAGCCAAAAAGCCAGGATCCCGGGTCAGTGCTTCCGGCAAGACTTATCGTGAATATCGCCTTAACCGGGCTGATGTAGATAAGCATGATCCTTATCTGAAAAGGGGTGGAAAAATAATAGCAAAGGGTGGCACGCCTTTAAAACCAATCACCGAAGCTCCTAAAAAAATACAGTACACCATACACCATAAAGCCAGGGGTGGTAAGATAAACGATGATCAGGAGGATATCAAGTTTGGGTACAAACCTGAATGGAAAGTAAAAACAAAAGAGGGTTATCTAAGTGATATCGGTGGCTATGAATTTTATTATACCAGGGGAGAAGCAATAAAAAAAGCCAAAGTGTTTGATGGGAAAATTGAACACCATGTGCCGAAAGTTGGAGTTTATGCTGACGTTGATCCCGAAAGACGTCCATTTGCATATTTTGAAAGTATTGAAAAAGCAAATGCGTTTGTAGATAGGAGCATTAGCAATGATTTTCTCATAAGCATTACACCGTATGAACCGAAACATTATTATGAATACGGAGGAACCATTGCCAAAGGTGGTACCGTGGTAAAGGGCAGAGGACCAAAACCAGTGTTTTTAAAAGCCAAAGGGGGATCGGTCACAGAAGCAGAGCTGGTAAAATTTGAAAGCATGTATGATGGCCTGGTAGATGCATATAAATCAACTACCATAAAGGATTTGTATTATTATTTATCTGATGTAGGACATTCTTCTTTTAGTGTAGTAGTCGAAAAGAAGGGCAAAGCTGCTACAGAGGCAATAGACGATTGGATTCACGGTCGGGATAACGCTATGCGGATTGCAAAAGATCTTGCAGAAGGAAAAAGAGATATATCATTAGCCGATGGAGGCGAAATTGAAGATGAGGGCTACGATGAAATTGAATCCGGTGATATTGATAACGAACCTGATCATGAAAATGATGCCTTTATTGAAGATGAGACAAGGGGCGGGTACAATGTATCTTTTGCAGGAAAGTTTTTGGGTAATGCAGAGCAAATGGATGAAGCATTGCAGATGTTAAAAGATGCTGAAACCAACGGCAACTGGTTTCCAACTTGGTGGTTTGTTTCCGATCATGGGAATATGTGGCCTATCGATCACGAAGGCAACGAGATTAAAATGGAGAGCGGTGGCCAGCTCGGGAGCTATATGCATACAGAGATAGGCAATATACCGGTGTTTGGAATTGCCGATTTTCCCATGAAGGATTCTGTGACCGTGTATCATGCTGAAAAGAGAGATAAAAATGGCACTTCTTCTGTTTTCTGGATCATTAACAAACCGGATGCAGAACGTTTGAAAAATATAGCCGGGTACCGGATTCAGGAATTAATAATAAAGCCAGGAGAAAGACCGCGTTCATACCGTAGCGGGGATATAACTAAGGTTGAATCATTCAACCGTGGTGGCGAATTGGCTTCATCATTGACGCAGTTAAATGTATATGGTTATACTACATTAAACTTTACTAAGCCGGCATTTGATTCATTTACTAAAGCTATTGCGATAATCGCAAAAGAAGAAGATAAACAAGGAGCTTATTATTTAAAAATTGAAAAAGCAATGCATGAGCTTGCTATTGTATGCGATGAAATATTGGATGAGACAAACGATGATTCAGCAGAGATGCATTATTTACTTCAGAGAGCCGGAGCGTTAAATTTTCAGACCGGTGGTATCGTGAATACGGATTTTTTAAGCTATAATCTTGCCGAAAGATATCTTGAAAAGGGTGGTGCGATTTATGAAGATGATGAAGATGAAGCCGGGTATGCCGTTGTTTTTACCTACAAAAAGAAAACTTACTCCGTTGAAGTCGATATGCAAGAACAGGCCGAGTTGGTTTTTGATGCATTGGTAGATTTTATGAATAAGCGCATTACAAAAAAGCAATTGGATTTAACATTGGACAGTTT
>Ga0134124_10005378_pt1 | contig 10302 bp, 8 predicted proteins | sample KB304_FD_96880 | JGI IMG/M metagenome (GOLD analysis project Ga0134124, IMG submission 96880) | Terrestrial soil microbial communities without Nitrogen fertilizer from Kellogg Biological Station, Michigan, USA - KB3-0-4 | ecosystem: Environmental > Terrestrial > Soil > Unclassified ... | reverse complement strand
GACCACCGACATCGCGCCGGGCTACGACCACATCACCTCAGGCATTGGCGCCGCCATGATCGGCTGGTTCGGCTGCGCCATGCTCTGCTACGTCACGCCGAAGGAGCATCTGGGCCTGCCCGACCGCAACGACGTCAAGGTCGGCGTCATCACCTACAAGATCGCCGCCCACGCCAGCGATCTCGCCAAGGGCCACCCCGCCGCGCAACTCCGCGACGACGCGCTGTCCCGCGCGAGGTTCGACTTCCGCTGGACCGACCAGTTCAACCTCGGCCTCGATCCGGACACCGCAAAAAGCTTCCACGACGAGACGCTGCCGAAGGAAGCCCACAAGGTCGCCCATTTCTGCTCGATGTGCGGCCCAAAATTCTGCTCGATGAAGATCACGCAGGACGTGCGGGATTACGCAGCGACGCTGAACGATCCGGCGAGTGTGGGGATGTCGGTGTCGGGCACCATCGAGGACGGCATGGCGGCGATGAGCCAGAAGTTCAAGGAAATGGGCAGCAGCGTGTATCTGGATGCGGAGAAGGTGAAGGAGAGTAATCGGGTGTTGTGAAGCACCGCTCTCTTGTTCAATTCGTCATGCCCAGGCTGACCCGGGCACCAATCAGGAAACGAAAGCCGGGCGAAAGCTCGGCTTTTTATTGCCAGCACTCAAAGAGAGCATTGAATCACTATCCCAATGCACGCTAGAGTGGCACAACTCTAGACGCCATCAACTAAGTCGGAGCAAAGCCTTCATCATGAAGCCGCGCCACAATATAATTGCGAACGGAAGAGTTCATTTTGAGAGGTTTGTGGATAGCCAGCCAACGTCTTCAGAAACACCATTGCCATTGACGCACACTACGGACGCTTTCGACCTTCGCGACATCGTTGCCGATCAGAAAATTCAGCCACGCTACTGCACAGTTTTTGACGAAGACCTCTCGTATCATTTCTATGGACGACCGGCGTATCGCAAGAACGCCGAGACCCAAGCAAATGGCTTAGCAGCGTACGCGCCGGTAATTTTGATCTTTAAGCCTGCTATCGCGGATAATGCCATCGCGGCCTTTCCTTTCGATTCGGGTGCGTACGTGGGCGAACGATACTCGGACGTCATGCATCATCGAATGTCTGTAAAAGATTTCGGCTTAGAGCCCTCTTTTGAAAAGATTGGAAAACTTGTTGCATTTTACTTCGGCAACAACAAACGCTACTACGACCAAATTCCATTGTCAGGAAAACGCATCCGCAATAGTGAGTTTGAAGCTCAAAGCGTCAAGGAGTTGGTGACTTACCGTGGAAAGAATGATCGAGACGACAGGTCGAGCACCATTGAGATAATTTTCGACAAGGGTGTCGGATTGAGGGGCAACCTGCTCGGAATCATTGTTCCGAATTCCCTCGTGAAGGATAAAACATATAAGGCGAGGCTAAGTGTGCTTGACGCGCCCATACGCACATACACAGATGGCGCGAACTTAACCCCTGCCAGCCAAATACCTCGGCTAAGTGATGTTGTTCGACACTTTTACCTTGAGCAAGGAATCCTCAAAAAGTGAGATCGAGGGCAGTCCGACTGTACGGTGTCGTTAATCCGACGGGCCAAGAGGATGGATTTTGCGTACCTGTGTTCATTGACAGAGAACGATCAAATCATCCACTTGTGCAGATCGTCAACGAACAGAATTGCATTGAAGCTTTTGAACCCTTCTTCAGCCCTATCGATATTGAGGAAGTTGACATCGAGATCGCCAAGAGCGTTGGAGACCCAGCATTTTGGTATTTTGAACTCGGCCGGGGCCCAATTTATGGAAGCATCGAGGATATTCGACGTCAGTTTCGTAAAAGAAAAGATAGCCTCAAGGAAAATCCGTTCGTCGTGTTACAGATCCTGTCTGCATGTCAAATGGAGGGACATGAGGACGACATTCGAATTGTTCGCGATACTCTTATTAAGAGCATAGGTATGGTAGGCGCAAACGCTTGGCTGGATACAAATGTATTGTCTCCCAAAATCCGGAACTGGCTCGGCAAGCCGCATCGAACCAAACACAGCACTCAATCAAAGATTCTTATACCAAGTGTTCTAGCAGTTACCGATAGTGACGAGACTACTGTCCTCGCACCAGAGGAGCTCGAGCATTGGTTGGACGAAGCAACCTGGAATCAGATGCGCGCGAACCTTGCCTCTACTTTAAAATCCTTTGGGTTGAAATTTGCCGACCTCAGGTTCTTCGGAAATGCCGGCCTTGGAAACATCTCGCTCACTTCACTCATCAGCGTCCAGCAACTTAAGAGAGAGACATCCTCTTCTTTCGCTCGAACAAAGAGCCTAAATCTGCGGCAGATCACGAAGAGCTATTTTGAAGATCCAGCCGGAGCGTTGCGAGTCGTATGCACGTTTTCTAGTCGATATGAAGGAAAGGGAAAACGAAAGTACTGGTTCGGATACCATGAAACATGGGACCGCTGGTTGGAAGGATCAAAGGAGAGCTTCCTCTTACTTGGGTGCGTTGATACGAGGATGTTTTTTGCGTTACCGCTGCGCTTTATTAGATCACAGTTGCCGCACCTTCGAACCACGGGAACTGGAAAGGATAAATACTGGCATATCGATATCGTTGATTTGGCGTCAAAGAAGAACCTTCTCGATCTTCCTAGGCTTCGCCAAGCTGTAACGCTGGCGGAGTTTACCCATAGATTCTGACGAAGGCCGATTGAGCAATACGAGCAAACGTTGCCCGGACGAGCGGAGCGGTATCTAGGCAATGAGTGCAGCGACATCCGGGACTAAAAACGCGTCTATCTGTCTGTCTGCCGTTGCATATACCTCCGGCTGTGACAAAGAGTCATAAAAGCCTGTCCGTGTCGCTTAACCTTTCATTAATCAAACGCGCCCAGTCTCCCTCTACGGCTAGGGGGCCGTTGATTCCTGATGTTTCTGCTCCGCGTTTCGGGGCAAGCGTCGATCGGGAGGTGTAAAATGCCCCGTGAGTATAGTGACCTTTACCTTGGCATGGACTGTGTCCCCGTGCCTGAGATGCCGCTGTCGGTTTCTCCGACCCCCTCACCCCATGAGATCGTGCCGATGCTGATCGGCCTGACCGTCGAGGAGATCGAGCGCGAGCTCGTGCTGCAGACGCTGGCGCGCTGCCACGGCAACCGCACCCACGCTGCCCGCGTGCTCGGCCTTTCGGTGCGCACGATGCGGAACAAGGTCCGGCGGTACGCCACGGATGGTATCGACATTCCCGCGCACAGCTAGGTCGAGCACGTTTCGCCGTCATTGCGGTGCGCGTTCGCGGCAGCAAGTAGGGCGGATTAGCGAAGCGTAATCCGCCGTCATGCAACGACACGCATGATGCGAGCGACGATGGGTTCGTTGCTGGCCCGGTGGGTTACGCCTCCGGCTAACCCACCCTACGGGCTGCGGGGTGATTTGCCTTACGGTGCAAGCAAAATCTGATCGCGCGTGTGTGGCATTTCAACACGACGGGCAAATCACCCAAAACCTGTCCAGCCCTTCCGGCAAAAATATTCCGCTTTCGCATCCACCCAAATCAGCCGCATAACTCCGCCCGTCTCACCCGATGAGAGGGGCGCTCGCGAACGTCACGAACGCGCGGTGGGATGCGGTGGACGCGAGAGCTGCGACTGACGTGTGTGGCTCGAGCGTACGGCGAAGTCGTGTGGTCCTGATGTCGCGGTGCTGGCATTAAGTCCGAGAGAAGCGAAGCTTCTCGGAGGCGACGGTGGCAAAAGAGCCGTTCGCCGGGGAGAGCACGAAGTAAGCCGTAAAGCCACTGCGCAGGAAAGGCCGGGATGCTCCGCCTGTACCTGTATGCTCGTGTGCGCATCTTCTGTGCGCAATTGCACACGAGACCGCGGGTGCAGCGTGCACCCGGTCTTCCCTGCGCCCTCATCTCTTCGAGGGCGGCAAGCGACGCAAAGCCCGGACGCCATCTGCGCCGCGGGAATGCGAGCGCGCATCCCGCTGCTGTTTGACACTTGAATCGGAAATCCACGACCCATGACCACGAAGGCCGATTGGGAGACGAAGCCGGGGCCGCTATCCCATCAGCAACCAAAAGTTGTGGCTGTGGGTTCCCGCTTTTGCGGGGACAATTTTGGCAAGCACGCGTGGCCGGGTGAGCGGACGCAATACCGGGATCATCCCGGGCAAACAGGCCATCCGACGAGCGGATCGCCCGCCTTGCAACGGCTAAAAACGACGGCAAGCGGCGTGCTCAATCGGGCATCGCAATGACTTTATTCAAAATGCAAATCGCCGGACCGGGTCCGATTATTTTTCTGTTTACACGCGGTGGCTGAAAATGCGGATGACTTAATTTCGACGTATGAAAAGCCAAGAAAAAAGCAAAAAGAAGAGCTGAGTGAAGAGCCGGCATCGCAGGGTCGCCAAACCAGATAAGAAACATGCAGGGGAACGAAAAGCGTGGGTGAACTGCTGGGGTCGATAGCATTTTCCCTGATCGTCATCGCCGCGATTGCCAGCGCGTGGGCCTGGATTTCGACGCTGTTCAGGAAGGGCATCATGGCGCTGCTCGGCTTTGAGCGGGTCTGCGTGCAGCAGTTTGAAACCGTGCTGCTCTACCGGAACGGCCGTTTTGAAAGGGCCCTGCCCCCCGGCCGGCATCGGATCAGCGCCGGCAGCCGCCAGCTGGCGCGGATCGACAGGCGCCCCGAGGTGTTTCGGTGTACACAAGGCGCCGTTTCCGCCGACCGCTTTGCAATCAACCTCGTCTATGTCGCACGGACTCAAATCGTCGATCCCCGAGCTTCCTTCGAAAGCACCCAGAACTACCGGGACGAGGTATTCATCCGGCTGCAGTCGGTCGTAAAGGCGGTATGCAGCCGCAAGCCTCGCCTCGAAATTCAGATGGATCACCAGAACTTCAACAACAGCGTGCACAAAGCCGCCAACCAGGTGCTGCGCGCCATCGGTTGCGAATGCCTGACCTTCGAACTGCTGCAGGTCGATTCCGCAGGGCCGATTGTGGAATTTGACCACAGGCGAATGGGATATGCGGCGGAATAGCTGGCGCATCAACAGGCGCGGCGGTGAATAAAAGGCATTCGCGGCAATGTGATCGCGTCGAGCCTCATCAGGAGCCCGATCGGCCGCAACGCCCGCCGGAGGCAACCTGATCGCTGCGCTGACAGTGCCGTTCGGCCACCGGGGCGTCGGCCGGGAGACCGCTTTTGCCACGCGGCGCCTGATTTCGAATGAATCATCCTGCGTCCACACGGCCTGCGCCATGGCTCGAAACCGCCGCACGGCCGGATATCGGCGCAGCTACTCTGCGCAAGCCGAATGGCTCGGGGATTGCGCAATTGTTCCCAATGCCCAACTGTCCCCTATCATCATCCACCGGACATCCCCGACATGAGCCAGACCAGACTATTCGAGCCCTTCAAGCTTGGCCCGATCACGCTTCCGAACCGCCTCGTGATGGCGCCGCTGACCCGCAACCGCGCGGTACCGCCCGGCATGGTGCCGAGCCCGCTGGCGATCGACTATTATGGGCAGCGCGCCTCCGCAGGCCTCCTGATCACCGAGGCCAGCCAGGTTTCGCAGCAGGGCCAGGGCTATCAGGATACGCCCGGCATCTATTCGAAGGAGCAGGTCGAAGGCTGGCGCAAGGTTACTGATCGGGTGCACGACAAGGGCGGCCGCATCTTCATCCAGATCTGGCATGTCGGCCGCGTCTCGCACGACTCGTTGCAGCCCGGCGGCGGCAAGCCGGTGGCGCCGTCCGCGATCCGCGCCAAGGGCAAGACCTTTGTCAACGGCACCTTCACCGAGATCTCCGAGCCGCGCGCGCTGGAGCTCTCGGAAATTCCGGGCATCATCGAGGATTTCAAGCGCGGCACTGAAAACGCATTGGCCGCCGGTTTCGACGGCGTCGAGATCCACGGCGCCAACGGCTATCTGCTTGACCAGTTCGCCAGGGACGGCACCAACAAGCGCACCGATGCTTACGGCGGATCGATCGAGAACCGCGCCAGGCTGATGCTGGAAGTATCGAAGGCGGTGGCCGCGGTCGCCGGCGCCGAGCGCACCGGGATCCGCATTTCACCGGTGACGCCGGCCAACGACGCATCCGACAGCAATCCGCAGCCGCTGTTCGATCACATCGTCGACGGGCTCAACGCGCTGAAGCTGACCTACATCCACGTTATCGAAGGCGCGACCGGCGGTCCGCGCGACATCGCGCCGTTCGATTATGCGTCCTTGCGCAAGCGCTTCAGCGGCGCCTATGTCGCCAACAACGGCTATGATTTCGAGCTTGCGAACAAGGTGCTCGAAGCCAGCGCGGCCGATTTGATCGCATTCGGAAAACCCTTCATCTCGAACCCCGACCTGGTCGAACGCCTGAAGAAGGGCGCGCCGCTGAACGAGTGGGACAAGAATACGTTCTACGGCGGCGGCGCCAAGGGCTACACGGACTATCCGGCGCTCGGCGCCGCGCAGGCGGCGGAGTAAGGGCGCGACGCTCTCTCCCCGTCATTGCGAGCGAAGCGAAGCAATCCATCTTGCCGCTTGCCAAAGCATGGATTGCTTCGTCGCTCACGCTCCCTTGCGCAAACGCCTCGCGTTTGTCGCAGGCAATGACGGTAAAAAAGGCCGGGGCCGCTCTGGCCCCTTGATTGGCGGTACTGAACTCATGCCGATGCCCGCTTATCGCTTTCGTCAGCCACCATTCGTTCGACGATGCGACGCATGCGCTGGGGCGCTGCGTCGATCGCAAGCCGGATGGATTTGGCGTTTGGGCGCGCCTGCGCGACCTGCTCGATGCGCTCCAGAATCTCCTTGTCCTCGTTGAAGGCGATGCGGAAATCGGAATGCAGGCGCTGATCGGTCTCGATGTCGTCGCACGCAAAATTGCGGACGTGGAGCCAGTGGTCGATGCAGACATGATCGTCCACCGGCGTGATGAAGTGGCAGGCAAAAATCCGCAGACCCGCGTCGCGGCCTTCCGGATCGGCAATCGCGCCCGCCTCCGCGCTGCCAAAGTCGATCACCGCGATGCAGGGCGCGACATAGTCGTAATAGTGCCAGCGATCCACGTTGCCGCTGAAATTGCCGTATTTGGCGAACAGGGGAATCGCCGGCGCGTTCCTGATCCAGCGCCACACCAGCACGCCGCGCTCGCCAAAGCTGTGCTCGACGGGAATCTCCTCGCTCGCCGAATTGCCGAGCGTCGACAGGTGCACGAAGCTGACATGGGCGGGATCGCAGAGATTGTCCGCGAGATTGAGGTAATTGGTCTCGATCCGCAGCGCGTCGCCCTCGGCGGCGTGCCAGCCGGCCTGGCCGAATTGCGGAAGATCGTAGATCAGCGACGGGTCGGCCAGCGCGGGATCGCCGGGCCAGACCCACACCAGTCCCATCCTCTCGTGCAGCGGATAGGAAGGCACGCGTGCGTTTGGCGGAATCACCGGTTGCCCCGGGATGCGGACGCAGCGCCCGTCCCGGCCGAACGTCATGCCGTGATAGCCGCATTCGATAGCGTCGCCCTTGAGCTTGCCCATCGAGAGCGGCGCGAACCGATGCGGACACATGTCGTCCAGCGCGAGCGGCTCGCCGGCCTCGCTGCGATAGACGACGAGATCCGTTCCGAGAATGCGATGTCGAGACAGCGCACGCGTCACGTTGCGCGACCAGGTGAGCGGATACCAGGTATTGCGGGGCGCGAGCAGATTCATGGGGTGGCCTTCACGCTGAAATCCGAATCGTCAGTTCTTCAGTTTTGCCAGCACTTCGGTGTCGGCGGGCTGGTAGTCGGCGCCGTCGACATAGCGCCAGTCGGTCATCACGCCCTGCCCGTCCCGCACGGCGAGCTTGCCGATGTAGACGCCCATGGTCGACTGATGGTCGATCGCACGAAAGGCGACGTTCCCCACGGGCGTGTCGATCTTCAGATGCTCGGTGGCCTTGATCAGATCATCGGCCCTGGTCGAGCCGGCGTTCTCGATCGCTCGGGCCAGCACGAGCGTGTTGATGTAACCGATCAGCGCACCGATGTTCGGCGTCTCCTTGAAGCGGTCGACATAGGCCTTGAGGAACGCGTCATGCGCCGGCGTCCTGATCTCGCTCCAGGGATAGCCAGTGACCAGCCATCCGGGCGGCGCTTCGTCCTTGAGCGGCGCCAGATATTCGGGCTCGCCCGCGAGAATGCTGACGACGACGCGGTTAGCAAAGGCGTTGCGGGTCGTGCCCTCGCGCACCAGCTTGGCGAGATCGGAGCCGAAGGTTGCATTGAACACAGCATCGGGATTGGCCGCCAACATCGCCTGCACGATGGCCCCGGCATCCACCTTGCCGAGCGGCGGCCATTGCTCGGAGACGAACTCGACATCCGGCCGCAGCCGGATCAATTCGCGTTTGAAGCTCGCCACTGCCGCCTGGCCGAATTCGTAGTTCGGTGCGATCGTCGCCCAGCGCCGCGCCGGAAATTTGGCGGCCTCCTTCGCCAGGATGGAGGCTTGCGTGTAGGTGCTCGGCCGAAGCCGAAAAGTATAGCGGTTGCCCTTCTCCCAGATCAGTGCATCCGTGAGCGGCTGAGAAGCCAGAAAGAACATCTGCCTCTGCTTGGCGAAGTCGGCGACTGCAAGGCCGACATGGGAGAGAATGGTGCCGGTCAGGAGATCGACCTGCTCCGCATCGACCAGTTGGGCTGCTTGCGTAATCGCGACATCCGGCTTGCCGGCATCGTCGCGGGCGATGATCTCGAGCTTGCGGCCGAGCACGCCGCCCTTCTTGTTGATCTCGTCGCGGGCGAGCTCCCAGCCCTGGCGATAGCCGCGCGTGCCGACCGGGAGCGCCGAGTAGCTGGAGATCTCGCCGACCTTGATAGGCGGCGGGTCCGCTGCCAGGACGGCGGAGCCGGTTGCGAACAGCACAAATACGACCAGTTTCAAGGCACCTGACAACCGCATGCCATCCTCCTGTCGCTGGAATGAGCCAATGTATGTAGTACTTACTACATATCGAATACCCGCTTGGAAGGATTGTCAACGGCCAACAATTGGCGAGGCTTGCCAAAAAACCGGCAGGCCCCATCCTGCCCAGTGTGATTCCGAGGGTGCGCGATGGCCGACGAAACAGAAGCTTCCGGACGCGAGCCGGCTGCCCGCACGCGAACGGCAGCCCTACGCAAGAAGACGGCGAAACCCCGGCGCGTCCGGGCGCCGGATCAGACGCGTGAGGCATTGTTGCGCGCTGCGGTCGCAGAATTCGCGCGCGAAGGCTATGGCGGTGCCCGAGTCGACCGCATCAGCAAGGCGGCCAAGAGCAACGACCGCATGCTCTATTACTATTTCAAGAGCAAGGAGAAGTTGTTCCACCACGTGATCGAGCATTGCTACGCCGATCTCGTCTCACGCGAAGAGGCGCTTGATCTCGACTTCGTCCGGCCGCGCGAGGCGCTCGCCGCGCTGGTCGCGTTCAACTGGAATTACTATTGGGAGCACCCGGAGCTCTTGAGCATTCTTGCGTCCGAGAACCTGTTCAAGGGACGCCATGTCAAGAACAACATCCGCCGCAGCTTCGCCAACACGCAACTCCGGATGCTCAATCGCGTGATCGAGAGCGGGATCAATCTCGGCGCATTCAAGCCGGATTGCGACAGCTTCCATATCTATCTCTCGATCCTGTCATTGACCTATTTCTACCGCGCCAATCTCTACACGCTATCGAGCTACATGCAGATTGACCTTGCCGAGGATGGCCGGCGGAAGGCCTGGCTTGTGCATGTGCAAGCCATGATCGACGATCTGGTGCGGCGGAGGGATTGAGGGCGACGAAGACGCGCTCTGCTTCGTCATTGGCTGCGACAAACGCGAAGCGGTTGCGCAAGGGAGCAAGGCTCGCAATGACAGCCGGTGCATTTGTTGGCCGCCCAGGCGCAAGCCCGACGGCAAGAAAAAGGCCGGGATCGCTCCCGGCCTTTCGCTTTTCTCGGGTTGTCATGCCCCGAGAGAGCGGGGCATCCAGTAGCCGCAGCCATCGGCAAGATAGCCGAAGGGCCGCGGCGTACCGGATCGTCCGGACCAGCCGGACGATGACGCCCGGGGGATCACTTCGCCTCGGCGCGCTTCGGGGGCGTGGCCGGCCACGACTTCACCAGCGTGTCGTAGTCGACGGTTTCGCCCTTCGGCTTTTCGTTCGCCAGCTTGCGCTGGGGAGCGATGTTGCCGTCCTTCGCCGACTTGGCGAACCAGAACTCGTCCGTCTCCTTCTTGTTCAACTTCGGCCCGCAGGCACCCCGCACGCCGGACTTCTCG
>Ga0134124_10005377_pt1 | contig 10303 bp, 7 predicted proteins | sample KB304_FD_96880 | JGI IMG/M metagenome (GOLD analysis project Ga0134124, IMG submission 96880) | Terrestrial soil microbial communities without Nitrogen fertilizer from Kellogg Biological Station, Michigan, USA - KB3-0-4 | ecosystem: Environmental > Terrestrial > Soil > Unclassified ... | reverse complement strand
CAGGGTGCCGGCGTTGACGATCGTCGCGCCGCTGTACAGATTTGGACCGCTCAACGTCAACGATCCCGTGCCGTTCTGCCTCAATGATCCGGTGCCCGCAATAGCCCCAGCCGTTACGCTGTTGCTTCGGTTAAAGATGATGACGCCTTGATTGGTGATCGCGCCGCCACCCAGGCTTCCCGCGCCACCGCCGTTGCCGACCTGTACCGTACCGGCGCTGACCAAAGTGACGCCCGAATACGAATTGTTGTTCAACAACGTCAAAGTTCCTGATCCGGATTTGGTCAGGGACCCTGATCCGGTAATGCCGTTGCCGCTAAAGGTATAATTTGCCGTCGCATTCACCGAAACCGAGCCGGGCAACACCGGCGTCGCCAGGTTGATGCCCGTCGCGAGGCCCGTGTCGTCGAACAGTACGAAATCGCCCGTGGCAAAATTGGTCGCCACCCCGTTCGTCAACCAGTTGAAGGTCGCGAGGTCCCAGTTTGTATCCACCGCGCCCTGCCACGTGATCACCTTGGGCGGCTGCAACGGGATCGGCGTGGCATCCACTTCGAATGTGTCGAATCGAATGTTGCCGGCCGGATTGGCAAAGGGTACCGCTCCCATCCCTAAAATTCCAAACGCGGTAATGGGGCCCGTCAGGTCAGACGTCGCCGTTCCGCCGCCGGACAATGCCACGGTACTGTTGGTCGCTGCCGCCGCCAGGCCATTGGTCAAACCGCCGCCGTTGTAACCGCCGTCGAAATTAAGAATCTGCCAGGTCGACGCCGTCGGACTGTAGGTCAACGCCGAGTAAACGGCGTTCGATTGGAAATCACCGGTCAACGTTGCCGGCGAAGCAAAGGAGGCCGTGCTGTAATACCATTGACCACCCTGCCGAATCACAATGCGGACCTGGTCCGCCGCATTCGCGTTACCCAGGTAAAAACTGAAGACAATACTACCCGGTTGGTACAGGGTTGGATCGACGGGAAATTCCGGCGTCCATCCCATTCGATGCGCCCCGTTCCAGAAAAAGCGGCTGCCGAACAGCGCGTTGGTCGAGCCATCGGCGTTTCCTCCCGCGTTGACGTTTGCAACATTGGACGGGGATCCCCCCGTGACCGCATTATCGATCCCGAATCCGCTCCCCGTCGTATTGAAGAACGCCCCCGTTTGGTCCCATCCCTGCCAGCCGTAAAGATTCGGAGTCTGGCGGCTGTTGGGATCCGTGTTCCCGAATGTCTCGCGATAGATGACATCGGCGCGAACGGTCCATCCGGACAGGACCATCAGGGCGAAGATGAGCAGAGCGTTTCCGAGACAGGCGTGAATGGGCTTAGAAAAGACACGATGAGCAGGGGACCATGACTGGGTATTTTTCATAATTCTCCTTGTGGGAATAAAACCATCCTAACAAAACCTCGCCTGCAACAGTTCCGACTTTCTGCAAACGAGGGTGAAAAAATGGAACTATTGAAAAGGAAAAGCGATATTAGTTTTCTAGCCCGAAAGGATGATGTCATAAACCGGGCTCTGGCAACGGAGAGGCCAGGCTGAAGGCGATATTCTCAACCCCGGGACTGCCGGCGGAAGTGAAACGGCGTCATCCCGGTTTTTTTCTTGAAGATCCGGCTTAGATATTCCGCCCGCTCAAATCCGATTTTTTCCGCAATGAACTCAATCGAAAAATTCGTCTCGGCCAGCAGTTGTTTGGCCCGGTTCAGCCGCACCCGCATGATCTCCTCTTTCGGCGACCGGCCGATCACCTTGATAAAACGCCTTTCCAGCGCGCTTCGGGAAAGCGGAATGGCGCGCACCAGATCCCCAACATCGATTCCCTCGCAGGCCCGCTCGCGCACAAATCGCAACGCCGCCGTCATGTGACGGTCTTCGATCGCCAGCACTTCCGTCGAACTCCGCGCGACCACGCCCCGGGGATCCACATACACCGGCGCCCGCGGCGCTTCTTTTCCCGCCATCATCTCATCCAGCAACGCCGCCGCTTCAAAACCGATCCGCTCCGTGTCCGGCACCACGCTCGACAACGGCGGGTCCGACAAATCGCAAAGCACTTCATCATTGTCCACGCCCACTACGCCCACGTCGTCCGGCACCCCCAGGCCCGCCGCACGACACGCATCCAATACCTGCTGCCCGCGCATGTCATTGCACGCCATCAATCCCACCGGCCGGGGCAATTGCCTCAACCAGCGCACCAGCAACTCGCCCTCCCGCATGCCGTCCCGCTCAAAATCAATCGTGCGACCCCGCCGCCGCCGCACCGGGTTCTCAAACACATGACACCGCAGGCCCGCGTCGACGACCAATCGAATGAAGTTCTCCCGCCGCGTGTCGGAATAATCCGCGCCGTCGAACCCGCAAAAAGCAAAGTGACGGAACCCGCGCTCGCGCAAATGCTCGAAGGCCAGACGCGCCGCCGAAAGATTGTTCGTCATCACCATCGGCGCATGGAGACCCGGCGGCGCATTCCGCAGATAAATCGTCGGCACCCGCAGCCGACGAATGACCTTCGCCATATTCCGGTTGTCGAGCCGGGTGATGATCCCATCGCCCTTCCATTTGTAGAGCCAGTCGGGAATCACGTCGCACAGGCTTTGTTCCTGGAGAGAAATCGACCAGGGACCGTGCTGGCGCACGTATTTAGCCACGCCGAGCAACAGCCCGCGCCCGTAAGCGCGCGAGGATTCGATCAAAAGCGCCACCCGGGGACGATGCCCGTTGGGAACGGTTCGGTTCATCTGATGCGTCAACGAGCATTACACATCGGCCTGAACTCCACAATTTAAGAGTCGCGCTGTCATTTAGCCTTCGCCTTCGTAAGACCTTGAAATAGCCCGCTTCATCCGCAAGACTGTCCGCGATGGCCTTCAAAGGTTTTCCGAAAGACGCCCACGGCGTGCAGCTGCTCCAGCGCTCGCTCGCCCGGCGACGGCTCGGCCATGCTTATCTTTTTTCCGGCGACCGCCTCGAAGACCTCGAACAACTCGCCCGCACCCTCGCTAAAACATTGAATTGCCGGAACCCCGTCCGGGAAGGGGGCGCGGCCATCGATTGTTGCGACGAATGCCTGTCCTGCCGAAACATCGACAACCATACGCACGCCGATATCCACTGGGCGCGCCCGGAATCCAGGTCCCGCCTCATCACGATCGACCAGACCCGCGAGCTCATGCGGGAAATCCAACTCAAGCCGACCGATGCCGACTATAAAGTCGCCATCCTCGTCGCCGCCGACCGCCTCAATCCCCAGGCGGCCAACGCGTTCCTCAAGACGCTGGAGGAACCGCCACCGCGATCGGTCCTTATCCTGTTGTCCACCGAACCGTATCGGCTGCTCGAAACCATCCTGTCCCGTTGCCTGCGCCTGAATTTCGCCGGGGGAAAACAGCGGGAACTCAACAGCGATGAAAGCGCCTGGCTCGAAAAGTTTGGCGCGTTGGCGGCCGGCGAACAAAAAAGTTTGCTCGGACGATATCGTCTGCTGGATGTTGTCCTCCAAAAACTTACCGAAATCCGCGCGGGCACCGACGAAACCCTGACCTCGGCCTCACCGTTGCAGAAATACGACGACGTTGAAAAGGAACTGCGCGAAAAATGGGAAGACGAACTGGCCGCCGCCGTCGAAGCCGAATACCGTCGTCGCCGCACTGAATTGCTCTCCCTCATCCAACGCTGGCTGCGCGATGTCTGGTTGCATACGCTGGCCTCGGGGAAAGAGCTCATGAATTTTCCAAAGATCGCCGGCGCCGAAGCCGTTGCCAAACGGATCTCGCCAGGCCAGGCCCTAGAAAACCTCCAAACGATCGAGCACACCCAAAAGTTGCTTTATACCAACGTCCAGGAAGCACTCGCCCTCGAAGTCGGCCTGTTGAAACTCCATTTCTAACATGAGTCGAAAGTTGAGAGCCGAAAATCGAAAGCCCGTCACCCCCCCTGCCCTCGACCCTCGACGCTCGACCCTCGACCTCCCCTTCGCCCTTGTCTTCGGCCTTTTCCTCGGCGTTTGCATCTGGAAATTCGGCAACCCCGTCATCCTCGATCAAAATATCACCACGCCAAAGACACCATCCGAATGGTTCTTCGATCCGTGGCCTATCCACTGGGCGAATTGGATCCTCCTGCCACTGGTAGCTATTGGCCTGACGTTGGCCCTGATCCAATGGTCGACTTCAAAAAAACGCCAAAGCCCGCGCAGTGTTGAAGTTCAATGGCTCTGGTTGCTGCCGCTGCTGTGGTTTGGATGGCAAATGGTTTCCGCCGGCCAGGCGCCCGCACTCAAGCTCGTAACCGAAACCCTCTGGCAGTTCTTCGGCTGCATTGCCTGCTACTTCCTCGGCATTTATATTTTCGGTCGCCGGGAGTTATTACCCTGGTTGCTCGCCGGAGTCATCGCGGCCTTCGCCATCTGCCTCATCCGCGCCATCGACCAGCAAATCGTCGAATTCCCCCAAAACCGCCAAATGCTCGCAGCCGGCGAAGCCACCGGCTGGACCAACGTTCCATCGGCAACGTTGCTTCAGATGAAAGGGACAGCGTCATCATCACCACCAATGGCGTCGATATCGCCAATCCCGCCGTCGTCAAAAAACTCCAAAACAGCCGGGTCATGGGCACGCTCGTCTACCCCAATGCGCTGGCCGGCCTCATATTATTGTTGCTGCCCGCCACCCTGGTGATGGCCAACTCCCAAAAACTCCGGCCCGCCATCCGCATTATTGTGTTTCTGGTCGCCTGTTTTCTTGGCGGCCTGGCGTTTGTCTGGTCCGGTTCCAAATTAGGCTGGCTCCTCGCCATCGCTATCGGCGGATTTTACCTTCTCCGCCAACCCCTGCCGTCAAAATGGAAAGTGGCCGCCCTCGCCGCTATAACCGCCGTTGGCCTGGGGATTTTTGTCGTCCGATTCCACCATTACTTCGCCACCGGCGCCACTAGCGCCAGTGCCCGCATGGATTATTGGCGCGCCGCTGCCCAAATCACTGCCCACAACCCCCTCCTCGGCACCGGTCCCGGAACCTTTCAACGCCCGTACGCCGACATCAAGTCTCCCGATGCCGAAATGACCCGCCTGGTTCACAACGATTACCTGGAACAATTCTGCGATTCTGGCATTCCCGGCGGCCTGTTCTACATCAGCTGGATCGCGCTGGCACTGACGATCCCGGGCCGACGCCTCTGGAAAACAGACGATGCTCTCTCATTTGCAATCTTTGCGGGAGTATTAGGCTGGTTCGTCCAAGGCATCGCCGAGTTCAGCCTCTATATTCCCGCCCTGGCGTGGATAGCCTTTACTTTGCTCGGATTTCTTACGGTTCAAAAAATTTCAGCCAAATCCGCATAATCCTCGTCCATCCGCGGTAAAGAATTTTCTGAACCCTTGATGGTTCGGCCCCCCGGACTTTGAGACTCTGGACTTTGGACCCGTCCGCCTCTAAACTACGCGCCGATGAAAGTCCTGTTCCTTAACGGCCCAAACCTGAACCTGCTCGGTCAGCGTGAGCCGGAGGTTTACGGCAAAACGACCCTTGCCGACATCGAAGCCACTGTCCGAAAACAGGCAAAATCGTTAAAGGTCGACATCGACTTCCGGCAATCCAACCTGGAAGGACAACTGGTGGATTGGATCCAGGCAGCCAAAGGCGAATTCGATGTCATCGTCATCAATGCCGCCGCGTACACTCATACCAGTATCGCACTGCGCGACGCGATTGCCGCCGTCGGAATCCCGACCATCGAAATCCATTTGTCGAATGTTCATGCCCGGGAAAAGTTCCGGCACAAATCCCTGATCGCACCCGTTTGCTGCGGCCAAATCACAGGATTCGGAGCAAATTCATACGTTTTAGCACTCCAGGCTTCAGTTAACGTTAACTGTGACTATAACAGTAAGAAAAAGCGGTAGAATAAGGGTTATTTTCGGGGTGGAATTTTTTTTGATTTTTGACACTTGACGGACAGGGGGGTGGTCAGTAGTATTTTGCCAATCTATTTTCGATTGAAGCAGAGTCGAGTTTCGGCGCTGCTTTTTTAATTGTAGGGTCTAAATTCTGGGGAAAAGAATTACTTTAACGAAAACGACTTTTTGTGGAACTCAAAGACATCAAAGCCATCATTGATCTGATGAAAAAGAACTCCATTACGGAGTTCGAACTCGAACGGCAGGATTCCAAGATCCGGTTGAAACGCGGTATCAGCGGCAATGTTCCGGTTCTTCAGGATGATCCTTATCCGGTAGCGCCCATGGGCGCCCCGGGCGGCGCTCCTCCAGTGATTGCCCCGCCGACCGCTGCCGCGCCAGCCGTTAACACCGGCGAAGTCGAAATCAAATCGCCGATGATCGGCACGTTCTACCGCGCCCCATCGCCCGAAGCCGGTTCCTACGTCGAAGTCGGCACCGAAGTGAACCCGGAGACGGTGGTCTGTATCATCGAAGCCATGAAGGTGATGAACGAGATTAAAGCCGAAGTCAAAGGAGTCATTACCCAGATTTTGGCGGAAAACAGCAAGCCGGTCGAATTCGGCCAGCCTATGTTCAAGGTGCGCCCAAGTTAAACGAAACAACCTCGTTTCGCCCAAAGCCATGTTTGAAAAAATCCTGGTCGCCAACCGCGGCGAAATCGCCGTCCGGATCATTCGTGCCTGCAAGGAATTAAATATCCGTACCGTCGCCGTTTATTCGGAGGTGGATGCCAATTCCATGCACGTCCAGTTGGCCGATGAAGCGATTTGCATCGGCAAAGCCGCGGCCTCCGAAAGTTACCTGCGCATCGACCGCATCATCAGTGCCGCCGAAATCACCGACGTCGACGCCATCCACCCGGGTTACGGTTTCCTCTCGGAAAATTCCCATTTCGCCGAAGTCTGCGAAAGCTGCAATATCCGGTTCATCGGCCCCAGCCCGCGCGCCATGACGGCGTTGCACGACAAAGCGGTCAGCCGCACGCTCGCGAAAAAAGCCGGCGTCGACACACCGCCCGGCTCGGAAGGCTGCGTCGAAAACGAAAAGGACGCCCGCGAAATTGCCAAACGCATCGGGTACCCCGTCATGATCAAGGCCGTCGCCGGCGGTGGCGGACGCGGCATGCGCGTCGCCCACAATGACGCGTCCCTGATCAAAGGCTATCACACCGCGCGCAGCGAAGCGGAAAAAGCCTTCGGCAACTCAAACGTTTACATCGAGAAATTCATCGAAAATCCGCACCACATTGAAATCCAGATCCTGGGAGATCATAAAGGCCGGATTATCCATTTGGGCGAACGCGATTGCTCCATCCAGCGTCGCAACCAGAAACTGATCGAAGAAGCGCCTTCGCCGTTGCTGGAAAATAAATTCCGCAAATTGCGCGATAAAATCGGCAAAGCCGCCGTCCGCATCGCCGAAGCCGCCCGTTACACCAATGCCGGCACCGTCGAATTTATCGTCGATAACGACGGCAATTTCTATTTCCTCGAAGTCAACAAACGCATCCAGGTCGAACATCCTGTCACCGAAGAAGTCACGGGCATCGACCTCGTCCGCCAGCAAATCCTCATTTCCGCCGGCGAACCGCTGCAGATTTCACAGGGCGACGTCGTCATCAAAGGCCACGCCATCGAATGCCGCATCAACGCCGAGGATCCCTTCGACGATTTTCGCCCCAGCCCCGGCCGCATTGAGATGTATTACCAGCCGGGCGGCCGCAACGTGCGCGTCGATACCCATGCTTACGCCGGCTACACCATTCCGCCGACGTATGATTCGATGATCGGCAAACTGATCGTCACCGGAAAGGATCGTCGCGAAGCGATTGACCGCATGAACCGCGCGTTGTCTGAATTCATGATCGCCGGCGTCAAAACCACCATGTCGTTCCAGCAGGCGATCATGCAGGACCCGAATTTTCGCCGCGGCGTGTATTCGACCAATTTCGTCGAACAACTGCTCGGCGGAGCCCGCCGGGAATTGATTGAAGAAAAGACCTGACCAACGGCGCCTTCACCACGACGGCTGAAGGCGGCAGGTTGAGAGTCCGCGATTTTCTGCCTGATACAGGCCCGACTCCCCCCGGATTCAACAGGTTTTCTCTGAAAAATATAAGGTTACCACCCCATTCCCTCTCGCACTTGCAAATTGCACCTTTTTAGCTTCTCATTTACGCGATGTATCGCTGTTTGATATTGCTCGGGGCATTGTGGCTCGTACTGGGGAAATCGATTTCCTTCGGCGCCGAGTCGGCCGTCGTTGACCTGGATTATGTCGCCAAGCGGGCCCTCGAGCGGGCGCAAAAACCGTTTCATTCACCAAAGGCCGACCTGCCCAAAGTCCTTCGCCAGGAGAATCTCGATTACGACAAATATCGCGACATCCGGTTCCGCCGGGATAAAGCGCTGTGGGCCGAGGACCAACTTCCGTTTCGCATTGAGTTTTTCCATCCGGGTTATCTCTATCAGGAACCGGTGCACGTCAACGAGTTCACGGCCACGCACGTGCAACCGATTCGTTTCGTCCAGGAGTTTTTCGATTACGGCAAGTTGAGGATCCAGAACGACATCCCCGCCAACACCGGCTACGCCGGCTTTCGCGTCCTGTATCCATTGAACAAAACCAATCAGTTGGACGAACTGGGGGCCTTCCTCGGCGCCAGCTATTACCGGTTGCTCGGCAAAGACCAGCGCTACGGCCAATCCGCCCGCGGCCTGGCCATCAATTCCGGCGAAACCGATCGTCCCGAGGAATTTCCCATCTTCACCGATTGGTGGCTCGGCAAACCCCAGAAAGACGACGCCGACCTCGTCCTCTACGCATTGTTGGACAGCGTCAGCTGCACCGGCGCCTACGAACTCCATATCCGCGCCGGCGATATCACCGTCGCCGACATCAATGCCATCCTGTTTTTCCGTGAGAAAAAAAATGTCTCCACCAACACCGCCCCGATCAAAACCATCGGCCTCGCGCCGCTGACCAGCATGTTCTGGTTTGGCAAAAATTCGGAACGCAAATTCGACGACTATCGCCCGGAAGTGCATGACGCCGACGGGCTCCTGGTCAAAATGGGCAATGGCGAAATCTTATGGCGTCCGCTCGACAACCCGGCCACCTTGCGTCACCAAGTCTTTTCCGCATCCAATATCAAAGGCTTCGGCTTCCTCCAGCGCGAACGCGATTTCGCGGCCTATCAGGACAGCTTCAATCCCTACGACCGGGAACCCAGCGTCTGGGTCGAACCGCGCGGGACCAATTGGGGCGCCGGCGACTTGCATTTGCTCGCGTTAAGCGCAAATTGGGAAGGCTTGGACAATGAGGTGGTTTTTTGGGATCCCCGGAATAAACCGGCGCCGATGGAACCGTATCGGTTCGGCTACACGCTGTATTGGCAGATGGGCGAACCGGACATCAAACTGTCGGAAAACCGCGTCGTCTCCACGCGCATCGGTTTGGACGGCACCTGCGAAAATTGCCGGCAGATCATCATCGATTTCAAGGGATCCAAACTGGACGCCTTGATGCCGGACAATCCGCCCCGGGCCATCGCATCGTGCAGCACCAATGCGACCCTGGTGGACACGCAGGTGATCCTGTGCCCGGAGCTGAGGACCTGGCGCGCCGAATTGAAAATGCAGCCGAAACCGGGCAACAAGGACCCGATTGATTTGCGCTGCACATTGCAGAGCGGAACAAATATCGTAAGCGAAACATGGACGTATCAATGGAGCCCGCCGTGACCGCGGCGTTGCTGGGGACCTCCGGCCAACTGGCCGGCCGGCCCCTGGAGGAATGGAACGCAGCCTACGGCAAAGTCGAAAGCTATTTCCACGCCCTGCGGGTCCAGAACAAGGCCTTGCTCGGCCAACTCGTCCTGCGCGTCCTCGAACGTGCCATGCGCCGCGCTCCCAATGAATCGAATCGTTCCGCCACCCAGCTCGCCGCCGAAGAAATGGATCACCTCGTCACCGAATGGTTCGCCGACGTGCTCCAATCGCCGTCCACCAAAAGCGACGGCACGCTCTCAACCCGCGGACGGCTCGCGTTGCTCCTCGCCGACATGCCGGGAAAATGGCAGGAACAATTCCTCCGGCCGGGGCCCTGGCCAAAAGATTTCACCAACGCCATGCGCGAAACGTTTCTGCGCGCCGGGCCCGACTTCCAGCTGTCCCAGATGACCCCGCGCCCGCTGGACCTCGGCCCCATCGCCACCCTGACCAACCTCGGCAAATACCCGTACGTCCGCATGATCACGGCGTGGACCATCTTCGGCCTGTTGCTGGTCCTCATTTTTTGGGCGACCCATAGTGACCGGCCGCTGGTCGAGGAAACCGAAAT
>Ga0134124_10005376_pt1 | contig 10305 bp, 9 predicted proteins | sample KB304_FD_96880 | JGI IMG/M metagenome (GOLD analysis project Ga0134124, IMG submission 96880) | Terrestrial soil microbial communities without Nitrogen fertilizer from Kellogg Biological Station, Michigan, USA - KB3-0-4 | ecosystem: Environmental > Terrestrial > Soil > Unclassified ... | reverse complement strand
GTGCATAGACCACCAGCTTGACCGGCTTGCAGCGCCGCCACAAGTCCATGAAGATGCGCTCGACACACGGCTCATGGAATTCGTTGTGGTTGCGAAAACTCACTAGGTAGCGCAGCAACGCGCCCTGGTCGATTTGCGGCCCGCTGTAGCGGATCTGCACGCTGCCCCAATCCGGCTGGCCGGTGACCAGGCAGTTGCTCTTCAGCAGATTGCTCGTCAGCACTTCCTCGACTGGCTTCTCGGCAAACGCGGCCGTGAGCAGCTCCGGCGCGGGCGTGTACTGGCTGCATTCGATGTCCAGCCGGTCCAGGCTCAGGCCATCGAGCTCCTGCACCGGTTCGCGGTCGAACACGTCCGGCAGCATGATGCGCACGCCCACCGAGGCCTGGCTGGGCGCGCCGCGCCACACCGCCTCGCTCACATCGGTGCGGATGCGCTCGCGCACCTCCTCGGCCGATGCGAAAGCCGTGTTGCTGAAACTGTTGAGGTAGAGCTTGAAGGATTTGCTCTCGATGATGTTCGGCGTCTCGCAAGGCACGGTCACGTGGGCGATCGCCACTTGCGGCTTGCCGCGCGGCGTGAGCCAACTCAGCTCGAACGCCGTCCACAGATCGGCGCCGTAGAAGGGCACCGCGCCATGGAGGCCCAGCTCCACCCGCTTGGGCAGGCGTGAAAGCGGAAAAAGCAGCGACGCGTCATAGCGGTCGACATAGAGCGCTGGCTTGCCGAGCTGCGATTGATCGGGTCGGTTTGTCATGTACCTAGCTGCAGGTGCGGCACCAAAGGCTGGAGCAGCTGCTCGACCACGCCCGGCGGCAGGTCATGGCCCATCCCTTCGATGCCCAGGAACCGCGAGCCGCGAATGCGCCGCGCCGTATCCTCGCCGCAGGCAAAAGGACACAGCGGATCGTCAGTTCCGTGCAGCACCAGGGTAGGGATCGTGATTCGTGGCAGCTCGTCAGCGCGGCGCGCGTCAGCGGCAATCGCCGTCATCTGCCGGACCGAGCCGGCCGGATGATAGCTGCGCCGCGTGGCGGCCAGCACCCGCTCGCGCAGCGCCGCCTCGTCGAGCGGAAAGGCCGGGCTGCCAATGGCCCTGAACAGCTTGACGTAGTGATCCACGATCGCCTGCTCGTCGGTGCCGTCTGGCCGGCTGAGCAGGACACGCAGCACTTTCGGTTTTGGGCCCGGCAGATAACGTGCGCCGCTCGAACCCATGATGCTGGTCAGGCTCAGCACCCGGCCGGGCGCCGTCAATGCAACCCGTTGGGCGATCATCGCACCCATGCTCACGCCGACCACATGGGCTCGCCCGATGCCCAGGGCGTCCAGCACGCCCAAAGTGTCGGCCGCCATGTCGAGCACGCTGTAAGGAGCGTTCACGGCGAAGCCCACGCGGAACTTGAAGCTCTCCCACAGCAGGTTGGGAACACCCAGGTGATCGAAGTGCTGGGACAAGCCGATGTCGCGGTTATCGAAACGCACTACCCGGAACCCCTGATCCACCAGGCCCTGCACGAATGCCGGCGGCCAGGCGACCAGCTGCATGCCCAGGCCCATGATCAGCAACACCACCGGCCGGCCGGCCTGGCTGCCGTCCGCACCTGTGTCCTCGACTTCGATGGAGATGCCGTTGGCTTTGACTTGCACGCCCGCGCTCACAGAAAGCGGCGCTCGCGCAGCCACTTGGTGGCGATCCACTTTTCCCCTTCCACCACTGGCGCACCGCCGTGCAGCGTGCGCGTGGACGGATGGGGCCGCTCGTAGCTGAAAAAAACACCGTTGCCGCGCTTGGGCGCGATCTCCAGGTGCACGTCCGGAAAGGTCGTGCCCCCTCCCTTGGCCGGCTCCGCGAGGTACATCAACAGTGTGCCCACGCGCTGGCCGCCGCGCTTGAGGATCGTGGGCGTGCCCGGCTCTTTCGGATCGAAATAGTCGTAATGCGGCTTGTATTCTGTGCCCGGCTGGTAATGCAGCACCTGCAAGCCTTCACCGTTTTCCTCCGGCCAGTTGAGCAGCCGCGCAATACGAGCTTCGATCCGGCGCACCAGCTCGTGTTCGCCGCGCTGGAAAAACATGCCGCTGCTGGTGCGGTCGGCATTGATCTCTTCACCGCCGGACTTCGTCTCGACGGTGAGCGAGCGCGCCAGCCGCGGCCTGGCCAGCTCGATCAACCCCTGGCATTCGTCGTCGGACAACAGGCCACCGAAAACCACGATACGCGGGCTGTACATCGCCTGCAGCACGCAGACCTGGCGATCGCCCGCGTCCAGGTACAACGGCGAATCGTCGAGCTCCGGGTCGGGCACGGGAATCGCGGGAGGCAGGCCCTGTTCCACGGCTTGCCGCTCCAGGTGGTCGCGCAAGGTCGCTTCCATCGCTTCGATGGCGACATCCTCGTTCCACCCGGACGCCAGCATCGACTTGAGGACCGCCTCGGCGCTGTGACCGGCCTGTGCCTGCTCGACGATCCACCGCCGGAGCTCCGGAGTGATCTGCTGAGTTTGCGCCGTGCTCATGGTTCGATTTTGTGTCTGAATGTCGAGACGCGGGAGTGCAGGAAATCCATGGCAATTATTACTTGACTAGGGACGCCAGGCCATGCTGCAGGCCCACTGGCAGCTTGCCACCACCAGCACCAGGGCGGTGTAGGTCGCCATCTTGCCGTCGACGCCAAAATGCCACAGGCCGGCGGCCAGCACCAGCACGCCTGCTATTGAATTAATAGCAGCCTGAGCCCACCAGGAGAGGAATCCGGGCGAGCGTGGCGTGACCAGCCGGGCCGCCAAGGCGACTAGCAGGGCAACGGCCACGGCCGGCGCCACGAAGCCCAGCAGGTGCAGAATAAGGTCCAGAGGGGCCATCTTGGGGGACTTGATAAATCGCAAGTGCTTGATAAGCCGGCAAATTTTATAATCCCGCCCATGGCAGTCTGGGCTCTGGGCATCAACCACACGACCGCGCCGCTGGATTTGCGCGGCCGCTTCGCCTATGCCATCGACCAGGTCGGGCCCACTTTGCAGGCCTTGCGCGAGTCGCTGTCGCGGCGGCCCGAGGCAGCCATCCTGTCGACCTGCAACCGCACGGAAATCTACTGCGCGGGCGAACACGGCGATATCGACAGCACTCTGGACTGGCTGGCACATTCGGGAGGCGTCTCGCCGGTGCTGCTGCGCTCGCATTCGTATACGCTGCACGACGGCTTGGCGGCGCGGCATGCGTTCCGCGTGGCCAGCGGCCTGGACTCGATGGTGTTGGGCGAGCCCCAGATCCTGGGCCAGATGAAGGACGCCGTGCGCGCCGCCGATCAGGCCGGTGCCTTGGGCACGACGCTCAACCAGCTGTTCCAGCGCTCCTTCGCGGTGGCCAAGGAAGTGCGCACGTCGACCGAGATCGGCGCCCATTCCATCAGCATGGCGGCTGCTGCGGTACGGCTGGCCGGACAATTGTTCGAAGACATGGGCAAGATCCGTGTCCTCTTCGTCGGTGCCGGCGAAATGGTCGAACTCGCCGCCACGCATTTTGCCGCGCGCAATCCCAAGGGCATTGCCATCGCCAATCGCACGCTGGAGCGCGGCGAACGGCTGGCTTCGCGCTTCGGCGGCGAGGTGATGCGCCTGGCGGACCTGCCGGCGCGCCTGCACGAATTCGACGCGGTCATCAGCTGCACCGCCAGTACCTTGCCGATCATCGGTCTGGGCGCCGTCGAACGCGCGCTCAAGGCCCGCAAGCACCGGCCGATGTTCATGGTCGACCTGGCTGTCCCGCGCGACATCGAACCCGAGGTCAAGGATCTCGAAGACGTGTATCTCTACACGGTGGATGACCTGGCGAATGTGGTGCAGACCGGCCAGGCCAACCGGCAAGCCGCGGTGGCCCAGGCCGAAGCCATCATCGACGCCGGCGTGCAGAGCTTTCTGCACTGGATGGACCAGCGCGGCAGCGTGCCGCTCATCCTGCAGCTCAATGCGCAGGCCGACGAGTGGCGCACTCTGGAATTGGCCAGGGCGCGCAAGATGCTCGCCAAGGGCGAGAACGTCGACGCGGTGCTGGAAGCTCTCTCCAAGGGCCTGACCCAGAAGATGCTGCACGGCGCCATGGCCGAGCTTCATGCCGGTGACGCCGAGGCGCGCCAGCGCGCCAGTTCCGCGATCCAGCATTTCTTCCTGCGCAAAGAGCGTTAGCTGCGCTGCTTTGATTGGCGCGCCTCTGCCTTTTTGAACGCAGAGGACGCAAAGGTTGCGCAGAGGACGCAGAGAATCCATTTTTTCTTTGTCTTCCTCCGCGATCTCTGCGTAATCTCTGCGCCCTCTGCGTTCAAAAAATCTCCCGAATACAACAATCCTTCCGCACTGTGAAGACCTTCCTCCGCCAGCAACTCGAACGCTACCCGGTCCGCCTCAAGGAACTGGACTTCTTCCTGTCGCAGCCGGATGTGGTCGGCAACATGGATCGCTTTCGCGCGCTGACGCGCGAGCATGCCGAAGTCAGCAGCGTCGCGGCGCTGTATGAACGCTTCAGCGAACGCGAAGCCGGCCTGGCACAGGCGCAGGACATGCTGGCAGACCCGGAGATGGCCGGGATGGCGCGCGACGAGATCGCCGCGATCGAAGCGGAACTGCCCGAACTGGAAGACGAGTTGCAGCGCATGCTGCTGCCCAAGGACCCGGACGACGCGCGCAACACCTTCATCGAAATCAGGGCTGGCACGGGGGGCGACGAGTCGGCGCTGTTCGCCGGCGATTTGCTGCGCATGTACACCCGCTACGCCGAACGCCAGGGCTGGCGCACCGAAATCGTGAGTGAGAGCGGCGGCGAAGTCGGCGGCTACAAGGAAATCGTGATCCGGATCGTCGGCGCAGGCGCATACGGCAAGCTCAAATTCGAGTCGGGCGGGCATCGCGTGCAGCGCGTCCCGGCCACGGAAACTCAAGGGCGCATCCACACCAGCGCCTGCACCGTGGCCGCCCTGGCCGAACCGGATGAGGCACAGGCCGTGCAGATCAACCCGGCCGACCTGCGCATCGACACTTACCGCGCCAGTGGCGCCGGCGGCCAGCACGTCAACAAGACCGATTCGGCGGTGCGCATCACCCACCTTCCCACCGGGATCGTGGCCGAATGCCAGGACGATCGATCGCAGCACCGCAACAAAGCCAAAGCGATGCAGGTGCTGGCGGCGCGCATCAAGGAAAAGGAACGCTCCGAACGCGCCGCCAAGGAGGCCGCCACACGCAAGGGCCTGATCGGCAGCGGCGATCGCAGTGACCGCATCCGCACCTACAACTTCCCGCAGGGGCGCCTGACCGATCACCGCATCAACCTCACGCTTTACAAGCTGCAATTCATCATGGAAGGCGACCTGGACGAGGTGATCGACGCACTGCTGCTGGCACGCAAGGCCGAGCAGCTGGAAGAACTCGAATTCAGCCAAGGGGCCGGCCGTTGACCCTGGCGGACGCACTGGCCGCCGCCGTCGCGCGCGGAGTGGAAAGACTCGATGCGCAGTTGCTGCTGCTGCATGTGCTGGGTCGTCCGCATACGGACCGGGCCTGGCTGTTGGCGCACGACACCGACCCGCTGGCCGGCGCCCAACGAGCGGCCTTCCTTGAACTGTGCGAGCGTCGCGCCGGGCAAGAGCCGCTGGCCTACATCGTCGGCCGGAAGGAGTTTTTCGGCCTGGAGCTGGTCGTCGACAAGCGCGTACTGGTGCCGCGCCCGGAGACGGAAACCGTCGTGGAATGGGCGTTGGAGATTCTTGGCCGTCATGACGAACGTTCTGTGATCGACCTCGGTACGGGAAGCGGCGCCATCGCTCTCGCTATCAAGCAGGCGCGGCCGCAAGCGCTGGTGGAAGCGGTGGATTGCAGCGTGGAGGCACTGGCAGTCGCGCGTGAAAATTCGCGCCGCCTGTCGCTGGACGTCAATTTGTCGCAAGGCTCCTGGCTGGCGGCAAGCGAGCAACGCTATGACCTGATCGTCGCCAATCCGCCCTATGTGGCCGATGCCGACCCTCATCTGGCCGCATTGAAACACGAACCGCTGCGTGCCCTGGCTGCCGGCCGCGACGGGCTTGACGACATTCGCGCCATCATCGGCCAGGCCCCGGCGCATCTGCGCCCGGGCGGCTGGCTGCTGCTGGAGCACGGCTGGGATCAGGCGCAGGCCGTGCGGGGGTTGCTCGCGACCGCTGGCCTGAACGGTGTGGCTACCCGGCGCGATCTTGCGGGCATTGAACGCTGCTCAGGCGGCAAATGGCCTGAACTGGGATAATCACGGTTGATATTTACGAGGCTTCGGCCGGCAAGGAGTTTTTCAATGAGCGACGTTCAGCAACGCATCGAGCAGCTCGTCAAGAATAGCGACGTGGTGCTGTTCATGAAGGGCGATGCGACTTTTCCTCAATGCGGGTTTTCAGGACGCGCTATTCAGATCCTGAAGGCCTGCGGTGTCGACCCGAAAGGGCTGAAGACCGTGAACGTGCTGGAAGACGACGAGATCCGCCAGGGCATCAAGGAATACAGCAACTGGCCGACCATTCCCCAGCTGTACGTCAAGGGCGAATTCGTCGGCGGTTCGGACATCATGATGGAGATGTACCAGAGCGGCGAGCTGCAGCAGGTGCTGGGCTCCACGCCAGTCTGACCGCGCGGCGGTCAGTCCCGGGGGCTTGACCCGGGATCGGGGATTCGATCGCAGTTCTCACCCGCATTCGATCGGGTGCATCAGCAGTCCCGCGACAGGGCTGCCAGCTGCAGCTGTCGGCAATTGCTGACATCGATTTGCGCCAACACCGCTACTCCATTGAACTATGGCACGGCTTATGCTCGAATGAGACGCAAGCCCTGACAAGGAGTCGTCGATGGAATCACGCAGTCTCGTTCCTCATCAGTCTTCCTCGTTGAAGCTGCCGATTGCCAATCTGCGCAACGTGTTTCGCCCCCATGACGTGGAGCGCAAACTGGCGAAGCTTCCTGGCAGGGACCATGAGAATCTCCGCACGACTTACGAGCGCATGCTCGAACGCGGCCCGGAGCGCTTCCAGGTCAAGCCCAGCGGAGTACCCGACATGAGTGCTCTGTACGAGCAGCTGCCCAACTTCACCGATGCGCTGGACGACGTCAGACGCCATGTGGCGCTGGCGCAAGATTGCGGCGACGGGCTGGAGGTGACTCCCATGCTCCTGCTCGGCCCGCCCGGAATCGGCAAAACGCATTTCGCGCGCAAGCTGGCCGACCTGCTGGGCACCGGCATGAGCCTGGTCCCTATGAGTTCGATGACAGCGGGCTGGCTGCTCTCGGGTGCCTCGTCGCAATGGAAGGGCGCCAAGCCCGGCAAGGTGTTCGACGCGCTGGTGGAGGGGCAGTACGCGAATCCGGTCATCGTGGTGGACGAAATCGACAAGGCCAGCGCGGACGCCCAGTACGACCCGCTGGGCGCGCTGTACAGCCTGCTGGAACACGATACGGCCGCAGCTTTCATGGACGAGTTCGCCGAAGTCGCGATCGACGCCAGCCAGGTGATCTGGATCATGACCGCCAACGACGGGCATGCGATTCCCGAACCCATCCTCAACCGCATGAACGTATTCGAGATCGAAACGCCATCGCCCGCCGAGGCACGCCGGATCGCGCGCAATTTGTACGCATCGATTCGCAGCGAACACGGCTGGGGCGACCGTTTCGAAGCCGAGCCATCGGCCGACTTGCTTGACCATCTGGCGGAGCTGGCCCCGCGCGACATGCGGCGTGCACTGATGACCGGTTTCGGCAATGCGCGGCTCGATCAGCGCGGCGAGATCTCGGTGGACGATCTGCCGAAAGCGGGAGCGGCGAAGGGCAGGATCGGTTTCGTGCAATAGCCCTAATTCGGCCCGCCCGGCGCCTTGTCCGCCGCCAAGTCCCGGAATTCCCAGAACTTGCCGGCGCCGAGCACGGCGTTGGGGTACTGGGGTTTGCCACGGCTGCCGTTGTAGCGGCCCAGCGCCATGAACAGGTCGCCGCGTTCGCGATCGATATAGTGGCGCAGGATCACACAGCCGAAGCGCAGGTTGGTCTGCATGTGGAACAGCTTGCTCACGTCGCCGTCGCCGATCACACGCGTCCAGAACGGCATCACCTGCATATAGCCCCGCGCTCCGGCACCGCTCACGGCAAACTTGCGAAAGTTGCTTTCGACCTGGATCAGGCCGAGTACCAGGCCCGGGTCCAGGCCGGCGCGCCGGCTCTCGTACCAGACGGTCTGCAGAAACTCCTTGCGCTCCAGCCATTCGGTGGTGCGCCGTCTCAGGCGGCCGCTCATGGCACCCAGCCAGCGCAAGTAGGCCAGGCGCTTTTCCAGGTCAGCGAATTCGGGAATCGGCGGCGCCGAATTGGCAACCGCTGAACTCAATGCCGTGCGCACGGAATCGGCCAGCGGCTCCTCGATCTGGGCGCCGGCCCGGGCGCTGCGGCCCAGCACCATCAGTCCCAGGCCTGCCAATGCACCACAGGCGCGGCGACGGCCCCTATCCCAACCTTCCCGCGGCGGGGGAAGGAGCCAACGCACGATCACGCGGACAGCCGGCTCTTGACGAAGTTAAGCACTTCGCCGGCCGGCACCTTGGTCGCCGCGGCGTCGCGTCGGTGCTGGTACTCGAGCTGGCCGGACTGCAGGCCGCGGTCGGAGATCACCACACGATGCGGCACGCCGATCAGCTCCCAGTCGGCGAACATGGCGCCCGGTCGCTCGCCGCGGTCGTCCAGGATCACATCGACGCCGCTGCCGTGCAACTCATCGTGGAGTTTCTCCGCCGCTGCCTTAACCTCGGCGCTGCGGTCCATGCCGATCGGACAGATGACGACGGTAAATGGCGCGATCGCGTCGGGCCAGATGATCCCGCGCTCGTCGTGGTTCTGCTCGATCGCGGCAGCGGGCAGCCGCGTGATGCCGATGCCGTAGCAACCCATCTGCATGAGCTGCGGCTTGCCGTTCTCGTCCAGGAAGGTCGCGTTCATCGGCGCACTGTATTTCGTGCCCAGGTAGAAAACATGGCCGATCTCGATGCCGCGCTCGATCGCGAGCGGGCCTTTGCCGTCGGGCGAAGGGTCCCCCTCCACCACATTGCGCAGGTCCGCCACGGCGTCGGGTTCGGGCAAGTCGCGGCCCCAGTTGACTCCGGTGAAGTGGAAGTCTTCCTCGTTCGCGCCGCAGATCCAGTCGGCCATGACGGCGACTTCCCGATCTGCAACGATCCTGACCGGCTTGTGCGGTCCGATCGGCCCGAGATAGCCCGGCTTGGTACCGAAATGGTCGACGATCTCGGGGACCGTGGCGAAGCGATAGCCGCTGTCCAGCCCCGGCACCTTGCCGACCTTGATTTCATTCATGTCGTGATCGCCGCGAAGCAGCAACAGCCAGATCTGCGTCTTCGCGATCTCGCCGCGTTCATCCAGCTGATCGGTTGCCAGCACCAGCGACTTCACAGTCGTGGCCAGCGGCACTTTCAGCAACTCCGCGACCTGCGGGCATGTGCTGCGGTCCGGCGTCGGCGTCTTGACCAGCGGCTGCTTCGCGGAAGCACGCGGGTGCTGCGGCGCCAGGGCCTCGGCCTTCTCCATGTTGGCCGCGTAATCGCTAGCCGGGCAATAGACGATCGCGTCCTCGCCGGTGGCCGCGATCACCTGGAATTCCTCGCTCAAGTCGCCGCCGATTGCGCCGCTATCTGCCGCCACGGCGCGGTAAGTCAGGCCGAAGCGATCGAAAATGCGGCGATAGGCCTGCGCCATGATCTGGTAGCTGGCCTTGGCGCTTGCCCCGTCGCGATCGAAGCTGTAGGCGTCCTTCATGATGAACTCGCGGCTGCGCATGACACCGAAGCGCGGCCGTCGCTCGTCGCGGAACTTGGTCTGGATGTGGTACAGGTTACGCGGCAATTGTTTGTAGCTGCGCAATTCCTGCCGGGCTATGTCGGTGACCACTTCCTCGCTGGTGGGCTGGATGATGAAGTCGCGCTCATGCCTGTCCTTGACTCGCAGCAATTCCGGGCCGTAGGCCTGGAAGCGCCCGCTTTCCTGCCACAGCTCGGCTGGTTGCACGACTGGCATCAGCAGCTCCACCGCGCCGGCCCGGTTCATCTCTTCGCGCACGATGGCCTCGACCTTGCGGATCACGCGCAGACCCAGAGGCATGTAGCTGTAGATACCGGCGCCCAATTTCTTGATCATGCCGGCGCGTGTCATGAGCTGGTGGCTGACGACTTCGGCGTCGGCCGGCGCTTCCTTGAGTGTGGATATGAAGAACTGGGTGGCTTTCATCGAGTCGGTG
>Ga0134124_10005375_pt1 | contig 10305 bp, 8 predicted proteins | sample KB304_FD_96880 | JGI IMG/M metagenome (GOLD analysis project Ga0134124, IMG submission 96880) | Terrestrial soil microbial communities without Nitrogen fertilizer from Kellogg Biological Station, Michigan, USA - KB3-0-4 | ecosystem: Environmental > Terrestrial > Soil > Unclassified ... | reverse complement strand
GAGCTCCCAGCAACGTAAGCAAGACCGGAGCTACACCCGCACGCCTGGTCAAAACCGGTTACCGCGCGCTTTATGTCCAGGATGACTTCCGGGCCACCAAGAATCTGACGATTAACGCAGGCTTGCGCTGGGATGTATCACTGCCGGCATGGAACTCGTCAGGATACTTCTCAACCTTTGATCCGACCGTGCCCAATCCGGGCGCGGGCGGCCTGCTCGGCTCGCTGGTTTATGCAGGCAACAGTGGTGTAGGCGGTTGCATCTCGGCCGGCGGATCTTCACTCTGCCGCGCCAAGATTGCCGACACCTTCTGGAACAACTGGCAACCCCGGCTGGGCTTCGCCTATCGCCTGGGAGAAAAGACAGTCCTGCGCGGAGGTTTCGGAATCAGCACCATCCGCGGTGGCGCCAGCACGCTTATGGGACCAGAAATTGCCGCTAACTTCCTGACCGGCTATCAATTCCAGCAAACTCTGATCAGCCCGGACAACGGCTTCTCGGTACCCACTCAAATTGCCCCAGCCTGGGATGTAGGCATTCCCCCGGTTGGAACCCCGCCACCACGCACGCTTGACGCCGCTAATGGACAGGGGGTCGCCTTGATGCGCCGCGTGGACGGCAAATCGGGCTACGTGCAGATGTGGAACATGACGGTCGAGCGCCAGTTGCCCTTCAAGATCGGCTTTGAGGGCAGCTACGTGGGTAGCGCCAGTGTCCGGGTCGGAGCAAACTTGCTCAACCCGAACCAGGTGCCTTCCCACTTCCTGAGCCTGGGAACCGTTCTCAACGACGACATCAATTCCCCGGAGGCCATCGCAGCCGGCATTCCGCTTCCGTTCCCAGGGTTTACGGGGTCGGTAGCGCAGGCTCTGCGTCCGTTCCCACAGTTCCAATACATCAGTCCCAATACCCAGAACACCGGCCACATCCACTACAACTCACTTCAAATGCGGGCTCAGAAGTACTTCTCAGACGGCCTGACGTTTCTGGTGAGCTACACCTACTCGCAAACCATTTCGGATGCGGTTGATCAATTCTCTACCTTCGGCGCACCGGCGCTGGATACGGGGAACCAGAAGGCCGAGAAGCGCATACTCGGAGGCACAACCTTCGGCAATACGTATCCTCGCTATTTGACTGCGGCCGCGACTTACGAACTACCGATCGGCCCCGGAAAGCGGTTCCTGCCGGTTCATGGTGTCGCTGGCAAAATCATCGGCGGATGGAACGTGTCGTTCGTCGGCGCCTACGATGCTGGGACGGTTCTTCCTATCACCGGTGGCAGCCAACAGCCTCTGTTTAACGGCCCGGCCCGCCCGAACATCGTAGCCGGTGCTAAACAGAAAGCTTTCGGCGGAGGGAAGTTCAATCCCTTCACCGACGTCTACTTGAACCCCGCTGCCTTCAGCGACCCGGGTCAATTCGCCATCGGCGATGCACCCCCGACTCTGCCTGATGTCAGAGGGTTCCCGTACTACAACGAGAACATCTCGATCATCAAAAACACGAAGGTCGCCGAAGCAGCCACGGTGCAATTCCGCGCTGAGTTCTTCAACGCCTTCAACCGGGTCGTGTTCAGTAATCCGGATTCCAACTTCAACGACGTGGTCACCGGAGGATTCGGCAAGGTTACAGGCCAATTCAACGCGCCACGCGTAATCCAATTCGCTCTACGACTGGATTTTTAAACCGCAAGGACGACTCACCCCCGTCGCGGTTCTTCCTCCGCACGCAGTTTTCAAGGCGTGCGGAGTTTTTATTTGTAGTGGAGGACGGGCGTCCCGCCCGTCCCGCCACAAACCTCTGCCAGCCTTCCCGTGGCAGAACGCTTACAATAGGATTTTGCGGAAGCCGCGGAGGGATTGTGAAGGCCGGGTCAAGAACTGGGACTCTCATCTTTATATTGCTTCTGGCCTTCGCCACGCGGTCTTTTTCCCAGCAGCCGACCGATCAAGTCCAGCAACTCTACGAGCAAGCCAGACGGGATGAGAAATCTGGGCACCCCGATGAGGCCATCCGGAAGTACGAACAAATCATAAGGCTCGATCCCAAATTGGCCGCCGCCTACAACAACCTCGGCCGTCTCTACTACCAGCAGGGCCGCCTCGAGGAGGCCGTCAAACCTTTACGCCAGGCCAGCCAGCTCGAACCAAAACTCGAGCCTCCACGGGCTCTTCTGGGATTTGTTCTGTTCCAGCGCCAGGATTACGAAGGAGCGCGCCGCGAACTCAAGATAGCGTCGCAGTTGAATCCGGCGGACTTCAGCGTGAGATTGTTTCTGGCGCGAAGCCTGGTGGAACTCAAGGATTTTGACGGCGCCCGCGAAATATTGAACAAGCTTCTGCGTGACGACCCCAACAACACCGAAGCCCTCTACACACTGGGCGGTGTTTATTCCAGCCTGGCCGAAATCACCATCGGAAAGATCCAGACGGTGGACCCAAACTCCTATCTGCTGGAATTGCTTCTCGGAAAAGTCGCGGAGATCAAGCAGCTCTATCCCGACGCCGCCGAACATTACAAGCGGGCCATAGATCGCGCTCCCGACGTCCCCGACCTTTATTACAGATACGCCCACGCCTTGTGGGCGGCGGGGAACTCAGAGGATGCAGTCAAAGCCTACAAGACTGCGCTCGAACACAACCCTTATGATTACCGCGCGGAATGGGAGTTGGCACGCATCTTGCTTGCTGACAACCCCGAAGAAGCCTTGCGGCTCGCCAATCACGCCCTTGAGCTCAAGCCCGATCTTGCCGACGCACTAACCATTCGTGGCCGCGCGCTCGTTTCATTGCAGAAGCCCCAAGAAGCCATCGCAGACTTCCGCAAAGCCATCACACTTAGCCCGGATGATGCAGCGATCCATTTCCAGTTGGCCCGAGCCTATCGCCTGACCGGTCAGGCGCAGGAAGCGCAGAACGAAAATGCGATCTATGAGCGCCTGGATAAAGAGGCCCACGCCGCGCGCGTTCAGCCAAATCCTCCCCAGTAAATCACAACAGTCCGCTACGCAATCCGTGATCAGATTTATTTCTCAACGACTCCCTGGCCCTCCACCAGCTTGACCAAGTGATCTACACCGGGAATCGAAAATGTTTCTTTCCTTCCGCTGGGCCAAAGAACTTCTGTTTTGTCGATCGCCGTGCTCGCTCCCAATCCAAAATGCAGACGCGGATCGGAGTTGGAACCGTAACTCCCGCCGCTGTACATATCGCCGCGCTGCCGAACTCCCCCCGCCGTGATAAAAACTTTTGCCCCGATTGCATCGCGCGGACTTTTCGCCCCTCCCACCAGCTGGAATGCGATCCAGTGGTTAGAGTTCTTGACCGCATTACGCAGCAGCGTGGGAGTGGAGTCCATATTATTGATGACGACATCCATGTGCCCGTCGTTGAACAGGTCGCCAAAAGCAGCGCCCCGCGCGGAAATCACGTCTGCCAGTCCGCTTCCGGTCGCGGGTGGGACCTCCTGGAACTTGTTGCCGTCCAGATTGCGGAAGAGTTGCGGCCGCTGCAGGTAGGTGATGCCCCACTCCTGTTGGTCAACGGTCGGATAAACGTGCCCGTTGGCTACAAAAATATCCAGCAGTCCATCATTGTCGAAGTCCAGAAACCCGGTTGCCCACGCCAGGAAGGGAAGAGTAGGAGTTCCCAATCCCGCGCGGTAGGCCACGTCAGAAAAATTTCCGCTGCCGTCGTTGCGATAGAGCGCATTGTAATCGTCGGAGAAAGCGGTCAGGTAGAAATCAACTCTTCCGTCGCGATTGTAATCACCCACGGCGATGCCCATCGAAGCTTGCGCATGTCCATCGTCGGCCAGGGCAAATCCGGACGCCAGACCGATGTCCTCAAACGTGCCGTCGTGCCGGTTTCGATAAAGGTAGTTGGGCACGGAATCATTCGCGACCGCTAGGTCCACCCAGCCGTCGTCATCTACATCCACAAACACGGATGCGAGCCCGTAAAGCCCGGCAGGATCCGACACGCCAGCCTTCACGCTCACGTCGCTAAAAGTCCCGTCGCCATTATTGTGGAACAGATGATCGCTCTCCCCTGGCAGTCCCTGCGGACCGCAGAACACGTTCATTCCTCGAAACTGGCAGAGCTTGCCGCCGCGAGGTGGATGGTCCACGTCGAACCTCACATAGCCGGGAACGAACAGGTCCAGCAAGCCGTCATGATCGTAATCTCCCCACGTGGGTCCGGTTGACCATCCTCCCAAAGCCACGCCGGCTTTCTCCGCGACATCGGTGAAGGTTCCGTCGTGATTGTTGTGATAGAGCCGGTTCTTGCCATAGTTGGCGACATAAATATCGGGCCAGCCATCATTGTCGTAGTCGGCGACAGCAACGCCGAAACCCCATCGCTCATTGGCCACGCCCGCCTTGGCGGTGACATCGCTAAAGGTTCCATCATGATTATTGCGAAACAGCATGGCGCGAGGCGGGGCCTCTGTACCCTTCAGGGCAGGCACGGTTGACCCGTTCAATAAATAAATGTCGAGCCAGCCATCGTTATCGAAGTCCACAAGCGCCACACCAGAACCGGGGGATTCGAGGATCGTTGTTTTCTCGGGAGTCCCTGAACGGTGGTGAAATTTGTCCAGGCCGGCTGGCTGCGTGATATCCACGAAAACGACGGGAGCGCCGTCCACAAATCCGCCGGCGGTGATTGGCCTCTTCTGTATATCCATCACCGCCGCGTGGGCTGGCCCGCTGGCTTCGCCCGCATCGGAGGGTGTCTGGCCCATGCCGTCAGGATTCTGTGCCCATACTACAGAGTGCGAGAGCAACCCGTACAGAAGGACACCCGCGGCACGAGAGAAGAAGCTCGTCGCCAATTTCCGATATGAAGTGCTGCAACGCATAGCGCACTCTAGACCACGCGAGGTAGCGCGCCGCTACTTCGCTGGCTCGTCCACCTGCAGAATCTGATCGCCGGGCACATTGCTCAACGTCTGCAAAATCCCGCTGGGCCAATGAATTTTGACCGTCTGTGAAGCCTTATCCGCGCCCAACCCAAAATGTACCCGCTTGTCGCTCGAAGAAAGATAGCTGCTCGCGGTGGTGACGATGGCGAATTGGCTGCCTTTCGCAGTCACTACTTCAATCTCGGCCCCAATCGCATCCCGATTGCTCTTGTGTCCGACAAGTCGCAGGATCAGCCAATGGTTAGCGGTGGAGGTGTCGTTGTGCAGAATATGGGCCTGACCATCGTTAGTCGTAACCACTGCATCCATTCGCCCATCATTATCAATGTCGCCCGTCGCCAGTCCGCGTGCAACCCAGGGGTAAGAAAATACACTCCCCGCATTGGCCGAGACATCCACAAAGCGGCGCCCCGAGTTTCGCGCCAGCAACATGGGTTCGCGATAGCGAAATTGCGGCGACTGCAGTTCGATTGTGTCGAGATCATGTCCCTGAGCAATAATAAGGTCCTTCCACCCATCGTTGTCATAGTCGAAGAACCGGACACCCCAGCCGGAATGCATCTGCGTCATTCTTCCGAGACCAGAAGCATCGGTCGCGTAGGAAAAATTGCCATTGCCGTTATTGTGATAAAGCGCGTATTTCTGATTCGCAAGGTCGGTCACAACCAGGTCGGGAAAGCCGTCGTTGTCATAGTCCGCGAAGTCCACTCCCATGCCGGCGTAGGTGTGGCCGTCGCCATCGACCGCGACTTCTGAAGCGAGTCCGAGTTCCTCAAACGTTCCATTCTTCTTGTTGTGATACAGGAACTCCGACATCGAGTCATTGGCCACGAAGAGATCAACATGTCCATCGCGATCGTAGTCCGCCATTGCGATTCCCAGGCCTTTGCCGGGTTTGGACAACCCAGCCGCTGCCGAAACCTCGGAGAATTTGCCATTTCCATCATTGTGATAAACCAGAGGCGATATGGGTTGGAACAAATCGGGATGGCAGTAGGCGCGGTATCCTTCTCGATGCTCGCCGCAGAAGATGTCTTTGAAATCCCACTTCAGATAACGAAGCACGACTAAATCCAACAGGCCGTCGTTATCCAGATCCACCCAGGCCGCGCTGGTAGACCAGCCACTGCCTGCCACGCCCGCCTTTTCGGTCACATCAGAAAATGTGCCGTTGCCATTGTTGTGATAAAGACGGTTGCTACCGTAAGCCGTCACGTACAAATCTTCGTATCCATCGTTGTCGTAGTCACCGACCGCAACGCCCATGCCATATCCCACGCCCTGCAGTCCGGCTTTTTCCGTGACGTCTTCAAACGTGCCATCGCTCTTCTGGTGATAGAGGCGATTCCAGTATGCCGGTCCAGTCTTTTGTGGGATCGCATCGGTAGCCATGGAGTCGGTGAGGGGCGCGGCATTGATCAGAAAGAGATCGAGGCGGCCGTCATTGTCGTAGTCAAATAGAGCGACCCCCGAGCCCATTGTTTCCAGCAGATATTTCTTGGACGTATGCGAGGCCAGGTACTGAAAATTCACTCCCAGCGCCGAAGTCACATCGCTGAACTTCCCCGGACTCGGGATTGAAGTATCAGAAGGCGTCGCATTCTGGGAAAGACTTAGCGGGCACAGGAAGGTTAAGAGGACAAGCCCGAAGGAAACTGCATTTGGAAGACCCCAGCTTCGGTTCACAAACGATGCCCGGCGATTCCGATCAAAAGACGATAGCAAGCTGGGGCCTCACAACCACCCGCGGAGCCGACCCATGCATTCTGAGGACTACCGGCAGCCTGATCAACGTCATTCAATAGGTTGAACAGATGCTCTCGCAATGTCGCGCCCGCTAGATTATACGGCTCCATAAGCTGCGCGCCTTGCTACTCTCCTCAGGGAGCGGTGCAAGTCTCCTGACCCGACTGGATCGCCCGGAGCTTTCGGCGGGCGATCGGCTGATCGGGGCTGTAAACCAATACGCGCTGCAACACCTGTCGCGCGGCATCTTTGTCGCCCAGCATGCATTCCACCAGGGCAAGATTGATGCCGGGCTCATCCACATCTTCGTTCAGATCGAAGGTTTTCTTCCAGAGGGTCTGTGCATCTTTCAGCTGTCCCGATTTTGCCAACAGGATGGCTAGATTATTGGTTGCTGTCAGATCAATCGGGTCCAGCTTCAATACCTCCCGGTACAGGTCCATGGCTTGGGAATTATTTCCCCTGAGCTGAGCCAGATACCCGAGGGCGTTCAGCACCGGAAGATCATTCGGAAAAGAATTCCGCGACGCCAGAAGCAAGCTCCATGCGCGTTCCTTCTCTGAAGCCTTGCCGCCAAGCACCAGATCGTAGTACGCCAGCGCAAGATCGCGAGAATTGGCATTCTGACCAGAAAACGAAACCAGTTCGCGGGCGGACGATGAATCGGTGGCCCCAAATTGGTCGGGATTCTGTCGAATGCGATGATCGGTCCAGGCAATGTGCGGGACCTTTTCCACTTTGCCCTTCGGCATGTGACAGCTGATGCAGTCCGGATTCATGCTGAAGTGGGTCGTCGCATACTTCGGCGCTGTGTGACACGCCAGGCACTTCTTGCGATAAAACGTCGCCTGCTCTTCGAGAGGCGGAGAATAATGCGGGTCGTGGCAGTTCATACACGACATGCGGTCGCCGCTGACTCTCTTGCACTTGCTCAGGCCGAATTCTTCGACTTCGCTCACGCCGCGGCTCACCATGCGGTCGTCAGCGTAGACAAAATAAGAAAGGTAGTCCTCGATGCGCTCCCCCGGTTTGTAGTCATCGACCGAGCGGCCAGCGTGTTCGATTCGCGTGTCGCCCTCCAGATGGCAGCTGATGCAGACCGAGTCCCGCCTTTCGGCGTCTAGCTTGATTGGGTTGATCACCTGAGCTTTGCCGGAAGTCGAAACATGCAGGGTACTGTCCCCATGACAGCTCTCGCAAGTGACCCCACCATGGAGAAACGGCAGGCCCTTGAAGTGATTCCGCGTCCCGGGGTCTTCCCGCTGCACGCCACTCATGTGACAACGCATGCACCCTCGCGTCATGGGCAATGCCGAGGGCATGGTAGGGAAGCTGCCGAGCCCGGGCTTCATGTCGTACGCTTTCGACTCGGCGTAGTAGGCCACGGGCGACTCGAGAAAATAGCCATTCACGGAATAAAGATATGTAATGCCGAGATGCCCGGAACCGAGAAAGTAATCGAGTTTCTGGCTGCCCTGCAGGCCGGGATCTCCGGGACGCGAATAGTTGAGCCAGAGTTCCCCATCCTTATTCGATACCTGATAGTCAATTCCTGAGGCTGCGTGATGGAGGCTTCCCGTAAATATGCGATCTGAAGCCAGGCCGCTGGCGTTTGCCATGGGTGTTCCCAGATATTTGCGAAAGATTTCCTGATGGCATTTGCCGCAGACGGCGTCGGCGTCGCGGACCGGCGTGGCGGTGCGGGGAACGGGCGACGCGTCCTGCGCCGGCATGCGTGCCGGGTAAGCCGCCAAGATCAGCAGCAGGATCAGTTTTCGCAGTGATGGCGCGGAAGAACTCATCGTGGCCCAATCAGCGGCGCGATCTCCGCCTGGGTGGCAAACCAGAATCAGCCTTTCAGTCGAGCCATGCCTTCCTTGTATCCGGACAGGAGAATCGAATAATCGCTACTGTAAATAATGAACCTTGCGCCCATTTCGCGCGCCCGCCTCAGTAGAGTCATATCCTTCGACTGCAGGCCGACCGCGATGCCGGCGTTGGTCCCCGCTTTGATCACCTTCTCCAACGCCGTCAAGAACAGCGGAGTGTCGAACTGCTCCAGAATGCCCAGCGCCAGCGACAGGTCATAAGGTCCAACAAATAGCGCGTCAACTTCAGGTACCGCCGCGATTTCCTCGACCGCCCGCACGCCCTGCTGGCTTTCGATCATCATCACTGCCATGGTTTCCCGGTTTGCCGAGTCGACTTCTTCTTGCGCAGAATTGCCTTTGAGATCGGTCACGATAGTTCCCAATCCATATCCCCGATGTCCCAGCGGCGGGAATTTCAATGCATCCATGGCAGCACGCGCTTCGGCCGCGGAATGGACACGCGGGACAATGATTCCCATGGCTCCGACGTCAAGCGCGCGTGATATCAGCGAAGGTTCGTTTTGCGTAACCCTGACCAGAGGAATGAGACCCGCTCCGCGCGCGGTTCGGCACAATCCCTGAATCTGCGGATAGGTGGTCGTGGAATGCTCTGTATCGATAAAAAAGAATTCCACACCCGCCGCTGCAAGCACGATTGAAATCTCGGGCTCGAGACATCCTCCGAGAGAAGTTCCGTACACCACGCCACCTGTCTTAAGCCGCTCCTTCACCGTGTTTTTCTGCAAAAGGCCTCTCTATTATTCAGATGTCGAAATCAAGATGCCCAACCGCGAATCGTCGCCTTTATCTTATTGATCAGGACACGAGTAAGTTAACGGCGACGTGGTTGGCCAGCAGAGTTTCTTCTCCGCCAGGTCCACCGAGGCCTGAGTGCGCTCCCAACTCAGAGTGAGTGAGCAAGTCGCGTCCTTCTTATGGTAGGCAATCGTGAAGTTCTCCACGAGTGATTCCGTCTGCGAGACCTTCATATCCACTCGCAGCAAATCTTCGCCCTCTCGATACGGCGTGCCGGGCTCGCCCGTTTTCTTACTGATAATGAGCACCCACTTGTCGGCGGCGGGCAGAGTAAACAGGGTGTAGCTTCCCGCCGGGATTTCCTTACCGCCCACGCTCAAGTCGGTATCGGTCACGAAGGTCGTCGCTTCGTTTGCGCCCGTACGCCATACCTGGCCGTAGGGAACAAGTCCGCCAAAAATCGTGCGGCCTTTCATGCGGGGACTGGAGTAGTCAGTGCTGATGGTCTTGCCGTCATCAAACTTGCAACTGGCCGAGGCCGGCGGACTGGGACGCTGTGTCTTTTCCTGTTGCACCGACGACAGCGTGACCGGCGCGACAATCAACACGAGGACGGCGATTGCTGTTTGCACGACTTCCGCACCCCAAGGATTCCGATTGTAACCTCGAAAAAACGATATCGCCGGTATCCTCTGAATGCCTTCTCGCGGATACTGTTCAGCCTAATGAACGCACATCCTATCGGCCAAGGTTGTTATGGATCTCAAGAATGTTGGTGTTCACGCCGTCTTGCAGCGGTGCCATCGTGCCAAAGTGGGGATTGAAGCGCTCGTTGTTCCGGATCAAAAGTTCCGCGTACCCATTCGACTGCAGCGATTTAAGTGAAGCGACCGTGATGGTTTTCTGCAGCTCCGCGACCGGCTTTCCCGCGTTTTTGCCGTCCTGTACCTTCCCCGTCAGTTCCTCGATATAGTTTCGGATACTGAGCATAACCACTCGTCCT
>Ga0134124_10005374_pt1 | contig 10306 bp, 11 predicted proteins | sample KB304_FD_96880 | JGI IMG/M metagenome (GOLD analysis project Ga0134124, IMG submission 96880) | Terrestrial soil microbial communities without Nitrogen fertilizer from Kellogg Biological Station, Michigan, USA - KB3-0-4 | ecosystem: Environmental > Terrestrial > Soil > Unclassified ... | reverse complement strand
GTGGGGAAGTTTTGCCAGGCAGCGGATGGCACCGAACCGCCGCGCGCAATGCCGAGCCGGATCAACGCAACGATACCCTCACTGCTTCGTGCGAGCGCGCGCGTCAATTCAGATGGACGAACTGTGCGGCCGTTGACTGTTCGTGGTACTGCAATGCCGTGGTCGGCACCAATCATCTTGATCCACATGCATCTGACGTTGTGAATGTGCGCCGCGAGCATTCGAATCGTACGGCGAGGCGATCCGGGAATGGTCATAGACCATAACTCACGCGGCAGGTTCTCGATGAGATACATGGTTACACGCTGGTTTGTGTGCCACGCCGCGATCAGCGCCTGCTCGTTCATTATGGCAATCGACCCTTAATGCTGCTTACGGTAAGCAACACCTTCGTGTGATGGTGTCCAGTGTGCGCACGAAACATCGTGCCATTCACAACGACCCTCCGGCCCAACAATTTTCTGTATTGGCTATAACCATTTGCAATCACAAGTTGCACATCGGAAACACCTGTTTCCTCTTCCCAATCCGAACTCGCGGACACGCAGATTGGCGCCGCCAGGTGCAGCACCCACACCCGTTCCGCCTGATCGCCTTTGGCGACACTTTCATAATTCGGCGGACCTGGGAACGTGTGCTGTCGAATCGTTCCGTTCAAAGTCACCGCGTCAGGCTCATACGACAAGCACTTCTGAGGTGTTGTCAGGAGTAAGAGGAGGATTAAAGTCATCCCATCACCTCTCGGAACGTTGTGAGAAATTGCTTCATCTCTGCGCCGGTGCCGACCGTCACGCGCATAAACGTTGGCAGGGCGGGGAAGAGTCGGCCAACTTCAACGCCGCGACTGCGCATGGCGTTGATGACTGGTCTAACTTCACGGCGCAGATCGATCATCATGAAATTCGCATGCGACGGAATGTAACGATAGCCGAGTGTATCGAGCTCGGCGCAGACATTCTTTTTTACTTCGCTGTTTAGCCGGCGGCCGCGAGTGACCTGGTCCATGTCTTTCAAACTGGCCAGCGCCGCCACGAGCGCCATGATGTTCACGCTGTCAAATATCTGATGGGTTCGCATGCGACTGATATTTGTGCTCTGCGTGACGCAATAACCACAGCGCAGTCCGGCCATGCCGTAGATCTTTGAAAACGTGCGCGCGACGATCAGGTTCGGATAGTCCTTTACGAGCGGAATCACGCTTTCGTAGTCTTTACTCTCAACGTAATGATGATAAGCCTCGTCGACGAGTACGACCGTCGCCGGCGAGAGTTTCGCGAGAAAGTCAGACAAGTCTTTCGCTGGAGTGATGCTGGCGGTGGGATTGTTTGGGTTGCAGATATAAACAAGACCCGCGCCGTTCGCGGCCGCAAGCATCTTCTTCAGGTCGTGACTGTAATCGGACGCGAGATCGATCTTCAGGACTTCGGCGCCGGCCACGCCGGCGTGCCGCGCGACAGCTTCAAATGTCGGATTCGCGGTAACGATCTTCTTGTCTTTGCCGGTGAAGGCAGCAGCGGCAAGTTTCAATATCTCGCCGGAGCCGTCGCCGAGCAGGATCTGGTCCACCGGAACACTGTTCAATCGCGCTAACTCGTCAGCCAGCATGTCGGCATATTCATCAGGATAGCGCCATGCGAGACTGAACCCGTCAGTCATCGCTTTCAACGCCGCCGCTGATGGACCGTAAGGGTTTTCATTTGAGCTGAGACGTACGATGCTTGCGGGTGAGGCTTTTATTAGATCCGGTCGCAGTGCCGTATAAGCCGCGGTAACACCAATCAGTTTCGAAAAACTGCGTCGAGAAAGAGTTTGAGTATTCATCGTCTGCCTCCTCCGCGCAGGATTATCGCTCCGATTGGTGAAAAGCGGAATGTATTTGTTTGTTATGTCTTGCGACGGATCGAGTAAAGCCGGTGTTCTGTTCGTATCAACAAGCGATCGTTTACGAGTGCAGGCGACGCCTGGGCAAAATCGTCCAGTTCATTTACATGCGATAACTGAAACTCCTCGCCCGTTTTGATCACGAACGTCTGGCCTTCTTCGCTCAGGCAGAACAAATTGCCGTTGTAGGCCCACGGTGAAGTTGTGAACGCGGTTGCTGCCGGATCGATTCGCGTTTTGTAGGTTTGCTTGCCAGTTTTGGCGTCATAGCGATTCAGGATTCCCGTTTCCGTGAGGGTATATACGAAGCCTTGATAAGCGACCGACGACGGCAGGTAAGTTCCACCGCGCGGCTGCGACCAAACGACATACTCGTTTGCAGTTTGACCCTCTTTCAGCGAAATATCGCCCGTTGCTCCGGGTCGAATCGCGAACAACGGACGACCGCGGCCACCGTTGATATACAACAAACCGTCATAAGCGAACGGCGTCGGGACCGGCGTCCAGGCCATGCCTGACATGCGCCACAACTCTTTCCCGGTGAGGTCATAACTAACGACGGTCTCTGGTCCAACAGCAACTATCTCAGTGCGCAACGCATGACTCCAAACAAATGGCGTGGACCAACCGGAACGCTGCACCGGTTGTCGTTTGCCGCCGAGGTCTCGATTCGTGCGCCACACCTGTTTGCCTGTTTGCTTGTTGAAGGCTGCGATGTACTGCTGCTTCTCGTTGTCGCTCACAACGATCAGAAGGTTGCCGGCGAGCGCCGGTGAACTACCGGTTCCGAAGTCCAGATAGATCGGATTCGCATCGAGTGGCGTGGTCCACGTTTGGTTACCTTTCAAATCAAACGACCACAAGCCGAGGTTCGCCACGTAGACGTATATCGACTTGCCGTCAGTGACTGGCGTTTCCGAGACAAAGCTGTTTTTGCGATGGCGACCACCGGGCGGATGGCCCGTGTAAAACTCTTTCTTCCATTCGAGCTTGCCGCTTTTCAGGTCGAGGCAATAGAGAAAGTAGTGAAGCATCACCTCGTTAGGCAGTTCGATGTCGCGCTCTGTCACGCGCTTGATTACTTCTTCGATCGACAGACCTTGTTTCTGGAGTTCGGCGACATATTCGTTGCTGTATTCAGTGCCGGTCTGCGGGGGCTTCGACTTGCCCTCAGTTGTTACCGTGGTGACGTAAACTTTACCGCCAGTCACGATGGGCGAAGACCACCCGCGCCCGGGAATCTCCTGCGACCACTCGACATTCTCCGTTTTGGACCAACGGTCAGCGAGTCGCGCATGCGTGCCCACCGGATTCGATTGTGGCCCGAGAAACTGTGGCCAGACACGGTCCTGAGCGTGAGCCGTTATTGACGCGAATGACAGTGCGCACAGCAATAGCAGAGTATTCTTCGAGAGTTTGGAAAGTTGGATTTTCATCATTTTCTCGTATGTTCGTTGAGACTGAATGTTTGATTATTACGCAGATGCAGGCGCACACGTTTCACTAATGGACTTATTTTAATCCCTTACGCTTGCCGTAACGCTAAAAAATACTTATGTTTGATCTGTGATTCTGAGCTATCGCGACGAACGCACCAGAAATTTCGCGAGAGGAAAGCGAGTCAAAGCGTTCTCCGGTATTGAGCGTCCGGCGCGATTGAAACTTGATCGTCTTGAAGCAGCGACATCGATACTGGATCTCGCCGCTTTGCCCGGTAATCGATTCGAAGCTCTAAGGGGAAAACGCAAAGGGCAGTATAGTATACGAGTAAACGATCAGTGGCGTGTGTGTTTCGAATGGCCCGACCAATCGCCTGGGCCAACGAATGTTGAGATTGTGGACTATCACTAACGAGGAGATTATTTATGCCCATCAGGGCGATACATCCAGGCGAGCACTTGGCCGAAGAATTGGGAGCGCTAGGGATGAGCGCATCTGAGTTGGCACGCCGGCTCAAGGTGCCGACCAACCGTATCACTGGAATTCTCAACGGCCAGCGTGCCATTTCCGGTGATACTGCGTTACGTCTGGGTCACTTTTTTGGTATGAATCCGCAGTTCTGGCTAAACCTGCAAACTCTCTATGACCTTCGCCTCGCAGAACAAAAGGCAGGAAAATCAATCAAAATTCTTCCAACACTTAAAAAACAGACGTCAGCTCATCCCTAGTACACAACTTCGGAAAAATGATCAGAGGTTCTCTGAACTCGCGAATGTACGACTTGCGGGCGCCGAGCAGCGACGAGGAGTGGCGTGCCTTCCATGACATTCGCCGCCGAGTTCTTTTCGAGAATCGGGGCAAGGGAGAAGCGTACATCGAAAATCACCCGGACGATTCCAAAGTAGGCAATCATCCGCTCGTCCTTCTTTATGAAGGTGTCGTCATAGGCGTCGTGCGAGTGGATATTGACGGAACAGTAGCGTGGCTGCGGCGAGTCGCGATCCGGGATGACCAACGGCGATCGGGTCATGGTCGAGTGCTACTCCGGCTCGCTGAATCGTTCGCGAAATCCAAAGGCTGCAAACAAATGCGATCTAACGCGGCTGTTGAGGCGGTTGGTTTTTATGAACGTTGCGGCTACGTGCGCGACGTTTCTGGGCCAGCGCCGGCAAACAGCCTCAGAATTCGGAAAGTATTCGACGAGTTTTCAGGCAACTCAACCCACTCCTTCTGAATCTTTGCACCAGAAGAACAAGTCGTCTAACTGGGCTCCCCGCTCGCAAACTGAAGTTCAAAAACAAATAGGAGAAAGATGATGAAGATCTATCGTTTCGAGATGGTCCTCGCGTTAGCACTGCTCTGTTTGTGTTGGACGTCTGTTTTGGCCCAACAGAATGGATCGGCCGCCTCCGTCTCGCGCAGCCGCGCCATCGTCAATGCTGGTTCCAACACCTATTACCCACCATCAGCGTCCTACAATCCTCCGCCTCCGGTTTTCAGAGTTCCTGAAGAAGTAGCTGTCGAGGAGTTTGTGAATTATCACAAGCATCGTCTGCCGTTGCCAAAAGTGGGCCAGGCGGTCGCGATGGACACGCGCTGGGGCAACTTTGAAGTATCGCGTTCGCAGCGCGAAGCCATACTACAAATCGGTTTCACGACTGCGGAAGTCAACGAACGTACCGACTTGCGTCCGCTCAATCTCGTCTTCGTGATCGACAAGAGCGGTTCGATGGCAGACAGCGACAAGATGTCGCGTGTAAAAGATGGATTGCGAACGATGGTCGGCAAACTGCGACCTGATGACATCGTTTCGATCGTTACTTTCGACACAACCGCGCAGGTTTTGTATCCATCTCGGCCCATCGGCAACGCGGACGGTTTGCGGAATGCGATCGATTGCCTCGTGCCGGATGGTTCGACAAATCTTCACGGCGGACTGATGCTCGGCTACGCTGAAGCGAAGAAACACTTCCGCGCCGGCGCGACCAATCGCGTGATACTCCTTACAGACGGAATCGCCAACACGGGTATCGTCGAACCAGCGCGCATCGCGGCCGAGTCTTCCGAGTTCAACGGGCAGGGAATCGACCTCTCGACGATTGGCGTTGGACTCGATCTGAACAACGATCTCCTGCGCACATTAGCGAGTTCCGGACGCGGACTTTATCACTTCATCTCCGATTACAAAGACATCAACAAAGTTTTCGTCAATGAAGTGCAGAGTCTTATTTCTTCAGTCGCAAAGAATGTCCAGGTCACCATCGAGTATGGACCAGGGTTGCAGTTGTCGAAGATTTACGGTTACTCGCCGCGCTACGGTAATGGAAACGTCACCGTGACCCTGGACGATATGAACAACGGACTGACGCAGGTTGTGATGGCGGAGTTTCGCGCCGATGCTGTTAAGGGAGCGCTGCCGGTTAAGGTGCGGTTGTCGTACTTCGACGTGAAGCGCAAGTGTCCTGTTGAAGAAGTGCAGGAGCTGCGTCTGGTTCCGTCCGAGAACGATTCGTGCGAGTTGCTGGCTGATGTGGAAGTTAAGAAGAACTACACGATTGCTGAGTTGGCGGATTCGCTCTTCCGGATGGCGAATCTCGCGCGCAGTGGAAACTACACGCTTGCGCAGAGTGTGCTTGATGTTTCCGTTTCCACCGCGTACCGGCGTTATCCGAACATGGAAGACGAAGACATACGTTTCATCATCGACATCGTCGAGGGATACCGGCGTGACTTGCGCGTCTACAATGAGTATTCACGCAAACACGATTGCGGAAGTTGCAGGTAAAAGACATTAGCCGCGGATAACACGGATACTAAATCCGATCTTTTATCCGTGTAATCCGTGGCTAAATTTTAGTCGCCGTCGGCGGGAACCAACGTCAGGATTCTGAGTCGACCGCCATCCTTCGCGACGATGAGCTCGATCAAAATCGGTGTGTCAACGCTGAACATCTTTTCACCGGCAGCAAATTTTGCGAAACCAAACTCGCGTTTGAGATCTTCATCAATCACCGACGCGCGTACGCGATAACCCAAATGTGGATCTCGTTCAAACGTACCGAGCTTTCTTAAGAATGTCTCCGATTGTTCGAGGTTTTTCTGCTTCAGAAACGTACGCGCCTCGAGAATTGCTCTTTCCAAACGAGTCAATTCTCTAAACAGCTCTTTTCGAGTCGTGAATTTCGCATTCCCTTCGACGAGGCGCGATCGACTCAGTTTTCGTGCGACACTGACAGGCAGAATTCGTTCAAAGGGGACACCGTCGGTCGCTTTATCTTGCGCCATCACATCGAGGGTAATGATGTATCCGAGATTCTCCTGGGCCACGAAGAGACGGACTCGTTCGTTCTTACTGAGTTTCGCATACAACTCCGGCGAGACCTTCTCGTAGAAATCCTGTTTCGGAACAGTGGTGAAGTCATTCAGGAAAAACTCGGCGATAAGTGGTCTAACATCCCTCGTCTTCAACAGCCTCGCCACAAACCGCCTCGCAAACTCCTGAACCTCCTTCTTCTCCTGCTCGGTGACAGTCGCCTGGTCCTGCCTCGTAGTCGCTACCGGTCCACCGATTACCAGAGTAACGATCAAGAGCGCAACGATGAAACGGACCATACTGTTCATGATAGGAAGGCAGGTTTCTACAGCGCGTCGACTTTGTTCTTTAAAGCCTGCACATGGTGCAGAAGAAGACTCTGGAGATCGGACCTTTCCTGGGGAGTGGTGACGCACGGTGGATTTGAGATTGGTTCTTCGATACTTCCGAATTCGTTGAGCCAATAACGTAACGTTATCTGATTGTCATTATCGAGTTCGTAGGTCCAATCACCGCGCTTATGATTTGCGATCTGATTGTTGTTGGAATGAATGAACTTCAAACCAAAGTCTTCACCGATACATGTGATTAACAGATTAACCAGTTCTGCTAACTCTAGTTGAGTGGTCGCATATTTCCCGCGAACCATCTTGCCGAAATCAGACCGGCGGTACTCACGGCGCATTGAATCATTAAGATCTTGCCTAATATTCTTCATAAATCTCTCGCTCGCGCCTGGTTGCCAATCGAGCGCTGATCAGTCGAATTACACCATCAACCTCAGTATACGACACAACTAACAGTCTTTGCCGTGCCGAGATACCGAATGTTATGAATCGATGTTCCTCAAAAGAGTGATCTGGATCCAGATCCGTCTTGGAAAGAGGGTCCAAAAGAGCAGTACTTGCCTCTACAAAGGAAACGCGATGTTTCCAGAGATTTGACTTAGCTTTAATCGGATCCCATTCAAAAGTCATTGCCGTCGTGAGGTAACAGCTGCAAGTTTTGGCTCAGTATATCATCCGCGCTTTCTACTGCAACTCGCGATACCAGCGTTGCATGACGTAGAACGCTTTTTTCTTCTCGCCACGATCGGAGATGAGGCCTTTTCGGTTCCAGTAGTCCTGGATTCCGGGGAGGGGACGGCGAGGGGAACGGAAGTCCATTAGGATCCACGGAGCGGTGCCGCGGAGGAACGGGATGCGTTTCAACATGCCGATTTGATGCTGATAGATATTCTCCTGGTACTCTTCGGTCCAGCGAGTCAGCGAATCGCCGTGATGATTAAACAACGCGTCACCGCCGAATTCACTCATCACCAGCGGTTTTTGATACTTCGACTTCCACTCGAGTCCGTCAGCCTTCTCAGGCAGACCATCGTACCAGCCGACATACTCGTTACACCCGAGAACGTCCAAAAACTCACCCAGCGGATCGTCAATCATCTGCGTTTTAGCGTCGAGGTAATGACGTTCCATCGCTGCCGACAGCAGACGCGTCGGATCGAGACTTCGCGCGTGCGAGATTAGATTGCGCAGGAACGAAAGGCGAGCATCGCTGAGTGGCGTCTCATTCGCCACGGACCAGATCACAACCGCAGCTCGATTCTTGTCGCGCGCGATCACTTCACTCAACTGATTGCGAGCATTCTCGAGTGTGGCGGGATTCTCCCACTGGATGGTCCAGTAAACAGGAATCTCCGACCAGACCATGATCCCCATTCGATCAGCCTCGCGAATCATGAATTCGTTGTGCGGATAATGCGCGAGCCGGACAAAATTCGCGCCTAGGTCTTTAGCCCATCCGAGCAATGTCACCGCATCTTCACGACTGTACGCACGTCCACCGCGAAGCGGCGCCTCCTCATGAATGCAAACGCCGCGCAGGAAGATCGGACGTCCATTCAGCAGGATGTCAGTGCCGCGCGTTTCAATGCTACGGAACCCGATCTGGTCTCTGACCTGGTCCATCTGCGCTTCAATCGTCACGTCGTAGAGCTTCGGCGCTTCCGGTGACCACAACTTCAGATCCGCGTTGAAGTCGATCGTCGCCAATCCGTTTCCATCCGTGGCAAACGATTTAACAACTCCCGCTTCCGGAATTCGAACTGTAATTCTTTGACTCAGCTTCTCCCCTGCCAACCTCACCCAGCCTACGACGCGATCGCGCGAACCGGGCTTGAGTTGGACCATGTAGTCGTTCACGAACGTTGTGGGCGTTTCAATGAGCATCACTTCGCGCGTCAGTCCGCCGTAGTTCCACCAGTCAGTCATCAACGTGGGCACCGCATCACGGCGACGTTTGTTATCAACTTTAACGACGAGGAAATTCCCCGTGTCGCGGACGAGTTTGGTGATCTCGAAATTGAACGGCGTGAAGCCACCTTCGTGCTGGCCCAGCTTCTCACCGTTGAGATAAACGTCTGCGAAGTAATTCGCCGCGCCGAAGTAGACGAACACTCGAGTGTCAGGCTTGCGCTGGTAGTCGAAAGATTTTTTGTACCAGATGGTCCCTTCGTAAAAGAACAACTGGTCTGACTGTGTGTTCCAGTCGCCCGGCACCTTCAATGTCGCAGACTTATCGAAGTCGTATTCGATTAGCTCACTTTTCGACTTCGGCTTTGCGTTCTTGAAATAACCGTTGTCACTCGGTTGATATCGATAGTTGTAATAGCCCGACTCGTAAGGATCGACGATCGTCTGCCATTGGCCATCAAGACTGATCGTCTTTCGACCTTCGGTGTTATTGATCAAACCAACCTGCTGCGCTCGCACGCACGGTACAAGCACGAGCAGCGATACAACAAGTATCAGTGATTTCATCTCTCTACCCAGCGTAGGTATTGTCGCTGATCTCTGCGAAAGATAGGCTCCTGCTCTTCAGGTAATAACTTAACGTATTCGTCACCCATTCGTTCAGCTTCTGGCCATTCTGCCTGACCAATCACGCGCATGAACTGAGCAGCATCATTCGTAACGATCTCAACCAGCCGTCGCAACTCGGCCAGATTTCCATCGCTTAGTTTGAGCAACGCTAACTGCAGCCGCTCGAGACCAAACGTTGTTGGCAGATCTGAAGAAAGTAATCTGACGACTTCGCTTCGTTCAGTATCTGCAAAGAGCGACGCGATTTTTCGATCGACAACGTCGCGTTGAAAGAACGGCTTCAGCTTACGAAGTCCTCGATCTTCACGTCGTGGCCCGCTTTCATGTGACTGTTGCTTGCGCCGCATCACGACGATCACAAGCACAATCATGCCAACCACATCAAGGATTACGAATATCGGAAGCAATTTCATGGCTTTTATTTTCGCTCGTGGCTATACTGCGCGCCGAGGCGTTACGCCCCGTCCTGAAAACTTAACCAGACCTGCCTCGCATCGTTTCATTCGGGTGCAACCACAATCGACAGTTCTATCGAAAGGAAGATATGTATCTCATGCCCAGACGACTTCTCATCACCCTCGCGATCGCTGGTATTACTTTGTGCTACGCCGTACAAACCCACGCACAGCGATCACTCACTTTTAGCTCCCTGGAGTTTTTCGGCTCAACCGTGGCCATTGACCCTTCAACAAATCTGGTCTACGCGCCGATGGGAATCGGTTTCGACGCCAGCGTTGCGGTGATGGATGGAAACCCAGCCAGTCCATCGTTCTTTTTCACTTTACGC
>Ga0134124_10005371_pt1 | contig 10308 bp, 11 predicted proteins | sample KB304_FD_96880 | JGI IMG/M metagenome (GOLD analysis project Ga0134124, IMG submission 96880) | Terrestrial soil microbial communities without Nitrogen fertilizer from Kellogg Biological Station, Michigan, USA - KB3-0-4 | ecosystem: Environmental > Terrestrial > Soil > Unclassified ... | reverse complement strand
TTTATCGCCGTCCGCTGGACGAAGCCGAGCTGGATCCGTTCGAGGGTGTCGTTCTTGATCCGCCAAGGGCAGGGGCGGCCGAGCAGGTGGCAACTCTGGCGCGTTCCTCAGTGAAGCGAATTGCATACGTAAGCTGCAATCCCGCGACCTTTGCGCGAGATGCCAAGGTGCTCGTTGAAGGAGGCTATGCGATCGAGTGGGTCAAGCCGGTCGGACAGTTCCGCTGGTCGACCCACGTCGAGGTCGCGGCCTGCTTCAGCCGATGATTCCGCAATCGTGAAGGATCCGGAATCCGGCGTGGACGGTCAGGCCAATCAGGCATAGCGACGCCAGCGCGAATATCGTCAGGCGATAGCGCACCACATTGGTGGTGCATTGGATCAGGCTGTGGACCATGCGCAGGCCGACGTAACCCCACGCGAGCCAGTAATTGATGCCTCCGCCAAAATCCATCAGCGCGAGTGTCAGCGCGATCGCGTAGAAAATCGTCGGCTGTTCCATCAAGTGATTGTAATTGTGTGACTTCCACTGCGCGCTCGCGGCGGCCTTGCCCTCGAGGTCGACGCCTCGCGCGCCATCGGGGATGTTGGTGGCCGTAATGCCGAGCCGGCGAAACTCCGAACCCCGGCTGATCATCATCCAGATCATGACGATGAGCGTCCAGGCGACCAGCGCCACGACCGGCGCGAGAATTGGGCTGTAGGCGTGCATGAAAAACCCTCCCCTCGTTGGTGAGCGGAGGGTGCGTCAGTTCGTTGCGGGTTGCAATCTATTCGAAGAGTTTTGCGAACCGCCTTTTTTCGCGATTTTTCCACGCTCCGCGATGGTATGCGTCGCTGGCGAGGAGCGGCAGGACCGAGGTCGCCTCGGCGAAGACCATCTGCTCCATTGCGGTCGAGACCTTGCCCCAGCTCGCCGCCTCCTGGAGGGTAGAAGAGGAGCAGGCACCGTCGCGGACGTCGGCCACAGTGATCTGCACCGCATATTTGTGGACCTCGACATCGTCGTGGCCGAGGATCTCGGCGCAGACGACCGTGTCCTGCGTGAAGTTCTTCGGAACTCCGCCACCGATCATCAGCAGGCCGGTGGTGCCCGCCTTGATCTTGATGTCTGTGAGCTCGCGGAAATCCGCGATCGCATCGAGCACCATGTAATGACCGCCGCGCTTCATCGCGTCGACCTGGTGCTTGACGAGGCCGAACCCGGCCGATGAATCGACGAACGCCGGACAGAAGATCGGCACGTCATGCTCATAGGCGAGCTGGACCAGGCTGCCCTGCTTCCTGGCGTTGCCCTCGCTCAGCCACTTGCCCATCTCACGAATGAAGGCGCGCGAGCTGTACGGCCGCGGCTCCAGGCTGTCCGCGATCTTGCCGATCGTGTGGTCGCAATCCTGAAGCTGCTGCTCATCGATATAGGTGTCGTAGATCCGGTCGATGTAGAGCGATCGAAGCGTATCATCGTCAGGAATTTCATTGGCTTGGTAGTGTTTGTGCCCAAGCGCTTCGAAGAAATCCATGTCGACGATCGTGGCGCCGGTGGCGACGACCGCGTCGACCATGTTGGATCTCACAAGTTCGGCATAGACGTCCATGCAGCCGCCGGCCGAGGTTGAGCCCGCGATCACCAGGATGATCGAACAATCGCGGTCCTCGAGCATCATGTTGTAGATGTTCGTCGCGCGGGCGAGATCCCGGCTGGTGAAGCTCATCTTGCCCATCGAATCGATGATCGGACGGGCATCGAAGCTGGTGATGTCGATATGCTCGATCGGCGTCGCCAGGAGCTCCGCCTTGCGAGTGTCGTTGATCCTCTCGGCGTCCTGAACCTTGTTCAGCGTGTCGGTCGTCATGGCAATCAAACCTCGTCATTCCCGAGAAAGCGGGAATCCCGCTACTCGCGATGGTCAAGAAAACAAAGCGGGATCCCCGCGTGCACGGGGATGACGCTGGGCGAGGGGCCTAGCGGGTCACGACGTTCGAGCGGCGGGCCTTCGCCGGAGACGCGTAAAGGCTCGCCATCGGCTCATCATCGACGATTTCGGAGGCCGTAACACCAAAGCCGTTGAACTCGGTGCGCATGGCCGTGCCATAGGCGCCGAGCATGCCAATCTCGATATAATCGCCGACCTTGACGTCGCCGGGCAGCTCGAACGGTCCCGCCATGCGGTCGAGATCGTCGCAGGTCGGCCCGTAGAAGCTGAACTTCATTGGGCGGACGCGCGATTCCTTCTCGCGCAGCAGCCGAACAGGATAGCGCCAGCCGAGGTGGGCGGCATCGAAGAGGGCGCCATATGCGCCGTCGTTGATGTAGAGCTCGTCTCCACGACGCTTTTCGACGCGGACCAGCACACTGGCATATTCGGCGCACAGCGCACGGCCCGGCTCGCACCAAAGCTCGGCCGAATAGCTGATCGGAAGGGCTTCGAAGCCCGCATGGATCACGGCGAAATAGGTTTCGAGCGCCGGCGGCTCCATTCCCGGGTAGACCGAGGGGAAGCCACCGCCGACATCGACGATGTCCACCGTCACCGCTGCTTCGACAATCGCCTCGCGAACGCGGCCCAGAGCCTCCGCGTAAGCCGCCGAACTCATCGCCTGGCTGCCGACGTGGAAGCAAATGCCGAGCGCATCGGCGGCCTGGCGAGCAGCCATCAGAAGCGACTTCATTTCAGAGGGTTCGGCACCGAACTTCGCGCCGAGGCTGAGCCTGGCGTGGCCGTTGTCGACCCGGATGCGGACGAGCAAATTGAGGTCGGTCGCGCCGCCTGTTGCCCGGACGATCTTCTCCAGCTCCTCGATGCTATCGAGGCTGAAGGTCCTCACGCCATGGTTGAAATAGGCGTCGGCGATGACCTCCTCGGCCTTCACCGGGTGCATGAAGCAGATCACCGCCTCAGGCAGAATGTCATGAACAAGGCGAACCTCACCGATCGAGGCCACGTCATAGTGCGTAACACCGGCGTCCCACAGGATCCGCAGGAGCTCGGGCGAAGGATTGGCCTTCACCGCATAGAGCGACCGGCCCGGAAACTTCTCGACGAAGAAGCGGGCAGCTCGGTGCGCGGAATGCGGGCGCAGCAAAGTGATCGGCTCTACCGGACGCTGCTTGGCGATTGCGGTAGCCCCGCGGCTACCGGACGGGGCGGCGGCTAGCCCCAGCGCGCGATGATGCTTGAACAACTCAAGGGACCTCCATGGGCGTAGTTCGACACAAGAGCTGCCTTGCGGATGGAAGTCCCATGGGGCAGCGGGGGCGCGATATATGTGCGGTGCTTACTTCTGTAAAGATTCTTTGAGAGCGGGATTAAGATTTGACTACCGTATGTCGCTGATCTGCAACGGCTAATCGAAAAGGTGAAATATCAACCACTTAGTCAAAACGGTCGAAGTCACCCGTGATGACGTCATCGATGCGGCGGGCCGTATCGTCGGTCTGGCGGACCGAACGCCCCTGATCGAAAGTGAGATCGGGGGCAGCCGGATCTGGCTTAAACTGGAGTGCCTCCAGACCGGCGGGAGCTTCAAATTGCGCGGGGCGAGCAATCGCCTGGCCCGGCTTTCGGAGGAGCAAAGGAGACGGGGTGTCGTGGCCTTCTCCTCCGGCAATCACGCGCGCGGTGTAGCGATCGCGGCGAAACGGCTCGGCATCAGGGCCATTATCGTCATGCCTTCCGATGCTCCGGCGGTGAAACTCGAGGGCACGCGCGCCGAAGGAGCCGAGATCATCCTATACGACCGGCGAAACGAGAGCCGCGAGGCCATTGCGGCCCAAATCTCCGAGGAGACCGGCGCGACGGTCGTGCCGAGTTTCGACGATCCTGACATCGTGGCTGGGCAGGGGACGGCGGGCCTCGAGATCATTGAGCAGCTTGGCCGCCAGCCTGGCCAGATCGTTATTCCCTGCGGTGGCGGCGGTCTCGCCTCGGGTATCGCGCTCGCCTGTCCGGAGGCGCAGATCGTCATCGTCGAACCCGAGGGTTGGGACGATATGGGCCGCTCCCTCGACCTGGGAGAAATCGTCCCGGTCGCTGCGGACGCCCCGAGCACGATCTGTGACGCGATCATGACCCCCCGGGTTTCCCCGATCACGTTTGGAATTCTGCAGGCGCGGCGCGCAGCCTCGCTCTCGGTCAGCGATGTGGAAGTCGAGGATGCGATCCGCTTCGCCTGGGACAAGCATCAGATCGTGGTCGAACCGGGGGCGGCCGTGGGTCTGGCGGCGCTTGTCGCAGGCAAGACGGCGCCATCGGACGCCACCGTCGTGATCCTGTCTGGCGGGAACATTGATCCGGCGCTGCACGCGCGGATCGTCGCCTAAGCGGCGGAGTTGCGCGCTTTATATTCGCCCGGCTCGACATGGACCGGGCTCGAGCGTTCGACGGCCCGGGTGAGCTCTTCGAGCTCGGCTGCGAGCGTTTTCAGTTCTCCGATGAGGAATCGCCGCTCGCCCTCTGCAACATGCTCGGATGCCTCAAGCAAGGTTTCGAGCATCATGGCGATGCACGGCAGGATTGTTTCTTCGATTCGCTCGAAGGCCTCATCAAGGCGGGATTGTTGGTCGACTGCGCGCATGAGGTCCGATTTGGACCCATTACGGTTAAACCTTAGTGAAGGCCGGCCGGCAATTAGCCGAATTCGCGTGGCGTTTCGGCGTTCGTCATCACGAACGCGAGGATCGGGACAATGTCGGCGGCTTGATCGGGTCGGTGGCCAGCCGCATGTCGAGATATTCGTCTGTCGATTTCATCAACAAATCGAGCTCGTTGGCGAAGAAATGGTTCGCGCCGGGGATCACATCATGGTGGATCGTGATGTGCCGCTGCGTCCGCAGCTTGTCGACCAGCTTCTGGACCGCGCTTGGAGTGACGACCTCGTCCGCCTCGCCCTGAATGATGATTCCTGACGAAGGGCAGGGCGCGAGGAAACTGAAATCGTACATGTTGGCGGGCGGCGCGATCGAGATGAATCCGCGAATTTCGGGACGCCGCATGAGAAGCTGCATGCCGATCCAAGCACCAAAGCTGACTCCGGCGACCCAGGTGGTCTCCGCCTCAGGATGAATCTGCTGCACCCAGTCGAGCGCCGAGGCGGCGTCGCTGAGCTCACCGATGCCATTGTCGAAGACGCCCTGGCTCTTTCCGACGCCCCGAAAATTGAAGCGGAGAGTCGCAAAGCCGCGGCGGACGAAGGTTTGATAGAGTAGTTGCACGATCTTGTTGTTCATCGTGCCGCCGGCCTGCGGATGAGAGTGGAGGATCAGCGCGACAGGCGCTCGAGGGCGGCTTCCGGGGTGGAAACGGCCTTCAAGGCGGCCTTCGGGACCAGGGAAAATCACTTCGGGCATCGGGTGCGGGTGCTCACATAATCAGAAAGGCCGCTCGACGCGGGTGCGCAGCGGCGTTGGGTTCTATATAGGGACGCCCGTTCATGTGGCAATCGGCAGGAATCCCCGTCTTTTGAGCTGTTCAGAGCGTCTCTATTTCGATCACGCGGCGACCACGCCAATCCTTCCAGAAGCTCGGACCGCGCTCCAGCGAGGCCTGGAAGTCTGGGCAAATCCCAGTTCACCGCATGCGGAAGGACGAGCCTCGCGGGCGCTGCTCGAGGAAGCGCGCTCCACAATCGCCGACGTGCTCGATTGGCGTCATGACGTCATCTTCACCAGCGGGGCGAGCGAAGCGGTGGAGATCGCGGCGGCCAGAGCACGAGTGGCCGGCCGCGCGCATGGCGCAACGGAGCATGCGATCGTCCACCACACGATGGGCCCGGCATCGCGAGTGATCCCCGTTCGTCGAGATGGACTTGTCGACGAGGATGCGCTCGATTCGGTCATCGCCGAAGGGCCCGCGCTCATCGCGATCCAGCACGTCAATAACGAAACGGGGATCATCCAACCGCTCGATCGGCTCGCGCCGCGGATCCGTGAAGCCGGATCGCTGCTTCTCGCGGATTGCGCGCAGTCGGCGGGCAAGCTTCGGCTTCCGGACGCCGATTTCATCGCCGCCTGCGCCCACAAGCTTGGGGGTCCACCCGGCATCGGAGTGCTTCTGGTCAAGGACCTTGGCGCGCTGGAGCCGGTCGGAGGCCAGGAGAGAGGCTATCGCCGCGGAACGCAGGATGCACCGAACGCGCTCGCCTTTGCCGGCGCCCTTGCGGCACGTCCCTATGACATGGACAAACTCGTGAGCCTGCGGGCGAAGCTCGAGGCGGGCCTGAAAGAAGCCGGCGCGGTCGTAATCGGCGAAGAAACTGCGCGCATCGCGACAATTGGCGCATATGCGCTTCCAGGCGGTTCGAGCGCTTCGCTGCTGGTTCAGTTCGACCTGGCCGGCATCGCCGTGTCGGCCGGAAGTGCCTGCTCGTCGGGCGCGATGAAGGGGAGTACGGTTCTGGCCGCGATGAACGTACCTCTCGAAATTGCCGGGAGCTTCATTCGAGTGAGCTTCGGCTCTCGCACCGGCGAAGCGGATGTCGAGCGCTTCCTCGCCGAATGGCGCCGAATTGCGTCGCGAGCCCAGGCTGCGTGACCTACCTCGACTATCAGGCGACGACGCCCGTTGCACCTCAGGTCGCGGAGGCGATGAGACCCTGGATCGAAGAGAAATTCGCCAACCCGCATTCGCCGTCGCGCTGGGGGCGTGAAGCCGCCGCCGCAATCGAGGTCGCTCGGGACCAGGTCGAGAAGGCCATCAATCTCAAGGGCGGGAGCGTGGCCTTCACCGGTAGCGCGACCGAAGCTCTGAACTGGGCGCTCAAGGGAACGATGGAGCGCATGCCGCCCGAGCGCAATCGGATCGTCACGGTTGCAACCGAGCATGCGGCGGTGATCGACACATGCGAATGGCTTGCGGGCCGCGGGGCGGATCTGACCTTGCTCCCGGTCAAGGCCGATGGCCTGATCGACCTGGATGATTTGAAGCGAGAGCTCGATCGGCATGTCGCGATTGTCGCAGTCATGCTCGTCAACAACGAGATCGGAGTCATCCAACCGATCGGCGAAATCGCGCGCTTGGTCCATAAATGCGGCGCGCTGATGCTTTGCGACGCCGTCCAGGCGCTCGGTCGGGTCGACATCCCGAAGGGCCCCGACCTCGTCGCCGTTTCGGCGCACAAGATTCACGGACCCAAGGGGATCGGCGCTTTGTGGATGCGCAAAGGCGTCGAGCCCGCGTCGTTCATCCACGGCGGAGGGCAGGAGCAGGGTTTGCGTTCGGGCACTTTGTCGCCGGCACTCTGCGTTGGTTTTGGAGCCGCCGCGAAACTCGCCGTGGAAAGAGAGACGCGCGACCACGACCGGCTGCTTCACCTGTGGGCGGCAGCACTGAAAGCTCTTGGCGAGGGCTGGACGATCAACGGAAGCACGGCGCACCGCTACAAAGGCAATCTCAACATCCGGCGCGAAGGCGTTGATGCCGCGCGATTGATTGCCGACCTTCGCGACATCGCCTTTTCGCTCGGATCGGCGTGTGCCAGCGGCTCTGGAAGGCCGAGCCATGTCCTCAGGGCGCTCGGCTTGTCGACGCGGGAGGCGCGTTGCTCGCTCCGGCTGGGATTTGGCCGTTACACGACACAGGAGGAGCTGGCTGCCGCTTGTCACCGAATTGCCGCGGCAGGCCATGCCCAACAGAAGCTCGACGAGTGACCCTGGTCAGGTTTTTCAGGGCGGATGGGACCCTGGACAAGGAAGTGGATGCGGAACCGGGGCAACGGCTGCTGGACGTAGCCTGGGCCGCTCGAGAGCCGCTGGAAGGCGCATGCGAAGGGGTGATGGCCTGCTCGACCTGTCACGTGATCGTCGACGCCACCGACTTCGAGAAACTCCCGGCTGCGACCGAGGAAGAAGAGGACCTTCTCGATCTCGCCAGCCACGCGTCGCGAACGTCGCGCCTGGCGTGTCAGATCATTTTGACGGAAGACCTCAAATCGCTCGACGTGCGCATCCCTGCGGACGCGACCAACTGGATGGGCCGCTAATTTCCCGGAGGCAGCGGTACACCGACGCGAGTGTCGATGGCATCGGAGTCAATCTTCTTCGGACGTCCGGGAGAAGGCAGGGCCGCCTTCATGGCCTGGAGATCCGCCAGACTCACTTTGCCCTGACGATTGCGGTCAAGGAGAAGGAAGCGAGCCTGAGCCGCTTGCCGGAATTCCGCCAGTGATACACCCCGATTGAAATCGGCATCGGCGGCCGCGACGGGCTCCGGAATGTTGAGCAGCGCGTACCTGGCGGCGCCCTCGAGCACGTCGTTCGGTCCACCACCGTGCCAACCGATATTGGCCCAGCGCTCCTTCTCCTCGCGACCGTGGTGCGCGGGCTTGTGTTCCGATTCCGACTTGGCGGGAGTGGGCTGCTGAGCGTCGCGCCTGTCACGCTTCCATCGCGAATTGACCTGAATCTCCGGGGCGACCTCCCATTCATATTGGACGAGCTCGTCGGGGTCGATCTCGCCGTCGTGATTGGAGTCCAGCTTCGCGAAGAAGCGTTCTGCGTCGGCCTGCAACTCATCGGAGGTCAGATAGCCGTCATGGTTCCGATCGGCGTTAACAAACCACATGGCGAGCGTGTCGTCGCTGGTTGATCTGGCGCGGAACGGCTCGCCCATCGGACTGATGAAGGGGGCCCAGGGATGGCCGGTGACTACGATCGGGCCCTCGGGCGCCGCCGTGGATTGCGCGGCGGAAACGAGCAGGGGAAGGACGAGGACGGATAAGCGCATTCCGAAGGGCCTCCTGCTCGGGCTGTCAGCACCTCCTATGCGGAGGGTGAACCGCTCATGAAGACCCTAGTCATTGCCCTCGCCGCGGCGATGGCCGCCGTGGTGACGAAAGCCGCTGATTGACGCGGACGGCCGCATCGCCTCGAGCTGGGCAAGACTCAGCCGTCCGGCGTGATTCGTGTCCAACAGAAGGAATCGCTGGCCGGCGACTTTGCGGAACTCGTCGCGCGATACGCCGCGGTTGAGGTCCAGGTCGGCGGCGGCGACTGGCTCAGGGACGTTCAACAGCGCAAAGCGGCCGGCTCCCTGAGGCCCTACGACACCGTTGCCGGCATTGTCGGATTCCGGCGAATCCGGGTCGTCGAGCTGGGTATCTCCTCCAGTGATGTTCTTGGCGTACATGTCGGCCGGCTCGCCCTGGACCTGTGGGGCGACCGCGGTCTCGTAATGTGTGATCTCGTCGGGGTCGATCTCACCGTCGTGGTTGAGGTCGAGCGTGGCGAAAAAACGATCCGCGTCCTGCTGCATCTCGTCGACGGTAAGGAAGCCGTCATGATTGCGGTCGGCCTGGGCGAACCAGTCCGCCAGAGGGTCCTGCCCACGGAAGGGCTCTCCCATCGGGCTGATGAAGAGTCGGCCGTAATGCCGCGGCGCCAAGGCAGGGGCAGCCTGCATCAAAGCGGCTGTCGCGAGAAGGATGAGCATTGCAGGATCAAAGAACCGACCGAGCTTGCCGCAAGATGACGGCGAAATGAAAAAGCTCCAACCTTGCGACGGGATGAGCCTTCCCCCATATGCGCGTTCGGAAGTCGGCGGACGGCGCTGTCGCCAACCTGGTCAGATCCGGAAGGAAGCAGCCACAACGATTTCGTGCCGGGTCGTCGGCTTCCACCGCTCGCCATGACGGGCATCACCCCCTAAACCGCTATCGATGGACGACGCCGAATCGCCCGGACTGGGCTTCGACACGACTGAGCAACCGCACAAGCCGGTGGATGCACCTGCTTATCGGGTCCTCGCGCGCAAATATCGCCCGCAGACCTTCGCCGAGCTGATCGGGCAGGACGCGATGGTTCAGACGCTCGCAAACGCGATCGCGCGAGGACGGATCGCCCACGCCTTCCTGCTCACGGGAGTGAGGGGCGTCGGAAAGACCTCGACGGCACGGCTGATCGCCAAGGCGCTGAATTGCGTCGGCCCGGACGGGCAGGGCGGTCCGACGATCACTCCGTGCAACGTCTGCGAGCCCTGCAGGGCGATTTCCGAGGGGCGGCATATCGACGTGATCGAGATGGACGCCGCATCGCACACCGGCATCGACGATATCCGCGAGATCATCGATGCGGTCCGCTATGCCTCCGTCAGCGCCCGCTACAAGATTTACATCATCGACGAAGTGCACATGCTTTCCAAGAGCGCATTCAATGCGTTGCTGAAAACTCTTGAGGAACCACCTGAGCATGTGAAGTTCCTTTTCGCGACGACCGAGGTCAACAAGGTGCCGGTGACGGTGCTGTCGCGTTGCCAGAGGTTCGACCTTCGCCGGATCCCCGCCGAGAAGCTCGCCGCCCATTTCTCCGAGGTTTCAA
>Ga0134124_10005370_pt1 | contig 10309 bp, 11 predicted proteins | sample KB304_FD_96880 | JGI IMG/M metagenome (GOLD analysis project Ga0134124, IMG submission 96880) | Terrestrial soil microbial communities without Nitrogen fertilizer from Kellogg Biological Station, Michigan, USA - KB3-0-4 | ecosystem: Environmental > Terrestrial > Soil > Unclassified ... | reverse complement strand
GGGCCTGAGAGGGAACTCGCATTTCATGTTCTCCGACCTGAACAACGTGCAGGTCGCGGATCTGCTGTCCGCCTTCCTGGCCCGCCACGCGCTCGACTTGCGATGACACCGGCCGGTCCCGCCGAACCCATGATGCGAAGCAGCGCTGCAACAGAACAGGTCGGCCTTGTCGTCGCTGCGAGGAATGCGCTTCATGGCGCAGTGCCCGGCGGCAGTGCCGCCATGACCACCTTCAGGCGTCAACCAGCCCCACCGCAAACATCTTTCCGGATTTCCCTCAATCCGGTCCTGCCATGATGACGGTCGGCCAACTTGTAACCCAGGGCATCCTCGGCGATCAGGATCTTCTGGACGTTGGCCGTGCCTTCACCTGTGAACATCATGTCGGCAAAACATTTGTACCGGGAAATGCGATATTCGGTCGCCAGTCCGTAACCGCCGAAGATCTGCTGCGCCTTGTCTGCGCAGAGTTTGGCCGTTTGCGAAGCGTGGTACTTGGCAATCGATGCAAGCCTGTTGCTCGGCAGACCGGCATCCATGTACTGGGCGGTCTGGTAAACCAGCGCACGGCTCGCCTCGATGGCTACCGCCATTTCAGCAATGTCGGACTGGATCATCTGATAGCGGCCAAGCGGGCTGCCTCGAACCATGCGTTCGTTGGCATAGCGCAGCGCGTCCTCGTAGCAGGCCCGTGCAATCCCAAGTGCCAAGGCGCCGACCACTGCGCGGCCGGATTGCAGTCCCCGCATGATGATCTTGAATCCTTCGCCTTCTTCGCCAAGCCGGTTCTCCACAGGAACGACAAAGTCATCGAGGTAGAGGGCCGAGGTTCTGAATGACTTGGACAGGCCCATCGTGTCGATGGGCTTCGCAGTGAAGCCCGGGTACTTCTTCGGCTCGACGATGAAGGCAGTTACCCCCTTGGCGCCGGCACTCGGGTCCGTTTTCGCCAGGAGCAGGCCGGCATCGCATTCATTGCCCAGCGACGCCCACATTTTCGAGCCGTTGATGCGGTAGACATTGCCATCGCGCTTGGCAGTCGTCAGCATGTTGCCCAGGGCATCCGATCCACCGCTCGCCTCTGTCAGCGCCATCATGCCGATGACTTCGCCTGCGATGAGGCGTGGCACGTATTTGCGGATCTGTTCCGGCGTTCCGGCAAGGTAGATGCTGGTCGGGCAGGTCCCGCTCTGCTGGTTGCTGCAGCACGCGAACCGGACGTCGAGCCGTGAGATTTCCTCCAGGATGACCGTCGCGGCGAGGTAGCCGACACTGGTCCCGCCCACCGACTCGGGAAAGACAGAGCCGTAGAACCCGGCCGCACCGGCCTTGCGAATCAGGTCCCGCGGGAGTTCGAGGCGGGCCTCGTAGTCGTCCATGACGGGCACCACCTCCCGCTCCATGAACCGGATCACGCTGTCACGGATCGGCGTGATCTCCTCTGGTAGCAAGTCGACCATTGATGCTTTCCCCCTTTCTGTAAGAAACCACGTTCGAAGCATTCCGGGCGAACGCTTCGGGAGTAAATGACGCGAGGTCGGTCGTCCTAACTGATGCAAATTGGCACTACGATCCTGACAGCCCGGCCGGCAGGCGGTAAAAGCGCGACGCGCTGCGCCAGAACAGGTCGTCCTTGTCGCCGGCGCTGGCGCCGGCGACGATGCGCTTCATGGCATTCCAGCCGACGCCGTATCCGTAGCTGACTTTGTCTGCCGGGAAGTTGCTCTCGAACATGCAGCGCTCCGGGCCGAATGCCTCGATGCAGCCTTCGATCCAGGGCCGCCAGGCATCGGCCAATTCAGCCGAGGAGGGCGCTCGGTCCCGCGCCTCGAAGCCGAATCCCGATAGCCGCATGCCCAGTCCGCCGAGCTTCACCATCACGTTGGGGCAGGTGGCGAGCTCGCGCAGCGCGTCAGACCATTGGGCGTATCTTTCGTTCGGCCAGTCGGCATAGCGTCCGATTCTGACGACACCCCCGCAGTGATTCAACACGATCGGCGTGTCAGGAAAGGCGCGTGCGAGTGCCGTCAGCCGTGGAATCTGGGGGAAGAACAGCCAGGCGTCGAAGCTGAGGCTCAGCGCAGCGAGGTGAGCGAATCCGGTGCGAAACTCCGGTGTGGCCAGCATGTCCTCGCTCGTCGGATACGCAGGGTTCAACAAGCTCGGATCGGGATCCCAGGCCGCGATGTGGCGAATCCCTCGAAAGCGGCCACCTGCCGCTGCGCTGCCCCCTGCTGCGGCGATGTGCGCCTCGAGCACCGGGCGCACGCCGTCGCCACGTCGCAGATCGGCGAATCCTATGATTGCGGCGCAGGCGCGAAGGTCGCCGTAGCTACCGCTGGCGCACATGGCCGCCACCCCGTTGGCGAACTCAGTTTCACCGATCGGCTTCATTGCCTCGGGTCCGCCGGCACGGAGCATGGCGCGTGCCTGCACGAACACCGTGGCGCGCACTTCATGTCCGCTGCCGAGGTCGGCCAGCATGTCGTCCAGCAGGTACCTGGATCCTGGCCGATCGTAGAGATGGTGGTGCGCGTCCACGATCAGCTGCCCTGGATCCAGCGGCTCCTCCTGCTGCGTGGCAAGCCAGTCAGCTCGGATTGAGTTGTGCTGCTGGGCCGCGCTGCTCATCTCACGGCCGCGCCTACTGGAATTCCGGATCTTCGAGCTCCGGCGCGACACTGCCCGGCAGGCCGAGCTCGAATGTATTCAGCGTCAGGGAGACAAGGCAGTAGTAACCGAGCACGCCGACCAGTTCTACCATCCCGCGTTCGCCAAGGTGCGCAACACCGCGCGCATAGAGATGGTGAGAAACCCGGCCGGTCAATAGCAAGGTGGACGAGACGTCGTAGACCGCCCGCTGCCGATCATCGACCAGCGTTGGCACGCGGCGTGCAGCGATCGCTGCGATCACTTCTGGATCGAGGCCGGCCTTCAAACCCATCGCCTTGTGCGCGGTCCATTCGTGGTGCGAGGTCCAGTGGCGGCCGCAGACCAGGATCGCGAGCTCGGTGAGGAGCGGTTCCAGAGTGGTCTCGAAACGCAGCAGTTCTCCCAGCTTCTGCCCCCGGCGCGCAAGCTCCGGGTTGCGCAGCCAGGCGATCATTGGCGCCGGCACTTTGCCGCGGCGGCCTGCGACCGTTTCGGCGCAGACGGCCGATTGCTCCGGTGTCAGCGCCGACTCGGGCGGCATTTCCAGACGTGGCATGGATTTCTTCCTTCCGTTGCGCAAACTACCCGATTCGAAGGATCTCGCGCGCCTGCGCAGGCGTCGCCACTTCGGCGTCCAGTTCGCGGATGATGCGCGCGGCGCGCTCCACCATTGGCGCGTTGCCTGGCGAGAGCTGCCCGCGGGTCAGATAGAGGTTGTCTTCCAGCCCTACGCGCACGTGGCCCCCGAGGAGTACGGCCTGCGCCACCATCGGGAACTGATGGCGCGAGATGCCGAAGGCGCTCCAGCTCCCGCCGGCCGGAACCATCTGCTTCAACGCCTGCATCGACTCGGTGCTTGCCGGTGCGCCCCAGGGAATGCCCAGGCAGAGCTGCAGCCAGGGCGGGTCAGCGAGCAGGCCGCGCTGATGCAAGTGGCGCGCAAACGCGGCGTGGCCGAGATCGAACACTTCCAGTTCCGGCTTCACGCCGGCTTCGCGAATGGCCGATGCCATGCGCTCCACGTGTTCCGGCAGATTTACGAAGGCGTAGCTGCTGAAATTCATCGTCCCGATGTCGAGGCTGCAGATGTCGGGCCGCAACTCGAGGACGTGCGCCATCCGCTCCTCTGCAGTCGCCATGCCGGGAATGGCATTGCGGTTGGGATCCGCGGCGTCCGGTACGAAGCGCCCGCCGGCACCTGTTGTGAGGTTGATCAGCACGTCGCTGCCCGAGTTGCGGATGCGGCGCACCACCTCGCGGTAGAGGGCCGGGTCCCGACTCGGTTTACCGGTCTGCGGGTCGCGCACGTGAACGTGCACGATCGCTGCGCCGGCTGCCCGGGCGGCCAAGGCTTCGTTCGCGATCTGTTCCGGCGTAACGGGAACGTGCGGGCTGCTGCCCGTGGTGTCGCCTCCGCCCGTGAGGGCGCAGGAAATGATGACGGGGCGGCTCATGGGTGTCTCCTGTTGGTCGTGTTGCGAATGGAAATGCAGCAGCTCAAGTGCGCAGGCTTCAAGTCCCGGGCCGCGCCGCGGTCATCCCCCCATCCACGACCAACTGTGTGGCCGTGATGTAGTGGGCCTCGTCGCTGGCGAAGAAGAGCACTGCGTTCGCGATGTCCCACGCATCGCCCATGCGGCCCATGGGCACGCTGGCATGCCGTTTGGCCACCAGTGCCTGCGCGTCGGAGGCGCCAAGCTGGCTGACCAGTCGATGTTCGACGAGGGGGGTGTGCATGACGCCCGGGATCACCGTGTTTACTCGGATGCCCTTCTTGACGTACGCGATCGCCGTGGAACGGCTGAACGCGATGACACCGGCCTTGGAGGCCGCATAGGCCGCATTCACTCGTCCACCGACCTGGAAGCTCATGCAGCCGATGCTCGATACGTTGACGATGGCGCCGCCTTTACCTTCCGTCGCGAACTGGCGCTCCATGACCGGCAGCACATGCTTGCAACCGAGGAAGGTGGTCTTGAGATTCAGATTCATCTGTGCCTCCCACACCTCCTCGCTCATGGAGACGGGGTCCCCCGGTGCGCTTCCGCCCACGTTGTTGACTAGGATGTCGATACGGCCGAACCGGGCGAGGCAGTCGGCGACCGCCGACTCCACGTCGGCGCTCACGGTCATGTTGCAGACCCGTGAGGCCCAGTGCTGGTGCCCTTCTTGTTTCATCACTGCGGCGGTGCCGGCGAGCGCGCGCTCGTTCATGTCCACACCGAAGACCCTGGCTCCCTGGCGGGCCAGGAGGACGGCGGTGGCCTTGCCGTTGCCCCAGCCCTCGCCGACGGAGCCCGCACCCGTGACGAAGGCTACCTTTCCAGTCAAATCATGCATTTGTATGTTCCATTTCTGACCTCAGGAGATAAGGCCTGTTTCTTAGCCGTTTGATATGCAGTGCGATGCGAGTTAGATGCGAGCGTGCGCGAAGGCGCTGACTCTTAAGCCAAGCAAGTTGCACCAGTCTAGAGAGGTACTTTCTCCAGGGTCAACTTCACTCTTGGCAAGCTCCTTGCCATAACTCGCCAAAAAGTGTCCGCGCTTACGCCTCGCCCTCCTTTGGGTGCCCGGGTCTTGGGGATGGGGTCAGCAATCGCGAAGCTCTTACCACGTGGCGCAAAGCACCTTGCCGTACAACCAGGAGGCACAAGTTCTGAGCGTTGGCTACACTCGCGTCCTATTTTCTCGCTGGTCTAACAAATTCGCAGGAGGCAATCGATGAGCAAAATTCCGAGTTTGCTGGGAGCGCTATTGATCGCAGCGGCGATGCCGGCAATCGCGCAAGAATTTCCGAAGAAACAGCCTATAAAGTTTATCGCCGCGGTCAATGCCGGCGGCGGTACGGATCTTCTGGCCCGGATCACGGCCGAGTACCTCCAGCGTCGGCTGGGACAGGTCGTTCTCGTCGAAAATAGGCCAGGTGCGTCCGGCGCGATCGGAGCGGACCATGTCGCAAAGGCACCGGCGGACGGCTACACGTTGCTCTTCACCGCTGGCGAGCTCGCGGTACTCCCAGCCGTACGGAGCAACCTGCCGTACAAGTTCGATAACTTCACCTACCTAATCCGGGGCTTCACAGTTCAGCCGTTGATAATTGGTAGTGCCAAGCGGCCGGTTTCGTCGGCGGCGGAGCTCGTGACGTATATGAAAGCCAACCCTGGCAAGGTCACGTATGGCACCACCGGTATCGGGGCCATTGTCCATTTGGGGGTTGCTATGTTCGAAGGCGGCGCCGGTGTGAAGGGATTGCATGTTCCTTACACAGGTATCGCCCCCGTGTACCAGGACATGCTCGCAGGCAATATCGACTTTTCCCAGACGACGCCGCCGGTCCCCGACGGGATCAAGGTGCTGGGGTCGGTCGGAACGAAACGCAGCCCCGTCTATCCCGATTTGCCCACCTTGGAGGAGATCGGTGTCAAGAACGCAAGCTGGGACATCTGGTACGGCGTTGTGGCTCCGCCCAACCTTCCGAAGCCCATCGCTGACCGGCTGATCGCAGAGCTGGCCGCGGTGTACAAGGACCCTGAAGCAATCGAAAAATTCAAGGCGGCGGCGAAGTTCGCGCCCGATGTAGTTCCCTTGACCGGCGAAAGCTTCAAGAAGCGGGTTCTCGAAGAACACAAGAATTGGAAGATCGTAGTCGATCGCGAGAAGATCGTCGTTCAACAATAAAGTGCCGAATCCCTCGACCTGCATTTAGTGTGCGCGAATCCAGCACCAAAGGAGTCGATTGCACGAGAGTCACCGATGCGCTCCGACGGTTGAGATTGCCTGCCGTGATGAGCAATGTCCCTGTGGAATTGTTGAGGACAGCCAGACAGCAAGGCATGGCCGGTGGTCTAGGGGGAAGGGAGTGAGGTTGTGCCGCTCATAAACAGAATACGCACGGGATGCTAGTAGTGTTTCCGACCTTCAGGTGCCCGCTTGAAGTGGCGTTCCAGGAATAGAACGGCGGCGCAGGAATGCAAGTGGGACTGGCAGTGTTCCTATGATTGTGAATGTGACGACTGAAAGGAGTTCGTATGATGAATCGATTTGATGGCAGGACCATACTAGTGACGGGCGCCGGCAGTGGTATTGGCGCGGCCTGTGTCAGACGGTTGTTTGCCGAGGGAGCCTCAGTTGTCGCTGCCGATGTGCGGAAGGAGGATGTCGATAAGGTCGTGTCCGAATTTGGGGGCAGCGACAGGATCTATGGCGTCGGCGTCGACGTTTCGGACCGCAACCAGGTGGCTGCGTTCGTGGGCCGAGCCGTTGAACGGTTTGGCAAGCTCTACGGGCTGGTCAATTCCGCGGGAATCCGGGGCGTGGGAAGCGTTTTCGATTTCGAGCCGGAGGCCTGGCGGCGGGTCTTGTCGGTCAACCTCGACGGCACTTTCAACACGTGTCAGGCCTTCGCCCGCACCGTGAAGGAAGCGAATACGCCTGGAGCGATCGTAAACGTCTCGTCCCAGGCGGGCATTGAGGGCGTGGCCAAGCGCCTGGGCTATGTCGCATCCAAGTTTGGGGTCTCGGGCATCACTCTGGCAATGGCGCTGGATCTGGCCCCCTCGGCATCCGCGCCAATGCCGTGGCGCCCGGGATGATCCGCACTCCAATGACGGCGGTCATGTTCGAAGATCCAGAAAACGTGAGGCGGATCCGGGCGGCCCACCCGATCGGGCGCGAGGGCGAGCCCGAAGAGGTCGCTGCAGTGATCGCCTTTCTTCTGTCCGATGACGCCAGCTTCGTCACTGGCGTGGTCCTGCCGGTCGATGGTGGCGCGACGGCCGGCATGCCATCTCCCGGCTGAAAGCGTTCGATACTGCGTAGCCGAAATCTCGGTTCGGCCGCGCTCGACTATGCGATCGAATCCCATGCGCCGCTGCGGCCGGGACAGACCGTCGATGTGTTGAGCGGAGTGATCGAGGTCAGGCCGAAAGTGTTGCGCTGCTTTCACCACCTCGTCGAGACTGAGCGGCGCGAGATCGTCACCGGCGATGGTGTTTTTCGATTTGAACGCCGGGAAGGCGGTTGAGATGCATTGTTTCCGCCGCTGGCGACGAGATGGACAGCATGCGTATACAAGCTTAGCCGCCGCAACTGGCATCGCCCACTCGACGCTTCACAATTTGGTTGGCTGCTCGTACTGCTCGTCGCTGACCTTCTCCAGCCAATTCACCACTCTGCCGGCCTGCTGCTCCTGCACGGCCAGGTGCGTCATCTCGCTGTCAGGCGTCGCGCCGTGCCAATGCTTCGCGCCCGGTGGAATGCGCACAACGTCGCCCGGCCGGATTTCCTCGACCGGTCCGCCCCAGCGCTGCACCCGCCCGACGCCGGCGGTGACGATCAGCATCTGTCCCAGCGGATGGGTGTGCCAGCCCGTTCGCGCGCCCGGCGCGAAGGTGACCCAGCCGGCCGTAGCGCGTGTGGGCTCTTCGGCGCCGAACAGCATTTCGGTCCGCGTTGCGCCAGTGACGTTCTCGAGCGAACCCGGTTTGCTCGGTCGCGAGCCCGCGCGCGAAATATTCAAAGGCTGCCCAGCGTCAGCGGCCCCGACTTGAGTCGCCTGTGAGAGCGCCGCAGCAACTTGCTTTGTCATGAGAAACTCCTTGTCGCAGGGCCGGGCATGAAGCGCCGCGCCGGCCGATCGGGTTTGTGTGTCATCGCCTCAGAAGCGTACAAGAACCGCCTTGGTCTGCGTATAGGCATCGATCGACTCGGCGCCGTACTCCCGGCCGTGCCCGGACTGCTTGTAGCCGCCGAATGGCATCGTCGGCTCGGTTTCGCCGTAGGTATTGATCCAGACGCGGCCTGCCTTGAGCGCGCGCGCTACCTTGTTAGCTCGAGAGATGTCGCGAGTCCAGACGGCAGCGGCGAGGCCGTAGGGCGTGTCGTTGCTCTTGAATACGGCGTCGTCCTCGTCCTTGAACGGAATGACGGACAGCACCGGACCGAAAATCTCCTCGCGCGCGATCTTCATCGTGTTTGAGACACCGCTGAAGACCGTCGGCTCAACGAAGTAGCCGACGCTGCCGACGCGTGAGCCACCGAACTGCAGTTCGGCCCCGCCCGTCTTGCCAGCATCGATGTACGACAGCACTCGATCGAGTTGAAGTCTGGAGATGAGCGGCCCCAGCTTGGTGTCCGCGGAAAAGGGAGAGCCGACCTTGTAGGTCGATGCCAGCTTCGCAATGCGGTCCGCCATCTCGTCGTGCAGGCTTTCGTGCACGAACACACGAGTGCCCGCCGAGCAATGCTGCCCGGAGTTTCCGCAAAAGCTTTTCACGGCGGCCTGAAGCGCCTTCTCGATGTCGGCATCGGGGAAGATGATGTTGGGCGACTTGCCGCCGAGCTCCAGCGTCACCTTCTTCAGGTTGCCGGTGGAAGCTTGCAGGACTTGTTTGCCCACCAGTGTGGAGCCCGTGAACGCGACCTTGTCAATATCGGGATGCGAAGCGATGGCGGCGCCGGCCGTGGCGCCGAAGCCGGGGACGATATTCACCACGCCAGCAGGCAAGCCGGCTTCCTGGATCAGCTCGCCGAGCCGCAGCGCTGTCAGGGGCGTCAGCTCGGCCGGCTTGAGTACCACCGTGTTACCGCACGCCAGCGCCGTGGCTATCTTGATCGACGCCCCGATCAGCGGCATATTCCACGGAATGATCTGGCCGCATACGCCCATCGGCTCACGCAGGGTGTACATGAAGGCCATCGCGTCGGTTGGATTGGTCGTGCCGAATATTTTTGTTGGCCAGCCCGCGTAGTAGCGGAAGGTCTCGACGGCGGCACTTGCGTGCGCCGTGCTCAACCATAGGGGCATGCCGTTATCGAGCGACTCAAGCGCCGCGAGTTCTTCGGCATGTCGCTCGATCATGTCCGCGATCTTCAACAGCACTCGCGTGCGCGCCTGCGGGGAAATTCCTGACCACGACGGCGCCTCGAACGCGCCGCGCGCGGCGATGACGGCCGCGTCGACATCGGCATTGTCGGCCTCCGCAACGCTCGTCAAACGTTGCTCGTTTTCCGGGTTTATGGTCTCGATCGCCTTGCCGGACCTGGCATTGACCCAGTCCCCGCCGATCAGTAGCCGCTTGGGGCCAGACTTAATCCACTCGATTGCTCGCCGGTGACCGGTGCTGATCGTTTCGGGTGTTGTAGATGAAGAGGTGAGTATTGACATTGCGGGCTTCTTTTCAAGGTCCTTCGAGCAGCGGCAGCGCGGCTTTGCCTGCCATCATTGCTGCCGGCCAACCGGCATAGAACGCTACCTGCACAATCAGGCCGCGCAACTCGTCGACGGTGACGCCGTTCTCGACCGCACGGCCCATGTGCACTGTCATCTCGTCATACTTGCCTTGAGCGGCGAGAACGGAGCACGTTACCAAGCTGCGATCACGCAAACTCAATTCCGGCTGCTTCCACACATCGCCCATCAGTACCTGTTCGCGAAGACGGCCAAGCTGGGGCACTGCCTTGTAGATTCGGTGCCCTATTGCCGCTGCGCGCTCCGCTTCCGGATCATTCGATTTCATGGGTTCCTTGTGCGGATTTTCTGTTGTGTCTTTCAGGAGATCAGGCCTGTTTCGCGGGCTTTGATCTGAAGGGCGATGTAGTGCGAGTAGATGCGCGCATGAGCGAAGCCCCCGCCGATGAACCACAGGCCCTTCTGGGC
>Ga0134124_10005369_pt1 | contig 10310 bp, 4 predicted proteins | sample KB304_FD_96880 | JGI IMG/M metagenome (GOLD analysis project Ga0134124, IMG submission 96880) | Terrestrial soil microbial communities without Nitrogen fertilizer from Kellogg Biological Station, Michigan, USA - KB3-0-4 | ecosystem: Environmental > Terrestrial > Soil > Unclassified ... | reverse complement strand
TGGTCATCGTGATCGGCGGCATCGGCTCGATCCGCGGCGCCTTTGTCGCCGCATTGCTGATCGGCCTCGCCGACACGCTCGGGCGCTCGTTCTCGGTCGACATCCTGCGGCTGGTGATGGGCCCTTCCCCCGCCCGCACCGTCGGGCCGGCGATCGCATCGATGCTCATCTATCTGGTGATGGCGGTGGTGCTCTATCTACGGCCGACCGGGCTGTTTCCGCCGAAGGGTCGCCGCTCATGACCGCGCCCGGCCAAAGCTTCCTGAAGCGCGAGCGGGCGCCCGTCGCGCTGTTCGTGTTGTTACTGCTGCTGCCGCTGGCGGCCGCATTCGGCACGGAGTCCTACCTGCTCGACCTGCTCATGCGGGTGATGATCTTCTCCATCGCCGCGCTCGGCCTCGACCTGCTGGTCGGCTACGGCGCGCTGGTGTCGTTCGGCCACGCGGCCTTCATCGGCATCGGCGCCTATGCGGTCGGCATCCTCGCCTCGCACGGCGTCACCGACATCTTGATTTCGCTGCCGGTTGCGCTGATCGCCGCGACGTTGTTCGCCTTCCTGACCGGCATGGTGTGTCTGCGTACGCGTGGCGTCTATTTCATCATGATTACGCTGGCCTTCGGGCAGATGGCCTACTTCCTCGCTTCCTCACTCGCGCCTTACGGCGGCGACGACGGCCTCACCATCCACACGCGCACGACATTGTTTGGCATGGCGCCGTTCACCAATACGCGGCTGTTCTACTACATTGTGCTTGCCGCGCTCACCGCCAGCTACGCGCTCTGCAGGGCACTGGTGCGGTCGCGCTTCGGCCGCGTCTTCCGCGGCGCGCGCGAGAACCCCACGCGCATGGCGACACTGGGCTACGACATCTACCGCTATCAGCTCACCGCTTATGCGATCTCCGGAGCGCTCGGCGGCATGGCGGGATTCCTGCTCGCCAATGCCACCGATTTTGTCAGCCCGGCTTACATGTCGTGGCAACGCTCGGGCGAACTGATCATCATGATCCTGTTCGGCGGCCTCGGCACGCTGCACGGCGCCATCGTCGGCGCACTGGCCTATGTGCTGCTCGGCGAATGGCTCTCGGACCTGACCGAGAACTGGAAGATGATCTTTGGTCCAATGCTGGTGCTGATCGTGCTGGTCGCCCGCGGCGGCCTGCTCGGCCTCGCCGCACAACTGATGTCGACGAAAAGAACGGAGCCGCAGCCGTGAGCGTGTTGCGTCTCGAAGGGCTCAGCAAGAACTTCGGCGGGCTGGCCGTCACGCGCAACGTCGACTTCGAGATGGCGGAAGGCGAGTTGCACGCCATCATCGGCCCGAACGGGGCCGGCAAGACCACGCTCATCAATCTCATCTCCGGGCTGATCCCGCCCGATAGCGGCCGCGTCATATTCGCCGGCCGCGACGTCACCACACTGTCGGTGCCGGAACGCGCGCGGCTCGGCATGGCGCGCTCGTTCCAGATCACCTCGATCCTGCCCGGCTTCTCCGTGCTGGAGAATGTCGCACTCGCGGTGCAGGCGCGCATGGGCTCGAGCTTCCGCTTCCTCGGCGAAGCCGCAGCCGAGCGCGCGCTCAACGAGCAGGCGATGGCCGCGATCGACGAGATCGGCCTCACCACGCGCGCCCCCCGGCTTGCCGGTCATCTCTCGGCTGGCGAAAAGCGCGCGCTCGAACTGTCGATTGCGCTCGCGATGCAGCCAAAACTGCTGCTGTTCGACGAGCCGATGGCCGGCATCGGCCGTGACGAAACCGACCAAATGATCGGCGTTCTGTCGCAACTGAAGCAGCGCTTCCCGATCCTGCTGGTCGAGCACGACATGACCGCGGTGTTCGCGCTCGCCGACCGCATCTCGGTGCTGCTCTACGGCGAAATTTTGGTCACCGGTACGCCCGACGTCGTGCGCAACGATCCGAAGGTCATCCAGGCCTATCTTGGCGAAGAGCTGGAGTGAGCGATGCTGGTCGTCGACACGCTCCGCGCATCTTACGGCCCCTCGTCCGTCCTGTTCGGCGTGAGTTTCACGATCGGCGACGGCGAAGTGGTCGCGCTGCTCGGCCGCAATGGCATGGGCAAGACCACGACCATTCGTACGGTGATGGGTCTGCTGCCGGCGACCGGCGGCAGCGTCGTCTTCAACGGGCAGACGCTGAACGGGCTGCCGTCCTACCGCATCGCACAGGCGGGCTTGGGCCTGGTTCCGGAGGGGCGTGAGATCTTCACCAGCCTCACGGTCGAGGAGAACCTGGTCGCCACCTCGGCCGCGCGGTCCGGCCAAGCGCGGTGGACGCTGGAGGCCATTTACACATTCTTTCCCAAGCTCGCCGAACGACGCGGGAACCTGGGCGACCAGTTGTCTGGCGGCGAGCAGCAGATGTTGTCTATCGGCCGCGCACTGATGACCAATCCGAGCCTCTTGATCCTGGACGAGGCGACCGAGGGCCTGGCGCCGCTGGTCCGCGGGGAAATCTGGGCTTGCCTGGCGCGGCTGAAGGCAGAGGGCCAGGCTATCCTGCTGGTCGACAAGCATCTCGACGCCTTGATGAAGGTCGCCGACCGCCACGTCATCTTGGAAAAAGGCGAAGTGGCCTGGACCGGCACATCGGCCGAACTCAAGGCCGACCCCAGCGTGCGACAGCGCTTCCTGCAGGTCTGACGCCCTTATCCTTCTTCGCACCGACCCAAGCGCGACACCGCTATGCCCCACTCTCGACACCCGGGAGTGAAATTTATGCCCGTCGCCAGGAACCAAAAAGCTTCCCGAGACTTAGGCACCTTAGTGATGGTCCGCATCACAAGGGGGGAGAGCGCGGGTTCACGCGAGCGCACCTGAAACCGGTCGATTGGCATGGCTGTTTGGGCCGCCAGATCCCGGCGTAAGTGCCTCAACCCGCTCAGCTCTTCAAAGTCTTGGCGTCCCGTTGTGAGCGTCGCGTGTAACGCCGCGGCCCATTCTAGCTATGTGCATGAGGGAGACACCGTCCATGGCGGCGAAGACCGAGACCCGGCAAGGCAAAAACAAGCCCACAGCGCCGGTCATTGAAGCAGCCCTGGCAGAAGCCAACGGCCCCGCCCCCACGAAGAATGGCCACGGCAAGGCCCCCTCGGAACTTCACGAGCTTTGGCACGCTTTGCAGGCGATGCGGGTCGGAGACTTCTCGGTCCGCATGGCGCCCGACCACGAGGGCATCGCCGGCAAGATCGCCGAGACTTTTAATGAAATCGTCGCCGCCAATCAGCGCATGGCCAAGGAACTCGAACGCGTCGGCGAAGTGGTCGGCCGCGAAGGCAAGACCCGCCACCGCTGCAAGTTCGGCCTCTCCAGCGGCGCCTGGGGCGAGATGGAGTCATCGGTCAATACGCTGATCGACGACCTGCTCTGGCCGACCAAGGAAGTGACCACCGCGGTCGCAGCCGTGGCGCAAGGCGACCTGTTGAAGACAGTCCGTCTCGAAGTCGACGGCCGCCCGCTCAAGGGCGAATTCCTCGAAGCCGCCTCCATCGTGAACACGATGATCAAGCAGCTTTCCGTGTTCACCTCGGAAGTGACGCGCGTCGCGCGCGAAGTGGGCACCGAAGGCAAGCTCGGCGGTCAGGCGCAGGTGCGCGAAGTGACCGGCGTGTGGAAGGACCTGACCGAGTCGGTGAACTCGATGGCCTCCAATCTCACCGCCCAGGTGCGTAACATCGCCGAAGTGACCATCGCGGTGGCCAACGGCGACTTGTCGAAGAAGATCACCGTCGACGTGCGCGGCGAAATCCTGCAGCTCAAGGAAGCCATCAATACGATGGTGGATCAGTTGCGTTCGTTCGCCTCGGAAGTGACGCGCGTCGCGCGCGAAGTCGGTACCGACGGCAAGCTCGGCGGTCAGGCCATCGTGCCGGGCGTCGCCGGCACCTGGAAGGACTTGACCGACTCGGTGAACGCGATGTGCGGCAACCTGACCGACCAGGTGCGTAACATCGCGCAGGTGACAACGGCCGTGGCGCGCGGCGACTTGTCGCGCAAGATCACCGTCGACGTGCGCGGCGAAATTCTCGAACTCAAGGACACCATCAACACGATGGTGGACCAGCTCAACGCCTTCGCCTCGGAAGTGACGCGCGTCGCGCGCGAAGTCGGCACCGAAGGCAAGCTCGGCGGCCAGGCCGCGGTGCCGGGCGTCGCCGGCACCTGGAAGGACCTCACCGACAACGTCAACTTCATGGCGGGCAACTTGACCGCCCAGGTCCGTAACATCGCCGACGTGGCGACCGCCATCGCCGGCGGCGACCTGTCGAAGAAGATCACCGTCAACGTGTCGGGCGAAATCCTGCAGCTCAAAGAAACCATCAACACGATGGTGGACCAGCTCAACGCCTTCGCCGGCGAAGTAACGCGCGTCGCGCGCGAAGTCGGCACCGAAGGCCGCCTCGGCGGTCAGGCCAACGTGCTCGGCGTCGCCGGCACCTGGAAGGACTTGACCGACTCGGTCAACTCGATGGCTTCGAACTTGACCGCGCAGGTGCGCAACATCGCCGAGGTGACCACCGCGGTGGCGAACGGCGACTTGTCGAAGAAGATCACGGTCGACGTGCGCGGCGAAATCCTAGAGCTGAAAGACACCATCAACACCATGGTGGATCAGCTCAACGCCTTCGCCTCGGAAGTGACGCGCGTCGCGCGCGAAGTGGGCACCGAAGGCAAGCTCGGCGGCCAGGCCATGGTGCGCGGCGTGGGCGGCACCTGGAAGGACCTGACAGACAACGTCAACTCGATGGCGTCTAACCTCACCGGCCAGGTGCGCAACATCGCCGAAGTGGCGACCGCGGTGGCGCAAGGCGACTTGTCGAAGAAGATCACGGTGAACGTGTCGGGCGAAATCCTTCAGTTGAAGGAAACGCTCAACACCATGGTCGACCAGCTCAACTCGTTCGCCTCGGAAGTGACGCGCGTGGCGCGCGAAGTCGGCACCGAAGGCAAGCTGGGCGGCCAGGCCGCGGTGCCGGGCGTCGCCGGCACCTGGAAAGACTTGACCGACTCGGTGAACTCGATGGCCGGCAATTTGACCGGCCAGGTGCGTAACATCGCGGAAGTCGCGACCGCGATCGCCAACGGCGACTTGTCGCGCAAGATCACCGTCGACGTGCGCGGCGAAATCCTTCAGCTCAAGGAAACGCTGAACACGATGGTGGACCAGCTCAACCGGTTCGCCGGCGAAGTGACGCGCGTGGCGCGCGAAGTCGGCACCGAAGGCCGCCTCGGCGGCCAGGCCAACGTGCCGGGCGTCGCCGGCACCTGGAAGGACTTGACCGACTCTGTGAATTCGATGGCGGGCAACCTGACCGCCCAGGTGCGTAACATCGCCGAGGTGACCACCGCCGTGGCGCGCGGCGACTTGTCGCGCAAGATCACCGTGGACGTGAAGGGCGAAATTCTCGAACTGAAGAACACCATCAATACCATGGTGGACCAGCTCAACTCGTTCGCCTCGGAAGTGACGCGCGTCGCGCGCGAAGTGGGTACCGAAGGCAAGCTCGGCGGTCAGGCGCAGGTGCCGGAAGTGGCCGGCACGTGGAAAGACTTGACCGACAACGTCAACTTCATGGCGTCGAACTTGACCGCGCAGGTGCGTAACATCGCCGAGGTGGCGACCGCCATCGCCAACGGCGACCTGTCGAAGAAGATCACCGTCGACGTGCGCGGCGAGCTCTTGCAGCTCAAGGAGACGCTCAACACCACCACCGACCAGCTCCGCTCCTTCGCCGGCGAAGTGACGCGCGTGGCGCGCGAAGTCGGCACCGAAGGCCGTCTCGGCGGTCAGGCCAACGTGCCCGGCGTCGCCGGCACCTGGAAAGATTTGACCGACAACGTCAACCTGCTGGCGGCGAACCTCACCACCCAGGTGCGTAACATCGCCGAAGTCACCACCGCCGTGGCGCGCGGCGACTTGTCGCGCAAGATCACGGTCGACGTGAAGGGCGAAATTCTCGAGCTCAAGAACACCATCAATACGATGGTGGACCAGCTCAACGGCTTCGCCTCGGAAGTGACGCGCGTCGCGCGCGAAGTCGGCACCGAAGGCAAGCTCGGCGGCCAGGCGCAGGTGCCCGGCGTCGCCGGCACCTGGAAGGACCTGACCGACACCGTGAACGTGATGGCGGCGAACCTGACCGAACAGGTGCGCGGCATCGTGAAGGTGGTGACCGCGGTCGCCAACGGCGACCTCAAGCAGAACCTCACCGTGAAGTCGAAGGGCGAGGTCGCGGCGCTCGCCGAAACCATCAACAACATGACCGATACGCTGGCGACCTTCGCCGATCAGGTGACCACCGTCGCCCGCGAAGTGGGCGTGGAAGGCCGTCTCGGCGGCCAGGCCAACGTGCCGGGCGCCGCCGGTACCTGGAAAGCCTTGACCGGCAACGTCAACCTGCTCGCCGCCAACCTGACCAACCAGGTGCGCGCCATCGCCGAAGTGGCGACCGCGGTCACCAAGGGCGACTTGACGCGCTCGATTCAGGTGGAAGCGCGCGGCGAAGTGGCCGAGTTGAAAGACAACATCAATACGATGATCGACAACCTGCGCTTGACCACCGAGCGCAACACCGAACAGGACTGGCTGAAGACCAACCTCGCCAAGTTCACCAACATGTTGCAGGGCCAGCGCGACCTCTCCGCGGTGGGCCGGCTCTTGTTGAGCGAGCTGGCGCCGCTGGTGACCGCCCAGCAGGGCGTCATCTACCAGATGGACACGGAAGGCGTCTCCAAGCTCAAGCTGCTCTCCTCCTATGCCGACGAAGGCAACGGCAGTCATCCGGCGAGCCTATCGCTCGGCCAGGGCCTGGTCGGCCAGTGCGCCTTCGACAAGCAGCGCATGCTGATCTCGGTGCCGGACGAGGTGCGCATCTCGTCGGCGCTGTTCACCGCCGCGCCGCGCAACGTCGTGGTGCTGCCGGTGCTGTTCGAAAACCAGGTGAAGGCGGTGATCGAGCTTGCCTCGATCAACGTGTTCACGCCGCTGCAGATCACCTTCCTCGAACAGCTCACCGCCTCGATCGGTATCGTGCTCAACTCGATCGAAGCGACCATGCAGACGGAAGGCCTGCTCAAGCAGTCGCAACAGCTCGCCGCCGAATTGCAGGCGCAGCAGCGCGAATTGCAGCAGACCAACGAGCAGCTCGAGCAGAAGGCGCAGCAGCTCGCCGAACGCAACGTGGAAGTGGAAAGGAAGAACCAGGAAATCGAGCAGGCCCGCCGCGCGCTGGAAGAAAAAGCGGCCGAGCTCGCCCTCACCTCCAAGTACAAGTCCGAGTTCCTGGCCAACATGTCGCACGAGTTGCGCACGCCGCTCAACTCGATCCTTATCCTCGGCCAGCAGCTCGCGGATAACCCGGACGGCAACCTCACCAACAAGCAGACCGAATTCGCCCGCACCATCCATGGCGCCGGCACCGATCTGTTGAACCTGATCTCCGACATTCTCGACCTGTCGAAGATCGAGTCCGGCACCGTCACGGTGGAAGCGGAGGAAATCTTCTTCTCCAACCTGCTCGACGCGGTCGGCCGGCCGTTCCGCCACGAGGCCGACACCAAGCAGCTCTCCTTCCAGTGCGACCTCGACCCGGCGCTCGGCCGCAGCCTGATCACCGACGCCAAGCGCCTGCAGCAGGTGCTCAAGAACCTGTTGTCCAACGCCTTCAAGTTCACCGCCAGCGGCGGCGTGCACCTGCGCGTCTTCTCGGCGCCCGGCGGCTGGACCTCGACCCACCCGGTGCTCAGCCAGGCGCAAGGCGTGGTCGCCTTCGAGGTGGCGGACACCGGCATCGGCATCCCCTCGGAGAAGCAGAAGATCATCTTCGAGGCCTTCCAGCAGGCCGACGCCTCCACCAGCCGCAAATACGGCGGCACCGGCCTCGGTCTCGCGATCAGCCGCGAACTGTCGAACCTGCTGGGCGGCGAAATCCAGCTCCGGTCTTCGCCCGGCGTCGGCTCGACCTTCACGCTTTACCTGCCGCTCAGCTACGCCGGTCCGTCGATCGCAGCGCGCCCGATGACGCCGGCCGCGCCCGGCCAGGTGCAGATGCAGAGCGCGCCGATCGCGCTGCCGCCGGAGCGTGCGATCGAGCAGATTCCGGACGACCGGCACGAAATCCAGCCGGGCGACTCGATCCTGCTCATCGTCGAGGACGATCCGCACTATTGCCGCGTGCTGGTCGACCTCGCCCGCGACAAGGGCTTCAAGGTGCTGGTGGCGATGCGCGGCGCCGATGCGCTGGAACTCGCTAAGCAGTACCAGCCGAGCGCGGTCTCGCTCGATGTGTTCCTGCCCGACATGCTGGGCTGGAGCGTGCTGAGCCAGCTCAAGCAGAACCCCCTCACCCGCCACATCCCGGTGCAGATCATCACCCTCGACGAGGACAAGCACCACGGGCTGACGCGCGGCGCCTTCTCCTTCGTCACCAAGCCGACCACGACGGAAGGCGTCGAAGCCGCCCTCACCCGCATCAAGGAATATGCGGCGCCGCGCCGCCGGCGGCTGTTGGTGGTCGAGGACAATGCGGCCGAGCGCATGAGCATCTCCGAACTGCTCGGCTATGACGACGTCGAGATCGAAACAGCAGAAACCGGCCGCGGCGCGCTCGAGGCGCTGCGCCGGCAGGCCGCCGACTGCGTCGTGCTCGACCTGCGCCTGCCGGACATGACCGGCTTCGAGGTGCTGGAAGAGCTGCGCGCCGACGAGACGCTGTCCGACATCCCGGTGGTGGTCTTCACCGGCCGCGAACTGTCGGCCGAGGAAGACGCGCAGCTTCACACCATGGCGCGCAGCATCGTGGTCAAGGGCGTCGAGTCGCCGGAACGGCTGCTCGACGAGACCGCGCTGTTCCTGCACCGCGTGGTGACCGAACTGCCGGCCGAGAAGCAGAAGATGCTGGAACGGCTGACCTCGTCCGACGAGGACTTGGTTAACCGTACCGTGCTGTTGGTCGACGACGACGCACGCAACATTTTCGCCCTCTCAAGCGTTCTTGAAAGGCGCGGCATGAAAGTTCTCACCGCCACCACGGGTAACGAAGCCATCCAGTTGATCGAATCCAACCCAAACATCGCCATCGTGCTGATGGACATCATGATGCCGGAGATGGACGGCTATCAGACCATGGAGCAGATTCGTAAAAACCCCAGGTTCCGCCGGCTGCCGATCGTCGCCCTCACCGCCAAGGCGATGAAGGGCGATCGCGAGAAGTGCCTGGACGCCGGCGCTTCCGACTACCTGGCGAAGCCGGTCAACACCGAGCAGTTGCTCTCCTCACTGCGTATGTGGCTGCACCGCTAAGCCATGACCCCACACGCAGACGACGCCATCAACCTGCTGCTGGTCGACGACCAGCCCGCGAAGCTCCTGAGCTACGAGGTCATCTTGCGTGACCTCGGCGCCAACCTGTTCAAGGCGGCCTCGGCCAAGGATGCCCTGGAACTGCTGCTGAAGAACGAATTCGCGGTGGTGCTGATCGACGTCTGCATGCCGGATCTCGACGGCTTCGAGCTCGCCGCCATGATCCGCGAGCACCCGCGGTTCCAGCGCATCGCCATCATCTTCATCTCGGCGGTGCTCTTGAACGACAGCGACCGGCTGCGCGGCTACGAGATGGGCGCGGTCGACTACGTGCCGGTGCCGGTCATTCCCGAGGTGCTGCGCGCCAAGGTTCGGGTGTTTGCCGAACTCTATCGCAAGACGCGGCAGCTCGAGCAGCTCAACAGCGAGTTGGAAAAGCGGGTCACGGACCGCACCGCCGAGCTGGAAGCCTCCACCGCGCGCCTCCTGGAAAGCGAGCAGCAGCTCCGACTCGCCACCGATGCGGCCGAAGTCGGCCTGTGGGACGTCGACCTGGTCACCGATACGCTGTTCTGGCCGCCGCGCGTGAAGGCGATGTTCGGCATCTCGCCCGATGTGCCGGTGAGCATGGCGGACTTCTTCACCGGCCTGCATCCGGAGGACAAGGAGGCGACGGTCAAAGCTTTCACGATGGCTTGCGATCCGAACAAGCGCGCGCTTTACGACGTCGAATACCGCACCATCGGCAAGGAAGACGGCATCACCCGCTGGGTGGCGGCCAAGGGTCGCGCCATCTTCGACGGCAAAGGCAAGTGCATCCGCGTGCTCGGCACGGCACTCGACATCACCAAACGCAAGCACGCCGAGGAGCGCCAGATGCTGCTGGCGCGCGAGGTCGACCACCGCGCCCGCAACGCACTCGCCGTGGTGCAGGCGATCGTGCGCCTGACGCGCGCTACCACTGCGCAGAGCTACGTCGCCGCGGTCGAGG
>Ga0134124_10005368_pt1 | contig 10311 bp, 6 predicted proteins | sample KB304_FD_96880 | JGI IMG/M metagenome (GOLD analysis project Ga0134124, IMG submission 96880) | Terrestrial soil microbial communities without Nitrogen fertilizer from Kellogg Biological Station, Michigan, USA - KB3-0-4 | ecosystem: Environmental > Terrestrial > Soil > Unclassified ... | reverse complement strand
GCCTGATTCGAACTCGACCGCCGGCCGCGCGTCAACGCCGGCACCGGCCGGGCCGCGCACGCCGGCCACCGCCGGGACGAGCACCCATCCCGCGACGCCGGCCTCAACCAGACCCGCGTCGACGACGCCCGCCTCAGCGACCACCAGGCCCGCGGCCGGGACGACCGGTGTCGGCCCGGTCGCCCCGGTGGTCATCCTCAACGACTCCAGGATCAAGGGCCTGGCCGACGCCGCCCGCGATCCGGTCGAGAAGGCGGGCTTCACCGTCGATCGGGTCGGCGGCTACGTCAGCACCTACAACGTGCCCGTGACGACGGTGTTCTACGAGGACAGCCTCAAGGCCGCCGCGCAGAACCTCCAGCAGCGGGTGCCCGGGATCTCCAAGATCGAGCCGATCGCCGGCACCGACATCAAGCTGTACGAGCCCGGCAAGCTGATCCTCGTCGTCACCCGCGCCTTCCCGACCGCCGCGCCCTGAGGAGGTCCCGCGCTCTGACGTAGTCCGCGCTCTGAGGCAGTCCGCGCGCGCCGTATACCGGCGCACCGAGCCGAAACCCGGGGCCTGAGACCCGGGGGTGGGCCGCACTGCGGGGAGGCGCCCCCGGAGCACCGGCCGGCGCCCGTCACACTGGTCGGTATGGTCGCCTGCCTGTTGGCCGCCGAGGCCGCGTCATGACAACCAGCCCTGCCCCCGCGCCGCGCACCCCCGCCGGTGGCGCCGCGCTCGCGGCGCTGATCACGGCTCCCGAGAACGCGCTCGTCGCGCTCGACTACGACGGCACGCTGTCCCCCATCGTCTCCCGTCCCATGGACGCGACGCCCGCGCCGGGCGCCGTCGACGCGCTGCGCGCGCTCGCCGCCCGGGTCGGCACACTCGCGATCATCACGGGCCGGCCCGTCGACGCCCTGCTGGAGCTGACCGGCCTGCCCGCCGACGGCCAGGGTGACGAGGCACTGGAAAACCTGACCATCCTGGGCCAGTACGGGCTGCAGCGCTGGGAGGGGGCCTCCGGGAAGATGATCAGCCCGGAGCCGCTGCCCGGCGTCGCCGCGGTGCGCGACCGGCTGCCCGAGGTGCTGCGCGACGCCCCGCCGGGAGTGACCGTCGAGGACAAGGTGCAGGCGCTGGTGGTGCACGTCCGCCGGGCCGCCGACCCGGACGCGGCGCTCGGCGCGCTGACCCCGGCGCTGCGCCAGCTCGCCGAGGAGCACGGCCTGGAGGCGGCGCCGGGCAAGAAGGTCCTGGAGCTACGCCCGCCGCACCACGACAAGGGCCGGGCGCTGCGCGAGCTGGTCGACGAGCGCTCAGCCCGCTCGGTGCTGATGGCCGGCGACGACCTCGGTGACCTGCCCGCCTTCGACGCCGTCGAGACCTTGCGGTCCGCGGGCATCGCCGGCCTCACGGTCTGTAGCGACGGCCCCGAGGTGCCGGCCGCCCTGCGCGAGCGCGCCGACCTCGTCGTCGACGGCCCTGCCGGCGTCGTCGCGCTGCTCCAGGTCCTGGCCGCGCGCCTCAGCTGACTGGAGGCGCGCCTCGGCTGACGGGCAGGGCGCCCGGATGCCCGTCAGTGACCCTGGGGACCGTGGCCGCCGGGCATGCGAAGGAAGATCATTTTCGCATGCCCTTTGGCCCTCTAGCCGAGCAGGACGGCGCCGGCTGGCGGGGCGGGCAGGGCGGCCAGCTGCTGGCGGAACCAGTCGCCGGGTGGCAGGCGGGCCGCGAGCGCGGCGATCCGGGCGGCCCGCCTGCGGCGCTCGGCCGGCGGCATCCGCAGCGCCGTGTCCATGGCCTGGGCGGTCTGCGTGACGTCGTATGGGTTGACGACCAGCGCGTCCGCGCCGAGCTCGGCGTAGGCACCCGCCTCCTGGGACAGGATCAGGACGACGTCGCGGTCCGAGACCGTGGGTCCCTCCTTGGCGATCAGGTTCATCCCGTCCCGGATCGGGTTAACCACTAGCACGTCGGCCAGCGTCAGCGCGGCCAGCGAGCGCGGGTAGTCGTCGGTGACCTCGAGGCGCAGCGGCAGCCAGCCGTCGGTGGCGAACTCGTCCTCGATCTCCGTCGCTACCCGCTGTGCCGCGGCCGTGTACTCGCGATACTCGGGCAGGTCGTGCCGCGAGGGATACGCACAGACCAGATGCATGACCTTGCCGTGCCAGTCCGGGTGGGTGCGCAACAGCTCCCGGTACGCCTCCAGGCCGCGGACGATGTTCTTGGACAGCTCGGTCCGGTCGACGCGGACGATCAGGCGCCGATCGCCGACCTCCTCGCGCAGCTCGGCGGCCCGGGCGACGACGTCCGCCGCGCCGGCCCGCGCCCGCAGCGCCGCCGCGTCGACGCCGAGCGGGTGCACGCCGATCCGGACTTGGTGACCGGGCTGATCCGCGCGATCGTCACCGGCGCGGCCCGCCGTCCCGGACGCCCGCTCCTCCATCGGCCACCGGACGGGCCTGGGCATGGTGATCACCGCGGTTCGATGACCGGCCTCGCCTTCCGGGCTTTCGCCGGTCAGCCCGCCAGGGCCGAGGTCAAGCCGGTCGATGTCGACCCCGTCGCCGAGCAGCACCCGGGCACAGTCCCGGAACGCGGTCGCCCACCGCGCGGTGAGGAAGCCCAGCCGGTCGGCACCGAGCATCCCGCCGATCACGGCCCGGGACACCCGGTCCGGGAGGATCCGGAAGTAGTCGGGCGGTGCCCACGGTGTGTGCGTGAAGTGGGAGATCCGCAGGTCCGGCCGCAGCTTGCGCAGAAGTCCCGGCACAAGCATGAGGTGGTAGTCCTGGATCAGGACGGCGGCGCCCTGGGCCGCCTCGAGGGCCAGCGCGTCGGCGAACATCGCGTTGTAGGCCTCGTAGGCCTCCCAGTCCCGCCAGAACGCGGCGCCGAAGCTCGGTTCGGAGGCCGGCGCGAACAGCAGGTGCAGGACGAACCAGAGCGTGCGGTTGGCGACCCCGTTGTAGGCCCGGTCGAAGACGACTCGGTCGACGTCGAGCATCCGGATCGCGGCGCCCGCGGTGTCGAACCCGGCCCGGTCGAGCCGGCCGTCCGGGGCCAGCCGCGTCGCGTGCCGGTCCGCGTCGGACAGTGCCGCACAGACCCAGACGATGCCGGACGGGGGCTCCCCGGGCCCGACGTCGCCGCTGTCGGCCGCCTCGCCGGCCTCGGCCGCTTCCCGGATCACCTCCTGCATGCCGCTGACCAGCCCGCCGCTGCCCCGCCGGGCCGTCAGCGTGCCGGTGTCGGAGAGGGAGAACGCGACCGGGCCTCTGTTCGAGGCGACCAGCACCCGCGCGGTGCCGACGGCCGCCGGATCAGGCCCCGCTGCCACGGCTTGGGTCAGGAATGGCACTAGCGCAGAGTAGACCTGTACACCGCATTGGATGACCAGGTCGCCGCCGTTCGGACCCGCAAAAGTCACGACACCCCTCAGGGGTGGAGGGACCAGGGGCGCCCCCGCCGTGACCGGGTCCCCCAGAGCGGCCGGACCGCGTGTACTGGCCTACCCGGCCGCGAGCGCCGCGCGGACGGCGCTGGCCCAGCCGAGCGTGACGGCCTCCTTCTCGACGACCACGTTGTCGTAGCCAGTGAGCAGCCCGGGGATGTCCGGGTGCCGCAGGGCGTTGGCGACCAGGTGCATCCGGCCGACGTGCCGGGCCATCGCCAGATCGCTCGCGGAGTCGCCGATCGCGATCGCGTCGGCGGGGTCGACGCCGCGACGCTTGAGGTCCCAGGCGACTGCCTCGCCCTTGCCCACGCCTTCCGGCACGAGGTGGTAGACGTGGGGACTGACGCCGAGATCGGGCATGTGATGGGGAGCAATCAGTCCGTTGTCGCGCATCGAGAGCCAGTCGAAGCCGGCGTCGCGCAGCCAGGCGTCGGTGGCGGGGACGTCAACCTTCCCACGCAGCATCACGTCCAGCTCACGACCGGTGTGCCACGGGGTGTGCAGCTCGAGCTTGCCGGGATTGGCCGCGATCAGCGCGTACAGCAGGTCCTCCGGGACCTGGGCGTAGCGCTCGGGCATCGCGCCGCGCAGGATCTCGCTGCTGCGGCCCTGGTCCCAGCCGACGATCGCGCCCAGCTCGCCGATGAAGCCGTCGGCACCGAAGATGGCCGCCGCCTCGACAAGCTGCGGCCTGGTCCGGCCGCTGACCAGCACCAGCGTCACGCCTGCCGCATGGAGGTCCATGAGCGCGCGCGCCGCCTCAAGGGTCAGCGACCCGTCCTCGGCGGCGAAGAACGAGCCCTTCGGGCCAACCATGGTCCCGTCGAGGTCGGTGTAGACGACACTGACGCTCACCCGCGCGACTCCTCCCGACAGCCGCCAACCGCGCGATCGGCTGATCCGCCGCGCGGTGTCGGCCTGGTCCTGCAATGCCCGGGCAACCCATGTCGGGCGCCCCAGGTCCGGCCATCCGAGTCTTTCATCGCGACCCCGTCCGTGGACGGGGGTCAGAGCTCCCACCGAAGCGAGACGGGTCACTGGCCGAGGCGCGTTGCCGACGGGCACCAACCGGCCAGCCTGGCCCGACAGCTCAGGGCCATCGGGACTTGTCAGGCGAACGGACGGGCGGGCAGCGGCGCAAGCCACGTCACAGCGTCAGTCCGCTCCCAGCACCGGGCCGCTCCCGGCGACCGTCCGCCGACCGGCATGGGTAGCAAGCCGCATCACAGCTCACACCGCTGGAATCACGGTGCGCGTGGGGCCTACGAAGGTCTAGAGTACGGACACACAACTGAAGATGGCTCATCCAGAGGGGCAGAGGGAACGGCCCAGTGAAGCCCCGGCAACCGAGCGGTGGAGTCTGCTCGCTGACCTTCGGTCAGCTCGCCGTAGCCGCGACATCTGCCCGGGGGGCGACCCCCGGACCCCCGATGTCGCGCTCCGCGCGACCGAGCACCAGGTGACGGCAGGCTGGCCTTCGGCCGGCTCGCCAGGACCAGCGGCCTAGGTCGTGGCGCTACCTGGCAGACCTCCCCGCGGCAGGTGCCAATTCCGACCCGAGAGGCCACGATGGCCCCGGGAAAGATGAGGAGATCAGCGATGACTCTCGCGCCTGAGCGCTCTGCCCAGTCGGGCTCCGCCACCGATGACGCGAATCCCGCCGTATCGCTGTCCTGTCGACACTGCGGCGCCAGCTACCCGCTCGGCCCGCAGCACGTCTGTTATGAGTGTTTCGCCCCGTTGGAGATCGCCTACGACGAAGACCGGCTGCGCCGGGTCACTCGGGCGTCGATCGAGGCGGGCCCCCGCAACCTGTGGCGCTACGTCGGCCTCCTGCCCGCGGGCCACGATCCGGCACGTCGAGTCTCCCTCGGCGCGGGCTTCACCCCGCTGCGCCCCGCCCCTCGGCTCGCGGCCGAGCTGGGCATGAAGACGCTGTGGGTCAAGGACGACAGCGCCAACCCGACGCACTCGTTCAAGGACCGCGTCGTCTCTGTGGCCCTCTCTGCCGCCCGTGACCTCGGATTCCAGACCGTCGCCTGCGCTTCCACCGGCAACCTGGCCCATTCCGTGGCGGCACACGCCGCGCACGCCGGCCTGCGCTCGATCGTCCTCGTCCCGCACGACCTGGAGGACGGCAAGACCGTCTCCACCGCCGTCTACGGCGGCACCCTCGTCGCGATCAAGGGCAACTACGACGACGTCAACAAGCTGTGCAGCCAGCTCGCCGACGAGTACGAGTGGGCGTTCGTCAACGTCAACGTCCGCCCGTTCTACGCCGAGGGCTCGAAGACCCTCGGCTACGAGGTCGCCGAGCAGCTCGGGTGGCGGCTGCCTGCACAGGTGGTCGTGCCGATCGCGTCCGGCTCGCTGCTGACCAAGGTCGACAAGGCGTTCCGCGAGCTGGGCAAGCTCGGCCTCGTCGAGGAGACGCCCTACAAGGTCTTCGGCGCCCAAGCCGCCGGCTGCAACCCGGTCGCCGCGGCGTTCGAGCGCGGCGTCGACACGGTCGCCCCGGTCCGCCCGTCGACGATCGCCAAGTCGCTGTCGATCGGCAACCCGGCCGACGGCCCCTACGCCCTCGACGTCGCCCGGCGGACCGGCGGCGCGATCACCGACGTCGCCGACGAGGAGATCATCGAGGGTATGCGCCTGCTCGCCCGTACCGAGGGCATCTTCGGCGAGACCGCCGGCGGCGTGACCGTTGCCAACCTGCGCCGCCAGCTGCGCGAGGGCCTGCTCGACCCCGACGCCGAGACCGTCATCTACAACACCGGTGACGGCCTGAAGACCCTCGACCCCCTGGTCGGCGTCGCGCAGCCCACCGCCACCATCGCCCCCACCCTCACCGCCTTCGAGTCCGCGGGGTTGGGGGACGACTGAAACCGTGCCGGGGACCGGCCCGAGGCAGCTGCCCCCCGCCCGCGCGCCGGCGGTGGGCACGATTCTGGTGCCGCCGGGCCGCCTCTTCGGCAAATGCTTGCTGACCGGAAAACTCGGCGGCGGAGGTGTCCCGGCCGCGGTTCGCCGACGGTATACTGCCCGCTATGATTTCGGCGGTGGGGAATTTCTGGAGCAGCTATTTCGGCCCTGGGAAAGGTGCGGAATACAGCGACGTCCAAAGCTCTCTGTGGAATAGTGGCGTCACTCCCGGGGCCTACACGGGAGACGGGGAAAAATATCAGAACGCGATTCTCGAACAATACAAGATCTGTCTGGAGATGGCCGACCGGATCAGCGCTCGGCGCGGCCAGACAAACACTTTCTTCCTCACACTGAACACCGCCGTCTTCACGCTCATTGGCGCTGCGTGGAAATTTCTGCCGGACGCTCCCCCCGGTCTGCTGGTAGCGCCGCTGCTGGTGCTGGTCGTCCAGTGCATGTCGTGGTTCTGGCTCGTGCGGTCCTATCGGCAGCTCAACACCGCCAAGTACCTCGTCGTCGGGGCGCTGGAGGAACGGCTGCCGGCATCGCCCTTCTACAACGCCGAATGGAAGGCGCTGGCCGAGGGCGACGACAAGCGGGTCTACTGGCCGCTGACCCACGTCGAGCAGTGGATACCGCCGCTGTTCGCGGCCGCCTACCTGGGGGGATTTCTCGCCTTCGCCTTCTCCTGACGTCCCAGGCGTCGCCGGGCCGCCGCACCCCAGCAGCCGTCAGAAATAGCAGCGTTCGATGTCGACGACCGATATTCCCGTGCCAGGGCCCGCACGGTATCGGATGGTCCACACCGGTGCCGAGCGATCCGGGAGCCCGACGGCCTCGCCGCCGCCCGCGCAGGCGTACCCCGCACTGCCGGCGGGGGCGTCGTCGGGGTTCGCGGACCGCGCGAGGCACAGGACGCCGCCCGCCAACTCGATCGAGATCGGTGACGTGTCGGGCGGCCGGGTTTCGTCCGCCGTCGCGGACGGCGGACTATCCGGCAGCCGCAGCGACGTCGTGAGGACGATCCGGTCAAGTGTCCGCTGGCCTGGATAGCCACACAGCACGGAGCCGATGGACGCGGTGGGCAGGCGCGGCACCCAGCAGGGCTCGTGCACCTCGCCATGCTCGTCAAGGCACCGGACGGCATCGGGGCGGGCCGTCGTCCAGGCCGGCGCGACGCACGCGCCGCGCGGCCCGTCCGGCGGTGCCGCGAGCCCGGAAGCCGGCTGCTGCGCCTGCCGCGCCGTCAGGTCACCCCCGATCGGATACGCGGACCAGGACTGCCAGGCAGTCGTCGGGCCGCCAGACGCGGCCAGTCCCGCCGGCGCGGGAGTGGAGGGCGGGGGCGTGGTGGCCGTGCCGGCGCCGCCGCCGGCAAGCGTCAGCCGCGGCCAGCTGGACATGACCAGCAGGGCGCCCACCCCCATGGCGGCCACCGCGGCGGCGCCGACCGCGGGCCACCGCCCCACCCGCGGCGACCACGGGCGCCGCCCCGGCGACCACCACCGGCCGCCGCGCGGCTCCGGTTGCCGCAGACCGGGCAGGCGCCAGTGCTCGTCGAGCAGCGGGGTGAGCGCGTCCTCCGTCGCGGATCGGCCTACCAGGGAACCCAGCTCCGGCAGCGCGACCAGGCCGCGGACGAGCGCGCGGGCCGACGGGCGGCGGGACGGGTCGGGGTCCAGTGCCTGCTCGACGAACGGCCGGATCGCCGCGGGCACCCCCGTCAGCCGCGGCGGGACATCGGCCGAACGGTCCCAGTCCGCGCCGAAAGGAGCTCTGCCGGCCGCCGCGAACACGACCGTGCAGGCCCAGGCGTACACGTCCATCGCCTTGCTGGGCCGGGCCCCGCGCAGCGCCTCCGGGCTCATGAACGCCGGAACGCCCAGCAGGCCCTGGCCGCGCCCGGCCGGGCCCAGGTCCGGCGCGTACCCGATGCCGAAGTCAACGAGCCTCAGCCCATCCCGGGCCAGCATGATGTTGGACGGCTTGATGTCCCGGTGGCAGACGCCCGCCTCGTGCGTCGCGGTCAGGGCCTGCGCCAGCATCGCGGCGAGTGTGACCACGACCTGGCGGGGCAGCCGTCCGGCACGCTGGACGTAGGCGCTCAGGTTCTCGCCGACCACGTATTCGGTGGCCAGGTAGAGCTCACCACCGCGGGGCGACGCGGCGACCAGCGACGCCACATACCTGCTGCTGATCCGCCCGGCAAGGCTGATCTCGTCCCGGAACCGGGCCTGGAAGCTCCGGTCCTGCGAGTACTCGTTGTTGATGACCTTGACCGCGGCATATCCCTGCCTGCCGCGGCCCAGGTACACCACGCCCATGCCGCCCCGGCCGATCACATCGACCACCTGGAACGGCCCGATCCGCCGCGGCCTTCCCATCCCCCGCCCCCGTAACGCCCAGTTCAGGTGGCAAAAACACCGATCAGGAATCCTGCGATCAGACATACCGCCGCCACGGCGGTGACGAAATAGGACAGCCCATGGACCTTCTCGACGAGCGCGTCGAGCGTTCGCCTACCAGCAGACACAGTAAAGATCTCCTGTAGGTGCTGCTCAGCCTCGGCGAGCTTCTCCACGACCTCCCGGGGGGCATGGCCCAGATCAGCCAGAACGACAAACATCACATTCAGCAATTGACTTGCCACCATATAAGCAACCATGCGTGAATCGGCTCGTTGCCGATGTTGCGGCGCGCCAGTGCGAGCGAGCAGAAGGATTTCGGCACTGCCCTCGATCTCAGCGAGCGCAGCCCGTGCGTCCGCCTGGGTCTCCTCGATCAGAGTCCGCAGCACGACGGAACTGACCTGCCCGGCCTTCCTGGCACGATTCAGCTCCGTCTCCGCCGCGCGCACGCCTTGCTCTACCATTGCACTCTTATCACTCGCTTTCGCTGTCCACCGGAGCGCGTGCGACGTGTCGAGGAAGAGCTGGGATTTTGCCAGAGCGACTATGTTGCCGGGGTCCGCGTCGGTCAGAAAAAGGCCTTGACGGACCGTGTCGACGACGGCGAAGAAAGCCGCGTCAGGTTTCATCCCCACCCTGAGTTCTTGGAGGAGACTGTTGAGACGGTCTAGACAGGATTCGTAGAATCCCGGAGCGACGCCGTACCGCTTCCCGGTCTTCCGCTGCTCCCTCTCCTGCATGCCACCAGTGTCCGGCGGTGGGCCGGGCCACCTATACTCGATTAGTTCGCGCAGGATGCGGAAGGTATTGTCAATTTCACGGTTGACGGTATGAGCGGCCTCGTCGACGTCACTCCGCACGTGTTCACGAGTCGCCGTGAAACACCCGTTGATCTGGCCTTCCAAAGCGGTGAGCTTCTCGGAAAGGTTCACAGCGGCCCGGCTCTCCTGCGCGCGCTGCCTCTCGGCATCGGCGAGCCGCTCAAGAGCGTCCGCCCGCTGCCGGTCGGACTCTGCTCGCGCGACCCCCTCCTCCTGCAATTGCAACGATTCGGCCGCCAGGGCGCTGGAGCGTTCGGCGACGGCGCGGGCGAGCTCGCCCGCCGACCTGGCCGCCTTGCTGCGTCCGTTCGTCAGCGAGACGCAGAACTCGCGCCACGTCGCCGCCAGCGTCACGGCCGCCCACGATTCGGCGTTGAGGAGCCGCTCGGCCAGATTCACCCGGAGACCGTTCAGCTCGCTGGCCGTCTCCTCCGCGAGCGGAGAGCCTGGCCAGTCCGGAATCCGGGACAGCACCGATTCCTGCAGCAGGGCGGACGGGGATGCGGGGATCCTGAGTGGATCAGCCTCGGGGGTCGACACCCGCGCGAGGCCAAGCCCGGCCCGCATCCCCACCACGACGAGGCCGGCCAGCGCACCCTCGTCCGCGGCCAGCGCGACGAAGCTTGTGACCACGGCGTTCACCGCCGCGATGTGGTCCAGAATCGTCACGGTGATCGGCTTCACCGGAACCGGGACCGGAACCGGGGGCGG
>Ga0134124_10005366_pt1 | contig 10315 bp, 10 predicted proteins | sample KB304_FD_96880 | JGI IMG/M metagenome (GOLD analysis project Ga0134124, IMG submission 96880) | Terrestrial soil microbial communities without Nitrogen fertilizer from Kellogg Biological Station, Michigan, USA - KB3-0-4 | ecosystem: Environmental > Terrestrial > Soil > Unclassified ... | reverse complement strand
CGTGTACCGTATTTGCTGGTCGGTGGCATTGCCATGCTTACTTATGTTCAAGGGCGCAACACAAAGGACGTTGATTTGACCATGTCGGTCGCGGCGGCACAGCAGGTGCCGGAACTTGTGATTCAAGACCGCGAGGATTTTTTTGCGCGAGCGTGTTTTCGCAGCGTGCGCGTGGTCTTGTTGCTCACCAGCAATCCGCTCTTCAAAATCGTTCAAGAACGGTTCGCCACCGCACACCACTTTGCCGAACTGGAAGTGCCGGCCACAACGGTTGAAGGATTGATCGTTCTCAAGCTCTACGCTTTGCCGTCCTTGTATCGGCAAATGGACCTTGATCGCGCGGCTCTTTACGAGACGGACATCACGCTGTTGCTGGCGCGGCATCGCCCTGAACTGGAGCCGCTCTTGAGTTTGGTCGAACCACATGTCGAACTCGGCGACAAACCAGAACTGCGAAAAATCGCGGCGGAATGTGCGGAACGGGCTAACCGAATGCACCAGCGCTCGAAATCATAAACTTCACGGGTGAGCCGTCTGCGATGACTGATACCACTGTTCTCAGCCTGGTCATTCCTTGCTACAACGAAGCAGGAAACTTGCGCGAGTTGATCAAAGCCATTCGCGAAGCTGTCGATCCGCTGAGGCTGAGTTACGAGGTCGTCATCACCGACGATTGTAGCCGGGACAAGTCGTGGGAAATTCTGAAAGAACTCGCGGCGGGCGATCCGCGTATTCGCGTCCAGCGGTTCGCGTTCAACGGCGGCGAGTCGGCGGCGAGTTGGGCCGGACTTAAAACGGCGCGCGGTAAATATCTCGTCACGCTCGACGCGGACTTGCAGAACGATCCGCGCGACCTGCCGAAATTCCTCGAAGCGTTGGAAAAGTTTGATTGCGTTTGTGGCACGCGAATCGAGACGCGCGGCAAAGGCGACAATTTCGTGCGCATTGCGTCGTCGCGCATTGCGAACTGGGTGCGAAACAGTTTGTCTGGTGAACAGATCAGCGACGCCGGTTGCACGTATCGCGCGTTCAAACGCGAGTGCATCGACGAGCTGAAATTTTTCAAAGGCATGCACCGCTTTTTGCCAACGCTGCTCAAGATTGAAGGCTTTACTGTAACAGAAATTCCGGTCACGAACAATCCGCGTTTCGCCGGACAAAGTCATTACGGCGTCTGGAACCGGCTGTTTGCGTCGTTTTACGATTTACTCGCCGTACGTTGGATGAAGAGGCGCATGTTTCGTTACGAAATCAAAGAGACCGTCAATTAGATTAGCCAGGGCGCTCCCGCCAGGCTTACGCTGCGACTGCCGGCCGCAAGCAAACTCAAGCCCTTAGGCAGATTTCTGCGCGCGGCTCCAGTGTATAGTCTCTGGCAAATTCAGACAGTGGCGGGACTTTGTTGCGCCCATTGGCCTGCAGGTTGGAAATTGCACCTTGCCTGCAATAATGAGCCTCCGTAGGTTGGCCCGCAGTTGTTGCTGGAATTGCCATCATGCTCACGCGCGACGCCAACTTATTGCCTGACCCGACGCCGACGAAGCCTCGCCGGCCCAACAGCGCTTTGCGGTTCAGCGAGGCAAATGTCTGGCAGCCAATCGGCGCCGGATGGCAACCGCTTCAAGGTAGTTTTTGCGATTTGGGATGGAGCGTGGAATGGCACGACTTCGAGACGCCGCACGAAGTGAACTGGGCGAAGAGTTTTCATCCCGACAGTGTGGAAATCTGCCTGAACTTTTCGGGAAACGGTCGCGTTGTTCACATGAAGCATCAGGCGGAATTCCTGCCCTTGACGAGCGGGTTTTACGCGCAACGGAAAAACTCTTTGACTGGTTCGCGAACCGCCGGACCGCGCCATCAATTCATCACCGTCGAGTTTTCTTCGCGATTCTTGCGACAGCAATTGGGCGCCTGTGATGGCGCGCTGCATCCCTTGATCGAGGCCCTGGTGCAAGACAGCAAAGCGCTCGCTGGCGTTTCAGAAATTCGACGCCTGACCGCGGAGCAGCGACAGTTGATTGGCCGTTTGCTGCACCCGCCCGTTTTTCAAAGAGCGCGACCGCTCTGGTATCAGAGCAAGGTGCTGGAATTGATGGCGGAATTTTTCTTCGAGCGCCAGGGCCAGGACGAGCTGTTCTGTGACCGTCAAAAGCGAGTCGCCCGCGAGCGCGTTGATCGTGTGGTGGCCATTTTAAGGCGGCAGTTGGCCGAGCCGCCCGCGTTAGAGGAAATCGGACGCGAAGCTGGATGCAGTCCATTTTACTTGAGCCGGATTTTTTCGAAAGAACTGGGCATGACCATCCCGCAGTTTTTGCGTCAGGCGCGTCTGGAACGCGCCGCTGAACTTCTCCGGAGCGGCAAATGCAACGTTACTGAAGCTGCGCTCGAAGTCGGTTACAACAGCTTGAGTCACTTCAGCGCGGCCTTTCATGAAATGTTCGGCTGCTGTCCCGGCCTTTACCCGCTGAAGACACCGTCGCAAATCCAGGCGCGGGAAACCAGTTCGTAGTCGGGCGTTTTCCACGGTCAGATCGCAACTCGTCTTTGCATATCCGGGTGCCGGCGTGAGCCAGCGCACACATAGTCCGCGCGATTTCGCCCACACAGGACTGCAACCCACCGTTAAAAAATGGCAATGCAACGGCAGCACACGCTTCGATGGGTCACTAAGATGTCCGCCTGATGAATTCTGGAAACGAATGGTCGTGTTGGTTTTCCTCGGCGACGCGCAGCCGCATGGATTGTGCTTTCGTTCGCCAATTCGTTATCCGGGAAAACACCGATTGAAATAGCCTATGAACATACGAAGGAAAATCTTAATGGGAATGTTGACCAGCGGCCTCTGGCTGAGCGTCGTTACGGCGGACGAGCGCCGTTTCACTTACAGCTATGAACCCGAGGTTCTGCCGAAGGGCGCGTTGGAATTCGAACAATGGATCACTTTGCGCACCCAGCGCACCAAAGACGCCGAGGTGAAGCAGGACAACTACAATCTCTGGGAGTTTCGCGAGGAACTGGAATATGGCGTCACGGATAACTACAGCGTTTCCCTTTACCTCAACACGGCGTCGGAAAGTTTTCGCGATTACCGCAAAAGCCCGTCCGAGGATCTGTCCAGCTTTGACTTCAAAGGCGTCTCCATCGAGAACCGCTACATGGTGCTCAATCCCGCCAACCACACTGTCGGGTTGACGCTTTATTTGGAGCCGCGCTATTCCGGAGAGGAATTTGAGTTGGAAGAAAAAATCATCATCGGCCAGCGCCACGGCGATTGGAAATGGGCGTTCAATCTCACGCACGCCACCGAATGGGCCGGCCATTTTCACTCGACCGAAGGTGAACTGGAAGCCAGTTTCGGCGTCACGCGCGATTTAGGCAAACATTGGTCCGTTGGCTTGGAAGTTCGCGACCATAACGAGTTGCCCGAGTACAGTAAATGGGAGAACACGGCATTGTTTCTTGGCCCCGTGGTCAGTTACCGGCAGGAAAAATGGTGGGCGGCGCTGACCGTCATGCCGCAAATCTACGGCGCAAACTTCGGCGAAAATCCGGATGGTCATTCGCATCTGGAGTTGGAAGGCCATGAAAAACTCAACGTCCGGCTCCTCATCGGAATTAGTTTTTAAGTGCGCGCGTGTTTCTTTGCCATTGTTGTCGTTGCCGCGTTTGCCGCAGGGCAGACGGGATGTGAAACCGGTGGTTTCGGCGCTCGAACTGCGAGCGGCTCGGTGCCGCCTTTGAATGCCAGCGCCGCGAGCGCTGCGGGCCTTTCCCCACAGCAAGTCAGCGACGGGGCCAGCCTATACAACACCAAGTGCGCTCGGTGTCACAAGTTTTACGATCCCGCTGATTACGAGGAGAAGGAATGGAATACCTGGATGAGGAAGATGGCCAAGAAATCCAAGCTCGAGCCTGACCAGATTGAATCGTTGTCTCGGTACTTGGGTGCTTTCCGCACGCGGACAACGCAGGAGAAAACTGCGCCTTGACGATCGCTAAAAGGCATTCCGAGCTCCAAAGTTAGCCGGTGGCGTGGCCCACTTTGAACTTTCAACTTTGAACTTGGCACTGCGAAACTGGCCTCGCTTTGAACATCGAGATCATTAACACCGGCACCGAATTGCTCCTGGGCCGCGTGCTCAACACCCACCAGCAATGGCTTTGCCGGCGTCTGGCCGACCAAGGGTATCAGGTCAACCGCCAAATCGCTATTCCGGACTCAGGCCAGGCCATCCAAGACGCCGTCAACGAATCCCTGCAACGCGCTGATGTTGTGATCAGCACGGGCGGCCTGGGGCCGACCAGCGACGACCTCACGCGCGATTTCATCGCGGCTTTGCTGGATCGCGACCTGCAAGTCGATCCCGCAGTCCTCGCGCACATCGAACAGTTTTTTGCAACGCGCCATCGTCCCATGCCCGCCCGGGCGAAAGTTCAGGCGCTGATTCCGGCAGGGGCCATCGTGTTGCCGAATGCCCATGGAACCGCCCCCGGATTAGTCATCGAAGTTGAGCCAAAGAAGTCCGGTCGAGAATCAACTCAACTCCTGGTCATGTTGCCTGGACCGTCGCGCGAGCTTTGTCCGATGTTCACCGATCAAGTCCTGCCGCTCCTGGAAAAAAAATTCCCGCTGGCCCAGGCATTTGCCTGCCGAACGTTGAAGACCACCGGCCTGGGCGAATCGCTGGTCGAAGAAAGAATTGCTTCAGCCTTGAAGGAGCTCGCCGCTGTTGGATTGGAAGTCGGTTACTGTGCGCGAGTCGGCGAGGTCGATGTGCGTCTGGTTTTTCATGGAAATGGTGCGAGCGAAAAGGTCGCGGAAGCCGAACGCATCGTCCGTCAGCTTTTGGCTGAATTCATTTTCGGCGCCGGCGATGATCAATTGGAACAAATCATTGTTCAATTACTGACCAAGCGCCAGCAGACCTTGTCATTGGCGGAATCGTGCACCGGCGGTTTCGTTGCGAATCGTTTGACCAATGTTCCTGGAGCCTCGGCCGTATTCTTGAGCAGCTTCGTCACTTACAGCAATCAAGCCAAACGGAATTTCCTGGGTGTCAGCGAAAAAGTTTTAACTGATCATGGCGCCGTCAGCGAGGCGACGGCAAAGGAAATGGCCGAAGGCGCACGGTTGCGCACCGGATCAACTTACGCTCTCTCTGTCACCGGTATCGCCGGCCCCAGCGGCGGCGCGGAAGCCAAACCAGTTGGGACCGTGTTCATCGGCCTGACCGACGCCAAAGAAACCATTGTGCGCCACTATTTGAATCGTTACGACCGCGAAACCTTCAAGTACGTGACCGCGCAGCAAGCGTTGGATTTATTGCGGCGAACGTTGATCAGTTATGAAACGAGGTAAAGTGGCGTTGAAGGATTCCGGCAAGCGAGAGGACTCGACCCAGTGCGCCATTACTCCCTCCTCATTAGAGAATGAGTGAGCGCCTCGCACAGCAGCCAGGCGCGCGTGGCAACCAGTTGCCCTACCCTCCGTTATCGCCGATGGCCTCGACCGGACATCCTTCCATGGCTTCCTTGCATTGTGTTTCTTCTTCCGGCGTCTCCGGTTGTTTCTTCACGTACGAATAGCCGCCATCGTCGTTTCTCGTGAAATTTTCCGGAGCCGTTTCGCGGCACAAATCGCAGTCGATGCATTGATTATCGACGTAATACTTGCCGGGTACGTTGTCAGAATATCGGTTTGCCAAATCAGCCATAAAGTCATCAAAAACCTAGGCTCCTTATGCATGGGCGCAAAGCAAATATCAAGCTCATTCCCAAGTTTGCTCTTCCACGATGGGCTGCCGCTTCAGCAAGCCTCTGAATAATCCCTCTTTTCAAGCGGTCGGGTCAATGGCACTTTGGGTCGTGGCCTTAGAGAAATTGGAAAAACTTCACGAATTGCTTCGCTCCTACGGTTCCTGCCTGGTGGCGTATTCGGGCGGAGTCGATTCGGTGTTTTTGGCTTTGGTCGCGAACAAAGTATTGAGTGATCGGTCGCTGGCGGTAATTGCGGATTCGGCGAGTTTGCCGCGGAGAGAATTGCGGGCGGCTTTGGAAATCGCCGAGCAATTCGAGATTCCGGTTCGCGTGGTGCGGACGACGGAGTTTGAGAATCCCAACTACCTGGCGAATCCGGCGAACCGTTGTTACTTCTGCAAACACGAATTGTTCGAAGAATTGGCGCCGTTGGCGCGGGCGGAAGGATTCGCCGTCATCGCTTACGGCGAGAACGCCAGCGACGTGGGAGATTTTCGGCCCGGCGCGCTGGCGGCGGCTGAGTTTGCAGTGCGCTCGCCGCTGAAGGAAATCGGTTTGACCAAAGCGGAGATTCGCGAGCTGTCAGCTCAACTGGGTTTGCCAACCGCCGATAAACCGCAGATGGCGTGTCTGAGTTCGCGAATTCCTTACGGCGAACCGGTGACCGAAAAAAAGCTGAAGATGATCGAGGAAGCTGAAGCTGTTTTGCGCGATCTTGGATTTTACGACGTGCGGGTAAGGCATCATGAACTCGGAACTCGCAATGGTGCGGAAACATCGAACATCGAACATCGAACACCGAACACCGAACGAAGAGAGCTTGCGCGCATCGAGGTTGGGCTCGTGGAGCTGCCCAAACTCCTGGTTAGCGAGAATTGCTCGCGCGTGACCGCGGCATTGAAGAGAATTGGCTATGCGCATGTAACGCTGGATTTGCAGGGGTACCGGCCAGGGAGCGGGAATGAAGCGCTGGTTTTGCGGAATCCGCAATTCTGACCACCGGCAGAGAGGCGTGGTGCGTAATCCGTTTTTCGTATGGTGTGTTGAGTGTTGCTTGAAACTTTAGCGAACCGCAGGTTTTAGATAGAAAACTTATGGCACAGTTTGCATATAAAGCGCGAAGGCGTTCGGGCGAGGTAGTGCAGGGAGTTCTGGACGTGGCCGACCGTTCGGCGGCGCTCATTCAAATCGAGCGGCTCGGGCTGTTTCCCGTTGCGGTGGATGCCCCCAAAGTCGGACCTGGCATCGCCAGCGATCATGCCGCCGGCCGCAAATCGGCGGCCACCTTGATGCCAGCGGCCGTGCGATCCCTGTTGAACCGAAAGCGCAAACCGAAGCTTCAGGAGTTGGCCACGTTCACGCAACAGTGCGCTAATCTGCTCAATTCCGGCATGCCGTTGACGGTGGCCTTGAACAGCATGACTCATCTGGATTCAAAAGGGATTCCTTCCTCCGTCAGCAAAGATCTCAAGCAGGATGTCATGGAGGGAAAAAGTCTTTCCGATGCCATGGCGAAACAGCCGCTGCTCTTTTCGGATTTGTACGTCAACATGGTGCGAGCCGGGGAGCAAAGCGGCGCGCTGGTGGAGGTGTTGCGGCGGCTGGCCGACCACTACGAGCGGTTCGCCGAGGTGCAGTCGAAGTTTGTATCCGCCATGATTTACCCGGCAATTGTGGCATGTGTCGGGATCGCCATCATTATTTTTTTCATGACGTTCATGCTGCCCAAGTTCATGACCATTTTTGAGGGAATGAAAATTCCTTTGCCCATGGCCACGCAATTCCTGATGGGGATCAGTCATACGTTCCGCGATTATTGGTGGGCGATGTTGGGAGTGATCATCATGAGCCTGGTTTTGTTCAAACGTTTTCAAGGCACGGAAGAGGGCAAGCGCAAAATTGATCATTGGAAAATGAACGCACCGGTGATTGGCAAAGTGGTCAAATTGAATTTGTTCGGGCAGTTTGCGCGGACGCTTTCGACATTATTGATTAACGGTGTGCCGGTGCTGACGGCGTTGAAAATCACCGAGCAGATCGTCCCCAACCGCATTGTCAAGCAAGCCATCGCACGGACTCGCGAAGAAGTGACCGACGGCAAAACCATCGCGCAACCATTGGCGCGGAGCAAACTTTTCCCCCAACTGATGATCGACTTGATCAAAATCGGCGAGGAAACGGGCCAAGTGCCGGAAGCGCTGAAGAATGTGGCGGACACGTATGAAAATGAATTGAGCATCGCGTTGCGGGTGATGACCAATTTGATCGAGCCGACGATGATCATCATTATGGCGATTGGAGTTGGGTTTCTGTTGTTCAGCGTGCTGTCGGCCATGTTTGCTATCACGTCGAGCATTAACCGGTAATGAAATTAGGGTGCAAAATCCCACGCCGAATGTGGCGGAGGCGTATTCCGAATGGAGTATTCCGTATCCGGCACGCGGGCGGTTCGCGAAATACGGAAAACGGAATAACGAACACCGACCACACGGACGTCTGCCGTTCGCCACCCACCGCTCGCCACTCCCTTCTTGCTTTCACGTTGATTGAAATCCTGGTGGTGGTGGGAATCATTGGCGTCATAATGACGATTGCTATTCCGTCGATTTACCAAACATTGCATCAGGATTCCATGCGCAAAGCGGTGAGCGACGTCATGGAGGCTTGCAGTCACGCGCGGGCACAGGCAATCCTTAATGGCGTCAACATGGCATTGCGAATTCACCCCCGTGACCGGGAATTCCAGGTCGTCACCTTGTCCGGCGGGACAAAAAAAGAGGCGGGCGATCCTGAACCGGATGAAGGGCATGCCAGCGGTTCCGCTGTCTTTTCCGTCAGATTGTCGAATCGAATCATGATTGAAATGGTGGACGTGAATTTTATCGAATATAAAGATGAGGACGAAGCTCTGGTCCACTTTTATCCCAACGGCACAAGCGATGAGTTTACGATGGTGTTGCTCAACGATCAGAATGAAGCGCGGAAGATCAGCCTCGAAGTAGTAACAGCGCTGGCGGATGTGGAGGTGGACCCGACCAAGTGGAGGTGACCCGATGAAAATCCCCAATCCGAAATCCGAATCCCGAAATCCCTCCAGTGCCTTCACGCTGATTGAAGTTCTGATCGCGATGTTGGTGTTTTTCACCGTGGCTTTGGCGGTTTTGCAATTGGTTGTCACCAGTCTGGGCGCAGCACGGGCTTTGCAACAACAAGAAGCCGACCCTGGCATGGTAGCCGCGGAACTCTCGATTACGAACCAGCTCGCTGAGGAAAGTGTATCGGGAGATTTTGCGGGTTTATTTCCAGATTATTTTTGGGAGCGAACCGTTTATGAGGCGGGCACAAACGGACTGTATCAGGTGGACATCCGCGTGATCCATAATGTGAAAAAGCGCGCTTCTTCAGAAAGCACGATGAGCATTTTGCTTTTTCGGCCAGGCTCAGGAGCGCCGGGTGGAATCAATCGAGGAGTTGGTCGATGAACACTCGAAAACCAGCGACTCTGAAGGGCTTCACGATCGTGGAGATCATGATTGCGCTGATGATTTTCGCCATGGTGCTGACGGCGATGTATTCGATCTGGATGTCCATCTTGAAGGGATCAAGGGCGGGGCTGAACGCAGCTGCTTCAGCGCAGCGAGGGCGTATTGCGATACGGACTTTGGAAGACGTTTTGCTGACGGCCCAAATGTTCAGAGCCAACATCAATTATTATTATTTTTATGCCGACACGAGCACCGATTTCGCGGAGTTAAGTCTGGTGTCACGCTTGCCGGCTTCTTTTCCAGGTGTGGGCAGATATGGCGATCAAATTGTGCGGCGGGTGACGTTTCGAGTGGAAAACGGGCCGAATTCCGACCGGCAGCTGGTGATGACTCAGGCACCGATGCTGGCAACCAATATCGAGCCTTATTTGCTCGTGCTGGCGAAGGATGTGAGCTTGTTTACCCTGGAATTCTGGGACGCGGATCCGCGAGTCAATGACTGGGTCAGCGAATGGACGAATACGAATTCCCTTCCCAAATTGATGAGGGTTGCTTTGGGTTTGGGGAAATCGTTACAACGATCGTCTGATCCACGAGATTTATACACGCGGGTCGTGGCGCTGCCGGGCATTTCAGTGCCGCCGGAATGGCAATTGGGTCAGCCAGGGCAACCTGGCGGACAAAGAGGCACCAACGCATTCGGGACTAATTTCAACCGGGGCCAGTTACCCTTCCCGCGAGTCATTCCCCCCGGCAACACTTTTCAGCCGCCAACGCGTTTAAGATAACCAAGGGATGAAAGTCGCAATTAAGAATTCTCAAGGTGGCATCGCGTTGGTCATGGTGATGATCGTCGTCATTGTCCTGGGAATTCTCGCCGGTGGATTTGCCTACTCCATGAAGGTGGAAACCAAACTGGCGCGCAATGCCAGCATGAATTCCGAATTGGAATGGCTTGGGCGATCGGGAATCGAACTGGGCCGCTACGCGTTGGCCCAACAGTTAAGTATTCCAGGCGAAAACATGTACGATGGGTTGAACCAAAAATGGGCGGGCGGCACGGGCGGCGCGGG
>Ga0134124_10005365_pt1 | contig 10315 bp, 7 predicted proteins | sample KB304_FD_96880 | JGI IMG/M metagenome (GOLD analysis project Ga0134124, IMG submission 96880) | Terrestrial soil microbial communities without Nitrogen fertilizer from Kellogg Biological Station, Michigan, USA - KB3-0-4 | ecosystem: Environmental > Terrestrial > Soil > Unclassified ... | reverse complement strand
TGCCGTCTTTGCTGGAGTTGAAACGGGCGCTCCTGTGGTCTGTGTTGAAATCGTCGCTTCTCGGCGGGGTGCTGCCTTCCTTCGCGAAGTTGGAACCGGCATCGCGGTTGACGGTATTGTAGTCGCTGCGGGGGGCGCTGCTGCCATCCTTGGTAAAGTTGGAACCGGCGCTCCTGTTGACGGTGTTGAAATCGTCGCTTCTCGGCGGGGTGCTGGCCCCTTTGGTGAAGTTGGAACCGGCATCGCGGTTGACGGTATTGTAACTCTCCTTGGCAGGGATACCGCTTCCCTTTCTTCCGGGGGCACTCGCAGGCGGGCCGTCTTCACGGTAAGGGGAGGTGAGCCAACTTCCTTTCAGAAGGGGCACCGCATAGGACATGTTCTCTCCAAGAGTCCGGCTGACCCCGTGGGGGTCGTGGCACGGCGTACAGAGCCCATTGATCTGCTCCCTGGGGGCGCCATGCAGAGGAGTGCCTGACTTTAGGTGACTACTGACGATATCTTCACGTCCTTGGCGATTGGGAAACCTGCTGCTGGACCCTTTTAGTCCTGGACCGAAACCGGGGGTGTCCTTGTATCCCAAGACCGGCTTCATTAAGCCGAAGGTGGATTTGTACCCCCAAGGAGCTGTACCGGCGGAAGCAGTTTCGTGGCAGTCGAAACAGAGCCCGGCTCCGGGATTGAACGGGTTTTTACTACTCTTGTAGGAATTGACCGACGGCTGGTAGCTCATCTTGTAGCCGCCAATACCGGCGCTGGTCTGCTTCAGTATACCGCCATTATTGCCATCCCCTAGCACCGGGTAGCTGGATGTAATTCCGGAGACAGCCGAACCGTGGGAGTTATGGCAGTCATAGCATTCGACATTCCTCGCATTAACGCCACCCCGTGAGAGGGGCATGTCGCTGTCGTAACCAGTGGCTTCATACCAGCCTCCCTGGTTGGCTGTAGCATTGCCATGCGGGGAAAGTGCTTTGATGATTCTCTGTTTTTTATTGGTGGACGCGGTAGAATATTTGCCCCAGCTGGTGGTGGCCTTCTGCGAGTAGCGCGAGTCGATACTCTGCCGGTCCCAGGCGTATTTTTGGGGAGTGTTGGGATCACCTGCAAAGGGGGTGCTCCGGTTTGCAGAGTCATTGTGACAGGAGAGACAGTGCACGGTTATGCCGGCAACTTCTTCCCGCTCCCGTTCCGATCCCATCGATGCAGGGCGGAAAGCAACCGCGGTCCGTCCAGGTACATGCTCAGACGGCCTGGAACCGTCCTGCCATATGACCAGGTCGACCTGCCCATCTTTCCCCTGATGATAATGCTCGTTGACGTCGCCGGTGGCCGTTGCTTCCCAGTGGCAGGCATAGCAATGCCGATTGCTCGGTTCAACCCCTTGGATATGGTGAGAATTGCCTTTCAGTTGCCTGAGAATTTCGGCATGGCAATCAATGCATTCCTTGGCCTGTGACGGGGTGATCAGGGCAAACAGGACCAGCGCAAGGGGGGCGAGAGTATGAAAACAAAAACGGCAACCAGATGACATCATGAAACTAATCCTTTCATGATAAACACCTTCGTTTATCATATTTGTTATTTGACCAGCTTGTTTCCCGAGCAATTACGCGGATTGGCGACTTTCCCTCTAGTCCGGAAATCGGCTGTCAATCCGACAGCTGTTACCGCATCGATTGGCGAATTTTCTTTATAACAGCTTACTAATTGATTTAAAAGGATTTTCAATCCATTACGGGTACGGAATAATAAAACGCTTTTCACCTGTCGCGTAACTCGCCTTGCGGGTTTCTACATCGGCATCCCATTCCAGAAGTTTTGCCTTGAGCTTTGCCACCACTTCCGGATGCTTGTCAACAACATTGGTCGTTTCTAAAGGGTCTGCCTGGAGGTCGTACAGTTCCAGGTCACCGTACAAGAGTTCCTTCCCGGTGATGAAGGCATACCATGAGACTTTTTCCAGCAGGCGCGGGTTCTTCCTGATGATCAGCTTCCATTCTTTGGTCCTGATGGCCATGTCTCCGGGGGGGTAAGAACCGGGGGGAAAGGCACCCTTCAGCATCTTGCTGTAGCTACTGATCGGGGATCTTTCCTCTTCCGGGTAGTTAACCTGAGAGTTCTTGAATTCTAGATACCATCTGCTCAGAGTATGTTCCCACCAGGGGATCCGGTCAATAAAAGCATATTCCGTGCCGGTAGCGCCTTTTTCCTCCCGGATGAGGGGTAACAGGCTTTTCCCCTGCAAACCGTGGTCCTGGGGTATTTCGAGGTAGTCGAGGATAGTCGGCACCATGTCTACCCCCTGCACCTGCTCCTTGATTCTGGTCCCGCCCTTGTCGCCTTTCGGCAGACGCACCAGAAAGGCGCTTTTCACGACCGACTCGGAAAGGTCGTAATGGACGTAGGTACCCCGCTCTCCCAGGTCCTCGCCGTGAATGGAGTAGATGATCAGGATCGTATTCTTGTCCAGCCCAGTCTGCTTGAGGGTCTCCACAAGCTGGCCTATGAACATGTCAGTGTGACGGATGGATGCGTCGTACCGGGCGACGATGTAGTCACGGTCGGTCTGGGACAGACTGTGCACAGGCTTGAAGCCGAGGTAGTAGTTGTTGCCGAACAGGCGCATCAGCACGTCATAAGTGGTGTCGTCACGGTCACCTTCTTCCGCCTGGATTGAATGGAACTTCTCCCAGAACGGGGTGTATCCGGGGGGGTCGAACAAGGTTTTCTGCTCACGCGGTACGCCGGCGGCATAGGGGACGTGTATCACGCCGCTGGCGATCCACATGAAGAACTTCTTGTCACTGTTGTTCTTTAGCCAGGTGAGCGATTCGGTGGGCAGCACCCTGAGGGAAGAGCCGAGGCCGCGCCGCGTTCTGCCGAAGTAGTCGAAGGACCGGGAGAAAACATCTCCCAGTTTAATCTCGGTTCCCGATTCGGTGTCATAGCGCATGAAGAATTCGGGTGAACCGGAAACCGCGGCGGTCGTGTAGCCATAGTACTGGAGAATTTCCGGCAAGGTCCTGCTCCTGACAGCATCTTTTGCGGCGTCAAAGGCGATCATGCCGTTGACCCGTGGGTACTGGGAGGTGAGGACGCTCATCATCGAGACCGGGGTCAGGTTTGCCTGGGAGATGGTGTTGTCGAACAGGATGGATGATTTAGCCAGGCTGTCGATGTTGGGGCTGGTATCTTTCCTGTAGCCGTAGACCCCGAGGTGGTCAGGGCGAAGGCACTGGAGCGAGACAAGGATGACATTGGTGTTCTCATGGCGAGCAGGGGCAGGAGGATTCTCTCCCAGGCAGGGTGCTGCCAGTATCATGGTGAAGGCGAGAAAGGTTGCCTTATGGAGTAATCTTTCCGTGAATCGTAGCTCAGTCATTGTGGCTGCCCTGTTCCCTTGTTTGGAGAATATTCGTTGTGTAATTCCGGTCACTGTGTAATGTTTTGCCGCCAGTTTTTCAGTTAACAACTGCCATACTTCTGCATATTACTTCTGATCAGATCCCTGAACTCGATCAGCAGCTCGGCACAATCCCTGTTCAGGTATTTCTTTGGATTCACCCCGGTTCTTACATGCAGTCTCAACAACTCCCTCGCGAGACTGTTCAACGTGATGGTGGCTTTATTCAGGACATATCGGTCAAACTGAATGTCGTTGATGATCTTGATCATTGACCGTTCATAGTCATATCCTGCAGCAGCAAATATCTCCCTGTACCTGTTGATATACGTTTTAACTCTGATATCGCTGTCGCCATTCACATCTGACAGAGACTTGCTTGCTTCAATTGCGGCATTAAGTCTTTTGACGGCTTCATCAGTGTATGGCATCGGGCCTTTAGCGTATGACTTGTCCGTTGTTCCGGCAAGTACCAAGGTCAAGGCCACCAACGTCACGATAATGCTGACAGGAAAATTTCTCATGGTTTTCTCAGGCGATGCTTGGCCGATGTCTTAATTGGTTTTTGAGGCATGCTGGTTCACTCTTCCGGCCATATCTCTCACCGGGTTGAAATCCTGGTCTGTCAGCTCTTCATAACCATCAATGCGTGCCGCCTTCATCACCTTGATACGTTCGCCATCCAGTTCAATCGTCTCATCAGGGGATAACGCAAGAAGGGCTTCTCTGACCTTATTCACGATGGCTTTGTCGACACCGTCGGCTACGGCAAAGATGCAGTAAGGGATCAAGCTGCTCCTGGCGACAATGGTCAGATCCTCGGAAGAAATTTTCCCCTCATGGATCATGGTTTCGATGTCCAGGAGAGGTACGGCTGCCACATCGTACTTGCCGTACAGAACGCCGTAGACAAGCTTTTCATGCTTATGCCCACCTGCAGGGATGGTGTAATGCCCAAGGTCGTTTTCGGGATCGATGCCGGAAGCCAGCAACATGTCATATTCAGAAAGGTAACCGGCAGGCGCAAGAAGGGGGCCAAAAGCCATCCGCTTGCCCCTTACATCCGCCGGCTTCTCGATGCCGCTATCTTTACGGGCAACAATGACCCCTGCTGTGCGGGAGCAGAAACTGCCCCGTTTTTCCGATGCGACCAGTCGGGCTTTATGTCTTTCTTGCAGTAGAGTATATATATATGAGTTCGTGCGGGCAAAGGCAAATTCTCCGGCTTTGAACCGCTTTTCGAACTCGTTGATCTCCACGGGAACCATGACGAATTCCACCCCCACCTTTTTTGTGAGATACCGGGTAAGAGGCTGGAAACGTTCAATCGTCTCCTTCTCGCTGTTACAGAGAAGGTAGCCTATCTTAATGACTTCTGTTCTGTCAGCGGCTTTGCAACCGGAGAGAAGGGTGATAAATGCGATCACTGCAAGCAGCTTTATGAAAAATGACGACGACATGACGCAGTCCTGCCGGACTTTCATGGGTAAGGGATTATCATGGGCGATTTGAGCTCCCTTTTTGGCATACCCCTTTTATTGGATGCATCCCATTCAAGCAGTTTCGTTTTCATCTTTTCTACAATCCGGGGGTACTCTTTTGCGACATTTTTCTGTTCCAGTGGATCACGGCGCAGGTCGTAAAGTTCGACAGCTTCGACCGGGAACTTGATGCCGGAGATAAAATTCCACCATGAGATGTTTTCCAGCAGTTCACGCTTTTCTCTGAGGATCAGTTTCCAGTCATTGGTCCTGATGCCGATACACTCGGGGGGGTACTTGCCGCCGCCGATGTTTGACTGAAGCAAAGCACGGTAGCCGGCCATCTGCTTCAGTTCCAACGGGGTGTACTGGGCTTCGCGCTCGGACTGATGTTCGAGATGCCACCCCCCAAGCACGTATTCCCACCAAGGGAGACGATCGATGAAAGCGTACTCTGATCCGCCATACTTCGTTGGCTCACCATTTACCAGGGGCATAAGGCTGCTCCCCTGGATCTCGTTATTTTGCGGTATCTGCAGGTAATCCAGGATGGTAGGCAGGATGTCTATCCCCTGAACCTGTCTGGAAATTCTGGTGCCCCCTTTTGCATTGACAGGGAGCTTGAACATCAGAGCAGTTTTTATCTCGGTGTCGAAGATGTCGTGATGGAAGAAATAGCCATGTTCCCCAAGACTCTCCCCATGAATTGAATGAAAGACGACAAGAGTTTTTCCTGACAGGTCAAGGGCGTCCAGCAGGTTCATCAAGTCGCCGATGAACGTATCAGTATAATTGACTCCGGCATCATAGCGACCGTTTATGAAGCTGACATCCTTTTCAGTGAGATGATGGATCGGAGCGAAGTCCAGATAGTAATCCCCTTTGTAGATATGAAACATAGCTTCGGTCGGAACTCCCCTGTCGACAATTTCACGGCCGAGACGGATGGGGAAGCGGTCGTAGAAGGGAGTGTAGTCAGGGGGGTCATACTGGGATCTGAACGGTTCGGGGACTGTCTGGGAGAACGGTGGGTGGAGCATGCCGGATTCAATCCAGAGAAAGAATTTCTTGTCCTTGTTGGACTTGAGCCACTCCAATGCGCCAGTGGGATTGACCCGGACGCTGCCGGTGGCATCGGGCATGGTGCGGCCGTAATAGTCGAAGGAGCGGGAAAACACATCCTTGGGGTTGACAATTTTCCCGGACTCGGTGTCGTAACGCATGAAGAATTCGGGCGAGCTTATCACCGCGGCGGTTTCGTAACCGTAGATTTTGAGTATTTCCGGCAGTGTCCGTTTGGCGACCTGGTCCTTGGTGACTTCGAAGGAGACCATGCCGTGCTGGCGAGGGTACTGACCGGTGAAGACGCTCATGTGGGCCACAGGCGTCAGGTAAGAGTGGGCAATGGCATTTTCGAAGAGTACAGACTGTTTTGCCAGGCGGTCGATGTTCGGGCTGGTATTGCGCTGGTAGCCGTAAGCACCGAGATGATCCGGACGGAGGATGTCCAGGGAGATCATGATGACATTCGTGTACTCATGACGCTCAGGGGCTGCTGGCGAGGACGCAGCCCAGCCTGAGCCGACAACTGAAAGTGTAAGCAGAGCGCAATATATCATTCTTGCTGCAGTGAAAACGCTGCACCATGTCCCCGCAAGGAACATCATCATTTTTTTACGAATCCCTTTGCCTGCGAATCATAGACCGGATTCAGCCCTGGTATCCACTGTCTGGCGTTCAGATCGTGGCCGATGGCTTTGAAGTAGGCAAAGAGCTTCTGCTCCAGTTCGTATGCCCGACGCGGTTCCGCCTCCACCAGGTTCTTCTTTTCGCCCGGATCGGTTTTCAGGTTGTAAAGTTCCCGGCTCTTGTCTTCTAGAGTGTAAATGAATTTCCAGCCGTCTTTGGTGATAACCGAGCGCTTGTAGGTGTACTGACGGTAATCGGTCTCGGAGTAGACATCCTTGGCTACCGGTTTCCCCTTCAGTGCCGGGATCAGGCTGGCGCCCCGCATCTGTTTTTGCAGCTTGGGAGAAATTTTTACATCCAGCAGATCGAGGATGGTCGGCATGACGTCAATGCTGCTGATCTGGTCGGAGATCATCTTGCCTGACTTCACCTTGGGGAGTTTGATGACCAGCGGCACGTGAATCAGTTCGTCGTAGAGGCTGAAACCGTGGTCAAAGCGCTTGTGCTCGTGGAACTCGGTACCGTGGTCCGAGGTGAGAATGAAGATGGTCTTGTCCATCAGTCCCATTTTTTCCAGTTCGGCCAGGAACCCCTTGAACATGGCATCGGTCCGCTGAATCTTCTCGTCGTAGATGGCGCGCCAGAAATTAACATCCTCGTCGCGCAGGGCAACGCTCCCTTTTTCCAGACCCTCTTCGCGCAGTGCTTCCTGTTCCTTGGCGGAACCGGTGAATTTTTTGTCATAACCCTTATCGACGAAGCGGTAGTCGAAGCCGCCCTCGGGCACATTCTGGCCATGGCAGTCGTAGCCATGAAGGAACATGAAGAACTTATTATTTTTATTCTCCTGCAGCCATTCCATGGCCTTGGGGATGCTGACCCCCATGCTGCCGAACTTCCCTTTTTCGAAGAAATAGCGATCGAAACCTTGGCCGTAGCCAAAGAAACCGCTTACGCCGGCATTGCCGGTGAAGCCGCCGGTGGCGTAGCCGTTCTCCTTAAGCACTTCTGCCAGCGTTACCAGATCCGGCGCCAGTTCCTTCAGGTTGGAGAGCTTGTTGCCTGTCGGGGGGTTGAACACGGAAAACTTGTTGGTCAGTTTGTGTTCGGAAGGGTAGACACCGGTGAACCAAGTCATTGAAGCCGGCACGGTCCAGGATGCAACAGAGATGTTTTGCGAAAAACTGATCCCCTCTTTTGCCATGGCATCAATCGTAGGGGTAACATTCCGTTTGTAGCCGAGGGAGCCTACGTGCGCTGCCTGCAGGGCGTCAAAGCTGACCAGGACGATGTTGTAGTCCTTGTATTTCAGGGGAAGTTTGGCGAGGTCGACTCCCTTGCCATTTTTGCCGGTAGCTGCTTCCGCCAGGCCAAGCGTGTAGCCGTGCAGGGCGAGAGTTGCTGCCAGTGCGCCAGCGCCGACCGCGGTTTTTTTGATGAATTCCCGGCGGTCCATGACTTTGACTTCGGCTGCCTCATTCTTTTCTTGTTCTGCCATCGCTGCTGATCTCCTTGTAATTGGAATTGCTCATTAACGAATCAGTATATATTCAGGTCCCGGCCGACAACAACCTTGCCTTTGTAGCGTGAGCTCACTTCACGCTCCAGGTCCTCGGGGGTAGATGCCATGGGGCGTTTATCCGGTCTGAGGGTGATTGGGTTGTGATAGAGGACAAGAAGTCCGGGCTTTGCCTTTGTTGCAAGATCTGCCAGCTGCTCGGTAGTGGTGTGGTAATTTGCAACATAGGCCTTGATGTCGTAACCCTGGGTATTGGGCCGCATCGGGTTATTGAGGAACTTCATGGTCTGCGCTTCATGAACAAGAATGTCGCACCCCTTGCAGGCATCAATGGTGGCCTGAACCGGGGTAGTGTCTCCGGAGATGACAATGCTCCGGTCAGCAGTGTCGAAACGGTAGCCGAAGCTCTCTTTCCACTCGCCATGTTTTGTCGGAAAGGCTGTTACCGTGACATTGGCATCCTTGTAGACCACGCCTGCCTTGATTTCATGCACATTTACCTTCCACCCCTCCGGAGATTCCCTTTCCATGCCATCCCTCCGGATGGCGATATCTTCAGCGTATGCCTGCAGGATGTGGTCGGTCATTGACCTGAGACCTTTGGGACCGTAAACTTCGAGCGGAGTACTTCTTCCCATTGTCCAGGGGGTCAATATAAGGTCAGGGTATCCGGCAGTATGGTCGGAGTGAAGGTGGGTTGCAAATACAATCCGGAGATTGACCGGGTCAAGTTCCGTTACCCCTTTGTCAAGCATTGCTGCTGCAGCTCGTCTGACCACACCGGGACCGAAGTCTACCAGATAGGCGCTGCCGTTTACAACTACCGCCGTGGCTGGTCCTGAACGGTCCGGATCAGGTTGCGGAGTGCCGGTTCCGAGCAGAACCAGTCTGGTGCCGGCAGAACTCTCAGCGAAAGCGGAGGGGAGGGGAGCCAGAGTCGTCACTATCAAGACGATTATGGTGGCGAAAGATTTTATGGGAGAGTCTCCAGAGTTGAATTACAAAATAATAGCACTCATCAGCTCATTCTTGCAAGAGTTCCTGTTGTGCAGGCGAGGCCGCCTGAACCGTTAATAAGCTGAGAAATCGTGAGTTCGGCCACGATTTCGATCCCGGCATCAAGGTAGATATGCTTTGTCTCTGGGCAACCGGCAGTCATGATGACTTTTCGGGGAGCAACAGTCACGATGTTCATTGCCTGTCTGCTTCTGACCTCAAGGGTTTCCGGAATTCCGACAATCCTGAATCCACGTTTTTCGAGGAAAGCAATGGTTTTCGGAGAGATTATCTCCTCACGCACAAGGGCCAGGTCCCTGTCAACGATCTGCATGGAGCCGAGCAGGTGCTGGGTTGTCTTTTGCGTTGAGGGTAGCGGAACAGAGTTGACGCCCTGCTTGCGGAGAACGGTTTTTATCTGTTCAAACCCTTGCATATTGGTACGGTTGCCGACACCGACGGCAACTAGTCTGTTGTTGATCCAGAGAGCGTCAGCTCCTTCGAATCGCCCCTCTCCATATATGGTATGCAGCACGGGGATTCCTGCTTTAGCAAATGTGCGGGCTGTGTGGCTGACTTCACCCCTGCGTGTTTCATTTGCCACATTCGCCAAGATCGCACCTTTAGGGGTCATGAAGAAAAGATCCCTACAGAACATCATATTGTAGTTGCTCGGATCAGAGCTCTCTTCAGGAGGATCAATAAGCGTTACCTGTACATCAAGAGATGTAAATGTGTCGATCAACTCATCCAGCTCTAATGACAACTCTTCATAGTTTATCGAGGCGAGATGCTGGATTGATTGAGGGTCAGGATGGCCGGCAATTGCCGGTGCAGGTTTATAGAGGAGTATGGAGGTCAGTTCAGCATATTCAGAGTCAAGACCGAAATTCATCAGAGCCATCCGTCAATTCCGGCTTTGAAGTATCCGAGTCGTTCGCTCATCTCCAGAATCTTGGGGTCGTCAAGAAGCCGCTCGATGAGGTTTTTACGCTTCTTCCAGCGATAAAGTTGGGGGGGTAGGGTCGATTGCACTACAGGCAGAGACTCCAGCTTGAGAGTCTTTGCCCCTTCGGAAGGTATGCCCATGAATTCAAGCATTCTTGCAAATTCGATTTTCCTGGATTCCAGGGAGCGGATGATCTCTTCAAAGTATACAGTGCAGCAACTTTGGCGGCTTGAGTCGAGATTTTCCAGTATTTCGGCATTTGCCGAGCGCCACTG
>Ga0134124_10005361_pt1 | contig 10317 bp, 8 predicted proteins | sample KB304_FD_96880 | JGI IMG/M metagenome (GOLD analysis project Ga0134124, IMG submission 96880) | Terrestrial soil microbial communities without Nitrogen fertilizer from Kellogg Biological Station, Michigan, USA - KB3-0-4 | ecosystem: Environmental > Terrestrial > Soil > Unclassified ... | reverse complement strand
CGAGCGCCACCGCGGAGCGCACGAAGAGCACCCGCCCGGGCGGCGCGGGCTCGAGCGCGCGCCAGAGCGCGTCCAGCCGAAGGCCGCGCGTGATCTCCGGCTCCTTCGGCCACTGGGCGACCCACGGCCAGAGCGAGAGGCCGGGCTCGTACGGCCCCCACGCCAGCGGCACGCAGGCGGCCAGCGCGGCCGCCACCACCAGCGGGCGCCGCGCGAAGCGGCTCGCGAGCGTGGTCAGACCCAGCGCGCCGGCGACCACGAGCCACCAGTGCAGTCCATCCAGCACGCGGTCCGCGGGCAGCCACGCGACACCGAGCGGCTCCGCGACCAGCGCGTCGAGCGCGACCAGCGCCACCAGCGCGGGCCCGAGGCCGAGGAGCCACCGGCCCGGCCCCGCGGGCCCGCGCCAGGCGACCACGCCGAGCGCGGCCAGCACGAGGAGGATGGGCTGCGAGAGAACGCGGCGGGCGAGCACCGACAGCGAGCGATCCTGCCAGGCGAGGGGCAGCGCCGTATCGAGGTGCGCCAGCAGCGGCAGCAGCCAGACCGCGGCCAGCGCCAGGCCCAGCGCGGCGAGGCCGAGGCCCTGGCGCAGGCGGCGCCCACGCGGCGCGCCGGCCACCGCGGCGAGCGCGATCATCGCGGCCGCGGTGGGCGTGTGGGCGGGATGGAAGAGCGTGACCGCGGCCACGAGCGTCGCGACGGCGAGCGGCGGGCGCGCGCCGCCGGCGGCCCAGCGCGCGAGGACGAGGGCCAGCACGAAGAGCATGCCCCAGCCGAGGCGCGCGCCGATCAGTCCCCAGCGCAGGCCTTCCTCGACGCCGCTCCGGCATCCCGCGGACAGGGTGAGCGCCACCAGCGCGCCGGGCAGGGCGAGCCACGGCTCCCCGACCAGCCGCCGGAGCAGGGCGTAGGCCGCGGCGCCGGGGAGCAGCCACGTCAGCCAGAGCAGCGCCTGGTAGACCGAGACCGCCGAGAGCGAACCGCCGGTGATCCAGTACAGCAGCGCGCCGAGCCACGCGAAGCCGGGCGGGTAGAACTGCAGCTCCGCGTAGCCCGCCCACCAGCCCGGATCGAAGCGCCAGGGGGCGAGCCCGAGGGTGATGGCGTGGCTCAGGCGATAGAACTGACCCGGATGGTCATCGAAGACGAGGAGCCCGCCGCCGAGCGCCCGCCAGCCGAAGGCGAGGGCGTAGGCAGCCAGCAGCGCGAACGGCAGCCATGCGCGGGCCACGGGTGGCGATGATACGGCATCGCGTTGACAATGCGCGTCGGCGAGTGTTAAGTAGACGAAATCGTTGTGGCTGGATCGGTGGTCCGGACGAGGCCAATCCGGACCGGGCAGCTCATTCCGGGGCTCAAATCCCCTACCGATGGAGAGGCCATGGAGCGAGTGAAGGGATTGAAGTGCCGGGAGTGCGGCCGCGGATATCCCGCGTCTCCCATCCACGTCTGCGAGTTCTGCTTCGGTCCCCTCGAGGTCGACTACGACGTCGAGTCGATCCGCGCGCGGGTGAGCCGGGCACGCATCGAGTCCGGCCCCCCGTCGATCTGGCGCTACGCGGATCTCCTGCCCGTCGAGCTGCGCGACGGCGCTCCGCCCCTCGGCGCCCACGTGGGCTTCACCCCGCTGGTGCGCGCGCACAATCTCGCGCGCGAGTGGGGCGTGCGCGAGCTGTACGTGAAGAACGACGCGGTCTGCCACCCCAGTTGCTCGTTCAAGGATCGCGTGGTGTCGGTCGCGGTGGCGAAGGCGCGTGAGTTCGGCTTCGACACGGTGGCGTGCGCGTCGACCGGCAACCTCGCCAACTCGGTCGCGGCCCACGCCGCGGAGGCCGGGCTCGCGTCCTGCGTGTTCATCCCGTCCGACCTCGAGGCGGGCAAGGTGATCGGCACCCTGGTCTACGCCCCGCGGCTGGTCGAGGTGGAGGGCACGTACGACGAGGTCAACCGGCTCTGCGCCGAGATCGGGGACAAGTATCACTGGGCCTTCGTGAACATCAACCTGCGCCCCTACTACGCGGAGGGCTCGAAGACGGTCGGCTACGAGATCGCGGAGCAGCTCGGCTGGCGGGCGCCCGCCCACGTGGTGGTGCCGTGCGCGGGCGGCTCGCTCCTCACCAAGGTCGCGAAGGCGTTCCAGGAGCTGACCGATCTGGGGCTGATCCCCGAGCGCCGAACCCGGATGTACGCGGCGCAGGCCGCCGGCTGCGGGCCCATCGTGACCATGATCCAGAAGGACACCGACGTGCTGGAGCCGGTGCGGCCGGACACCATCGCCAAGTCGCTCGCCATCGGCAACCCGGCCGACGGCTACTACGCCTACCGGGCGGTCAAGGACTCCGACGGCCACGGCGAGCACGCCACCGACGAGGAGATCGTCGACGGCATGCGGCTGCTCGCCCGCACCGAGGGCATCTTCGGCGAGACCGCGGCGGGCGTCACGGTGGCGGCGACCCGCAAGCTGATCGAGGCGGGACGCATCCCCCGCGACGAGCCCATCGTGATGTGCGTCACCGGCAACGGGCTCAAGACGCCCGACGTGCTGCGGGATCGTCTCGGCAGCGACGTCACCATCCGGCCCTCGCTCCAGGCCTTCGACCGGGCGCTGGCCGACCTCACCTCCAGGACCGTGGCCTGACCGGCCCCATCGAGGAGATCTCCATGGCGGTTCTCGTTCGCATCCCCACTCCGCTGCGCTCGCTCACCAAGGGGGCGGCCGAGGTCCACGCCGACGCCTCCACCGTCACCGACCTGATCGAGGTGCTGGAGAGCCAGTTCCCCGGGCTCAAGGATCGGCTGCTCGAGGACGGCGGTCAGCTGCGCCGCTTCATCAACATCTACATCAACCAGGAAGACATCCGGTTCCTCCAGGGCGCGACCACCTCGCTCAAGCAGGGCGACGAGGTGTCGATCGTTCCCGCCATCGCGGGCGGCCGCTAGCCCGCTCGCGGCGCCGCTCGTCCTCCGATGATCTCCAAGCGGGTCCAGGGCTTCACCGAGTCGGTGATCCGGGAGATGACCCGGGTCAACAACCAGTACGACGGCATCAACCTGGCCCAGGGCATGCCGAACTTCCCGCCGCCCCGCGAGCTGGTGGAGGCGGCTCATCGGGCCATCGACGGCGACTTCCACCAGTACGCGATCACCTGGGGCACCCCGCGGCTGCGGCAGGCCATCGCCGAGAAGTACCGGCGTTTCTACGGCATGGACGTGGAGGCGGACCGCAACGTCACCGTCTGCTGCGGCTCCACCGAGACCATGCTGGCCACCCTGCTCGCGGTGCTCAATCCGGGCGACGAGGTCATCATCTTCGAGCCCTTCTACGAGAACTACGGCCCCGGCTGCATCATCGCGGGCGCGGAACCGGTGTTCGTGCCGCTCGAGCCGCCCGACTTCACCTTCGACCCGGACCGCCTCGCGCGGGCGGTGACCCCGCGCACGCGCGCCGTCGTGTTCAACAGCCCGAACAACCCCTCCGGCAAGGTCTTCTCCCGGGCCGAGCTGCAGGTGATCGCCGATCTCTGCCTCGAGCGCGACCTGCTCGCCATCACCGACGAGATCTACGAGCACATCGTCTACGACGGGCTCGGCCACACCCCGATCGCCACGCTGCCCGGCATGGCCGACCGGACGATCACCATCTCCGGCATCTCGAAGTCCTACTCGGTGACCGGCTGGCGGGTGGGCTACGCGGTGGCGAGCCCCGAGCTCTCGCTCGGCATCCGCCGGGCCCACGACTTCATCACGGTGGGCGCCCCGCATCCGCTGCAGGAGGCCGCGGTCACCGCGCTCGCGCTGCCCGAGTCGTACTACGCGCACCTGCGGGAGAGCTACCAGGCCCGCCGCGATCTCCTGCTGGGCAAGGTGGAGGAGGCCGGGTTCGTGGCCTTCAAGCCGCGCGGGGCGTACTACATCCTGACCGAGGCCGAGCACTTCCTGAAGCGCTTCGGCTGCCGCGACGACCACGAATTCGCGCTCCACCTGGTGCGCGAGGTCGGGGTGGCCACCGTGCCCGGCTCGTCCTTCTACGCCCACGGCGAGCTCGGACGGACCAAGATCCGCTTCTGCTTCCCGAAGACCGACGACATGCTGATCGAGGCGGGCCGGCGGCTCCAGAAGCTGGCGCGCTGATCGCCGCCCCGTTGGTCCGCCGGCCGTGACCCTACGCGAGGCCGCGCGCTCGGTGTTCGACGCGGCCGTCGCGGCCGGCGACGTCTCGCCCCTGGTCCGCCGCGCCCTGGCCGACGTGCGGCTCGGCGGATCGGGACGCGTACGGGTGGTGGGGGCGGGCAAGGCCTCGGGGGCCATGGCCGCCGCCGCCGAGGCCGTCCTCGGCGACGCGATCGCGGACGGGTTCGTGGTGGTGAAGGACGGGTACGGGGCCGCCACCCGCCGCGTCCGGATGGTCGAGGCGGGTCACCCGGTCCCGGACGCGCGGGGCGAGGCCGCCGCGCGCGAGCTCCGCGCGGTCGCGGAGGGCGCGGGCCCCGACGACCTCCTGCTGGTGCTGGTCTCGGGGGGCGGCTCGGCCCTGACCCCGGCGCCGGTGCCCCCGATCACCCTCGCCGACAAGCAGGCGATGACGCGGCTGCTGCTCGCCGCGGGGGCCAACATCAACCAGCTCAACGCGATCCGCAAGCACTGCTCGCTGCTCAAGGGGGGCCAGCTCGCGCGCGCCGCGGCGCCCGCGCGTGTCCACGCGCTGCTCCTCTCCGACGTGATCGGGGATCCGCTCGACGTCATCGCCTCGGGCCCGACCGCGCCCGACGCGTCCACCTTCGGCGAGGCGCTCGCCATCCTCGGGCGCTTCGATCTGCTCGAGCGCGCGCCGGCCTCCATCGTGGAGCGGCTCCGGCGCGGCGAGCGCGGGGAGCTGCCGGAGACGCCCAAGCCCGACGATCCTATCTTCCGGCGGGTCACCAACACCGTGATCGGCAACAACGCCCTGGTGGTGGACGCCGCGGCGGCGCGGGCCGGGGCCCTCGGCTACGCGCCGCACGTGCTGACCCGCTCGCTGGAGGGGGAGGCCCGCGAGGTCGCGGGCCGGCTGGTGACGCTCGCCCGCGAGATCCGGGCCGGGCGGGGGCCGGTCGGCGCGCCCGCGGGCGTGATCGCGGGCGGGGAGACCACGGTCACGGTCCGCGGCCACGGGCGCGGGGGGCGATGCCAGGAGTTCGGCCTGGCCGCCGCCCTGGCCCTGGACGGCGTCGACGGGATCGCGGCCCTGGCCGCGGGCACCGACGGCACCGACGGGCCGACCGATGCGGCGGGAGCCCTGGTCGACGGCGGGAGCATCGGCCGGGCCCGGGCCCAGGGGATCGAGCCGCGGGCCCGGCTCGAGGACAACGACTCCAACCCGGCGCTGGCCGCGAGCGGCGACCTCGTGGTCACCGGGCCGACGAACACCAACCTGCTCGACCTCTACCTGCTGCTGATCGAGGCGCCCGCGAAGTAGGCGGTCTACTGCCCGCGGTACTCGCCGATGATGTCGAGGATCTGCCGCCGCGTCTCCCGCCGCACCGTCTCGTCCGAGAGATCGCGGCCCGCGGCCTGATCCTCGAGGTCGAACATCCGGACGAACCGCGGCGGCTGCCCCGCGGGGACGCGCTCCACGAACGGGCCGGAGCCGTCCAGCACCCCGTCCCACGTCTCGCGCAGCAGGGTCCAGAACGCCCGCCGCGGGGCCGCGAAGGCCTGACCGGCTGCGCACTCCGCGTCCGGCAGCCGCACGTACCAGTTCTTGCCGAGCTCGCGCACCAGCGCCTCGCGTCCCCCATCGGTGTGGATGGTCTTCACGTTGTCCTGTCGCTCGAGCCAGCTCCCGCCCTGGGTGGCGCCGTAGACCACGATGTGCGTGGAGCGGTCCAGGGTCTGATAGTCCTTCCGTCCCATGTCCCGGGTCTCCCGACCCGGAATCGGCGCGTAGTTGCTCCCGCAGAGCCAGTCCGGATACGCGGTGTCGGCGCTCCAGCGAGCCGCGCACTGGTAGCGGAGGCCGTCGTCCAGGTTCGTGACCCGCCGGGTCCACCGCCCCGGCGTCGGGCGCAGGTCCCGCGGCCGCCAGTGCAGCGGCGACACGAACTCGTAGAGGAACGGGGCGTCGAACTCCCAGTCCTCCGACTGGTGCCGCACCTCGGTGCCCGGCCGCACCGCGCCGGCCAGATCGGTCAGGAACAGCACGCGCTGCAGGCGGATCCGCCGCGGGGAGATCGGCTCCGCGATGATCCACTCCTTGGCCGACTTGTCGCGGTTGACGTCGTAGACGCGCGGATCGCGGACGTAGCCCGGCTTGAGCGCCTGCACCTCCACGTAGCTGTAGTCGACGAGGAAGCAGCCCGCCATGCGCTGGATCGCCTGGAGCCCCCGGGCGAGCTGGGCGTCGTCGGCCGCGGCCGCGGGCAGGGAAGCCCCGAGCAGGAGCACCGCGACGAGGATCGAACGAGCGGGCATGGACAAGCCTCGCGCCCTAGGGTCCCCCGGGACGCGAGGCCTGTCAACCGCGCGAGGCCCGTCGGCTAGAAGCGCAGACGCACGCGGTACGACAGCGTGGTCGCGCCGTCCTTCGGCACCGCGAGCGAGAAGCGGGCGGTGGAGGCCTGGATCTTCTCGTGGGGATGGCTGGCCCGGAGCATCTCCCAGTCGCCCGCCATCGGCTCCACCACCTCGACGGTCACCGGCTCCGGCTTGTGATTGCGGAGGGTGATCTCCCAGTCGACCTCGTAGAGGTTCGAGCCGATCCGCTTCCAGTCCTTCTGCACCCGGTCGCCCACCACGTCGAACGCCTCTCCCATCTTGATGCGCACCTTCTCGTCCTTCGGGGTGTGCTCGATCCAGTCCTCGCCGATGAGCTGCTGGCTACCCGAGGCGTCCGCCTTGTACACGCGGATCTTGCCCTTGGGCAGGGGCACGCCGAGCCGGTTCTCCTTGCTGTTGCGGAGGTCGAGGTAGACCCCGACCTTCTGGTTCGAGAACGGCACCCCGTACTGGGTGCGGTGGTAGCCGGCCGCGCCGTAGTAGATGTAGCGCTTCTCGACCGGCACGTCGGCGGCCGAGAGCAGGGTGAGCTGCTTGGTCTGGTTGTCCTTGATCGTGGTGCGCCCGTCGAGGGTGTAGAGGTGGTACTCGAAGAAGCCCTCCGCCTTGAAGTCGCGGTCGGCCACCGCGGGCGCCGCCGCCTTGGCCGCGACCTCCAGCGAGCGGCGCAGGTCGTCGCGGTTGCCGGCCCGGTTGATCTCCCCCGCCACCAGCTTGAGGGCCGCGTCCCGGTAGGTGCCGCCGCTCTGGTTGGTGATGGTGACCCAGCCGGTGAGATCGCTGCGGGTGTCGTCGGGGTTGATCAGCAGCACGTAGTCCGACTTCCAGTTGATGCCGCCGGTGAGATAGGAGGCCTCGACCTTCTGCGGGGCGGGCCGCGTGTTGCGCAGGAGCCACGCCAGGGTGGGCTTCGAGACCAGGTTCTCGGGCAGGGCGGGGAGGACGACCTGGCCCACGTGCCCCATGTAGATCTGGCCGTTGATGTCGTACACCGGCCCCCGGGTGGAGAGCAGCACCGCCTCCTGGTAGGGGCCGTTGCCCGGGTAGAGCCGCACGGTGCGGCCGACGTACTTCTCCATCAGCTTCTCGCTCGACAGCAGGTCGTACTCGTAGTTCTGCTCCAGGATGCGGAGCGCGGCGGGGTCGCTGAGCGAGCGCAGGTGGACGGACGTGGGGTCGATCTGCGCCGCCACGTCGGCGTAGCGGGCCTCCACCACGCCCGGATCGAGACGGACCTCGCGGGTCTCCTTCACCAGCCCCAGGTTGCCGTTGTAGATCGTGATCATGACGTCGCGCTGATCGGCCGCGGTGATGCTGACGGGGGCGGCGGCGGCCGCGTGCGGGAGAGCCACGGCGCAGGCGAGGGCCAGCGCCATCCAGCGGGTGCGAAGCGTGGGCATCGGGATCCTCCGGGTTCGACGGATTCGGTGCTGCTGTCCGCTTAGACCGGGGACCGGCGAGAAAGTTCCGGGCTACTGCAGGCGCAGGATGACGCGGACCTCGGCGGGCAGGTCGGGCCGATCGGCCTCGAGCTTCCACGTGCCGAGCGCGCTCAGCCCCTGCGTGAACTCGGCGTAGCGCGCCTGGGGCACGATGGCCTCCACCACCGTGGCGTCGTCTTCCCGCCGGCGGCCGATCTCACGGCCGGCGACGCGGCCGATCAGCGCCGTCAGGTCGGCCTCCGCCGCGTCCCGGTCTCGAACCGCGATGCGGGCGACCACGTCGGCCGGCGCCGCGCGCTTGGCCGCGAGCCGCTGGGACGCGGTGGAGCCCGCCACGTCCTGGCTCGGATGGCGGTTCTCGCCCGCGCGGCTCTCCGCGGGTGCCTCGGCCTTCGCGCGGGGGACCGGAGCCGGTGCGGGCGGTGCCGTCGCGCTCGGCGCGGCGGGCGACGGCTCGGGCCGGGCCCCGCCCCCCGCGGGGGGCGCCGCCGCGGGCGGAGCGGCCACGGGCGGCGCGGAGGCTGCGGGCGGCGCCTGGACCGGCGCCGGCGCCGCGGGCGCGGGAATCCGCGGCGGACTTGCGGGGGCCGGGGAGGACGACGACACGCCGCCCGGGCGCGCCCCCTCGTCACGCCGGGCGTCCTTCAGGGTCTGCCGCTCGGCTTCCGAGGCCGGCTCGCGCTCTTTCTGTTCCCGCGCCGGCTTTCGCAAGGCCTCGGGAGCGGCCGGCGGCGGCGCCACCGCCACCGGCGGCGACGCGGCGGGTGTCTCCCGCGCCGGCTCCAGCCGACGCGCCGATTCCTGCAGCGCGGGCGTGCGCTCGAACACGTAGACCGCGAGGAGGGCGACCATCAGCAGCGCGGTGGCCTCGGCCGGCAGCTTGACCGAGAACGGCAGGAAGATCGCGGCGGCCGCGCGCCGGTACCAGGGGCGGGGACGCGCGGCCTCGACCACGCGATCGACGAAGCCGACCGGCGCGCGCGCCGGCTCGACGCGGCGGAGCAAGGCCACCGTGGCGTCGAGGCGCGCCAGCTCGCGGCGGCATTCCGCGCAGCCCTCCAGGTGGGCCGCGACGTCGCGCCGCTCGTCCGGCGCGAGCGCGTCGTCGAGATAGGCGGAGAGTCGCTCGCGCGCGTCGTGGCACGTCATGGCAGAAAGCGCTCCAGCTTGTCCTTGAGGTCCGCGCGCGCCCGGTGCAGCCGCGAGCGGACCGTCCCCGGCTCCAGGTCCAGCACCTCCGCGATCTCCTCGTAGGAGAGGCCCTCGAGGTCACGCAGCACCACCACGATCCGCCGCTCCTCGGGCAGCTCCGCGATCGCCCGATGGAGCGCGGCCTCGAGCTCGCCGCGCTCGACCGCCACGTCGGGCGTCTCGCCGCCGGCCAGGCGCAGCAGCGCCTCCTCGCCCTGGCGGCGCAGCCGCCGCTCCCCGCGGGCGAGGCGGTTCAGGCAGAGACGCGAGGTGATGGCGTAGAGCCAGGTCGACAGCTTGGCGTCGCCGCGGAACTCGGCCAGCCCGCGGTGGGCGCGAAGGAAGGCCTCCTGAGCCACCTCCTGGGCCTCCGCCGCGTTGCCCAGCATCCGGAGGGCCACGCCGAACACGCGATGCTGGTACGTGATCACCAGCTCCTCGAAGGCGGCAGTCTCGCCGGCGCGCAGCCGGGCCAGGAAGCGCGGCGCGTCGCCTGCCTCCGCCTCTCGCACGGTAAGACCATACCGCGGCGTGGAAGTTCCCGCGTAGAAATGCCGCGTCGAGAAGGCCGCCGCGACCACCGTGATAGACTCCGCGGCACCATGACCAAGCGCGAGCGCATCCTCTCGGCAGCCCGCCGGGGCCCGGTCGACCGGCCTCCGGTCTCGTTCTGGCGTCACGCCCCCGACGTCGACCACACCGCCCCCGGCCTGGCCGAGGCGATGCTGGCCTTCCAGCGTCGCTGGGACCTGGACTTCGTGAAGGTGATGTCGAGCGGCGTGTACTGCGTGGAGGACTGGGGCTGCCGGGTGGCGTACCAGGGCACGCCCAACGGGGCCAAGCAGTGCACCGAGCACGGGGTGCGGAGCCGCGCGGAATGGGCGCGCGTGAAGCCCCTCGACGTGGGCGCGGGAGCGCTGGGGCGCGAGATCGAGGCGGTGCGCCTGATCGCGCGCGGGCGCGCGGACGACGCGCCGATACTCCACACCCTGTTCTCGCCGGTCACGGTGGCGCGCAAGCTGGCCGGCGATCGCCTGGTGGAGGACCTGCGCGCGGAGCCGGGAGCGGTCGAGCCGGCGCTCGACGCGATCACCGACACCATGGCCCGGCACGCGCGCGCGGCGCTCGAGGCGGGAGCCGACGGGCT
>Ga0134124_10005356_pt1 | contig 10322 bp, 14 predicted proteins | sample KB304_FD_96880 | JGI IMG/M metagenome (GOLD analysis project Ga0134124, IMG submission 96880) | Terrestrial soil microbial communities without Nitrogen fertilizer from Kellogg Biological Station, Michigan, USA - KB3-0-4 | ecosystem: Environmental > Terrestrial > Soil > Unclassified ... | reverse complement strand
TCGGCGACGGCGCGGTCGGCGTCTTCCTTCCTGTAAAAGACTTCCGCGTCTTCCCCGTCTTCGGTCAGGAGAATGTCGGAATCCTTCGGGTTCTTCACGTCGACGACAGCGATGATAAAGGCCATTTGAAACGCTCCTTTCCGGGGGTGATTTCCGGTCGCCCTATAATCTATCCTAGATTTCGGCTTGTTTCAAGTCACCCTTGACGCTATAGTTATATTGAATTACGGTCCTATTGAAGAAGGAGGCCCCCGGAATATGAAGGATGCGGTCGAAAACAAACGAAAAAACTGTTACCTGGGATGCGAGGTCCCGCGCGGCTTTTCGCTTCGCTTCCGTGCCTATGCGGAAGTTTCCGGTCGGGACAAAAGGATTCTTATCGCGTCGGCGGTCGAAGAAGCGATCACGAAATGGGAAGGCAAGCTTGACAAGCGAACCGCGACGGCTTACGACGCGCTCCTGGAAGCGAAGGCCCGTCAAAATAGCCTTTCCGTGAATGACTTGAAGCGGGAACTTCAGCTTACCCCGGAACCGAAGGGGCGCCCGTCGCGCAAATCGCCGCGCTGGCCGGTCAAGCCGAAGAAAAAATGATCGATTGGCTGGGCGAACACGATGAAACAAACCAGGCGGGCGCGACGGGTCGCTTCCGCATCGGTCGGCCATCGCCCGCCTTCTGGGAAGACTTCGAAAAAAACCCTGGCCCCTGGAAGGCGCTGGGATACGAAGTCTTTGCGACGACATCGGGCAAGTTCGTCAAGGTCCCCACGGGCAAGTTAATCGAACCCCCTTGCGCGGGAATCCCCGTTCCGCGCTTCGCCTCCTTCCTGGAAGAACACCAGCCCGCGCATTGCGGTAACATCTGGAATACGCTGTCGATTCAAACGGCGGTCGGGGATTTTTCTGACACGGGCACGGGAAAGACCTATACGACGTTGGCCCTGGCGCTGGAACTGGGCCTTCCCTTGTTCGTCGTTTGCAAGCTGGCGGGCATGGCCAAATGGATTAAGTTGTCGCAAAAATACGGCGTGAAGGTTTACGGAATCGGGAATTACGAATACTTCAAAGGTGAAAATGAATTCGGCACGATGGAAGTCGGATATTACCCGGTGAAGATTTGGAACGCGCTGGTCAAGTTTTACGAAAAGGATTTTACGACGCCGCCGTTTCCGAAGCAAAAGGTTTTTCCCGACTTTAAGGAATGCCTAGACTATTTTTTTTCACGAACGATTTTCCGTCCGAAGCATTGCGAGGAATTCGAAGCTAAGGGCGGAAAAAGCGTGCGGCTTCTGTCGCGGGAAATTCGCGGCTATCAATGGAAACTTCCGAAGAAGACGATGTTTGTTTTCGATGAAGTGCATAAATGTAAAAGCGAGGATTCGCAAAATATGCGCCTCCTGGTCGCGGCGAAGCCTTATGTTACTTTCGGACTGACCGCGACGCCGGGCATCACGCCGCGCGACTTTAAAGCGTTGGGTTACATCCTGGGGCTTCATCGCCTTTATGACTTCGACGTTTGGACCGAAGGTCACGGATGCCGCCGCGTGTACACGCAAGGCAAAACGCGGAAATTCATCGGCTGGGATTATGCGAAGAAGTCGGGCGGGATTGAAACGCTGAACAAGGAACTTTTCCCGCTTCGCGCCGCCCGCATGCGCATCGCCGACATTCCCGGCTTCCCGGAAACTTCGATCACGGCGGAAGCCTTCAGCGCGGCGGAAGCGCCGAAACTTCGCGAAGCCTACGCCGCTTGCGTCAAAGCGTGCCGCGACCAGGTCGGAAAAAATAAAATGCTTCAGGTGACGGCGATTTTGCGTTATCGGATGTTCGCTGAAAAGATGAAGGTCCCGCTTTTCATTTCCTTAATCGAAGAAGCCATCGAATGCGGCTATTCCGTCGCCGTGTTCGTGAACTTCAAGGAAACCCTGGCGTTACTGAAGAAAAAATTTCCCGAAACCCCCTTAGTGTACGGCAAGCAAAAACAAGCCGACCGCGAAGCCGGGCGCCAGGCGTTCGAAGATAACCAGGTCAATAAAATCTTCCTGAACATGGAAGCGGGCGGTGATTCGCTGGACCTTCACGACCTTCACGGCGGGCATCCCCGCATGGCCCTTATTGCGCCGACCTATAACCCGTACACGCTGAAACAGGTCTTCGGTCGCGTGCATCGCGCCGGGGGATTGACGAAGTCGATTCAGCGCATCGTGTACATGGCCGACACGCAAGAAGAAAAAGTTTGCGAAGACGTGCGGGAAAAGCTTCACGCCTTTTCGACCATAAACGGCGACGAAGTGTCGGCGAAGGATTTAATCGAAGAAGGTTTTCAAAATATTCTGAACGATGACGTTTCACTTTTAACTGAAGGAATTCCCGGTGAAGAACAATCTGAAGGTAATGAATCTCCAAGCCCTTAACCGCGTGCATGTCGCCATCCTTTGCCCTGAAGGCGCCGCGACGACGATACTTTTAAATTGCCTGGCGGGCCTGGGCGGGCATCACGTTTGCGCGGAACCGATCATGCAAAGGACCGGCGCGCCCCTGGTCCTGACGGCGGGGAAGGCGCCGGAAAGCCAGATGACGGTTGCGATGGCGCGCATGTTCGACGTTCCGCGCAAAGCCTGGGAGGATTGGACCGGCGTCACCTATAACCCGCTTCGCATGTATTTGATGGGCGAAGTTCTGGAACGGAAGTGTCCGGTGATGACGGAAGAAGGGGGTAACTAATGCGTTACATCGTCGTCGCCCAGGTCGACCCGGACCCGAAAATCGGCGTCGAATATCTCTACTGGACCGGCGTTAGCTGGAATCACGACATCAAACGCGCCCGGTTCCACGAAACGGAAGAAGCGGCCACGAAGGAACTTTTGACTTTGTCGGCGCCGCGCGTCTTGAAGCCGGGCACGTTCCCGGAAGTGATTCCAATGTGACGGATGCCCGGCGGGTGAACGTGAGGAGGAACCAGCTTCGCACGCTCCAAAAGCCTCGCAATAGGCCCGCCCCGCCGGGCAGGATTTTAGGACCCAAATAACTCTAATAACGTCCTGGCGTACACGTCCCCGAAGCTGGCCGTCAACTTCTTCAGGAGATACCCCCGAAAATTCAAATCCTGGGCCGCCAGGGACCGCAAGGCGACCATATCGGGATGCCGCCGAACCGCGTGCAAGGTCAGGGAATTCCGCCTTTTAGCGGGTTCCAGGGCGACCAGGGCGTCAACGGCCTTCCGCCAGGACTGAACGGCCTTCAAAACACGCGAAACGACGGCTTCCTGGTCGGGGTCGGGACCCTCCCCCATATCGACGACGTACACGGGTCACCCCTTCCCTTCCTGGACCGTTCCGGGGGCGCTGGCGGGCGCCGCGCCGGAAGCCTGGCCCGATGGGGCCGAAGGGGGAGTTCCGCCCCCCGGCGCCGCCTGGCCAGGCCGACGAACGCGAAGAAGGCCGTCCAGAATCTTGTCGGTCATCGCGGCCCCGACCTTCGCGTCCATATGCTTAACCAGTTCCTTCGCGAAGTTGGGGTCGGCCTGGGCCTTCTCCCGCGTCGGGGCTAGGCCCGCATCCATTTTTTGATGAAGCTTCTGGGAGTCGGGCGCTTCGGGCCTTTGGAACATGGACATGATCGGCCCGATGTTTTCGGCCAGGACCGCCGCGATGTCCTGAATCCACGACTTTTCGGCGGGCATAAGCCCATCCTTCAGCGTGAAAATCTCCCGCATCATCGTGACCATTTCGCCCATCGGGTTCCGGTTCTGGTTCGACGACAAAAGCGTCACCAGGAGGTTCATCGAATTTTCTTGCGACTTCATCATCATGCCCATCATCCCCAGAAAGAGCATGTTCGAATCGCCCCCGCCGCCCATGCCGCCGCGCATCATCCCGCCGGGGTCGAAACCGAATTCCTTCAGGTCGGAAAACATGCCGCTAAGATACGCCTTCCCCTGGGCGCGCGGGTCGATGACGCCGGGAATCGTTCCGCCGCCCATGCCTGCCTTCGCACGCGCGACGGCGGCGTCGTGTTCGGCGTCTTCGATTTCCTTCTTCTTCCGTTCCGCGACCGCTTCTTTATGAATCGCGTCCCAATGGGTTCCGGTCAGGTCGATTTTATGCACTTCCGACCGGCGCTTGCCGCCCTTCGGGGTCCAGGCGATGTCGAAGCCATACCAGCCGGTTCCGTGCATGCGGACGACGGCGTCGAAGGTCGGAACGACCGCTTCATATTGCCCGACCAGGGCGGCGCGTCCCTGGCGCCCTTCATTGTTCCATTTCTTCAGGTCCATCGTGAAATTCTTCGACACGTCGAACTTCGCCAGGAATTCGTTCAGTTCGTTCGGAAGACCTTCCTTCAATTCCCCTTCGTCATCGAACGGGGTGAATTCTTCCTGATCGGGTGTCCATGCGGCCATAAATACGGTTCCTCCTGATTTTGGTTCTAAGCCTGATTACCGAAAAACTTTTTGCGAAGCATGAAGGCGGTGATGACCGCCGCCAGGGCGAGAATCGCCGCGATGCCGCCGGTTGACGTTTGCCATTTCGAAATGCGCGTCATCCAGCCGGGAAGGAATTGCGCCAGGGACGGGTTCCCCTGAACCAGCTTCTTATAGTACGCTTCGCGCACGTCGTAAAGCGAATTCAAATACAGTTTGGGAATGACCGTGTTCAGCGCGTGAACCGTATCGGGGCCGATACGTCCATCGACGGTTAAGGGGACGCCGATGCCTTGGGCGGCTTCCTGAACCAGCCAGGCGCCGCGCCCGTGATTGACGACCGTGTCCAGGACGGCGGCGGAAATTTCCGGGTCGGTCAGCTTGTCGAAGGAATTCGGCAACCAAAATTTTTGGTAATAAATTTCCTTCGCGCGCGCTTCGGACAGGTTCTTAATATCTTCGGCGGGAAAAGATTTTTTGGAAATGCCGAACTTCGTTTCGCCGCCGGGGTCCTTCGGATTAAAGACATAGCCGCCTTCGTGTTTCAAAACGGTCGCGACGGCATAATCGAAATTATTCATCTTATTTCTCCATTTCGAAAAAGTGTTTGATGGCTTGAAGCTCCTGGGGCGTGTAGTCGGGACGTTCGGCCAGGCGATTTAAAATCCCGCGCCTCCATTTAAAATGGAGGATGGGAACGCCATCGGCGACGGAAAGCCGACCAGGGTCCCGAACTGAAAGGTTCGTGCAATGCTTATAGTCGACGGGGACCTGGGCGCGCGCCATCACGATTTTATCGCGGGCACGCGGGCGCCGGGGGAACAGAACCTTCGAAAGATTTTCGTGTTCAAGTGGAAAATTTTCTTCAAGTTCCATTTCGTGATTGATGGGTAAAAGTTTTTCATTGAAGCGGTCGACACGCTTCCCCAGAACCATGTCGACGCCTTTTTCGACGGCTTCATGCGGAAGGGCTGTGTCCCAGTTTTGGAATTCGTCCCCGTCGGCGCAAACGATGTAGTCGGTCGGGGGACAGGAGCGCCGGAACTTTTCAAGCAAGGCGCGCTTCAATTCGCCGTTGCCGTAGGATGCGCCGCGCGGGACGAAGCGGGATTTCCAGCCGACCGCTTTCGCGGCACCTTCCGCCCAAAGGTTCGCATCCGTGTCGGGGCCTTCGTGAAGGAAAATGCAATAATTGTCGGCGCCGATGCCGTCGTAATGCGGGAAGAAATAGGGTAACAGGTCGATGTCGTGTTCGACCGAAACCAGGGATACGAAATGAATCCGCGGTTTGCGCGGTGACGGGGCTTCCATCGTTTGGTTCCTCCTGAAGCCGTGAAAATGTAAAGACTTGGTTCCCGTTAATTGAACGAGAACTTAGAACAGGATACGGACAGCGACGACCAGGATGACGAAAACCAGGGTAGCCGCCAGGTAACGGGCGACTTCGGGGTGAAAGTTGGGCGCCTTGAAGGTTTCCATCAAAACGTCACGCCCCTTCGTCGGATTTGCGCTTATTTTCATTTGCCTTCTCCTTCGCTTTTTGGCCCGTCTTCCAGGCCGTGATGATCGCCGCCAGGGCGAAACCGACTTGCGCAAGTGCCGCCAGGTCGATATGGACACTTCCGATATTCATTCAGCCCTTTCACGTTACGGTTCCTTCGCTCCCAATTATACTACAGAACGGCGACCGGCGGCGTATTGATGCGCGTGCGACGCCTTGTAATACAGATTCATTTCCCGGTTCGCTTTGCGAAGGCGTTCTTTCATGCGCTGGCTGAAGGCATCGCTTCCGATGCCGCTGACGGTGTAATCGGACGTGCGCCAGTCACGCCCCCAGGTTTCCCGCGCGGCGCGGTCCAGAAGGTTCCGATAGGCGCGGGACAGCGCATCGCCGCGCGTCTTGTACTTCTTCGCGATGGAAAGATGTTCTTCCTTCAGGGCTTCGGGATGAAGCTTGCGAAGGATTTTCCCCGCGTCGCTTCCGTGCGCGGTCAGGACCGAAACGGGACCGTTATAGCCGCGCATGCGAACACGTTCGGAATATTCGACGGCGTGCGGGTTGCGCGGGAGCGGGCGGATATGGGAAGGGTTCCGGCGGAAGCGGCGGCGCCGGGAAGGGTTGTGACACGGGTTCGGCTTCAGGCCCGGCTTCCCGTACTTCTTCACGTCATCGGAAGACAGGCGAAGAACTTGCGCATCCCGGATATGCTCCGCCTTTTTGATGGCTTCGACTTCCCAAAAGACCTGGGCTTCCGTCTTCTTCGTCGTGAAGCCGCCGCCCGCGCGTCGCTGGGCCAGGTACACGCGGCGCCCCTGGAACTTGAACGTGACGAAAAAAAGCCCCTGGTTCGGCGGGTTCCTTCGGAGCATTCTTTTTTTCATGGCATCCCTCGCTTCCGCTTCCGTCTTGTACAGGACCGGGCTTTTGTGAAAGCGCCCGTAAATGTCTTTCCCGAAATAGCCGTAACCCGCGCGTTCCCCCTGGCTTTCATGGTACAGGGTCGCGGATACGAAGGGGTTCGGCTTTAGGCGCATCGGTCTAGTAGTACGAAAACTTTCCCGACTTCTTCGCCATCGCGACCAGGTCATTGATTTCCTTCGGGGAAACCATGATCAAAAGCGCGGCGCCCCGGCTTCCGCCCGCCGGGTCAAGCTGGACCTTCGAAACCATTTCGCCGGAAAAGACGACGCGACAGGTTTTCGAATTGCCCATGCGGTTTGGTTTCGTCTTCAGGATAATTGTCGGCATCGGTCATTCTCCTTTCGGGGGTTCCTTCGGAAGCGCTTTCAAGGCGTCGACTTCCGCCTGGGACGCGGCCAGGACATCTTTCAGTTTTTGGTTATCCGCCGCCAGGGCGTTTGCCCCGTCGACCAGGTTGATGATCATGTCGGCGTCCGTGGCCTGGCGCGTGTAGAATTCGCGAAGCTGGGAGAGATTGACGGTTATTTTTTCCATGATAAAGGTTCCTCCTTCCTGCAATATACTTCAAGGGGTGTAGTAATCGAATTCGAATTTCACGCGCCAAACGATGGAAGTCGCCGCCGCCCCGGTTACGCGGACCCGAATAGAATCGGCATTCGTCCCCAGCGTAGCGCCCCAAAGGGTCGCGCCGACATCCTTCCAGGACGCATCGTCCAGGATGCCGCCGACCAGGGCGACGTTCCCGGACCCGGTTCGTTTCCCGGCGGCGAAGACGCGCCAGGACCCCAGGACATCGCCGTCGGACAGGGCGATCACGGTCGCCCGCGTTTGGAACGCCGTCGACGCGGGAACCGGGTACGCGAAAGCCGTGACGGTCGTCCCGTTTGTCGTCGTCACTTCCGCCGAAGCGCCGTCGCTCCCGCCGGATGCGAAGACGGCGGCGGCGAAGAGGGCAAGCAAGGCAAATATTTTTTTCATCGGAAATACTCCTTTGGGCTAGGGGCCTTTCACGTCAGGAAGTTTCGCGCCCGCCGGGTCCTTCTTCACGACCGGAAGCGTATTGACATCCGTCGGCGGAAGCTTCGCGCGCAAAATCCAGTTTTGCGGGCCGTTCTTCGCTTCGAAAGCGTCGGCGAGGCACGCCAGGCAAACCGCCAGGTATCCCGCCGCGAACTTCGAACCGTCGTGTTCGTATTCCTTCATATAGTCGCGCCCGCAATTGGGGCAATGCGGGTCGGCGTTGGCAATCGTCGTCGTCGTGCCGCCGGACCCGCGAATCTTCGTCGCGCCCGCTTCGGCATAAAGCACGCTTCCCGCCGTGGGATTTCCCGTCGGCGCGGTCGTGCGGTTGCCGATGCCGATGACGCCGACGGAAGACGCGCCGAAGCTGGACGTATTGAATCCGATATTTCCCAGCGCGTTTATTTGCATGCGTTCCGTGACGGCGCCATTGATGGCGTTCGTCAGAAATGAAAGCATGCTTCCGGGGCGCTGATTATCGACGACGGCGCCATCGACGAAGCTGTCGATGCGCGCGGTGTCCCAGAACCCGGTCGCGCCGGAATAGGCCGAACCCGCCAGGCGAATCATCCGGTCGCCGTCGACAACGTTGGCCAGGGCGGCGAAGCTTCCCCGGCTTCGGCGGTGCGTGATGTTCGGACCGTTCGAAGTCGACGCGCGCTGAAGATAAAAATGCTGGGGGTTCTCTCCCGAATCGCAAGTGAAGATATGCCCATCGGTCGGAAACCCCGCGAACCCGACGACCTGGGCGGCGCCGGAAGGGCCGGTAATCAGATACCCCTTCGAATTCAGGTTCGCCCGTAACGTCGGCGCGACGTTGACATCGTTCGTATAGAATTCCATGCGCGAAGCCGGGGCCTGTCCCGCGACGATGGCGGCGTCGACCATGAATTGCAAAACGGCGCCGTCGAAGTACGTCGTCGACATCGCGAAGCCTTCCAGGCGAAGCGTCGAATCATTCAGCGCGACGTTCGTGCGGGCGGCGACGGTGCCGCGCGACTTGAAACCTTCGAACAGGGGGCCGGAAGCGCCCGTAAAACATTTTTCAATGTGCATATGCACGTCCCCGGCGCCTTCGCCCAGGATATGCAAATGCGCGGCGGGTCTTTCGGTCGCGGTGAACAGGTTGTCGGAAATGCCGACGAAGCCGGTCGCGCCCGTGTCGATGATCATCTTCGTCGTCGCCGCCGCGTTGCTTATGTTCGTTTGGAATTCGAACGCCGTCGGCGGGCGCTGGTTATTCGTCACGGCCCCGGCGACCATGACACGCATCGACGCGACGCCCTGGAAGGTCACCCCGTTGTATGCGCTCCCCCGGAATTCGCCCAGGACATCGGCATCGGCGACGATAAGCGGGGCCGCAAGCGTTCCGCGACTTTTTCGCGCGACGAACTGGGAACCCGACGCATCGGTCGAAGCGCGTTCCGTGTAGATGTCCGACGCGCCGTTATTGCCGACGTGAAGAAGCCCCGCCGCTTCCGTGGCGCCGCGCGCGACCTTGTTCGTGCCGATGACCAGGTCGCCGTTATTAAACAGCGCCATGTTCGCGCTGGGGGCCGTGTTCACGGCGTTCGTGTACCATTCGATTCGCGACGCGGGGCGCTGACCGGCGACGACGGCGGCGTCGACCGCCATGCGCACGGAAGACGTTTCGAAAATCGCCGTCGCGCGACCTTCGCCCGCGATGTAGGCCATATAATCGCCGACGGCCACGTCGGCGGGAGCGGCCAGGGTGCCGCGCGTCTTGCGCATGGCGAGGCGCGCGGGCGTGATGTCGGCGGAAGCGCGTTCAAGGTAGGCTTCGACGGTCGCGTTCCCGCCTAGGTTCAAAAGCCCCAGGGCTTCCGTCACCCCGCGCGCGACTTTCGACGTGCCGATGACCATGAAGCCGTTCGAAAAAATCGCGGCCTGGTCTTGCGGTGCCGTGTTCGCGATGTTCGTCGCAAAAGTCAGGCGGGACGGGGGGCGCTGGCCGGATACGAACGCGCCGTCGACATTGGCGACCATTGAAGCGGTGCGGAAGAAAGTCGCCAGGGAAAGCGCGCGGGCGTTTATGTCCATGATCGCGTCGCCGGAAACGACATCCGTCGTAACCAGCACGTCACCCCGCGACTTCAGAAAACGAAGTTCAGCCGACAGCGCGTCGGTCGAACCGCGCTGAAGGTATTGTTCAACGGTCCCGTTACCGCCGACGTGCAATTTGCCGAAGGTCCAGCTTATGCCTTGCGAAACGATGTCGTTTCCGATGCCGACAAAACCGTTCGAAAAAATTGCGACCTGTTTTTGCGAAGCCGCATTATTCAGGTTCGTTTCGAATTCCAGGCGGGAAGCGGGGTTCTGTCCCGCGACGACGGCGGCGTCGACATAGGAACGAATGGCCCCGCCGAACTGGAAGGTCGTCGACATCGACAGGCCGCGAATGTCGATGACGCGGTCGCCGATGGCCACGTTCGCCGGGGC
>Ga0134124_10005355_pt1 | contig 10322 bp, 9 predicted proteins | sample KB304_FD_96880 | JGI IMG/M metagenome (GOLD analysis project Ga0134124, IMG submission 96880) | Terrestrial soil microbial communities without Nitrogen fertilizer from Kellogg Biological Station, Michigan, USA - KB3-0-4 | ecosystem: Environmental > Terrestrial > Soil > Unclassified ... | reverse complement strand
GTCCTCGAGCAGGCCGCGAACAACCGCCTGATCCGCCCCGACGTCCGGTACATCGGCCCCGCGGAGCGCGACCTGCCGAGCTGATCGCCAGCGCGCCGCGGCGGAGGTCTAGCGCGCCGCGGCGGGGGTCATGGCGGCGCTCTCGGCCGTCGCGCGAACCCGCTCGGCGATCCGGTCGACGACGTAGCGCGCGTCGCGTCCGGCGCCGCCCACGAGCATCGACGTGAAGGCGTAGGTGAACGGGATGCCGAGGTAGTACAGGCCCGGGACGGTCGGGCTGACCCCGCGGACCTCCTCGGGCCAGCCGTCACGACCGGCGACCGGCGCTCCGATCCACGAGTAGTCGCGGCGATACCCGGTGCACCAGATCACATTGGCCACGTCGAGCACGGTGCCGTCGGCAAGGACCGGCTTGCCGTCCTTCACGCCGACCGTCCTCGCGTCGTGGCGCTCGACGCCGGCCGCGTCCAGGTCGGGCAGGCGCACCCGGAGGAGGGGCGCGCCGCCCGATCCGCTGCGGATCGCGGCTCGCATCCGCTTGCCCATCGGCGTCCGGATCGTCAGGAGGTGACTGAAGACGAACGTGATGATCGGCCAGACGATCCGGGCGCGCGGGGTGTCGATGACCCGGAACGGAATTTGGCCATGGAAGGCTCCCGACAGGATCGTCCGATGGCTGGCCGCGACCTCGAACGCGATGTCTCCGCCCGAGTGGGCCAGCCCGACGACGAGCACGGGCCCGTCCTGGAGCTGGCTCGGGTTGCGGTACTCGTCCGAGTGGAGTTGGCGGATCGCCGGGTCGAGTTGGCCGGCGAACGCTGGCACGTTCGGGATCCGGAACGGCCCCGTCGCGACGACGACCTGGCGAGCGCTGATCGAGCGTCCGCCGGCCGTGACGACGAACCCGTCACCGCCCGCGTCGCGCTCGACGCGCTCGACACGCACGCCGCTCCGGACCGGCAGCCCCAACCGGTCCGCGTACGTCGCGAGGTAGTCGCCCATCTCGCGACCGGTCGGGTAGTGGTAAGCGGCAGCCGGGAACGGGAAGCCGGGCAACCCGTCCGATCGCGCCGGGCTGTACAGGCGGAGCGAATCCCAGCGCTCCCTCCAGTGGTCGCCGATCCGCGCGTCGGCGTCGAGGATCACGAACTCCATGCCCCGCTTCGCGAGGTGATAGCCGGCAGACAGGCCCGCCTGGCCGCCGCCGATGACCACGGTGTCGATTCGCTCCGTTGCCGTCTCGCCGTTCATGTCGCACCCCTGGGTCTGACGCTCGTTCGTTGGCTCGGAGGCGACCGACAGGCCTGCCGGTCGCCGATCTCGACACTAGGCGGTCCCGGCAGGACGGCGCATCCGTGGAGATACCCAATCGGTGGCAACCGTCGAATGGGTACCGGCTCAGACGAGACCCTGCTCGAATGCGAACGCGGTCGCCGCAGCCCGCGTCGACACGTCGAGCTTCGCGAAGATGTTGCTGACGTGGCGGTCGACCGTCCGCTCGCTGATGCCGAGGGTCGTCGCGATGTCCCGGTTCGTCGCGCCGTGGGCGAGATGCCCGAGCACCTCGACCTCGCGGGCGCTCAGGCCGCCGGGCGTCGGGGGCGGGGCCCCGGCCACGGTATCGAGACGGCGGAGATCGGTTGCCGCGCCGAGCCGCTCGAAGATCTCGCGCGCGGCGGCGAGCTCGATCGACGCGCTGTCGCGATCGCCGAGCTCGCGGCAGGCAAGCGCGATCCGGACCCGGACCCGCGCCGATTCGTACGGCGAATCGAGGGCTTGCCACAGGTCCAGCGACCTCCGGAACGCGAGCAGGGCGGCCCGCGGGTCGCCGGATCCGAGCCGGACCAGGCCCTCGGCCCGGGCCGCGATCGCCCGGAGCAGCGGCGGCCGGGACCGGCCGGCGGCTCGCTCGCGAAGCTCGTCCAACGCCTCCGAGGCCGCCGTCACGTCGCCCGCGGCGATGGCGATCTCGACGAGCGGCTCGAGGAGTCGCGGGCGGGCGACCGGGTCTGCCTCGTCGAGCGCCCGTCGGATCGACGCGGTCGCGGCGGCGAGGTCGCCCTGGGCGAGCCGCAGGAGGGCCATCCCGGGGTCGGGCCGCCGGCCCCACTTGGCGCCCTCGCGATACGCCGCGTCGGCGGCGGCAAACTCCCCGCGCAGCCGGTGCAGCTCGGCCTGCTGGTAGTGGGCCTCGCCGACCGCGGGCTCGATCGGCGGACGCGACAGCCAGTCGTGCGCCCGTCGGACCTCGTCGTCCGCGTCCAGCCAGAGCCCGTGGAACTGGAGGATCTCGGCCCGGAACACGAGGCATCGACCGCGGAAGGGGACGGCATCGGGTTGCGATTCGCACCAGCGGTCGAGGACGGTCGTCCACTCCTGCGCCCGACCGAGGTCGAAGACCGCCTGGAAGGCCTCGATCGAGCCGCAATAGACGATCCCGACGTTGAGCGGCGAGATCTCGCCGGTCGTCACCGCGATCATCGCCTCGTCCAGGTAGGCGATGCCACGCTCCACCTGGCCCAGTGCGATCAGCGTTTCGCCCCGGCCGAAGAACGACATCGCGAGCAGATCCGGGTCACCGAACCGTTCGGCGATCGCGGCGACCTGCTCGAAGATCGCGAGCGAGCCGGCCACGTCGCCCTCGTCACGCACCTTCAGGGCGAGCGGGATGAGGAGCAGCCCGCGCTCGACGCAATCGGCGGCCGCCTCGTCGAGCAGCCGCGTCGCGCGGGCATGCCAGCCGCCGGCCTGCGCGAACTCGCCGCGCTGGCCGAGGTTCATCACGATGTGGAAGGCAAAGCGGGAGGCGCGCACAGGGTCGCCCGCCCGCAGGGTTTCGAGGTGGGCTCGCTCCCAGGTGCGGTACGCCTCGTCCGGGCGACCGAGCATCTGGCGGGCGACGGCGAGCCGCTCGAGATCTTCGATGGCGAGGGGCTGTCCTTCGTCAACGGTCGCCAGTCGCGAGGCCGCATCACTCCATGCGCGCCGCTCGAAGGCGTCACGGGCGAGGTCGAGGTCGGCGGGATTCGTCATCTCAGGGTCGAGCTCCGCGGCCAATGTACCCCGCGGGCAGGCCAGTACGGCAGCAAATCGACCTTCCCGAGCTAGCCGAGGAGCGGCAGCACGCGGGCCGCGAGCACCGATCGGAACACGTCGACAAGCAGCGCCCCTCGATCGGCGTCGGGGACGGTCGGATCGAGCAGCGGGTCCAGCACCTGGTCGATCCGGGCGCGCCGCTCGTCAGCGGACAGGTCGGGCACCGCGGCCGCCGACACGTCCCAGAGCTCCTGGTAGAGGACCCACGCGAACTGGTCGTAGATGAGCTGAGCCTCGACCTCCCATGCCTGGGCCGAGCTGATCGCGCTGCCGATCTCGAGGACCGCGGGCAACGTGCTCCGCAGCAGCTCCTCGAGAGCGATGTCCTGGCTGCGCAGAAGGTCGGGCAGGCTCACGCTGCCAACCGCCGCGCTCCCGAGTACCGCCCCCAGACGGCTGGCCCTCCGAGAGGACGACTTGCTTTCCAGGGCTCGCAGGCAGGCGTGGAACTCGCGGGCCACGGCGCGTGCCCGCGCCGCCGGCTCGCCGCCGATGGTCAGGAGCGTCTTCTGAAGGGTCCAGAGGGCGGCGGCCGTGGGTTCGGCGAGGAGGCGCTCGAATCCCGACGTCTCGACGCGGCCAGCGATCGCGCTCACGATCAGAGCCAGCCGCGACGCCGGAACAGGATGGTCAGGACGCCGAGGATGAACGCCATCAGGGCGACGACGACCCAGAACGAGAACGGCTCGTCCTCGCCCGGGACCGGAACATTCATCCCGTAGACCGAGGCGATGAGCGTCAGCGGCAGCAGGATGACGGACGCCGCGGTCAGGATCCGGAACGAATCGTTCAGGCGGTGGGCGAGCACCGACTCGTTCGTCGACTCGAGGGCCTCGATGACCTCCTTGTCGTTCTCGAGCGTGTCCCAGATCCGCTCGGCGGCGTCGGAGATGTCGTCGAAGTAGATCTCCATCTCCTCGGCGAGATAGCGCTGCTTCGTCCGCTCGAGGTCGCGCAGGACCGCGCGCTGCGGCCGCACGATCCGCCGGAAGTTGATGATCTCCTGCTTGGCGTTGCTGATGTCGCGGACGATCTCGCCCGAGCGACCCTCGAGGATGTCGTCCTCGAGCCGGTCGAGCTTGTTGCCCATCTTGCGGAGCATCGGGAAGGCGGCGTCGACGTTGGCATCGACGATCTTGTAGAGCAGGTAGCCCGAGCCCTTCGAGAACGTCGACTCGCGGAGCTCCTCGCGCGACTCCATCCGCTCGAACATCGCCTGGAGGGGCGGCAGCGGATGCTCGGTCAGGGTGATCAGGTAGTCCGGGCCGACGAAGAGGTCGACCTCCGCGGTCAGGAGCCGGCCGGACGTCTTCTCGAAGAACGGGAAGTGCATGACGAGGAAGAGGTAGTCGTCGTACACGTCGAGCTTCGAGCGCTGGTTGCGCGAGTAGACGTCCTCCCAGTCGAGCGGGTGGAAGTCGTAGTGCTGCTCGAGCCACTCGCGGTGGGCGAGGCGGGGATCCTCGATGTGGATCCAGCGGAGGCCGGAGGCCTCGACGACGCGCGGGTCGTCTACCTCGGCGATGCCGGGCGCGTCGACACCGTCGACCGGTTGCGATCGACGAAGCCGCGGGCGTGGAAGCGGCGGCAGGTTCGGCATCGACTGGGAGGCTTCATGGTGCGATCGGGCGCATCGTAGCCGGTCGGCGGAGGCGCCGTCGACGTCTCGCGCCCTCACCCGGCGGGTACGGGATGGCCTTGGGCGGTGACGACGGCGACTCAGTGCTGCGATTGCGCCGCGCGGGCCTCCCAGAGGACGTGCTCGGGCGTCTCGAGCTGGAACGTCGAGTGGTTGATGTCGAAGTCGGCCGAGAGGCACGTCCCGAGGTGGTCGAGGATGTCGCCAGGCCGGGCCTCCGGGCCCAGCACGACGTGGGCCGACACGACGTTCATCCCGCTCGTGATCGTCCAGGCGTGGAGATCGTGGACGTCGACCACGCCCGGCGCCTCGCGGATGTGGCGCTCCACGTCCGACAGGTCGACCCCCTTCGGCGTCGCCTCGAGCAGGACGTCGACGCTGTCGCGCAGGAGCCGGACCGTGCGGGGCACGATCAGCGCGGCGACGACGAGCGACGCGACCGCGTCGGCGGGCTGCCAGCCCGTGACCAGGATCACGAGCCCGGCCCCGAGGACGGCCACCGCCCCGATCAGGTCGCCGGCGATCTCGAGGTAGGCGCCGCGCATCGTCAGGCTCTCCCGCTGGCCCGGCGCCAGGAGCCGGAGCGACACGAGATTTGCCGCCAGCGCCAGCACCGCGACGGCGATCAGGAGCGTCGGACGGACCTCCGGCGGCGCGGCGAACCGGCGGATCGCCTCGATCGCGATGACGATGGCGATCACGAGCAGCAGCACGGCGTTGACGGCGGCTGCCAGCATCTCGAGGCGGTACAGCCCGAACGAGCGGGCGTCGCTCGGCGGCCGGGCGGCGAGCCGGATCGCGACGAGCGAGAGGGTCATCCCCGAGACGTCGGCGAAGACGTGACCGGCGTCGGCCAGCAGGGCGAGAGAGTTGGCCGCGATCCCCGCGATCAGCTCGAGGACGAGGATGGCGACACCGATCCCGATCGCTGCCGTGAGCGGCCCGGCGTGCCGGCCGGCCGCGGAATGGGAGTGGGCCACGGATCGAGCGTAGCGCGTTCGCGCCGGCTGGGGTGGCGAACGCGCCCTCGCCAGCCCACGCCAAGCGGCGAAATCGGACTCCGAGAGCGGACGAACGGCCGCGCGAACACAGTGGTCTTCGACGGCTACCGAAGTCGGACGACGTCGCCTCCACCCTGGGCTCAGCTCCCCGGCGGCACCTCGAGCCAGCCCTCGCGCAGGGCGCGCGTCGCGAGCTCGGTCCGCGACGCCAGGTCGAACCGCTCGAACAGCCGACGGAGGTGCGACTCGACCGTCTTCGGCCCGATCCCGAGCCGCGCCCCGATCTCGTCGTTCGAACGGCCGTCGACGACGAGCCGGACGACGTCGAGCTCGCGCTCGCTGAGCCGGGCCAGCCCTCCTGCCGCCCGGGGACGGATCGAGAACGCCATGCCGCCGCCGGCGACCCGGCGGATCGCGTCGAGCAGCTCCGCCAGCGGCGCGGTCTTCAGCACGAAGCCCGACGCGCCGAGCCGGAGCGCCGCCTCGGCGTATTGCGGGTAGTCGTAGGCGGTCAGGACGATGATCGCGGGCGCGTCGTCGGCGGTCTCGGTAAGCAGCCGCAGCCCCGAGTCAGTGCCGAGACGGATGTCGAGGAGGAGAACGTCGGCGGGCACGGCCGTGATCAGCGCGGTCGCCTCCTCGATCGAGCCGGCCGTCCCCGCCACCGCGATCCCGGGCTGGGCGGCGAGGAGTGCCGCGGTCCCATCCCGGACCACGGGATGGTCGTCGACGATCAGAAGCCGGATTGGGTTGGCGGGTGCCTCGGTCAACGGGGCCGCCACTCCAGCGCGACGTGCGTGCCGCCGCTCGGCCAGCGCTTGACGTCGAGGATCGCCCCGATCTGCTCGGCGCGCTGGGCCATGTTCAGCAGCCCGAACCGGCCGGCCTTCTCCGCGTCCGCCGGCGCCTCGTCTGTGATCCCCGGGCCGGCGTCGTCGATCGCGAGCGAGATCCCGCCGGGGGTCGAGCGATAGCGGACGACGATCGGCGGCCGGCCGTGCTTGACCGCGTTGGCCAGCGCCTCCTGCGCCACGCGAAAGATCGCGAGCTCGACATCCGGCGAGTGGCGGGCCTCGTCGGCGCGCTCGAGCCGGACCTCGCCGCCGGCCAGCCGCTCGATCCGGAGGACGAGCCAGTCGAGGGCCGGCCCGACCCCGAGATCGTCGAGGATCGGCAGCCGCAGGGCCCCGCCGATCGCCCGCAGCCGGTCGGCGACGGTTCGCCCGATCTCGGCTCCCTCTTTATCGCCGGAAGCCTCAAGCCGCCGGACGAGGAGGGTCAGCTCCTGGAGCGCGTCGTCGTGGATGTCGGCCGCCAGACGCGCGCGCTCGGCCTCGGTGGCCGCGACGACGAGGTCGCGCTGGAGTGCCGCCCGGGTCGCGAGGCGGGCGAGCGGACGGACGGTGAACCGCCCGGCGACGGCGATCGCGATGAGCCAGAACCCGAGCGGCCACAGGAACGGCGCCTCGTGGGTGGCCAGGGCGACCATCGGGGTCGCGCCGGCGAGCGCCAGCTCGGTGGCCTGGAGGAGGCCTCCCGGCCCGGTCGACCCCGTCCGGATGCGTCCGAGGTCGATCGGTCCGGCCGCGATGAGCCCGGGGATCAGCGGAACCGCTCCGGTGAGGACCACGACGAGGGTCGCCACCTCTTCGCGCCGGTCGCCGATCGCGTAGCCGAGGACCGACACGCCCGCCGCCAGCGCCAGCCCGGCGATGAGGACGAAGAGCAACCGTCGATCGTCGGGACGATCGACGCGTTCGGTCAGCCCGACCGCGAGCGGCACCATCGCCGCGATCGTCAACCCGCCCCCCAGCAGGACGGCGCCGATCGATCCGATCCCCTCGAGCGGCGCCGTCAGGAGCGGAGACGCGACCGCGACCGCCAGCGGCAATGCCAGGTGCCGGAGCGACGCGCCCGCCCGGGTGGAGCGCAGCCACCACGCCCCGGCCACGAGGAGGATCAGCCCGGGAAGGAAGGCTCGCTGGGCCTGGGCGAACCCGTACGAGCCGGGATACCAGTAGCGCTGGACGAACCAGCGATCCGGCGCCCCGGTCGCGAGGGCGTCGGCGGTGATCAGGCCGAGCGTATCGATCGACTGGCGCGAGAGGAGAATCTGCTCGCCACCGAACTGGGCGACGGTCCGCGGCGCCGCCGGCGAGATGCCGACAATCGGAGGCGCCTGATCCGGGTTCTCCTTGTTCGTCGCTCCGTACTGATAGGCCGGCAGCTCGATGAGCTGGTTGCCATTGACCTCGACCGCGATCATCCCGGCCGCGACCCCGTCGCGCGCCGCCTGGCTGAGCGGGGCGACGTCCTCGACCACGAGATGCCCCGTATCCGCATCGATCCGCCACGAGATCCCCGTGTCGTATGCGCCGAAGAGGAGCGCCAGGAGGCCGCCGATGATGACCAGCGCGGCGATCGCGATGGCAGCGCGGTCACGGGGCGGCAGGGTCGTCACGGCCCGAAGGTAGCAGAGCGCCCAGCGCGCGCCGTACCGGGTTGTCCCGCAACGGTTCCCCGGGGAGTGACGGCTGGGATCCGCGCCGGCGGCACGCGACGATGACCGCGGCACGCTCCGTGCAGCCGGCGCTCGCTCTGGGGAGTGGGCGCCGGCACGCTGCCGTGACGGCGCCCGAGTACAGTCACGAACGACCCGCCGGCCCGGACCGGCACGAACCGAGGAGGGACGGATGACGGCGGTCCTCGAGGCACACGGCTTCGGCAAGCGCTACCGGCGGCGGACCTGGGCGCTGCGCGGCGTCGACCTGACGGTGCCGGAGGGCACGATCACGGCGCTCGTCGGACCGAACGGGTCCGGCAAGTCGACCCTGATCCGGGCGTGGATCGGCTTCGAACGGCCGACCGAGGGACGGCTCGTCACCGGCGGCGTGGATCCCCGGAAGGATCGCGGGGCGGCCGTCGGCCTCGTCGGCTACGTGCCGCAGTCCCCGTCGCTGTACGGGGGCCTGAGCGTCGCCGAGCACCTGCGCCTGGCGGCGACCCTCCGCGACGGATTCGACGTCAGCCTCGCCGCCCACTACATCGACCGGCTGTCGATCCCCCTCACCGCTCTCGCGTCCGAGCTGTCCGGCGGCGAGCAGGCCCAGGTCGGGCTGGCCCTCGCCCTCGGAACACGGGCCCGGATCCTGCTCCTCGACGAGCCGCTGGCGAGCCTCGATCCGCTCGCCCGCCGGGAGTTCCTGCATGTCCTGGTCGAGGCCGTCCGGTCCGAGGGCCACACGGCGCTCCTCTCGTCCCACGTGATCACCGACATCGAGCAGGCCTGCGACCGGCTGATCGTCCTCGGCAAGGGCCACACGCTGCTCGATCTCTCGATCTCCGAGGCGCTCGCCCACCACCGCGTGATCGAGGGCCCGATCGCGACGCCGATCCCGCCCGACCGGCTCGTCGGATCGTTCCCGTCCGCGGCCGGCGAGGGCCTGACGCTCGTCCGGGTTCCCGTCGCCCACGATGTCTCGACCGAGGGCCCGGCCGACGGCCGGCCCGCGACGCTCGAGGAGGTCGTCATCGGCCACATGGCCGCCGGTCGGGTCCGTCGGACGCCGGCCGCGGTCGAGGCGGCGGCGTGATCCTCACCGCGACGCGCCTGACCTACCGGATCAATCGCTTCGAGATTCGGGCGGTCCTCCTGGCCGCCGCCCTGTCGGTCGCCGTGTCGGCGCTCGTCGTCAGCTGGATCAACTCGAGCGGCTACGTCGCCTGCATCAACGTGTACGACACGCCGAGCCTCAAGTGCCTCGAGCTGATGGACATCGGCAGATGGGCGACCAGGATCGCATCGTTGTCGCTCAATCTCGTCCCGGTCTTCCCGTTCCTCGCCGGGCTGCTGCTCGGCACCCCGGTGATCGCCCGCGAGCTCGATCGGGGAACAGCTCGCCTGGCGTGGTCCCTCGGTCCGTCGCGGATGCGCTGGTTCGTCCAGCGCACGAGTCCGATGCTGGTCGTGGCCGTCGTCGCGAGCTTCGCGATCGGCTTCGTCGCCGAGTGGCTGGTCGCGCTGTTCACGCCCGACGTCGACCTCGCCAACTCGTTCGCCGCGTTCCACCAGCGCGGTGTCCTGATCGCCACGGGGGCCTTTCTCGTCACGTCGGTCGCCGTCGGGCTCGGTGCGATCGTCGGCCGGACGATCCCGACGCTGCTCCTGGCGCTCGTCCTGGGCGGGGCGGGCATGCTGGCGATCGGCGAGGTCGATCACAAGCTCCTCGCCGCCGAGGCGGTGCCGTTGAGTGACAGCGGCGGCGGCAACGACCTCCAGCTCGATTCGCGCTTCCAGCTCCCCGACGGGCGGCTCGTCACCTGGGAGGAGCTGATGATCATCGACCCGCACGCGATGGAGTCGGAGTTCGGCATCCAGTACCCGTGGGTCGCGCTGGGCATCCCGGGGACGCGCTATCGCGAGGTCGAGACGCGCGAGGCGCTGATCGAGGTCGCGTTCGGATTGGCGTTCCTGGGACTCGGCGCGTTCGTGGTCGGGCGGCGCCGGCCCGGCTGAGCAGGCGGGCTTCGGCGGCGATAATCGCCCGGTGACCAGCCCGGGCCTCGCCTTCGACCACGCCGCCGAG
>Ga0134124_10005352_pt1 | contig 10324 bp, 9 predicted proteins | sample KB304_FD_96880 | JGI IMG/M metagenome (GOLD analysis project Ga0134124, IMG submission 96880) | Terrestrial soil microbial communities without Nitrogen fertilizer from Kellogg Biological Station, Michigan, USA - KB3-0-4 | ecosystem: Environmental > Terrestrial > Soil > Unclassified ... | reverse complement strand
CTCGCGTTCGACGAGGTGGCGGAAGAGGCGGTCGATCTCGATCTCGGTCAGGCGACGGTCGCGAGCCTCGATCTCGAGGCCACCGGCGGGACGTCGGCACCGAAAGCGGCGCCGAGGCTTACGCCGAAGGCGGCCGCACCGAAGGTTGCTGCGAAGGCGAAGAGCGCGGATCTCGACGACATGCTCGAGATCGGCGAGCGCACCGCGGCGGGTCTCGAATCCGCATTCGAGGATCTCGATGCGGAAGAAGAAGATGCTGAAGCCACATCGACGGAGCTTGCCGACAGTCTCGCGGTGACGCAGGAGTCGCCCACGGTCGAGAGGCCGAGTGAGAGCAACGATTGGGCGAATATGTCGCTCGAAGATACGGGCGATCTGCCCGCGGCCGACGCGCCGACGGTCGAGACGCCGACGATCGAGAGCGCGCGCCCCGGCTCTGCGACCGCGCAAACGCGGACTCTCGAAACGCCGTTCCGGCCGGAGGCGCCCACCGTCGAGCAGCCGACGCTCGCCGGCGGTGATCTCAGCGGTGACCGTAGCAGCCTGACGGCCGAGATCGACCTCGACGACCTCGGTCTCGACCTCAAGGACATCGAAGGCCTGCCCAACGACCTCGGCGATCTGCCGTCCGCGGCCGAGCACGAAAGCGACACTCGCGAGCAACCCGCGCTCGGCGGCAAGGACGATGTGCTCTCGGCAACTGGCGTTACGCAGGTCTTGCACGACGAGGAGGGCGCCGCGAACGAATTCGACATACGCGAGACCGCCGTGCTCGCCGACAACGAGGCGACGATGCTCGCGCCGAGCGCGCGGGACAACACGATGACCGGAACCCAGGTGCTCGAGCATCGTCTCGAGTTCGACGAGACCGGCTCGACGTCGCTCGTCAAGGCATTGGGCGACAACGACGACAAGGATGGGCTCGACCTGAACCTCGACGACTTCACGCAGGCGCTGCACGGAGCCGATACGGTCGAGCAGCCGCGCACGGCGACGTTCTCGCGCGACGTGTTCGGCGGCGGCGACACGCCGCTCGACATGGACATCGGCGTCGAAACTGTCGGCTCGGACGACCCGACCGGCACCGAGGAAGTGAGCCCTCTCGACCCGCAGACGATGACCGAGGTCGGGACCAAGCTCGATCTCGCGCGCGCGTACATCGACATGGGCGATCCCGAAGGCGCGCGCAGCATTCTCGAGGAAGTGCTCGACGAGGGTGACCCGGGCCAGCGGCGAGAAGCGCAAGGCCTCATCGACGTCCTGAGCGCCTAGCCGCGAGACACGCCCAATAGACATGATATCGACGAGCACCGGCGCGCCGCTCCTGCGGCGCGCCGAGTCCTCGCGACCTCTCCGACCGCTATGCCGCGAATCGCGCTCGGCCTTGAATACGACGGCACCGACTTCGTCGGCTGGCAGATTCAACGCACGGGACGCAGCATCGAGGCCGCACTCGCCGCGGCGGTGGAGGCGGTCGCGAACGAGCCGACGACCGTGCGTGGCGCGGGCCGGACCGACGCGGGCGTGCACGCCGCGCAGCAAGTCGCTCATTTCGACACGGGTGCGGAGCGCACCGAGCGGCAATGGCTGCTCGGGATCAACTCGAACCTCCCGCCCGATATCGCCGTGCGCTGGGTTCGCGAGGTGCCGTCGACCTTCGACGCGCGCCGGTCGGCCGTGCGCCGGCGTTACCGCTACGCCGTGCTTCAGCAGCCGACCCGGCCGGCGCTCGCACGCGCACGAGTGTGGTGGATCCGCGAGCCGCTCGACGCAGCCGCGATGACGGCCGCGTCTCTACACTGGCTCGGCGAGCACGACTTCTCCGCGTTTCGCGCCGCCGGCTGCCAGGCGAAAACCCCGATGCGTCGGCTCGTAGCCGTCCGAATTGCGCGAACGGCGCAGGCGGACGGTGTTCTCTGGCAGATCGACTTCACGGCCAATGCTTTTCTACAACACATGGTGCGCAACCTCGTTGGCGCGCTCGTCGAGATCGGGCGCGGCGACCTCGAGCCGGCGGCGGCGGGGGAAATGCTTGCGAGCCGTGACCGCACGCAGGCTGCAGTCGCGGCTCCTCCGACGGGACTCACTTTGGTCGGGGTGTTGTATCCGGAGCACTACCGGCTTCCCGCCGCGAGCGACGCTGATTAATGCCCCGTCGAGGTTTCGGCTATGATTCCGCGGTCCAAACGGTCGGCGCCTGAGCAATGAGCTGGTTCGACAAACTGATGCCGTCGCGGATTCGGACCGAGAGGCGCAAGCACTCGGTGCCCGAAGGACTGTGGGTCAAGTGTGTCGGCTGCTCCGCCCAGCTCTATCGCGCCGAGCTGCATCGCAACCTGCACGTCTGTCCGAAGTGCGGACATCACCTCCGAATCAGCGCGCGCGAGCGGCTCGAGATGTTCCTCGATCCCGAACAGGGCTACGAGCTCGCCGCCGACCTCGAGCCGCGCGACCCGCTGCGCTTCAAGGACACGAAGCGATATCGTGAGCGTATCGCGCTCGCTCAGCGCGAAACCGACGAGCGCGACGCGCTGATCGTCATGGCCGGCACGCTGAAAGCGATGCCGATCGTCGCAGCCGCGTTCGAGTTCCGGTTCATCTCGGGGTCGATGGGCTCCGTGGTCGGCGAGCGTTTCGTGCGCGGCGTCGACTACTGCCTCCAACATCGACGGCCGCTCGTGTGCTTCTCGGCGAGCGGCGGCGCGCGCATGCAGGAAGGCCTCTACTCGCTGTTGCAGATGGCCAAGACGAGCTCGGCGCTCTCCGAGCTCGCCGCGGCGAAGCTGCCGTACATTTCCGTCATGACCGATCCGACGACCGGCGGCGTCTCCGCGAGCCTTGCGCTGCTCGGCGACATCAACATCGCGGAGCCCGGCGCGCTGATCTGCTTCGCCGGCCCGCGCGTGATCGAGCAAACGACCGGAGAGACGTTGCCCGAAGGCTTCCAGCGCGCCGAGTTCCTGCTCGAGAAGGGCGCGATCGACATGATCTTGGATCGTCGTCAGGCCCGCGACGAGATCGCGGCGCTGCTCGCCAAGCTCAGCAACCGCCCGACGCTCTCGTAGCGTACGAGGCCCCGTTGGCTCCGTCCTCGCGAAGCGATTACTCGCTCGACGACTGGCTCCGCCGGTTCGAGACGCTGCACCCAAAGAAGATCGACCTCACGCTCGATCGCGTGACGGCCGTGATCGAGCGTCTCGACCTCAAGCCGCCGCCGTACAAGGTCGTGACGGTCGGGGGCACGAACGGCAAAGGCTCGTGCGTCGCGATCCTCGAGAGCATCTACTGGCATGCCGGCTACTCGGTCGGCGCGTTCACGTCGCCGCACCTCTGGCGCTTCAACGAGCGCATCCGCGTGAACGGCTCCGACGCCGACGACGCCGAGCTCGTCGCGCTGTTCGAGATCATCGACTCCACGCTCGGAGGCATCACGTTGTCCTACTTCGAGTCCTCGACAGTGGCCGCGCTATTGCACTTCGCGCGTAAGCGCGTCGACGTCGCGGTGCTCGAAGTCGGAATGGGCGGGCGGCTCGACGCGTCGAACGCGGTCGACACGGATTGCGCATTGGTGGTCAGCGTCGACCTCGATCACCGCGAGTGGCTCGGCGACGATCGCGAGACGATCGGGCGCGAGAAGGCGGGGATCATGCGGCGCGGTAAGCCGGCCGTGATCGCCGATCGCGATCCGCCGAAGAGCCTAGTTGCCTACGCAGCTGCCGAGGGCGCGCTGCCGAAAATCATAGGCCGGGACTTCGATTTTCGGCGCGCGCCGGGCGGCTGGCGGCGCGCCGAAGGGCGCGGGTCTAACGAGGGACGCGTGCTGCCGCTGCCGCCCTTCGGCGGCGACGAGCAGCTCGGCAATGCGGCCGCATGCGCCGCGGTCGCCGACAGCCTCGCGAGCGAGCTGCCGGTGAGCGACGACGCGCTGGCCGAAGGCATTCGCCAGGCCTACCTTCGCGGCCGCTTCGAGCGCGCGACGCTCGAGGGTGTCGAGTGGATTTTCGACGTCGCGCACAATCCCGCCGCGGCGGCGATCTTCGCAGCGAGTCTTGCGCGTTTGCCGCGTGCGCCGCGCACGCTCGCCGTGTTCGCCGCGATGCGTGACAAGGACCTTGCCGGCGTGATCGCACCGCTCGCGTCATCGGTCGATACCTGGTTCGTGACGCAGGCGGATGCCGAACGCGGCGCTCGCGGCGAAGAGCTCCGCGAAGTGCTCCGCGAAGTGCTCGCGGCGGGAGGCGCGCGCTCGATCGAGGTCGCGTCCGACGTTGCGGCGGCGACGGCGGCGGCACGAGCGGCTGCGCAATCCGGCACGCGCGTGATCGTGTTCGGATCTTTCGTCACCGTGGGCGCCGCAGCGGATGCGCTTGGGCTATACTGCGCTCCCTCGCGAATGACTGATCAACCCGCCAGATGGACCAGGGCCTGAAGGAGCGATTGATCGGCGCGGCGGTTCTCGTCGCGCTCGGCGTGTGGCTTATTCCGTGGTTGCTCGACGGTCGGCAAGAGCAAGTGGAGCTCGCTTCGCCGAGCTCGGCGGTGCGCTTGCCGGCGCTGGACGGTCCGCTGCCGGTTCGCCAGCAAACGCTGAGCCTCGAGGCGGCCAAGTCCGATGCGGCCACGACGGAGCCGCGCCCGGAGTCGGCCGAGCCCGCGACCCCGTCTAGTGCCGCCGCGGACACGGTCGTCGCTGCGGCCGAGCCCATCCTTACGCCCACGCCAGCGCCGGCGCAGGAAAGCGCCACTCCGCCGAAGCCGGCCGCGCCGGTGCAGGAAAGTGCGGCGCCGCCGAAGCAAAGCACGCCGGCGCCGGTCAAACCCATTACGGACCGCAATTCGCCGCAGCGCGTCGCGAGCGCTGCGCCCGCCGCCGCGACGCCGAGTCCTTCGAGTCCGAGCTCTCAGCCGGCGCCGGCGCGCGGCGACTGGGTCGTCCAGCTCGGCAGCTTCGGTGCCGAGGACAACGCGAAGAAGCTCGCTGAGAAGGCGAAGGTGTACGGCTACAAGCCCGAGGTTGCGGGCTTCCGCGCGAGCGGCCGCGCGATGTACCGCGTGAGGGTTGGCCCGTACAAGTCGCGCGCGGAAGCGGACGCGACTGCGTCGGCCCTTTCGGCGCACGGGTTCAAGCCCCAAGTCGTGGCGGCGGACTGACGCCACCGAATGACGCTGGTCGATTACATCATCTTGCTCGTGTTGGTGGTGTCGGCAGGAGTAGGTGTTTGGCGAGGCTTCGTCAAAGAGGCGCTGTCGTTGCTCACGCTGCTCGTGGCGATCTGGCTCGCCTGGCGCTTCGCTACGCTCGTCGCGCCGAAGCTCAGCAACTGGGCGGCGGACCAGGACGTCCGCATCTGGATCGCGCGGGGAATCATCTTCGCGCTCGCGCTCATCGTAGGCGCGCTCGTGTCTTGGCTCGCGCGCCAGCTGATCCGGCACACCGGCTTGAGCGGAGTCGACCGGATGCTCGGCGCGGCCTTCGGCTTCGCGAGGGGCGTCCTGATCGTCGGGCTTTTGGTGCTCGCCTTGGATTTTCTCGATTTGGACCAAGATGGGTGGTGGCAATCGGCACGGTTCCGGCCTTACGCAGAGCAAGTCGCGGCGGCTGTGAAGAAGTACGCGGAGCTCGGCACTCGCTACGTCCAAGGCGGAGTAGCGGTGTGACGCGCTTCGCTATCGGTGTTTCGCGGTCCTCCTTACTCTAGGTAACGAACCATGTGCGGACTCGTCGGCATCGTCGGGCAAGAACCCGTGAATCAAGCGCTCTACGACGCGCTCACGGTGTTGCAGCATCGCGGCCAGGACGCCGCGGGCATCATGACCGACGACTCGGGCCGCCTGCGCGTGCGCAAGAGCAACGGGCTCGTCCGCGACGTGTTCCAAGAGAGGCACATGTTGAAGCTCGGCGGCAACGTCGGGCTCGGTCACGTCCGTTACCCGACCGCGGGCAGCGCGACCGTCTCCGAGGCGCAGCCGTTCTACGTCAACTCGCCGTACGGCATCTGCCTCGCCCACAACGGCAATCTCGTGAATGCCGAGGAGCTCAAGCGCCTCGTCACCCAGCACGATCACCGCCACCTGAACACCGACTCCGACTCCGAAACCCTGCTGAACGTGTTCGCTCACGAGCTCGGCAAGCCGGTCGGCAACGGGCTGAAACCCGACCAGATCCTCGACGCGGTCGAAGCGCTCTACAAACGTTGCTCGGGCGGGTACGCGGTCGTCGCGATGATCATCGGCTACGGCATCGTCGCGTTCCGCGACCCTCACGGGATCCGCCCTCTCGTGCTCGGCGTGCGCGAGACCGCCAACGGTGTCGAGCGGATGGTTGCTTCGGAGAGCGTCGCGCTCGACGCGGTCGGGTTCGAGCTCGAGCGCGATGTGCTGCCGGGTGAGGCCGTGTTCATCGACAAGCGCGGCTTCCTGCATAGCCGGCAGACGAGCGCGCGGCGCGGCTATACGCCGTGCATCTTCGAGTTCGTGTACTTCGCGCGCCCCGATTCGATCATCGACAACCTCTCCGTCTACAAGGCGCGGATGCGGATGGGCGAGAAGCTCGCCGACAAGATCTTGAGGGTGCGGCCGGACCACGACATCGACGTCGTGATCCCAATTCCCGACACCTCGCGGACCGCGGCGCTGCAAGTCGCGACACGCCTGGGCGTGAAGTATCGCGAAGGGTTCATCAAGAATCGCTACATCGGCCGCACGTTCATCATGCCGGAGCAGTCCGCGCGACGCGCCTCGGTGCGGCGCAAGTTGAACGCGATCGGGCTCGAGTTCAACCGCAAGAACGTGCTGCTCGTGGACGACTCGATCGTCCGCGGCACGACGTCGCAGCAGATCATCGACATGGCGCGCGAAGCCGGAGCGCGCAAGGTCTACTTCGCTTCGGCCGCGCCGCCGGTTCGCTACCCGAACGTCTACGGCATCGACATGCCGGCGGCGGGCGAGCTCGTCGCGGCGGGCCGCACCGTCGAGCAAGTGCAGCGCAAGATCGGAGCAGACTGGCTCGTCTACCAGGACCTCGAGGACCTGAAGCAGGCCGTGCATCACGAGAAGGCCGATATCGACGGCTTCGACACGTCTTGCTTCAACGGCGAGTACGTCACAGGCGACGTGAGCCGCGCGTATCTCGATGCGCTCGAAGTGATTCGCGCGAACGCCGCGAAAGCTAAGCGCGACGCAAAGGTGCGCGCCGAGGAAATGGACGACGACACGATGCAGGTTGCGAGCGGCCTGTGACGGCGGCTCTGCAGCTTTGCGCTTTCTAATCGTCGACGACGACTCGGAGTACCGGCAGCTGCTGCGCTACCACCTCGACGTGGAGTGGCCCGACGCGTCGATCGACGAGCATCAACCGACCTCTACGGGCTATCTTCCACCGGGTCTTGTGCTCGCCGACCTCGATCTAGTCTTGCTCGGGCATCCGGTCGCTCGCGACGAAAGTTTCACATTGCTGAAGAGCCTGCGGGGCCGGCCCGACTGCCCGCCGATCTTCGTTTTCGCGAGCCCCAGCGACGAGTTCGTCGCGGTCGATGCGCTGAAGGCCGGAGCGGCGAGCTACTTCCCGAAGGACAAAGTCCGCCATCATCGCCTCGTCGATGCGATCCGCGCCGAGATGCGCACGGAACGCCCGAGCGAAGATACCGGCAATTTGCTCGTCAATCACAAGGCCATGAACGGCGCGCACAAGCGTCGTCTCCTCGGTAAGCTCTACGCGGGCGAGCTCTCGTCCGTCTATCTCGCCGAAGCCGAAGACTCCGGCGAGCGCATCGCGTTCAAAGTGCTACGGCACGTCCCGGATTCCGGCGGCACGCGGACGTTCGATCGTTTTCTCCAAGAGTACGAGGTGATTGCGCGCGTTCGGCACCCGAACGTCGTGAAGATCTTCGACCTCGGCGTCGCGGACGATCACGCTTACATCGCAATGGAGTATCTCGGCGCGGGAAGTCTCGCCGAGCGCCTGAACACGGCGCTAGATCCCGATCAGTCCGTTCACTACGCGACCCAGGTTGGCAGCGCGCTGGCCGCGATCCATGAGGCCGGCATCCTGCATCGTGACCTGAAGCCGGCCAACATCATGTTTCGCGAGGACGGCACGCTCGCTCTGATCGACTTCGGCCTCGCGAAGCAGATGCGGCTGCACGCCGCGATCACGGGAACCGGCCAGATCTTCGGCACGCCGTATTACATGAGTCCGGAGCAGGGACACGCCGAGCCCACCGACCCACGCTCCGACATCTACAGCTTGGGCTGCATGCTCTACGAGATGCTGACCGGCGACCGCCCGTTCACGGCAAGCTCCCCGATGGGCGTTATCTACCGCCACGCGCACGCGCCGCGCCCACGGCTCCCACGCGCGCTCACCCACCTGCAGCCGATCCTCGACCGGATGCTCGCAGTCGAGCGTCTCGCGCGTTACCAATCCGCGCGCGAGCTCCTCGCCGACCTTGCGGCCCCCGCCGGCTGATCGCGTCGAAATGCTCGACTAGTCGAGCGTGTCGAGGCGATAGCCGTGGTCGTCCCAGCGGACGACGCTCGCCTGTTCGTACCAGGCGCCGAGCACGATACGCGCCGCGGGTTGTCCGTCGAGCTGGAAGCGATGGATCGCGGGGCGATGGGTGTGACCGTGCAGCAGAAGAGAAACGCTGTGCTGACGCATCACGGCTTCGACGGTCGTCTGGTTGACGTCCATGATGTCGTAGGACTTTGCGGCGATCTCCGCGGCGCTGAGCTGACGCAGGTCGGCGGCGATTTTGCGCCGCTCGGCGAGCGGCTTCGCCAGGAAGTCGCGCTGCCATGCGGGATTGCGCAACGTGCCGCGCAGGCTCATGTAGCGCGTGTCGTCGGTGCAGAGCAGGTCACCGTGCGTGAGCAGCACGGTGCTGCCGTATAGGTCGACGCGCTCGTAGTCGCCGAGCAGTTGGCAGCCGGTCGCAGCGCAGAACTTGGCGCCGATCAGGAAGTCGCGGTTGCCGTGCATCAGCGAGCACGGCACACCCGCGCGCGTGAGGCCGGCGAGTGCGGCTTGAACGGGCGCGAGCCGCGCATCGTCCTCGTCGTCGCCGACCCAGGCCTCGAAGAGGTCACCGAGGATGTACAACGCTCGCGCCGCGCGCGCTTCTCCTTCGACGAAGGTCACGAAGCGTCGAATCGTCTCCGGCTCGCCCGCATCGAGATGCAGGTCGGAGATGAACAGCGTGGTCACGGCGGCCGGACGACTACTGAAGGAGCTCGATCGTCTCGATCGTAATCGGCTCGACTGGCACGTTCTTGTCGAACGGACCGCCGGCGCCGGTCGGGCGATGGCCGATCTCGTCGACGATGCGCATCCCGTCGTCCTTGTCCTTGTCGTCGACGATCTTGCCGAACACCGCGTATCCCCATCGAGTCGGCCGGGGGTTCAAGTCGACGTTGTCCGAGAGGTTGATGTAGAACTGGCTCGTGCCCGAGTGCGGGTCGTTCGTGCGCGCGAAGCCGACGCTGCCGCGCAGGTTGCTGAGTCCGTTGCCGGACTCGTTGAAGACGGTGCCTTTCGTGGCCTTCTGTTTGAAGTCGGCCGTGTAGCCGCCCGCTTGTGCGATGAAGCCCGGGATCACGCGGTGGAAGATCGTGCCGTTGTAGAAGCCTTGCTTCACATAGCCCAAGAACGTCTCGACCGTGAGAGGCGCCCGCTCGCGATTGAGCTCGATCACGAAGTTGCCCGCGGTCGTGTGCACGCGAACACGCGGCGAGTTCGCCGCCGACTCGGCCGACTGTCCAGAGGCAGCAAACGGGGCCGCGACTATGCCTAATAGAAGAACGCCCGCGAGCTTCATCGCTGTCACTCTTGTCGTACGAGCGGTGATCATACGAACGCCTGCGGGCGGATGCACGCCGCGTCAGCGTCCACGCAGCTCTGCCGCCTTGACTGTGTTCGCCATCAGCATCGCAATCGTGAGGGGACCTACGCCGCCCGGCACGGGCGTCAGGGCGCCGGCGACTTCTACAACGTCGGGATGAACGTCGCCGACGAGCACCGAGCCCCGCCGCTCGAACGTCTCGAGGCGGTCCGGATGGGACGCGAAGATCCGGCGCGCGTCCTCGGGCGAGGTCACGCTATTGATGCCGACGTCGATCACGACCGCGCCCGGTTTCACGTAGTCGCGAGTGACGAACGCGGGCCGGCCGATCGCCGCGACGAGGATGTCCGCTTCGCGCGCCATCGCGGGCAGGTCGCGGGTCCGGGAGTGGCAGATCGTCACGGTCGCGTTCTTGTGCAGCAACAGCGAAGCCATCGGCTTGCCGACGATGTCGGACCTGCCGATCACGACCGCGTGCTTGCCTT
>Ga0134124_10005350_pt1 | contig 10325 bp, 6 predicted proteins | sample KB304_FD_96880 | JGI IMG/M metagenome (GOLD analysis project Ga0134124, IMG submission 96880) | Terrestrial soil microbial communities without Nitrogen fertilizer from Kellogg Biological Station, Michigan, USA - KB3-0-4 | ecosystem: Environmental > Terrestrial > Soil > Unclassified ... | reverse complement strand
CAATACGAAGCTTGAATTGGCGTCGTCACTTTGGCGGTGCGGTGAAGGAATAACTGCAGGTTCTAGCATCATACAAACTCCTTACCACCATGTTTCGGTTTGCACGCCGAAGGTGAAGCCACTTGTTTTATCCCGAAACGGAATGCCGCCGACGTGTCCGCGGAGGCCGTCCGACCAGGTTGCATACGTTACAAACAGCCGTAGAACGGGCCGGCTAAAAAACTTGCGGCCTGCCCCGATTTGCGGGGCGATGGTGAATTTGCGGAGCCAGCCCTCGTATGGACCATTCCCACTCTTGGTACGATCGAGTCCGGCCTCAAACGCCAGTGAGAGATGATCGGTAAAGAAGTACTGCGGCCTCGCGCCAAACGAAAGCCACTGGTTCCAGCCTTCGCGCGGATTGCCGTTTTGTGTGCGCTGGTAGACGAACACCGGCTGGATGGCAAACTTATCGTTCGTTTGCACCAACATGTGTTCTGCGATTCGAAATCTCTTCGTGTCTTTGATAAACGGAGTCGGATCGTCGATCGTTGTGCTGAAGTTGCTGGCTGCTCCCTTTCCGTATTGGACCGAGAACCAGTTGTATCCACCTTTCCATTCCAAACGCTGATGAGCTAGGCCGAATGCGTATCCACTGCTTGAAGGAATGACAGTGCCCTTGGGCGTCGTTCCGCCTTTAGCGTTGGCAAAGTTGAACCAGGCCGCTAACTTTCCGCCTGGCGCTTTCACGTCATAGAGACGCACGTCAATATTGCTTTTCGCGTAATTGCCGTTCTCGGTAGTGATGTCGGGACGCGCGCCGGCGAGGAAAGCAACGGCCATCTTGCCAACCTTCACATCCAAATCCTCAACACCTCCGCCGTAACCGCTCATGTCAGAGATGTAGAAATCGTTGATGTGCGACTGATAACGGCGGTAGTAACGTTCACCGGCCCAAAACTTCGCGAGCGGCTGACTCGCAAAGACGTTGCCGGCTTGAACGAACGCCTCGCGGAAGCGGAATTGATCGTTGCCTATGCCATTAGGGAAAGTTCCCCAGTTGGCGGAGTTCGAAGTGTTGGCCTCAACCAGGACCTCTGTTTTTACCCAAGCCTGACCAGGGTCGTGTTGCGGATTGACCAGGTTGTCTACAAAGATCATCTCGGCGTAAGTCTCGGCTTCATTTCCTAAACGGTATTTGGCATCAGCTCCAGGCGCTTGAAACGCGACCTGCTGACCGCCGCGACTGTTGAGTCCGTAACCGGAACGCAGGTACCCGTGGAATTCAAAAGTCTTTGCCTGGTCTTCCAGCTTGTGGATTCTTGTGTCTGCATCCCGCAACTGATCGTACATGGGCGCGGCAGGCACCTTTCCCTGAAGAGCTTGTTTCTCTTTCGATTGTCCGAAAGCAGTGTTTGCTGCGTCTTGGGCAGCGGCTGCTACTGCGGACACCACTCCCTCTTTTGCGGGTTGATCCGGCTTGCTTTCACTTTGGTTTTTTTGCTGCTGTTCCAGAGCGGCTATTCGTTCCTGTAACTCGCGAGTGGTCCGTTCGTACTGGTCCTTCAGTTGTTGGATTTGCTTCTGCACGTCGTCAGTTTGCTGAGCGTGCGCGCACATCACCGCAGCTACGACCGTAACTAAAATGCAGCCAAACTTATTCAGGGCGGGCCTGAGGCCGGCAAGTGCGTGAACTAAAACTTGATTAGGGGGTCGCATGCGAATGGTTACTCCTTCGTGGAAGTCTCGAAAGGTGAAAAACCGAGGCCGGAAGCTCTGCGTGATGCAGATTTTGGTAAAGGTCGCACTCTCCGTCGAACGATCAAGGAAGAGACTCTTCCGATCACGATCACCAACACAAGCCAGGCAATGATCCGCAGCACGGGCCTTTCGCTAATCCGTTCGGCCCAAGTCGGGGCAACTGACGGTGACGAATTGTTAAGCACGACATCCAGGTTTAGCCGTGTCTGTCCGAGCAGACTTTTGAGATCCTCTGTGGCTCTGCCCGAAACGATTTTGTGTTTGAAGTTACTGAACGTACTGGCGAGCGCGCTTGAGCGAGAATGATTCACGTAAAGCAAGTCCGACTTCGTCTGGGTTTGATTGCCTATTGCCGCTATCAGAGACAATGAGGCGTCAAAATAATGACTCGCATAAATTTGTTTCGAGAGGACCAGCACCTGCGGAATGCCATTGACTTTCGACCTGTAGGTCGAGACATCGGTGATCATTAGCACGGGCTTAAAACCAAAATCGATCTTGGCCCAGCTCAAAGAACGCTCCACTGGCAGAGTTGACTGCGGAAAAGCTTTTAGGTGCCGAATAAATTCCGGAGCCGCCTCGTTAACGTAGAGCAGGTTGGTCAATAACGAGTTCTGCTCCCGGGCCAATGGTAATCTGACGCTTTCGTCGGCGTACTCGATCAGTGCCCCGTCACCTTTTCGAACGTAAGCAGTGACATACTCCACCATCATTAACCGAAACAGTTGGTTTGCTTGCTCCTTATAATCAGCCGCGTTCCAGTCGATAGTGTTTTGAAAGCGCTGGATCATCGCCGCCGATAACTTCAACTTGCAATCACCAACGGTGCACGTCTTAAGGTCGGCGATATCGCTGTCGCTGAGCGTTAATGAACTGAGGTCCTCCACGCTCGGCACATTGCTGAACTTACCGGACGCTAAATTGGATTTGGCTTTCAGATTCATGCTTAGCTGAAACGCTTTGAGTGCAGACTCGGGATCTGAGGGGAGCTCTATTGCTCCACAGACTGCTACCTCGCGGGGATCAGTTGAAGAAATTAGTGTGGCCACTGGCTCGCCCCGTTCCAGTGCGGCAATTTCATCTGCACCGAAAGAGGCGCGCTGGGTCAACACCTTTAGAAGATCAGGACCAGGAGTTCCAGCGTGTAACTGAGTGCAGATGAATAGGACTGAAAGCAGCGCGCAGATTATCGATCGCCTTCGCTGGCGCTCGCGGAATAGAAAAATCAGAGTGTGGTCCAATATACTTCTCATGTCCCGTTCACTTCCGGCAATTTGGAATGATTGACTTCCCCTACGTCATTCCCTCGACAGCTCTACTCGTCAACAGGCAATGGCCATTCCCCCAATCAATTACTCTGTTTGCTAAGTATCGGAGTGAGTTGAGCATCCTCGTTTTACGTAATTCCACGACAGACTCGTGGAATCACGAGGTAGAAGACACAATCGCGAAAGGCACAAGAGTATAAGAACTCAGAAAATTGTTTGTGCTTCTCGTTCTTCTCGTGGCGAGAAAAGAGGAACAGGTCAAAATGTGGAAGCAGTTTGCCGAATCGGTGATCGGTAAGGCGAGGATAACGGGTCAATTGGGTAGACGCGAAGCAACATCTCAACCCCTTGGTCCACCATAATGTCTTTGCCGCCGGCCGCAGCGGTTGTTCCGGCGGCGACTACTCGAGGACGACTGGCTGCACTGCCATGCTCTGCGGTCATATTGACGCCGAAAATGCCTCCTGCAAGCACACCAACCCCGGTGCGCTTAAGCGTCTGAGGAAGGCGGCGTCCGCGCGTTTCGATCTGGAATTGATCATCCACTTGTTCACCCGAGGGCACGTCGTAGAGGCTAATGATTTCTGCGTTAATCGGATACGCCTCACCATCGTTGAGGTGAATGCGGTCGAACGAAAGATACATTTCCGTCGCACCTTTAAGGACGCCGGATGGTGTGATTGATTCGATGTGCCCGGAGATGCGGGCGAGATTGAAAGGGCCTGGATCCGCGACAGTCACACTGAATCTGTCTCCAACCCGGGATGACGTTATCGACAACGTTCTATCGAGGTGCACGCGCATTTCATAACCACCGCTATCCACATTCGCTGCTATAACAACATCAACGCAGAGTTGCGAGATTGCGATGCCGAGAATTACGAGCATCGCTGTCGTCGCAGTTACGATGTTGTCCAGTCTTAGGCGTCTACTCATTTTTTCCGCCCAGGAGGGTTAGTTTCCGAGCAGTGCTCCTGCCCCATGAGCAACTCTCACTTGAACTAACCCTCCCTGCCCCCTGGACCAACGCTAGGCAATAGATATTCCAGATTGGAGTTGATTGATTTTACCTACAGACATTCATGAGAGAACCGCGTCCGTTATTCGTAGTTTTACGAACGTTCCGTAGAAACACGATTGTGTTTAGATGGTCCATTACGCGCAATCGCCATGACTGGCATGGAATGCTCTTTGCTGTAGTGAGTACTGGTCGGGGAAAGGACCGACAACGATGTCTCAGCATTTTGAGACGAAGCTGATTGTTCATCACCGGATGAACGAGATGGTTGCGTGAGGGGCCACGTAACCGTAGAGGGGCGGGAATCGGTGGGTGTTCCCGCCCTAAACATTTGAAGCGCCTGTTAAGATTTCTCACCCGTAATTATCACCGTATTCGTATACCGATCTTGAGCGTGACACTGAGGTTCAAGATTGCTGGAATCGTTTCCATTCGTTGTTTTCGAAAGCGCGAATAACACGAAAATCCGCTTGCTTCAGTCCGAGCGTGAGGCCTCCACATCCAGAAAACAGATCGACCGCTGTAGGCTTTCGCATGCTGGTCAGATTTTGGGAACTTTGTCAATTGACGTCCAGCAATGTCAAACTCGCGCATTGTTCAGAGGAGTAGGCCCGCGCTTGATGGTCATTGGTAAGCACGTCTCCTTATTTGAATCAGACGAAATCGACAATGAGATAGTTTACGGTGTTTGGGTCGCTACGAGAGATCGATTTCAAGTAGCGAGCGAACTTATTTCGAGGTGTCTTACCGGGTCAAGAACAAGGACGGATGAGTGCAGTTTGGTAACAATCTTGATAGTTCATCTTAGTGCCACTAAATTGCTTGTTGAGAGGCTTTCTTGAATGAGTAACAGAAGAACGATTGCTCTACCGCGAGTGCAAACGAGCACTCATCAACACGAGCCGGATCCCCCGGATGAAAAGGGGCATACTAAGTGAACAATCCGGGAGGAGCGTTGCGCTCTTCTTGCGCTCTTTTTAGCGCCATAGGAGACAAGCGAGCCATAAGAGTCACAATAAACGAGGCTGCTAAGCCTTGAAAATAAAGCAACTTGTTGTTTATATTACGCTTACCGAAAAGGAATGCCCGCTTGGCTCAGTAACCCGGCTTGCGCTCTCAAGCCGAGTCCTTTCAGTTACTTACAAAGATGAGTCTTTACCTTGACGGCAACGTTGACGGTAGGTCAAATCGGCTGTTATCTGAAAGTAGCTGCCAGAAGCTTGGTTACTTCTAAGCACAGCTTTGTTCGGTAGTCACCTCCTCGCGAGTCGGAGGATTATTCACCAACTTTCTGTAATCACAAGTTCCAGTTCCAACTCTCTGTTCCAGAAGTAGTCAGCCGATTATAATATCCGCATCTTCACTAGTGAGTTGACCCGCCCGCCGGGACAACGGAGAGCAGCTTCCTATGTTGTCATCTTACAGAGTCATTAGGTCAGGGCTTGGATTTGATGTGCGCACTCTAACAACCGAGGAGAACCTATGTCGAACCAAATGCCTCACCACATAATGAATCTGGTTTCCACCGCCCTTAGCCAGAACAAACTTTCGATTATCTCCGGGATGCTGGAGAGCTTGGCCAAGGCCGTGAATGCCTATGGATGCATTCTCTGGCAAGTCGTCCCGGGCTCAAAACTAGATCCAGTCGATCCCAGTGGTTACTTGTTTGTTTTGGCTGAGTGGTTTCCGAATAAGAAGACCGACCCGTTACATGATTTACCACTAGAGGACTCGATCACGGGTGCCGCAGTATTGAGTGGTAAGCTCATCAACATTCACAACTACCACGAAGACACCTATAAAGGGCAGAAGCCATATACAAAAGATCCCTTTATCGAGGAAACAGGTATACGTTCTTTCTGTTCTGTGCCCCTGAAGTTCCTCGACGGCCGGCATGGCGCTCTAAATCTCTATCGAACTGAGCTGGTACCGTTCAGCCCTCAGGAAGAAGAGCAGATCAAACAACTGGCCTCACTGGTTCCCGCACTCTACAAGGCAATTAGAGATCGAGTTAACTTCACCGTCATTCGCAATATTAACAAGATACTGAATCAGGCTGAACGAAAAGCATCGAAAGAAAAAGAGCCACCCAGCAAGGAGCAAGTCAAGAAAGATATTCAGAGGATATGTGATTTGGTGACCAGTACATTCCAATGCATCGAGACTTCAATTTTCTTGGAGGACCGGCTCACCAGACCAGGAGTGTATGAGTTAATGGCTACCACGTGGTCAGACTTCATCGTGAAAGACGTTTACACGAAAAGCGAAAAGGACGGTATCACGGGTTGGATACTTACTCATTCGACAGCAGTAACCATTTTTGATCTGGCCCACTATGAAAGAGACAAGGAATTAATTCAAAAGGATTATCCAGGCCTTTCCTGGGACGACAATCTTGATATCAAAAATGCAGTTCGTCGGGTGCGTGGACTCGAGGAACATGAAGCGCTGCCTCCCCTCAGCTTTATGGGGGTTCCGATAACGATGGGAAAGGAGGTCCTGGGAGCGATCCGCTGTAGCGTCGCCAAGGAAGGTCCGTACTATTTTTCCGATCTGGCCAAGGAAATCTTGAGATTAGTAGCGGCCCTAATCAGCCGGTACTGGCGCAATTGGATTGGTCAGTGCGAAAAGCAGGAGGACATTCGCTCCTGGGAGGCACTACTCAAGAGTGTTAGAGAGATGAATCGTTTCGTCCATACAGAACTAACCAAGGAGTCTCCTAACGAGCATCGTATCTTTACAAAAACCCTGGAGGTAACCAGTGAAGTCATTAGAGGCGCTGAGATCATAGATGTCCGTTTACCTAGAGAAGGCGAGCTCTACTTTGCTGCAACTCACGGGGCTTATTGGAACGAAGGAAATCGGCAAGCGATTGAGAAACGCAGGCATCACACCTTTTCCCTTGATGAAAAATCTGCCGGCAGCCTGGTCTTCAAAACGGGCCGGGTCCATATCATGAGCGACGTCAGTAAAGACGAGTATTACAAGGGCCATTTCGACGGGATCAAACGCATGATAGTCGCGCCGATCAGGGTTGCTGACCGGAAATTTGGCGTGCTGGATATCCGTGGTACGGGCGAAGTGGATTTTCCACCGCATGCCGAAGCAGTAGCGGAGTTTCTGGGCCAACAGTTGGGCCTCTTTCAGTATCTGGCCAACACTGTAGGTAAACTTCGGGAAACCCAGACCGATCTTACAAAGAAGATTGCTGAACAAACTCTCCTCGAGGAGCAGCAGACTCAGATCTTCGTCGACCTGAAACACCAAATCTATAGTCCTATAAATTTAGCCAGTGCCCGACTACAAATGTTCAAGAGAGAGTTTCCGGATGCCGCTGCATCAGCAACCATGCTCAAGATCCGCGGGCTGTTCGGTAAAACCCGACGCATTGCGATGAACCTTGCACTTATAGAAAACCTTGCTCGCGAAAAACCAATTGAGGTTGACCTAGTCCGGTTGCGAACCGAAGAGTTGATCAACATGCTTCTGGGTAGCGCTTTGAACAGCCAACTCATGATGAGGTCAAAGTTCCAGGTAGAATTCGAGATCGACCGTCCAACTTTCGATGTGCTTGAGACTCACGAAGTCAGCGTCGATAAAAACCTGCTCGAGCATGCTATTATGAACCTGATGGATAACGCATTTAAGTATAGTTATCCTAAACACACGGTTGATATCTCAGGTGGTTCATCGAAGGCGTGGTTCTACATCTCAATTAAGAATGTCGGAATTCCGATTAGTGAGAGAGATGCGAAACAGTGCGTGGAGCGCGGATTTAGAAGCGCTGATGCCCGCAAAGTAACCGGGGAAGGCTCCGGCATCGGATTATGGATCGTCGATCACATCATGAAAGCTCACCAGGGCATGCTGCAAATAATTCCCAGGAGCAAGCAGACTGACGTCAGACTCTTCTTTCCACTGTTGAGGAAGTGACCTCCTAGATCATGTATATCATAATTGTCGACGACGATAACCTTCAGGCGGAATGGCTTATGGCCATGCTGAAGGATTTTTTTCAAAACTCTAAGATTGAATGGGTTGACACCGAGTATGAATTTCGCTCACGAATTGACGAATTTGCCGAAGATCCTCCGGACATTATTGTGATGGATGTCATGCTTCGCTGGACGTACCCGAGCGAAGATATGCCTGTCTTGCCTGACGAGGTGGAGAAGGAGGGGTTTTATACTGCCGGTTTCAGATGTGAAGAACTCTTGAGCGGTAAAGAAGCGCTGAAAAATGTTCCGTTAATCTTCTATACGGTGTTGGAAAAAGCGGACCTGAAGAAGCGCTACGAGTTTGTACCTGGCAGTACAAACCTTCTGACCAAGCAAGGCCGGGCGTATTTACAGAAACAGAAACCCAGAGCCTATTTACGCAAGAGCGACGAGGCAAACGATCTTATTAATTTGATTCTCAAGCTAACGAAATCCTTAGCCGTTAGATAGCAGCACCCGTTTAAACTCTTCCCGTACAGCCTTGATCTTCTGAGATGCTTCAGGAAATCGGCTTTCAATCTGTTGCATTGCGTAATCCACAGTGCCGTTAAAGCCTCCTACAGTGTTATACGGCAAAGGTGTCAGACACTCATCAAATATTTTAGCGAATGCTTCTACCAGACGAGTGGCTTCGCTCGATAAGTGGACCTCGTGAATGTAATCTTCACAGAGTTTCTCCACTGTCTGGTAGCTCTCAGAATCAGGCACGCAAGCAATCACATACCTCCAAACGAGCGCTCGCTTGCTTCCATCCTCGAAAGACTCTATCGGGATGTAGCACGGAAGACATTCAACTGCCCATTGAGGCCAATACTTCTGGTTCGCCTGTCGCACCAGTATTTCATTACAACTGGAACTCTCGTGATTGCTTCTTATTTGTTCCAAACGGTTCCGAAAGATACTGCGACGCTGGATCAGTTTTTCGAGATGTGAGGCAGTGGTCTTAAGGTGATGTCCGATTTCCTCGGCGGTCTGGGTGGCGGAAATTCCCTGAGAAATTACTGGCTCGCCATTGCTGTCGGAGCCAGTGAACTCGACGACAGACTCGGCACCGTTCCAACAGTAAGTCATGAGGTTGAGACTCAATGCATGAGTCGCGACAATACCAGCGCCTGATTGGGTCTCTCTGCCGTCCACAAATACGGCGCGGGCTGGCCGCATAAAGTGTGTGTCGTGAGCCGCCTCAGTTTCACCCTCACCAGGATAGAATACAATATCGGCCAGAAGATTATCGTAGAGCTTTTGATCGATAGCGCGATTGAGATTTAACATGACGACGCCTTCCACCTCCGGAAGCGGAGTCGTCCTATTTACTTCGGTAATCGGAGCAAGCCAAATAGCATCTCCCGTTTCGAGGAACTGGCTGAGTACGTCAAGAAACTCCTGGGCGGACGAAGCGCCCCAATTGTGGATCGCGATTGTTAATGGAAGGTTTCCTATTTCCGCTCGCACCTTATCTACGCAATCGCTCAACAACATTGGCACCGGCACTAAAGACGGGTCTGAACCAGTATTTCGAAATAAAATATTCCCTCGCGTCCGCACCGGTCCAGTGGTGCGGCCCAACATATCGCTGACGCGCTGCGATGTGCCCCCATGCGAGCGCTGCGGAATGATTATCTTGTTGTCTGGCACTCTCATGTTGCTAGTCGCCGTGGAATCTCCCCTACGCTAATCTGAATTTAGCGCTTGCTGCTCAACTGGATTAATTGCCCGAAAACCGTAGGGAACCCATAAAGGCTTAGCGGCTTGAATGGCCCACCAGATGCGGTCCAACGCCAGCACGATATCGCGGCCGTCTGTCAATGAAAGGGTGCTGCCGATGACAGAGTTTCGCTTGCCGAGGATAAAATCCAGGAGATGTTCATAACGCCCTCGGGCCAATCGAGGACGGAAGCGGTCTCGATCTTTGGAGCTGTGCAGGATACGCAAGTTGCGTTCGGAATGATAAGGACAACGGATCACTTTCAACTCCGCACCGAGTGGCAGGGGCGCGCCTTCAGCCAGCAGATAGAACAAAGAGTCCCAGGGATAATCGGTCGGCTCATCCGTCGGAGATTCATTCAGATCAATTCTGATACCATTGCCATTCTGTCCGGTTACTTCGAGGAACTTCACAGTCTGGCGAAAACCTTTACCGACTACGGCGAGACAAGGAACATGGAAACCGTTCCGTGAGTTGTCATGGAACGTGAACTGAACTCGTGAGTAGGTCTCGTTGTAGAAATCACCTGGTAACTCGGCCGTACCATCGCCCAGCGGAAAATATCTACCAGCCTCGAGCACTCTGATCTCATCTAT
>Ga0134124_10005349_pt1 | contig 10326 bp, 7 predicted proteins | sample KB304_FD_96880 | JGI IMG/M metagenome (GOLD analysis project Ga0134124, IMG submission 96880) | Terrestrial soil microbial communities without Nitrogen fertilizer from Kellogg Biological Station, Michigan, USA - KB3-0-4 | ecosystem: Environmental > Terrestrial > Soil > Unclassified ... | reverse complement strand
GCCCAGACGTGTGGCTCGCACCGCCATATCAATGTGTGCCTGCCCCGACATCATGACGACAGGAGTGGCTACGCCTTGCGCTCTCAATTCTTCGAGCAGAGAAAGCCCGTCTTTGCCCGGCATCACCACGTCCGAGATGATCAAGTCGAACGACTGCGAGCGAGCCAGTTCCAGTGCCTTGACCGCATTGTCGCAGACGGCTGCCTCGTGGCCGGCGAGACGAAAGGCACGGGAAAGCGATGCCAGTGTATTCGCTTCGTCGTCAACGATGAGCAGATGCGCTTTCTGCGGCACGAGTAGCTCCTTAGCTGGCGGCGGACAGCCGGTCCAGATTGCCCGGAAGTTCGATAATAAACGTTGCGCCGTGTCGCGGCTCGCTGCGCACGCTGATCCGCCCTCCATGGTCGCTGATGATGGACTGCACGATGGCCAGCCCCAACCCGGTGCCGTGGGCCTTGCTGGTGTAGTAGGGCGTGAACAGGCGCTCGCATTCCTCCGCGGTCAGGCCGGCCCCGGTGTCGGCAATTTCCACCGCCACCCGGTCGCCGCCTTGCCGCGTGCGCAAGGTGAGAGTTCCACCCTGGGGCATGGCGTCCATCGCGTTCAACGCCAAATTGGAAAATGCTCGATGCAGCAATTCCGGATCCGCCGCAATCGGCTGCAGAGTTTCCGCCAACTCAAGCCGGCATTCAATAGGGGGATGCTCCGGTGATTGCAGTTGCGCCCGCAGCAGGCGCGCCACATTCTGCACAATCGCATTGAGCTTCACGCTTTGAAATTGTGGTTGCGGCATCCGGGAAAATTCGCTGAAACGCGAGACAATGGTCTTAAGGTTGGCGATCTCTGCCAGTAGGGTAGAAGAGCTCTCGCGAAACACTTCATCGAATTGTTCCGGACTCTGCTCCCGCGCCCGTACCAGGTTCTCCACTGTCAATTGCAGTGGAAACAGCGGATTCTTGAGCTCATGCGCCAGACGGCGGGCCAGCTCCCGCCAGGCCGCAACCCGCTCGGCCCGTACCATGCGCTCTCTCTGCTCGAGAAGCTCTCCCGTCATACGATTGAACGATTCGGCCAGTGCTCCCAGTTCGTCAGACGAATTCACTGGAACCCGCGTGTTCCAGTTTCCAGCTGCCACCGCGCGCGCCGCCTCCGCAAGTTGTTCGACCGGCCGCGTGACCCGGGAGGAAGCCCATCCGCTGAACACGATGGCCAGAATAATGCCGACGCTTCCCGCCACCAGGGCCGCCGAGCGAATGCGGTTGCGCAATTCCACATAGGGGCGCCGAGTGTTTCCCACCAGCAGAACGCCCAGCAACTGGTTGTCCTGTCCGTTCAGGGGGATGGCGTGGACGCTCTCGTCATCCACCGCGCTGTTCGACCAATGAAGCAGCGCGGTGGCTTCCTGCTGTTGTTGCTGGACCTGAAGAATAAGGGGCGCCAGCAGCTGCGCTTGCTGCACCTTTCCTGACGGCGCGATCAGCAGTTCGGGATAAAACCCCTTGGCCAGGTTGGGGTAGAGGATGGCGCGCATTCCAGCCGATAGTTCAAGGCTCCTCATGAAGTTCTTATCCAGGCGGCGTCCCCCGATCACATAGAGCGGGTTGTCTCCGACCTCCACCTGCCGCATGGCAGAGAGGCTGACAGCCACGCTGTCGGGCATCTCTTCCTGCCGGAGAAAAGCGTTCTTGTTTGGCGACCCCTCACTCGGCGAAACCAGCGGCAGAGAATTTTCTTTGTAGCCGAATTTCGCCGGCCACTGTGCCGAGGAGAGAATCGTGCCGTGACTGTCTACGAACTCCAGAAAGTCCAGCTGCTGGTTGTCAGCCAGAGTCTTGGCCTCATTGACGAACACACTGTAATCTGCCGGACTGCGGCTCACGGCAAGCGCCATGCGGGTCGCGGTCTCACTGCCTGCGATAGCTTCCACACGGTGCGCCACTTCCTCGCCCCGGCGATCGAACTCCCGCCGGAATTGCGCCACCAAAGCTGCGGTCTGATCTTCGTTAGCCCGCTCGAATGCGCGCCGGGTCATAGCGGAGACGATCCATGCGACCGCACCCACGCAAACAAAAACTGTTAGCGCGAATACGAGAAACAGTTTGCGCCGAAAGCTCAAGGTTTCCCCGCTTCCAGCCAGACGTTGGGCAAACGCCAGCTGCCGTCCGGATCTTCCTGCCAACCCATTACATTTGCGCCTAGGGCGGCGGCAGTTCTCAGATGCAGCAAGGGAATCACACGTTGGGATTGCAGCAGAGCGCTCTCGGCGGCGTACAGACTATAGGCCGGATCACCGTCAAACTTCGGCGTTGACAGTCCCAGGCTGGCGGCCAGTTCACTGAGCGCGACTCGCGCGTCAAGCGAGGGCAGCGGCATGCGGACCAGTCGTATGTCGGCAACATTCGAATTCGTGGGGGGTGCGGATGGTTCGAGAAGAGCGAGTCCAGCGTCGCGAGCGTTCAATACGACCCTCGCGGCAATAACTCGTGCTAGCGGGTCCGAGGCATCGAACGCCAGGGTCCATCCCGGCCCTCCGCCGGCCCCATCCCGAATCCGGAGAGCGCGCTCGAGATCAGCGATGGTGGGCAACAGGAACGCATAACCGGTGAGCCAGTTGGGCAGGATTGTGCCGGCCGATTCACCACCGCCCTGCAGCAAGACGTCATTGATGGCCGCTCGATCAATGCTGAGCGCCAGAGCCTGGCGCAATTTCGGTTCTTCGGCGGACTGCATGTCGCGGCTGAAGACCAGCGCCATCCACTCTGCGGGAGCCGAACTCTGGATGCGCCTTCCTTCCGAAACTGCGTGACGCGCCTGATCAGGTGCGACCTCTATAACGTCCACTTTGCCTAGATCGAGCGCGATCATTTGGTCGCGGAAGCTTTTGCCCATTTCAATCTCGAGGGCATCCACAAACGCGCGGCCGCCCCAATAATCGTCACGCGCAGTGAGTGTAAGTTTCTTGCCCGGTTCCCAACGATTGATGGCAAAGGGGCCGCTACCGGCAAGCTTTCCGCCGCCGCGTTTGGCGATGCCGTAGCGCGGCAACGCCAGCATTGCAGGGAGATTCGTGGTCGGGGCATCACACTCGACCACGACTGCTTCTCCCGTAGCGAAAACTTTCCAGTGCGGATTCGCCGCGCGCAGCGAAGCCGCCACAGTGTCCGAGCTCAGCGCGGTTCCGTCGTGAAGCGTAATCCCGCGGCGAATACTGAACTGCCAGCGCTGATTGCCCGGAGCGGCCTGCCACGCAGTCGCCAATGCGGGGTGAGCCTGGCCGCGCGCATCCAGCGTAACCAGCGTGTCGAATATCAGGCGCGAAAGGCTGGGCGAAGTAAACATTCCGGGCTGAGCCGGGTCGGCGGGGTCAAGCGACGCGGGCGCCTCTCGTATGGAAATGCGAAGCGTCCCGCCATAGTGCGGGCGTGTACTGGCGGGAGCGGCGCCAGCCAGAGCCACACTAACGCCCACAAGTAAGAATAAGCCGAAAGGCTTCATATCTCCCCGATTCGAAATTGTGCGCGACCGCGACCGCGCCGCTTCCGCTGGATTCGGTCCACAAAGCAGTGATGGCGCCGTTCACATCCAGGGGTGAGCCGGCGGTTACGGGCTCGCGCCCGGCCACTTCGAAAACTCGCACGGAATCATTCCGGCTATCGCCAGCGGCAGTCGCAAGGACTTGCCAGCCTGATCCACATCCGCTGTGCACGTTGGCGATGTCGCTGCCCCAGTCCAGCTTGTCCACAACCTGATCGGTGCTGCCATCAAGCAGATGCACCTGTCCATCCACAGCAGCTAGTAGCCACGACAGGGTTTGGCCTCGAGGTACGGCGGCTGCAGAATAGAACGCCGGCGCCGTCGTTTGTTTGCCGACTCCCGGCGATAATGCGCCGTTGAAGAAGTTGCGAGTGGAAGTGAAGGACGCATTCAGGCTGGAAAGGTCTGTCCCAATCGGCCACGAATCGTCACTGTCATAACAGGCCATCGCAGGAGGTGCACCCGCCGAGCTGCGACAATGGACACCCGGCAGGTAGACATCGAAAAGATTGTCCTTACCCCGCACCAGCCTTCCCCGGGGATCGCGCGGCCACGGGCGGGAGTGGACGATCGGGAACGATTGTTCGGTCAGCCAGTGGTTGTCCTGAAGGCGGTATATGGTCACGTTATTTTGGTCCAGCACAAGCATGCGCGCGGGATTGCCGTCGATTACCGCAGCATCCAGGATGCGCTCCGGTTGCGACCACAATGGAATTCTGCGGAGCACGACCGCCACGGCTTCGGGTTCGACAGCCAGTGGGGCAGATCGCGGCAGTGAAACCATGACGATCGAAGGCGGATTTGTGCCCTGGCGAATTTCGGCGATCCAAACATAGCTTTGCAAGTCTTCGGAGAGAGAGACCCGCACCGTTGCAGCGGCCTGTTCCGCCGGGACGAAACGCGCGCCCAGAACCGCCAGCTGGGTAAGAAGATTGCGCCGGATGTCCTCCGTCGTGGCGGCGCTGAGCGACGAGCGGTTGAGGACTTCCAGGGCCGTCGTCTTCGGGCCCGTCGCCGATACAATTTTGCCTGCCAATTGCTCTTCGGCGGCGGCCCAATTCTGTGCGTCGGCGGGCGCGGCAAGCAGCAGCGGCAGAACAAGCAAAACGCAGCCGACGGACCGTGAAAGGAGTGGGGTGAGCATGTTCGGGATGCGCGAATTATAAGCTGCACGCTGCATGGCTCCGACTTCGCTCCCGGTACTGTCTGGGTTCGGCGTTAGACCCATTTGGGCGGCTCCTAAGAAACACTGACCTGCGGCCGCCGGCAAAGGTTCCAGCTTCTAGAGCTTAGCGCTGGACTGCGGTCTTGGCTTGTGGCCCTCGAGGAGCAAAAAATACGCAGAGCACCTTGCCGAAGATCAGTTCTTCCACAAGAATTGCGATGGCCAGTGAGAACGTCATGCCACCGATGACTGCGACGATTGTGAATACGAGTTCCATAGCTGCCTCCCATTGCGGACGTTGCGTATATAGCGGGTGGGCTGCCAACCGTAAGTAATTGATTAATAGGTAGTTATTAGTGAGAAATGTTGCGGGATCGTGGGTTCGCAGCAACGCCGTGTCAGGACTGACACGTGCAGGCGTCCTCGCCGGCCGCCTTTGACTTGGACTTTGTCGGAGCTCATTTCGTGGACCTAGCCCCACTCACGCGATCTGCACCAAAAATCAACTGCAAAAACTGCGGACAAGTGTGTCCGCCCCACACAACAATTCGTTTAACATCGATCCGCCGTGCATATCGTCAAGGCAACTCATCGCTATGAGGCCTGGCTGGGTTCGCACACGCCGATTGTGAAGGCGGACCTCCGCCTCAAGCATCAACGCATGACCGAGGCGGCATTTCCTTTCCTGCGGGCCACGTTTTATCGCTGGATGCAGGTTTGGCCGGAGGTTTGCCCCGATCTGGCGAAGGCGCCTCACATCCTGGGCGTGGGTGATCTTCATGTCGAGAATTTCGGCACGTGGCGGGACGTAGAAGGCCGCCTGGTCTGGGGCGTCAACGATTTCGACGAAGCGGCTGTCCTGCCGTATACCAATGACCTGGTGAGGCTGGCTGCCAGCGCTCTGCTCGCCATCGAGGGTGGACACTTGTCGCTCAAGGCCAAGGATGCTTGTGCCGTGATCCTCGACGGTTACCGAAAATCGCTCGCGGAACGCGGACACCCTTTTGTGCTGGAGGAAGAACACCGCTGGCTGCGCCAGATCGCGCTCAATGAATTGCGCGATCCGGTGCTCTTTTGGAAGAAGATGGAAAGCTTGCCTCGGGTGAAGGGAGAAATTCCGGTCAGCGCCAAGGATGCTCTGGAGCATCTTCTACCCGAGCGCGGCCTCGACTATCGCGTTGTAAGCCGGGTCGCGGGTCTGGGCAGCCTGGGCCGAATTCGCCTGGTGGCCCTGGCGGAGTGCAACGGAGGCAAGATCGCGCGCGAAGCCAAAGCGCTGGTGCCGTCCTCTATCTACTGGACTCATGGCGCCGGGCAGCCGGAACTGATGTATCAGGTCATCATCAATCGAGCAGTGCGTTCTCCCGACCCGTTCGTGCAAATGCGCGGGCGCTGGATTGTTCGGCGCCTGTCTCCCCACTGCTGTCGCATCGAGTTGAGCGTCCTGCCCAGAGGTCGTGAAGAACTCCGGCTGCTGTTTGCCATGGGATGGGAGACCGGGAATATCCACCTGGGCAGCCGGTCGGTGGTCAAGCAGATTCGCCAGCACCTCGATCGTCAGAAAGCAGCCTGGCTGTCGGACGCGGCCCGGAGCATGGCCGATGCCGTGACCCGGGACTGGCGCGCCTGGAAAAAATCCGGCGAGTCATAAGCTTTGTGAGTTATGCCGCTGCTTTTAGAATTCCGGTTCGGTGGAAACCGCGCACAACTCTTTTTCTTCTTGTCGCTGTGCCTCGCGCAGCGAAACCGGCTCCACTTCAACCGCAGTCTTTTGGCGCAGCGCATCGAGCCGCACGTCCAGACCTGCACGGGTGGGGATTCTCCATCAGCACCCGTTCCACACTTTCGCGGTGAACCGCGAGTTCTCCAATGGGCCGCGGAACTACCCGCGTCCGGGTTGAGATATCAAGGTGAGTCGGGAGGAAAGTAGTCGCGTAACCAGTGGCGCTCCACGTGACGGCCGGGGCCGCCTCTGGCGAAACGCAGTGACCATCGGGCTCGAAGTGTCGCGCTCACGCAAAAAGCTTGCCCGGATCAGAGTTCGAGACAAACCGGAACAGGCGGAATTTCCGCACTTATGAAGCACCGAGCGTCTCCTCGAAAGAAGCCGTCAACCTGGATCAACGGGTTGGCGGCCATGGTATGCATGCCACTGGCCGCAAGTTCCAGATTGGGGAAGTTGCGTAACTAGCTGAAGCCTGGGCATATGTTTCCCTCGGCGATTTTCCGGATGCCGAACGGAGGTCACTCCTGCCGATCCTCCGTTATTCCCTTGTCCCCCAGTTTCCGTCGTTCTTTGGCAAGCCGACGCTAAGATTGCCCGGTCCTTGGGCCAGGAGTAAGATTGCCCAACGGCGGCGGCCCAGCGGAGCTGTCCCCAAAGCCCTCAGGGACGCTGTTCCTTCAGTCTGAATTACTTAGACCCTTTTTATGGCGGAGATGCAGCCCTCTCTGGCGAGTTCGACCCAGCCCGAGGATTCCCTGAGTGGAACCGTGGTTGGGCGCTTCCGCATCGGCGAACGGCTCGGCAAAGGCGGCATGGGCGAGGTGTATCGGGCCGAGGATACCAAGCTCAAACGCACCGTTGCCCTCAAGCGTCTCGCACCTTCGCTGCGCGCCGATTCTCTCTACCGCCACCGCTTCCTGGAGGAGGCGGAGCGCGCATCCCGTTTCGGCGACGCCCAAGTCGCCGCCGTCTACGACGTTCTCGAAGAAAAGGGCGAGATATTCCTGATTCTGGAGTACGTCGAAGGCCAGAACCTCCGGCAGCGTCTGCGGCAACCCCTGTCGCTGGATGAATTCTTTCAGATCGCAATGCAGTGCGCGGAGGCGCTGGTATCAGCGCACGGCCACGGCATCGTGCATTGTGACATCAAGCCGGAAAACATCATGCTGACCAGCGCCGGCAAGATCAAGATTCTGGACTTCGGAGTGGCCAAGCACCTGCCGCGATCCGACCAAAGCTCGACTGTCGACCGCGCAGGCACTTTTGCCGGCACGCCCGCCTATATGTCGCCAGAAGTTCTGCTGGAGCGGGTCCCGGATGGCCGGGCTGACATTTTTTCTCTGGGCGTGGTCTTCTACGAGGTCTTGACCGGACAGCACCCCTTTCTCTCGGGCAGTTTCGTGGCTACCACGGATCGCATCCGCAACGAGACACCGGCCTCGATTCGTATTTTTAATTCTTCGGTCTCGCGGGACCTGGAAGCCCTGGTCAACAAGGCGATGGCCAAAGATGCAAGCCAGCGTTATGCCAGCGCCCAGCAACTACTGGAGGCCCTCCGCGAAGTGCATGGCGATCTCAGCGACGCCGGACTCGCCCGAGTCGTTCCACTACGGGTCGAAGGCCGGCCTAAGAAGAAGGGAATTTGGATATGGGCGGCGCTGCTGGCAGGCTTGCTTCTTTGCGCGCTCGTTTACTGGCAAGCGAAGTCTTCCGTGTTCTGGCACTCGAAGCCGAAAGGGGCGATAGACCTGGGCGGATCGTCCACCCCGGTGCAGCTGGCAGTTTTGCCGTTCGCTCCCATGGCGGACGATCCCGGAAGCAAAGCGTTTTGCAACGGGCTCACCGAGACACTCACGGCAAAGCTCACCCAGTTGACTGACAACTATCCGCTACAAGTTGTACCGACCAGCGAAATACGCTCTGAGGGAGTGACCAGCGTGGAGCAGGCCCGAAAGAATTTCGGGGTGGGCCTGGTTCTCGAAGGAAGCCTTCACAGTTCAGGAAACGTGGTACGCGTGACTTACACGCTGGTGGACGCGAAGACCAATCGCCAGCTCCATGCCGAAACGGTTGACGCCGACGTCAGCGATGCCTTCGCGGTTGAAGACCGGGTGGTGGATGGCACGCTGCGCATGCTGGGTCTAGCCATCAAGAGTGACGACCGCGTAGTGTTGGCGGCACACGGGACCGGCGATCCCACCGCCTATGATCAATATCTCCGCGGGCGTGGATACCTGCTCGATTATCACAAGCGCGAAAACATCGACAGTGCGATTTCCGCCTTCAACCGCGCCCTCACCCTCGATCCTAAGTATGCGGAAGCCTACGCTGCGCTGGGCAAGGCCTACTGGCTGGAATACCAGGAAGAGCCGGGCAGTCAGTGGATGGAGAAAGCCAGGTCAGCGTGCGACCAGGCGGTAGTCATTGCTCCAAAATTCGCCGAAGGCTGGGCTTGTCTCGGCAGTGTCTCCCGTACGACCGGAGAGTACGAGACGGCGGTTGCTCACTTTCAGAAAGCTACCATGCTCGATCCCACCAGCAATGACGCCTTTCGCGGCTTGGCCGAGGTTTATCAAAAGCTAAATCGGCCGGCTGAGGCGGAAGCCACCTTTCGCAAGGCGATCAGTCTAAGAGCACAATACTGGGCAGGTTACAGCTGGCTGGGTGCTTTCTACTATGATCGCGGCCGCTACACCGATGCCGCGAACATGTTTAAAGAAGTCATTACGCTGGCGCCGGACAACTTTCGTGGCTATTCGAACCTGGGTGGAATTTACGTGGCCATGGGCCAGTACCAGAATGCCATCAGTACCCTCGAAAAATCGGTATCCATTCGCCCGACCGGATATGCCTATCTCAATCTGGGTACTGCCTATTTCTCTCAGCGGAATTTTCAAGAGGCCGCCAGCGACTACGAACGGGGCCTGACGTTAGGAGAAAACGGCTGGCTTAGCTGGGGGAATTTTGGCGACGCTCTTTACCAACTGCCCGGCAAGCGCGATCCGGCGATGAACGCCTACAAGAAGGCCATCGAATTCGCCGATGCCGATCTTAAAGTCAATCCCCGGGACGGCCTTGCCTGGGCCTATCGCTCCACCTACCTCGCTATGCTGGATCGCAAGGATGAGGCATTGACATCCTTGCAAAAGGCGATATCATCTTCGCCCCAGGACCCCGACGTGCGGTTACGGGCAGCACTGGTCTACAACCACTTTGGAGATACAGACCGAACCTTCGAATGGCTGCGGAAGGCGCGAGCGGCAGGTACTTCGGCCAGTTTGATACGTGGTACGCCTGATTTCGACCACTTAAGCGGAGACCCCAGATTGCAAGCGTTGTTGCGTTAATTCGAACCCAGGCGCGGTGTCCGATTCCCCCCAGGCCCCTCAACTCTGATCGCTATGGAGGCAGTATGAGATACCTTCCAGTGAACATTTACCAAGATGGGAACGTGGATAACGAATACGTCAACGTCAGTAAGCGCGATGGAGATGTAGTGATATGGCAGAACCCGCATCACTACGACTTCACCGTACAATTCAAAACCAGCCCCTTCGCTAGCGGGGTCACGTCATTTGTCGTCCCCGCTCGAGGCGCAATAGCTTCTGGACCGCTTAACGGCAGTGTGCAGCCAGGAGACATCTACGACTACGAGATTCAAAACCTGGCCATGGCCATTGCCAGCGATCCGGGTATTAAGATCAAGCCGTAAAGAATTGGTAAGACTTCCCCCTTACTTTGATCCTGATCGCATTCTCAGAGATGAAATTCCTGCGCGGTGAAATAATCCTGCGCGGGTACGCCTTCACTCGCCCATCACTTTCACAACCACTCTCTTGTCGCGCTGGCCGTCAAATTCTGCGTAAAAAATCCGCTGCCAGGTCCCCAGATCAAGTTTGCT
>Ga0134124_10005348_pt1 | contig 10326 bp, 9 predicted proteins | sample KB304_FD_96880 | JGI IMG/M metagenome (GOLD analysis project Ga0134124, IMG submission 96880) | Terrestrial soil microbial communities without Nitrogen fertilizer from Kellogg Biological Station, Michigan, USA - KB3-0-4 | ecosystem: Environmental > Terrestrial > Soil > Unclassified ... | reverse complement strand
GACCTTCTCGACCTCGTCATCGGCGACGAAGGGTCCGTGCACGCGCATGATGCGGCCGCCGCCCGCCATGTAGAGCATGTCGCCCTGTCCGAGCAGTTGCTCCGCACCCTGCTCGCCGAGAATGGTGCGGCTGTCGATCTTGGAGGTAACCTGGAAGCTGACCCGCGTCGGGAAGTTCGCCTTGATGGTGCCGGTGATCACGTCGACGCTCGGACGCTGGGTGGCGGTGATCAGATGAATGCCAGCGGCGCGCGCCATTTGCGCTAGGCGCTGCACCGCAGCCTCGATGTCCTTGCCGGCGACCATCATGAGGTCCGCCATCTCATCGACGATCACGACGACGTACGGCATCACGTCGTAATCCATCTCCTCCTGCTCGTAGATGGCGCGGCCGGTCTGGCGGTCGAAGCCGGTCTGCACGGTTCGGGTGAGGACTTCGCCCTTCGCTTCCGCGTGCAGGATGCGTGCGTTGTAGCCTTTGATGTCACGCACGCCCAATTTCGACATGCGCTTGTAGCGCTCCTCCATCTCGCGGACCGTCCATTTCAGCGCGACCACCGCTTTCTTGGGGTCGGTGACCACCGGCGCGAGCAGATGCGGGATGCCGTCATAGACCGACAGCTCGAGCATCTTCGGGTCGATCATGATGAATTTGCACTGGTCGGGCGACAGCCGGTAAAGCAGCGACAGGATCATGGTGTTGATGCCGACCGACTTGCCGGATCCCGTGGTGCCCGCGATCAGGAGATGCGGCATGCGCGAGAGGTCGACGATGATCGGTTCGCCACCGATATTCTTGCCGAGCGCGAGGGCAAGCCGCGCGTCGGTCTCCTCGAAGTCGGAGGTTTCGAGCAGCTCGCGGAGCAGAACGACCTCACGGCGGTCGTTGGGAAGCTCGATGCCGATGGCGTTGCGGCCCGGCACGACGGCGACGCGGGCCGCGACCGCGCTCATCGAGCGCGCGATGTCGTCGGCAAGGCCGATCACCCGCGAGGACTTGGTGCCCGGCGCAGGTTCAAGCTCGTAAAGGGTGACTACGGGGCCGGGCCTGACGTTGGTGATCTCGCCCTTGACGCCGAAATCCTGTAGCACGCCTTCAAGCTCGCGCGCGTTCTCCTGGAGCACTTCGTCTGACACGCCGCGGCCACGCGCGCCGCGCGTCTGCTGCAACAGCTTGAGAGACGGCGGATCATAAGGTTCGTCCGATCGCGGAGCGCGCGAGAGGCCGGTGTGCTTCTTCTTCTCCTTCGATGCTGTGCGGGTGATGCGATAGCTCGGCGCCGTGATGTCCTCCTCGCCCTCATCCTCGAACTCCTCAACCAGCGATGCAGGCCCGAAGGACGGCTCGATGCGGCCATCGGCGTCGACCTCGGTCTCTTCGGTCTCGAAGCGTTGCTCCTCGGCCTCGACCTCGTAATCGTCCTCCTCCTCCTGGTCACGCGCACGGCCCGCGATGAGGCGTCTAACCTTCGAGGCAACGAGCATGAAGAGATGCATGGCGGCACCAAGCGAGGCGCTCGCCCATTCGCCTGCCACTGTGCTGCGCGGCGCCCATAGCTCGATCAGCCGCGAGGTGCTCGTGCCGCAGGCAAACAGGAGCAGCATGGTGCCTAAGACGAGGAAGGCGATACCCGCCACGAAAGACACGGCGGCCTCGGGCAGGAACGGGCCGATGACGTGGGTGGCGGCCATGAAGAAGTCGCCGAGGATGCCGCCAAGGCCGTTCGGCAGCGGCCAGCTCTTGGGTTGGGGCAACGCGGCGAGGGTCGCGGCGAGCAGCATGACCGCGCCGGGCCAGGCGAGCAGCCTCCATCTCCGCCGGCTGGGCACCGTGCCGAACAAGATGTGCCACCCCCACGCCGCAAGCGGCAGAAACAGAATGATCGCGGCAAGCCCGATCGACTGAATGGCGAGGTCAGCGACCACCGCCCCCCAATGGCCAAGAAGGTTTTGCGGCGCGGCGCGAGTGGCGTTGTTGAAGCTCGGGTCGTGCACCGACCAGGTGGCGAGGCTCGCCCAGGCGGCGCAAGCAACCGCGACGATGACAAGCCCGCATCCGCCGAGCAGGAGCCGTCGCAAGCCCGACTCGACCGCCCCTGGCAGGAGCCGCCGACGCTCCTTAGCTCTGCCCCTGCTCGCCATCCCCTCTAACCCATGTGGCGACGATGCGCGTTAACGCCTCGCGCGTGGTGTCCCTGTCATGCACGAGTGCGACCCTGACGTAATCCCTGGCGGGATTGGTTCCGTCAGGCTCGTCTCGCGCGAGATAAGTGCCCGGAAGCACTCTGACACCACACCCTTTCCAAAGGGTTGTCGCAGCTGCTTCTCCGCCGCCGAAATCGGCCATATTCAGCCAAAGAAAGAAGGCTCCTTGCGGTCTCCGGTAGCCGTAGCGGCCCTCAAGGATGGCGTCGGCGATGTCGAAATTTTTGCGGTAGACCGCGCGGCCCTTCTCGACATGGTCCTCGTTGCTCCAGGCCTTGACCGAGACATGCTGCACCGGCAGTGGCACTTGCGGACAGGCGACGTTACGGAACTGCCCTAAGGCGGCGATGAAGTCAGGATCGCCGGCTACGAAGCCGGACCTCAGGCCTGGAAGGCCCGAGCGCTTGGACAGCGACTGGAAGGCGACGACATTCGCAAGGCTTCCGGTCTCGGCATAGGCCGTTTCGAGCGCACCGGGCGGCGGCACATCGCTATAGATCTCCGAATAGCACTCGTCGGCGAACAAGAGAAAATCGAAGCGGCGGGCAACCGCGATGGCGCGCGCGAGATAGTCGCTTCCGGCCACAGCGCCTTGCGGGTTTGACGGCGAGTTCACATAGAGTGCGACGGCGCGCTTAAGGAGCGCCATATCGATCTTGTCGAGTTCTGGCAGGAAATCCGTAGCGGCGGTGCTCGGCAGGAAGATCGGCTCAGCGCCTGAGGCGGCCGCGGCGGCGCCATAGGCCTGATAGAACGGATTCGGGATCAGCACCACCGGCGAAGCGACCGAAGGCTTTCGCGCGAGCGCGGGAAAGATGGCCGAGAACAATCCTTCGCGCGAGCCATTGAGCGGCAGGATATGTTTCTCGGGATCGATGACGCCAGCTAGCGTCGGGTAGCGCCGGGCGATCCAGGCAGCGATCGCCTCGCGTAGCGCAGGGATACCTTTGATCGGAGGATAGCGACCGAACTCGGGCAAATGCTCCTGCAGCGTGCGACCAAGAAACGGCGGCATCAGCCCCTTCGGCTCACCGAGTGACAGGTCAATCGGCGAGGCGCCAGGCGCAACACCATCAAGCAGAGATGCGAGCCGCTGAAACGGCGAGCGGACGATCTCCTCGAGGCGGGTCGGCGCAAGGTCAGGCGGCATAGCGAAGCGTGTTACGGGATGGGAGCCGCCGCGGCAATGCCTTGACCGCGCCAAGGACGAAACAATAGGCCCCGGCGAAAGGCCGGGGCTTAAGGCGAGCTACAAGTCAAGGGAGGAGGAGACTCAGCTCTGCAAAGTTCTTGTCCCTCTTTGACTGACGCGCGACTGATTCTTACTGAACCACCTCGCCATGCAGGTTGATGTCGAGACCTTCGACCTCGACGGCCTGGCTGACGCGGAGACCCATGATGATGTCGATCACCTTGAGGATGATAAAGGTCATGACGGCGCAATACACGAACGTGCCGGCGACGTCATAGAACTGGATCAACATCTGATGGGCGTTGCCGTCGATGAGCCAGCCTTTTCCGGCCGAATTGATGGCGCTTGACGCGAACATGCCCGTCATCATGGCGCCGAGCGCGCCTCCGACGGCATGCACGCCGAACGCATCCAGCGCGTCGTCATAGCCGACTGCCTTCTTCACGTGGACAGCTGCGAAGTAGCAGACGACTCCGGCAGCAATGCCGATGATCAGCGCTCCGGTCGGATTGACAAAGCCCGACGCCGGGGTGATCGCCACGAGGCCAGCAACTGCACCCGAGACGAGGCCGAGAATGCTGGGCTTTTTGGCGATCATCCACTCGCACACCATCCACGCAAGTGCAGCGGCGGCCGTGGCAATCTGGGTCACGGCCATGGCCATGCCAGCATTGACGTTGGCGGTCACCGCCGATCCTGCATTGAATCCGAACCAACCGACCCACAGAAGCGACGCGCCGATCACGCTGTAGACGAGGTTGTAGGGCGCCATGTTCTCCTTGCCGAGGCCATGACGAGGCCCGAGCACGAGAGCGCAGACGAGGCCAGCGGTTCCGGCGTTCAGATGCACGACGGTCCCGCCTGCATAGTCAAGTGCGCCGAGCTGACCGAGCCAGCCGCCGCCCCACACCCAATGCGCGATCGGGCTATAAACGAGGATGAGCCACGCCCCCATGAACACCATGAAGGATGAGAACTTCATCCGATCGGCGAGCGAACCGGCAATCAGCGCCGGCGTAATGATGGCGAACGTCATCTGGAAGGTCATATAGACCGATTCCGGGATCGATCCGGCGAGCGGGTTCACCGCATCGATCGTCATCGGCTTCAACATGAAGTACTTGAAGCTGCCGATCCATTTTTGCAGCGACTCACTATCGTTGGTCGTGAATGCGATCGAATAGCCGATGATCATCCACAATACGGTGATGATGCAGGTGGCTCCGAACGCTTGGCCAACGGTGGCGAGCACGTTCTTCTTGCGCACCATGCCGCCATAGAAGAGTGCAAGTCCCGGGATCGTCATCAGCAGAACCAGCGCCGTGGATGTGAGCATCCAGGCGGTATCGCCGGTATTGATCGGCGGCGTCGGCGCTGCCGGCGCGGCTCCCGCGGCCTCCTGAGCCAGCGCCGGGTCGAGCTTGAAGATCAAGAACACGGCGAGCGCTGCGATCGCGGCAAAGAGATATTTGGCAAGCTTAACCATCTTTCTTCCTCTCCCCATTAGAGCGCTGATTCGTTCGTTTCGCCGGTGCGGATGCGCACCGTCTGCTCGACGGGAACGACGAAGATCTTGCCGTCGCCGATCTGCCCGGTTTTGGCCGCCGCGACGATCGCATCCACCGCCCTGTCGACCACCGCGGCAGGAACCACCACCTCGATCTTGATCTTCGGCAGGAAGTTCACGGCGTATTCGGCGCCCCGATAAATTTCCGTGTGGCCCTTCTGCCTCCCGTATCCCTTCACCTCGGTCACGGTCATGCCTTGCAGGCCGAGCTCAGTGAGGGCTTGGCGCACCTCATCGAGCTTGAACGGCTTGATGATCGCCATCACCAGCTTCATCTTTCGAACCCCTCCATGTTTACGGCTGCCAAGTGTTGGCCATGGCCGTTCCAGCCGTGCGAACCCGAAGCCAGAGTCAAGCCGCGTGCCAACTCCGTGAAAAGCCCGGAAATCCTTGGCTTTAATGGATCTTCCTTAGGCGCGGTGCGGTGTCGCGAACAGCGGGGCGGGGTAGTACTGCACAATAAGTAGGCAAAAATTGCCAATCGCCTAGAATTTAGTCAGTTCTTGTAGCTGACCGTTCCCTGAGCAGGCCTTCTTGTGCCGTCGAGGCTACAAGCTTTCCGTCACGGGTGAACAACATGCCGCGGCAAAACGCGCGTCCACCGCCGGAGATCGGGCTGTCCTGGGCATAAAGCAGCCATTCGTCGGCCCGGAGTTTCCGGTGGAACCATAGCGCATGGTCGAGGCTCGCAAGCATCAGCTTGGGGTCGAACACAAAGCGGCCATGGGCAATCAGCGCCGTATCCAGGAGCGTGAAGTCAGAGGCATAGGCGAGCACGCATTGATGCAGGCTTTGTTCGTTCGAAAGTTCGCCGGTCGCCCTGATCCACACTTGCTGGCTCGGGTCATGGTTTCCCGGCGTGAGATAGCGAGAGAGGTCGACCGGCCTGATCTCGATCGGCCGCTCGCGTTCCCAATAGGCTTTGACCTGCGGCGGCACGCGATCGATGAGGCAGGCCTTGAGCTCCGCTTCGCTTGGCAAGGATTCAGGCGGCGGCACCTCCGGCATTTTGATTTGATGCTCGAGCCCGGTCTCTTCTCTGTGGAAGGAGGCGGCCATGGAAAAGATCGCCTGTCCGTGCTGGACGGCGACCACGCGGCGAGTAGTGAAGCTTCCCCCATCCCGAATGCGATCCACGTTGTAAATGATGGGAACCGAAGGATCGCCGGCGCGCAGGAAATAGGCATGGAGTGAATGCGTGAGGCGGCCGTTCACCGTGCGATTGGCGGCGACCAGGGCCTGGCCGATTACCTGCCCGCCGAACACGCGCTGCCAGCCGACCTGAGGGCTCAAACCTCTGAACAGGTTCTCCTCGAGCCGCTCGATATCGAGGATTGTGAGGAGCTGGTCGAGCGCGCGGCTCATGGTCAAGCCTTTCGTCGGATGGGTTCTCGCCGTTTAGCAGTTTCGCTTCGCGTACGGAACGTGGCATTGCTGGGTGATGCCTGGAGCCACTTCAGAGCGCCGCTTTTTCGATGTCGCGATTGCCGGCGGCGGATTCGCCGGACAGACGCTTGCGCTGGTTCTGGCCAAGCAAGCGCCGCGGGGCTTCCGCATCGCGCTCGTGGACGCCGAAGCTCCAGCCGCTCAATCCGGCAGAGCTCAGGATGCGCGCGGCCTCGCGCTCTCCTCGGCAACCAGGAGCCTCCTCGCAGTGCTCGGGCTGTGGGATGCGCTTGCGCCTGCCGCGCAACCCATCTCGTCGATCGAGATTACCGACAGTCCACTCGAGGCCGATCTCAGATCGCATTTTCTCGGCTTCGACGATGAGCTCAATGGAGGCGAAGCAACCGCCTACATCGTAGAGGCCGGTCCTCTTAATCGCGTACTTTCTGCCGCTGTTGCTGAAGAAAAGGCGATCGATGTTATCGCGCCTGACTTGGTCTCTGACTTCACAGCGGGACCATTCACCGTAACGGCGAAGCTCATGCAAGGCGGTGAGATCGAAGCGCGCCTTCTCGTGGCTGCCGACGGGAAGCGCTCGAAGACCAGGGAGCGCGCTGGGATCAAATGCGTGGGCTGGTCCTATCCGCAGATCGGCATCGTCACCACAGTTGCGCATGAGAGGCCACATCGCGGACGGGCAGTACAGCATTTCCTCCCCGCGGGTCCTTTCGCCATCTTGCCGCTCACCGGCAACCGCTCCTCCATCGTGTGGACCGAAGAGAAGACGCGAGGCGATGTGATCGTGGCAGCGAGCGAGGCGGAGTTCGTTGCCGAGTTGACCAAGCGCTTCGGCCCTCGTCTCGGCGAGATTTCGCTTGCCGGATCGCGCCAATCCTTCCCGCTAGACCTTCAGATCGCGCGAAACTTCGTCGCTGACCGTCTGGCGCTGATCGGGGACGCAGCGCACGTGGTGCATCCGCTCGCCGGCCAGGGTCTCAATATCGGCATGCGCGACGTGGCTGCCCTCGCCGAGATCATCGTCGAGAGCGCGCGACTCGGACTGGATTTCGGCGACGCGCCACAGCTTGAGCGTTACGAGCGCTGGCGGCGGTTCGATAGCGCGTTTTCGGCGACGGTGATGGACGGATTGAACCGGCTGTTTTCCAACGACAGCGCGCCTCTCAGAGTACTGCGCGATTTCGGTCTTGGTCTCGTCGACCGCGCGCCGGCAGTGAAGCGCTTCCTCGTGCGCGAAGCCGCCGGCGCAACGGGAAACGTGCCGCGCCTGCTGCGCGGCGAGCCGCTCTAGCTTTCGTCCAGCTTGCGCGCTTCCTCGGGTAGCATGATCGGAATGCCATCGCGGATCGGGTAGGCAAGGCCCGCGGCGCGGCTGATCAGCTCTTGCCGCTCGGAGTCATAGTCGAGCGAGGTCTTGGTCAGCGGACAAACCAGGATCTCGAGAAGCTTGGGATCTAGCCTGCGCCGGCCACTCTTTTCAGTCTCATCGCTCATCGATGCACCTCAGCAGCCGTCATTGTAGCGATGTACCGGAGCCGTCGTCTCGCGCCGCAAGCTCCATCTCGGCAAGCGCGATAAGGGCCTCCGCACGCGCCCGCAAGTCGCCCGCTTCGAGCAGGCACTGCTTCTCCTCGGGCCCATACGGACTCAAGATCGACAGCGTGTTCACCAGCCGCTCGGTGCTCGCGCTGTTGATGCGCTCCCAGTCGGCATTGAGATTGTTGGCGGTGAGATAGCTCCTGAGCGTCGCGATCAGACGTGGCCGGTCGACCTGGTCCTCGCCGTAACCGCTGACAAAGTCTTCGACATAGGGTGCGAAGTCGACCTGGCACAGGCGGAACGGCTGCTCTCCTGCGACATCGTGGCCGACCCTGAAACGCGCCACCCCGGAAAGGGAGATGACGACCCGGCCATCCTCGTTTTCAGCGAAAGACGTGATCCTGCCGACACAGCCAACGCGGCGTAACGGAAAGCTCTTGCCTTGAGGCGACTCGGCGTCTCCAACATCCGGAGCGGGCTGGACGATGCCGATCAGCCGATTGCTCGCGAGCGCACGATCGACCAGCGCAAGGTAGCGTGGCTCGAACACATTGAGCGTGAGAGAAGCGCGCGGCAGGAGGATTGCGCCGCGCAGCGGGAACACGGGCAAAGATCTCGGGAGATCTGAAGCGCTGCGATAGAGACCGGTCACCCCAAGGGAAGAACTCCCTGGCTCTCACGCAAAGAGCAGCGAGGAGAGCCTTTGGCGGCCCGCGATGGTCGAAGGGTCGGCCGGTCCCCAAGCATCGAACAATTGGAGTAGCTGCTTGCGGGCGGCATCGTCGTTCCAGCTGCGGTTCTTGGCGACGACGGCGAGCAACTCGTCGAGCGCGCCGCTCCGATCACCTTTCGCGCTCAATGCCAGGGCGAGATCGAAACGCGCTTGCGGATCTTTCGGGTCGGCGGCGAGCTTGGCCCGCAGGGTCTCGATATCGCCAGCGGCCGGCGTCTTGCGCGCAAGCTCGAGCGCGGCGCGGGCGCTCGCCACCGGCGAGCTGTCGGCCTTGGCTGGAGGCACGAGCGCCAAAGTCTGCTCGGCCCGGGCAAGATCGCCAGTCTTGATGTAGCATTTGGCAAGACCCGCGAGCGCCTGGGCGTTCTCACGGTCCTTTTGCATCACCTCGCCGAACAACTGCGCCGCGGAATTGACATCGCCCGCGGAAAGCGCGGCCTCGGCCGCCTCGAGGTCGGCAGCGGTATCGCCGGCGCTGTCCCCGATCAGCCGCGCAATGAAATCATTGACGCGCGACTCTGGCAGCGCGCCCATGAAGCCGTCGACCGGCCTCCCGTCCTGGAAGGCAAACACGGCGGGGATCGACTGCACGCCCATCTGGCCTGGGATCTGCGGGTGCTCGTCGATATTGAGCTTGACCAGTCTCACTGCGCCCTTGGCCGCGCGCACCGCCTTTTCGAGGATCGGCGTGAGCTGACGGCAGGGCCCGCACCACGGCGCCCAGAAATCGACCAAGACCGGCACCTCGCGCGAGGCTTCAATCACATCGCGCAGGAAGTCCTTAGTCGTGGTGTTCTTGATGAGGTCGGCTTCGCCGTCGCCCTGATTGAGGATGGGGGTATCTACGCTCATTCTCGCCTAAGTCCGAAATTGGCCCTTGAAAGATGGGCCGCCGCGCAGCGTTTGGCAACCTACCACGAGCCGCGGATGGCGGGGATCAGCCGAGCTTCATGATGATCGGCTTATGGCCGGTTGCTTCGATGAAGCGGACGAGATCGCCCGTGGCGAGCCTGGTCGTGGCGGTGTTCTCGAGAGGATGGCAATTGACCTCGGCAAAGTCCATCAGCGCCTGATCGACCACTACAACGGTGCGCGCCGCGGTATCGTTCATCAGGGCGAAGGGCGTCACCGAGCCGGCGGGCACGCCCAGCACGGCTTCGAGCAGTTCGGATTTGCCGAAGCTGAGGCGGCCGAGCCCGAGCTGTTTCGCAAGCCGTTTGAGATCGACCATCGTGTCGTCCTTGGCCAACACAAGGACCAGGCTCCCATCTTTGTCGGTGAGGAAGAGGTTCTTGGTGTGCGCGCCAGGGATCGTGGTGCGCAAGGCTGTCGATTGCTCGACGGTAAACATGGGCTCGTGCTCGACCGTGGCCGCTTTAATGCCGAGCTGTTCAAGCTTGGCGAATAGGGCCTTCCGATCGACTGGCATTTGGCATCCGCCCGTATGGTGGGTTGCCTTGATATGCGGCAGGAGCGGACCTAGCTACTGGCAAAGGCCTTATTGTGGACATCGCGCAAGCGATCAACTACAAACCGCCGGCCGTGAAAGTGCTGACGGCAAGGCCTTGAGGCGCTAACATTCGGCTTGGAGTGGGGGGTGTAGCTCAGGGGTAGGGCACAACCTTGCCAAAATCAGGGTCTCAAAAAATTTATCACAGAATCAATTAGTTGAAAGTTCCGTCTACG
>Ga0134124_10005346_pt1 | contig 10328 bp, 8 predicted proteins | sample KB304_FD_96880 | JGI IMG/M metagenome (GOLD analysis project Ga0134124, IMG submission 96880) | Terrestrial soil microbial communities without Nitrogen fertilizer from Kellogg Biological Station, Michigan, USA - KB3-0-4 | ecosystem: Environmental > Terrestrial > Soil > Unclassified ... | reverse complement strand
CGACCGTGAAACCACGCTGACGTGCGTGGAGCGATCCGTCTACCACAACACCTATCGCGCCCGGCCGCTCGGCACTCATTAAATGTCCGGCAAATTGGAGGCGAATTGGAGCGCACCGTCTAGTAACGCGCCGCCGAGACGAGCCGTCCATCGTCAGGCGATCCGGGGCTCGCACATACCGACGGGTGCTGCGCGGGAACCAATGAGCGCCCGGCCCCTCAATGACCGACGTACGGACGTGGGGAGCACACGAGCGCATCAGCGTGAAACGAGCGAGCGACTCACGGTAGCGTCTCTCGGCATTGGGCGTGGGCGCATCTGATGCGGCGCGCGTCCGACATCGACGTGCTGACGTGCCCGCGGTGTGGCGGGCGCCTGCGCGTGATCGCCACCGTCGAGGATCCCGACGCGATTCGCGCGATCCTCGCCGCCCTGGCCATCTCGCGAGCGCGGGCGGATCGAGCTCCGCCCTTCGCCGCGTTGCGGGATCCCAGCCTCGCTGCGACGATCAGCGCCTGAGCGCCATCCGGGCACCGAGGACGCCGAGGCCTGTTCACGCGCGCCGAGAGCCGTCCTGCCGCCGGTCAATCAGCTCCTGACACCTCTGGGGATCTCCTTGACAGGGCCGTTGTCCGCGCTGTACCTGGGGGGCGGGCCCCCGCTGACGCGGGGACGGGGAGCGACGAGTGCCGACAATGGCCTTTATGTCGCCTACGCCCTCGACCCGACGGCGACGAGGTCGAAACCGACGCGCAATGGCATGCACCTGACAGTGGAAATGCGTCGGGGTCTTGTCAAGTCGCGACGCGTCGACTCGACGCACCACTGACGTTCGGACCCGGTCTGGGCCCCGAATCGGGTGTCGTTGCTCCGGGCCGAAAATCCCGGTCGCGGCCCACGGCGAAACAGCACCACGAGGCGAGGACGAGGCGACGGTCATGAGCGACAAGATCCGACAGATCATCCAGGAGCACGGCCGCCTGGCGGTCGACGTCCAGACCCTGGGCGACCAGGCCGACCTGTACCAGGCGGGCATGACCTCCCATGCGAGCGTGAACCTCATGCTCGCCCTCGAGACGGCGTTCGACGTGGAGTTCCCGGACTCGATGCTCAAGCGGAGCGTCTTCCAGAGCGTCTCCTCGATCCGCGAAGCGCTCCAGCAGCTGGGGAAGTCCGCAGAATGACCACCGCGGCCGCGCTGGACCGGGACCAGGCGTTCATTCGGACCGTCCGCCGCATCGCGGACGAGTTCGCGTCGCCCAACGCCGACCGGGTCGACCGCGACGCGCGGTTCCCGGCGGAGACCATCGATGCCCTGCGCGCCGAGCGAGCCCTGTCGGCGCTCATCCCCGAGGAGTACGGCGGCGGCGGCGTCTCGCTCCCGGCGATCGCCGCGGCGTGCTTCGCGCTCGGCCGCCGGTGTGGCGCCAGCGCGATGGTCTTCGCGATGCACCAGATCATGATCGCGACGATCGTGCGCCATGTGGAGGGCGACGCCTGGTTCGCGGCGTACCTGCGCGAGGTCGCCCGCGACCAGCGACTCGTTGCCTCGGTCACCTCGGAGGTCGGCACGGGCGGCGATCTCGGGCGCTCGATCGCGGCGGTCACCCCGTCCGGCGACGGCCGGGCTACCTTCGAGAAGCAGGCGCCGACGGTCTCCTACGGCGCCCGCGCGGACGACCTGCTCACGACCCTGCGCCGGGCTCCCGACGCCGAGCCGGGCGACCAGGTCCTCGTCCTGACCCACAAGGAGCAGTACACCCTCGAGCCGACCGGAACCTGGGACCCGCTGGGCATGCGCGGCACGTGCTCGCCGGGCTACGTCGTCCGGGCCGAGTTCCCCGTCGAGCAGGTGCTGCCGGCGCCGTTCTCGCGGGCCGGTGTCGAATCGATGGTGCCGATCTCGCACATCCTGTGGTCGCACCTGTGGCTGGGCATCGCCACCGACGCGTTCGACCGGGCGCGGGCGTTCGTCAAGGCGTCCGCGAAGGGCCGGCCCGACATCGTGCCGCCGACCGCCACGCGGCTCTCGCACCTGACGAGCGAGCTCTCGCTGCTCCGGGCCGAGGTCAGCTCGGCCATGCGCGACTTCACCGATTCGTCCGTCGGCGACGACCGCGAGAAGCTCTCGACAATGGCCATGATCCTGCGCTTCAACAACCTCAAGATCGCGGCGTCCGAGCAGGCGCCGAGGGTCTGCCAGGGGGCGATGGCGGTGTGCGGGATCGTCGGCTACAAGAACGACACGCCGTTCAGCGTCGGACGCCACCTGCGGGACACGATGTCGGCCAGCCTCATGGTGGCCAACGACCGGATCCACCAGACGAACGCCAGCCTGCTGCTGATCGCCAAGGACGTCTGATGACCCAGTTCCGGGCGGCGACCGCTGAGCAGGCGGCGTTCCTCGCCGCCCTCATCGACCACGGCCTCCTCGTCGAGACGGTCCTGCCCGGCGTCTACGGGCAGGGACCCGACTTCGAGCGGGCCCGGCTGGGGTTCTGCGCCGCGCTGTCCCGAGCGGGCGCAGCCGACGGCGCCGAGCCGATGCGCTTCCCGCCGCTCCTACCCCGCCAGCAGCTCGAGACCAACGGTTACCTGGGATCGTTCCCGCACCTGCTCGGCACGGTCTTCTCGTTCGATGGGTCCGAGGCCGAGGCCGCGGAGCAGGAAGCCGTCGCGGGCCGCCACGAGGACTGGAGCCGGTTCCAGTCGATGACCGACCTCGTCGTCCTGCCGGCCGCCTGCTACCCGGTGTACCCCGAGATCGCCAAGCGCGGGCCGCTGCCGGCGGACGGCGTGACGGTCGACACCGGCGCGTCGTGGGTGTTCCGCAACGAGCCGTCGGGCGACCCGGCCCGGATGCAGATCTTCCACATGCACGAGCTCGTGCGGATCGGCGCGCCCGACACCGTCGCCGCCTGGCGCGACGCCTGGCAGCAGCGCACGATCGAGCTCTTCCGCCGTCTCGGGATCCGCCCCGAGTCGGAGGTCGCGGCCGATCCGTTCTTCGGGCGGGCAGGCCGGATGCTCGCCGCCAACCAGCGCGCCCAGGAGCTGAAGTTCGAGCTGGTCGCCCAGATCGGCGGCCCGGAGCCCACCGCGATCGCCTCGTTCAACTACCACCTCGACCACTTCACGCTCCTGTACGGGATCGGCCTGCAGGGCGGTGGGATCGCCCATACCGGGTGCCTCGGGTTCGGCGTGGAGCGGATCACGCTGGCCATGTTCCGGGCCAACGGACTCGACCTGAACGCCTGGCCCGACGAGGTGCGGGCGGAGCTCTGGCCGTGAACGCCGTACCGACCGGCCTGGTCAGCCTGTTCGGCCACGACCCGGCGACGTACCGCCCGCATCCGCTCCACGCGGGCGAGCGGACGTACATCGAGACGGACTGCTTCACGGACATCGTCATCGAGCTGCTCCACGCCCGCGGGGACGAGCCGCTGGCGGCGTTCGGATCGTTCGTCCGGATGGACTTCGAGAACGACCAGTGGGTGTTCTTCAAGCCGCTCGCGGTCGACCTCGAGCTGCTGTACGGGATGGACATCCACGAGACGCAGCCGTATCGCCCGATCCCGGACCAGATCGCCGAGCTCATCGCGCTCGGGCGGACGATGACCATCGAGCTCGACGCCTGGTACCTGCCCGACACGGCCGCCACGACTTACGGACGGGGCCACGTCAAGACCGGCGTGATCGCCGAGGCGATCGACCTGGCCGGGCAGCGGTTCCGATATTTCCACAACACGTCGCTGTACGAGCTGGCCGGCCACGACTTCCGGGGCGCCTTCCGCCTGGGGCCGGGCTGGTCCGACGACGTGCTGCCGCCGTACACGGAGCTCATCCGGTTCGATGCCGGCCCCACGCTGCGCGGCGATGCGCTGCGCGCGGCGGCCCGGGGGATCCTCCGCGGCCACCTCGACCGGGTGGTCGCCGGCAACCCGTTCGAGCGGTTCGGCGCGCGGCTGGCGGCCGACCTGCCCGCCCTCCTCGCCGGTGACGACGCGCTGTACCATGCGTTCACGTTCGCCACGTTCCGGATGGCCGGGGCCGGCTTCGAGCTTCTCGCTTCCCACGTGGATTGGCTGCTCGGCGACGAGGGCGCCCCGGCGACCGCGGCGATGGCACGGATCGTCGAGGGCTGCAAGCTGCTCGGCTTCAAGCTGGCCCGACGCCGGCCCTTCGATCCCACGGATGCCATGGGTGCGCTGGGCGACGCATGGACCGAGGCGATGAGCTCGCTGCGCGACGCCGTACGCTGACACCATGCCGGCCGGCCTGACCCCTGCGCGCACCCACGTCGATGGGTATGAACAGCGCCCTCTCGAGCAGGGCTGGCAGGCCGCCTGGGCCGAGCCCGATCGACGGCCCTCGCCGGAGGCGATCGACGACCTCGACTGGCTCCCGGCCCGTGTCCCCGGCACGGCGGCCGGCCTCCTGCGCGACGCGGGTCGCGAGGCCGGCCCGCTGGACAGCCAGGACTGGTGGTTCCGGACGACGTTCGAGGCCGCGCCCGCCGCGACCAACGAGGAGGTCGTGCTCGACCTCGACGGCATCGCGACCGTGGCCGATGTCTGGCTGAACGGACAGCTGCTGCTCCGGGGCGACTCGATGTTCGCGCGCCACGCGCTCGATGTCGGGGCGCTCCTGCGGGGCGCGAACGAGCTCGCGATCCGCTGTCGCGCGCTCGCCCCGCTCCTAGGCACACAGCGCCGGCCGCGGGCGCGCTGGCGGACCCGGCTCGTGCCGGACAACAACCTGCGCTGGTTCCGAACGATGCTGCTCGGCCGGATCCCGGGGTTCTCGCCCGGTCCCGTCGCGGTCGGACCGTGGCGCCCGGTGCGGCTCGAGCGCCGGCGGCGGGTCGCCGTGCTCGGAGCGACGCTCCGCCCTCGCCTCGACGGTGACGAAGGGATCCTGTCCGTGCGCCTCCGCCTCCGGAACCTCGGCGGCGCGCCGACCGGGCGGGCGACCCTGGAGCTGGATGGCCCGTCGGGTCGCCACCGCGCGGCGATCGGCATCGTCGAGGCCGCCGACGGGACCGCCGGCGAACTCATCGCGGAGGGCCGGCTGCGGGTGCCGGCCGTCCGCCGCTGGTGGCCCCACACGCACGGAGAGCCCGCCCTCCACGACGTCCGGATCCTGCTCGGCGAGGACGAGCGGCCGACGACGATCGACCTGGGGCGGGTCGGCTTCCGGACGCTGACTCCGGGCCCCACGCCGGATCACGACATCGACCGCGACGGCCTGTCCATCCACGTCAATGGCGTCCCGGTGTTCGCCCGGGGGGCCCTGTGGATGCCGCTCGACATCGTCGGCCTGACGCCCTCGAGGGCGGAGCTGCGGGCGGCCATCGAGACGGTCCGGGCGGCCGGCATGAACATGCTCCGCCTGTCCGGCTTCGGTCCCTACGAGCAGGACGCCTTCCACGAGCTGTGCGACGAGCTCGGGGTGATGGTCTGGCAGGACCTCATGTTCGCGAGCATGGATTACCCTTTCACCGATGACGACTTCCGGTGGGTGGCGGAGGCGGAGGCCCGGGACGTCGTGGAGCGGCTCGCCGGCCGGCCCAGCACCGCGGTCCTGTGCGGCAGCAGCGAGATCGAGCAGCAGGTGGCGATGCTCGGCCTGGACATGGCCCTGGCGCGCATCCCGTTCTTCGACCACTGGCTCCCCGGGACGGCGCGCGAGGCCGGTCTCGACGCCATCTACGTGCCCTCCTCCCCGTTCGGTGGCGAGCTGCCCATCCGGCCCGATCGGGGCGTGACAAACTACTACGGGGTGGGCGGCTATCGCGGACCGCTCTCGGACGCGCGCACGAGCGGGCTCCGCTTCGCGGGCGAGTCCCTCGCGTTCGCGAACGTGCCCGACGAAGAGACCCTGGCGACGATCTTCCCCGGATCCCCCGACGAGGCGTTCATCCACGATCCGCGCTGGAAGGCCGGAGTGGCCCGTGACCCGGGGGCCGGCTGGGACTTCGACGACGTGCGCGACCACTACCTCGCGCTCCTGTTCCGGGTCGATCCCGCCGCGCTGCGCCGGGACGACGCCGCCCGTTACCTCGAGCTGTCCCGGGCGGTGACCGGAGAGGTCATGGAGCAGGTCTACGGGGAGTGGCGTCGGGCCGGGTCGCCGTGCGGCGGCGGCCTGATCCTGTGGCTGCGCGACCTCGTCGCCGGCGCGGGCTGGGGCGTCGTGGACGACCGCGGCCGCCCGAAGACCGCCTATCACCACCTGCGCCGGATCCTCGCCCCGAGCGCGATCTGGCTGGTCGACGAGGGCATCGGGGGCGTCATCGCGCACATCGCGAACGATGGCCCGGCGGCCCTGCGGGCGCGCGTCCGGGTCGCCCTGTACTCGGACCTCGAGCGGCCGGTGGGCCACGGCGAAGAGTGGCTCGAGGTGTCCGCCCACGGCGCCGCGCAGCGCGATGTCGAGGTGCTCATCGGACACTTCGTCGACGCGGCCTGGGCATACCGGTTCGGCCCGCCCGCCCAGGACGCGATCGTGGCGAGCCTGGAGCGCGACGCCGACGATGGCGTCGAGCTCATCTCGCAGGCGTTCCACTTCCCCGCCGGACGGCCCCGGGCGGTCGAGTCGCAGCAGCGCCTGGGGCTCGCCGCGAGCGCCTGCGCCGAGCCGGACGGGAGCGTCCGCCTGACGGTCGCCACCCGGCGCCTGGCGTACGGCGTCCGGATCCACGTGGCCGGCTTCGCGCCGTCCGACGACGCCTTCTCGGTCGAGCCGGGCGGGTCGCGCACGATCGCGCTGCGGCCCCTCATGGCGGGGCGGGCCTTCGCGGGCGGCTCGCTCACCGCGCTCAACCTCGATGGACGGGTCGCCATCGCGACCGCGGAGCGGCCGGCGTGACCGTCCCGCCCCCGGCTGCGCGCTCGATCTGGCTGCGGGCGTCGCCCGACACGGTCTTCGGGACGTTCCACGACGCCGCCTCGGGCCCGGACTCCGCGACCGCGGTCCTCATCGTCGGGCCGTGGGGCTGGGACGAGATCACGTCGTACGCCAGCCGGCGGGCCTGGGCCGAACGCCTGGCGGCCGACGGACACCCGACGCTCCGCATCGACCTGCCGGGGATCGGCGACAGCGCCGGCACGTCGGGCGATCCGGCCCGGCTCGACGCCTGGACCGGTGCGATCGGCGCCGCCGCTGCCTGGCTCGCCGCCCGCCCGGGCGTGGACCGCGTCGCGCTGATCGGCCTGGGGCTGGGCGGTCTCGTGGCCGGCAAGGCCATCGCCGACGGTGCGCCGGTCGACGACCTCGTGCTCTGGGCGGCGCCCTCCCGGGGCCGGGCGTTCCTACGCGAGCAGCGAGCGTTCGCCGCTCTCCAGAGCGATCGGTACAGCGTGAGCGGCGAGCCCGAGCCGACCGTCCTGCCCGACGGCTGGCTGGAGGTTGGCGGGTTCGTCCTGGCGGCGGAGACGATCGCGGCGATCGCGCCGCTCGAGCTCGACCAGCTCCCACTCGGCCGCCTCCAGCGCGCCCTGCTCCTCCAGCGCGAGGGCCTGGCTCGCGACGCCGCGCTCGAGGCGCACCTGGCGGAGGCGGGGGTCGACGTCACGGCGGCCCCCGGCCCGGGCTGGACGGACATGGTCTTCCATCCGGAGCAGTACACGCCGCCGGCCGAGGTCTTCGACCGGGTCGGCCGATGGCTGGCGGGCGCCCCCGTCGGGCGGCCGCGCCCCGTCGCGGTCGAGGCGCCGGAGGCGCTCGATCGACTCGAGCTCTGCCTGGACGGCCGGCCGATCCGGGAAACACCCGTCCATATCGCGCAGCCGTTCGGCCAGCTCTTCGGCCTGCTCGCCGAGCCCGTCGACGCCCCGGCCACGCCGCTCTGCGCCGTCTTCCTCAACGGTGGCGCGGTCCGGCGGGTGGGCCCGAACCGGCTGTGGACCGAGATCGCCCGGGACTGGACCCGGCGCGGTGTCCCCACGTTCCGGGTCGACCTCGAGGGGATCGGCGACTCGGACGGCGACCCGCGCCGCTATCGTGACGTCGCCAACTTCTACACCCCCGCCTACGGCGCCGAGGTCGGAGCGATCCTGGATGACCTGCAAGCGCGCGGCCTCGGTCCGCGCTTCGTCTTGATCGGCCTCTGCGCAGGGGCCTACTGGGCGGTGAACACGGCGGCGACGGACGGCCGGGTGATCGCCGCGCTCGTCGTCAACCCGGGGGCGATGGTGTGGGACGCCGGGCTGCTCCAGCGCCGGGAGGCGGCGAAGATCGGACGGCTACTCCAGCCCTCGGTCTGGCGGCGGGTCGCCCGGGGCGAGCTGGGTGTTTCGCGGATGGTCGCGGTCTCGCGGGCCGTGGCCGGGCGCGCCATCAAGGCCGTCCGGGCTCCGCGACGCCTGACGGCCGCGGCCCGGTCGGACGCGACGGGTCCCGCCACGGCGCGCCTCATGGATGCGCTGCGCGATCGGGGGACCCGGGTCGTCCTCGGGTTCTCTGGCGACGAGCCGGTCTACGACGAGCTCCGCGCGGAGGGCATCCTCGCCCGGATGGCCGAGTGGCCCAACGCGGTCCTGGAGACGCTGCCCGGGCGCGACCACACCGTGCGCCCGATCGTCGCCCAGCGCGCCGTCCACGCGATGCTGGGACGCGAGCTCGAGCGCCTGTCGATCGATGGCTGACGTCGACGTGACCGACGCGATGGGTCGGACGGCCGTGCGCGGAGCCATGCGGGAGACCGCCAGCGGGGTCGACCCCGAAGGCTGGAGTGTCTTGCAGGCGCTCGAGATCAGCGGTCCCGCTCCTCGTCGCCGCTGCTTTGTCGGTCATGTACCGTTCGCGGCCGCGCCCAGCGAATCTTCAGCGCTTTAGAATAGTGGCAGGGCAGCCGGCGTCGCCGCCACACTCGCGAGTGCGGGGGAAGTCCTCGTATCCAACACAGTGAAGGATCTCGTCGCTGGATCAGGTCTCATGTTCGAGGATCGCGGCGGATATGCTCTCAAAGGCGTCCCAGGCGAGTGGCCCCTCTATGCTGCGCGAACCGGCTGATGCTCCAGAATGGTTCGGAAGCACAAGGAGAAGGAGCGCGGCGCCGAACGGCGATCGCTGGTGCGCGAGGGACCGGGAGCGCGGCGAACAGAGGGCGACTGTGGCGACGAACAGACGGTGGAACTTCCTCCGAGCCATGCCCTGGTCTGAGCAGGCTCGGTTGCGGTGGTGTGATGCAGATCTCCTGACGGCCACACTGACGATCCCTCAGTCGAAGAACGGTCGAACCCGTCACATCCCAATGAACGCCGTCGTGCGCTCACTCCTGATCGACATTGGAGCTCGTCGGCAGCGCCTCGGCGATCCCGCCGAGTTACTATTTGCCGCAGCCTATCGGACAACCGCGAGAGCCCTCGAGAAGGCCGTGATCGCGGCGCAAGCTGCAATAGCGTCAACAGGACAGGACCCCAGCCGGCTAGACGGCTTTACCTGGCATGGACTCCGCCATACCTGGGCTTCCCGGCTCGTTATGGCTGGTGTGGACCTCCGGACTCTGCAGCAATTGGGAAGCTGGAGGACACCGATGATGGTCGAGCGCTACAGCCACCTGAGTCCGGATCACCTGAGGGCGGCGATGGAAACATTGGTTGCAACGTCAGCCGTGCCCGCGCTGCGCAGCGGTGCCGCAGAACTTGAACGAGACCCACTCGCGGCGAGGCGCTTCAATCCAGAACGGTGTGGAAGTGTGCGACTCTATGAGCACGGAGGGCTAGCCTCAACTGGCAAGGCAGTGGACTTGAAATCCACCGGGCCGCGAGGCCCTTGGGGGTTCGAATCCCTCGCCCTCCGCCACTTCTCAAGTACTTACACCGCACGCAATTTCCTGAGCAGGTGGTCAACGGTGCTCTGCTTGGCCATTTCTCGGCCCTGTCCGCGTTTGCAAGGATCGAATGGAAAATGCCGGACGAGCACCGGGGGCGCGGGACAGCACCGTGTTACTGGATCACCTCGTCGGCGCGCTGTAACAGCGACTGCGGAATCGTCAGCCCGAGAGCCTTCGCGGTCTTGAGATTGATCACGAGCTCGAACTTGGTCGGCTGCTCCACAGGCAGGTCGGCGGGCTTTGCGCCCTTCAGGATCTTGTCCACGTACGCGGCGCTGCGCCGGAAGAAATCGAGAAAGCTCGGCCCGTAAGACATGAGCCCCCCGGCCTCCACACTCTCCCTGACGCCGTATGCTGCCGGCAGGCGGCTCCTGGCTGCGAGGTCTGCGAGCCGTGTTCGGTGGGAGTTGAGCATCGCATCTGACAGTACGAGGAGGGCTCCCGCGCGCTCTTTGGCCATCGCCGCGAATGCGCCGTCGAACTCGTTCGG
>Ga0134124_10005345_pt1 | contig 10328 bp, 5 predicted proteins | sample KB304_FD_96880 | JGI IMG/M metagenome (GOLD analysis project Ga0134124, IMG submission 96880) | Terrestrial soil microbial communities without Nitrogen fertilizer from Kellogg Biological Station, Michigan, USA - KB3-0-4 | ecosystem: Environmental > Terrestrial > Soil > Unclassified ... | reverse complement strand
GGCTCGAGCCAGGACGCGGAGACCTCGGCGCTCGCGATCATCGACGCCAAGACGATGCAGCTCTTGGCGAGCGCTGAAGTCCCAAACGCGATCCCTCTAGGTTTTCACGGCTCGTTCATTCGTGAGCCTGGCTGAAGGAAGCATCACGTTTCTCTCCGATCATCACGACCCAGCCCTGCAGGAACCCTATGTCACGTCGATCTTCCGCCTCCGCCCTCGTTGCACTACTTCTGCTCTCGACTGCTCCAGCCAGCTCCGCGGTGCCCGGCTTGCACGCCCCCGTGAAAGGCCTGCGCAACGCCAAGGGGCGAGTTGGGTGCATGCTATTTGCGTCGCCGGAGGGCTTTCCCAGCGATCAAAAGAAGGCGCGGCAGCGGGTGCTCGGCGCCATCGCCGACGGCGCGGCAGTGTGCAAGTTCGACGCGCCTGCTGGAAGCTATGCAATCGTCGCGATGCACGACGAAAACAGCAACGGCAAGCTCGACACGAACCTATTTGGCATGCCTACGGAGGGCTATGGCGCCTCCCGGGGCGCTCAAGGGCCGTTCGGTCCCAAGTACGACGACGCGCGCTTCGACTATCGCGGCGGCAGCCTGACAGTCCCCATCACGCTCAAGTATTGAGATGGCCGCATCTACCCTTCAGAAGGTCGCCGGAGCCGTTGGGCTGGCGTTGTCGTTGGCGGCTGCCTATCTTTGCCTTTGGCCGGTTCCCGCAGACCCCGTTTCGTGGCCGGCTCCACAAGCGCTTGGCTTCGTCGGGCCCTATGCACCGAACACCCGCCTGTCCGGTCTGCACAAAATCGACATCGGCGGCGAGGTCGGCCCCGAGCACATTGCGATCGGACCCGACGGCAAGCTGTACGCGGCGATGACGAGCGGCAACTTGTTGCGCATGGACCCCGACGGCGCAAACCGCGAGGTTTTCGCCAACACCGGTGGCAGGGTGCTCGGCTTTGCCTTCGACGCCGAGGGCAGGATGGTTGCCGCAGACGCGCTGAAGGGGCTGCTCCTGATCGATAGCAACGCACGCGTGACTACGCTGGCCGACCACGTGAGCCCCAATGATCCGATTCGCTACGCCGACGCCGTCGTCGTGGCGCCGGACGGCACGAGCTATTTCACCGATGCATCCACGCGCTTCTCGCCCGCGCACTGGGGTGGCACCTACCAAGCGAGCGTGCTCGACATCATGGAGCAGTCGGCGACCGGCCGCGTGCTCGCCTACGCTCCCGCGACGAAGAGCGTCCGGATCGTGGCCCACGGCTTCTCGTTCGCGAACGGCATCGCCCTTTCTGCCGATGGAAAAAGCTTGTTCGTGAACGAGACGGGTCGCTACCGCATTTGGAAATTGGACAGTAGTGGAACCAACGTCGACATCCGAAGCGGCTCGACGCAGGCCAAGGTGTTGCTCGACAACCTGCCGGGCTACCCGGATAACCTGATGCGCGGTCGCGATGGCCGCATTTGGGTCGGACTGTTCAAGCCGCGCAATCCTGCCGCAGACTCGCTCGCTCAGAAGCCGTTTTTGCGCAAGGTGATGCTCCGTCTGCCCAGGTTCCTCTTGCCGCTGGGCAATTCCTACGGGCACGTGTTTGCGATCGACGAGGACGGCCGCGTTATCGACGATCTGCAAGACCCGAGCGGTGCCTACCCCGAGACCACCAGCGCGACCGAGACCGCCGATCGCATTTACATCCATAGTCTGCACGCGCACGCGATTGGCTGGCTGCCCCGAGCACCGTCGACCAGTCCGCTCGAAGAGATCTACGTCTTGCGCAGTGTTCGCGAGCAGCAGCCGCCTGTTGCCGACTGGTGCTCGCTAGACCGAGTAGGCTTTGCGCCACTCCCGGCGGACTCGGAACGCTCCTTCTCGTTCTGGAGCATTCGCACGGAAGATGGCAGGGTCGTCGACACGAAGGCAGCGCGCGTGGCCGAGCTTCGCGGTTGCTTCGGCGCGACCGAGGAACGCACACGGCAGCACTTTTATGCCGAGGTGCGGCTGGGCTCGCTGTCGTTTCGTGGCAACGGTGAATGCCTCGCACTCGCCGCGAATTTCCCGGAGACCGGTCTTTTTCCGGTGCGCTGTCAGCTGGTATTGAGCGGGCTACCGGCTCCGTACGTCGGTGGGCTCTTGACGACCAACACGCTGACGAGCAAAGCCTCGTACGGCGGCGACACGGATCCGCCCGGTTACACTCAGGCCTCGATTGCAACCATCCGCCTGTGGACGGCCAGGCCCCAGTGAGCCTGGGCGTGCGCCGCGGCGGATGAGGAGCAGCGACGTCACGGTTTCGCAACCAGGTATCTGCGGTTTCGCGGGGTGATGTCGAGACCGCGTCAGCGATGCCGCGAGCCGGGCGGGAACAAAGCACCTCGGCCAGCAACGGAGCGGCGCGTCCAAAGTCTGAACAAAGTCGTTCGCTCCCTCTTCGACCGCCAGGCATGATTGGGCGACAATCTGGTTCGGTGGCCGTCCGCCGAGCCTCCAGGTCGTGAGAGAGACATGAAAGACGCTTTGTCGTTCGGGCCATTCAGCCTGTCCCCGGGTGAGCGCATTTTACGAAAGGACGGCGCGGTCGTCCCTCTGGGAGGTCGCGCGTTCGACATGCTGGTTGCGATGGTCGAGCGCAATGGAACCGTCGTGACGACCGAGGAGCTGATGGGCATCGCCTGGCCGGAGGTGATTGTCGTGGAGTCCAACGTGCGGGTGCAGGTGGCCAATCTTCGCCGCACACTCGGATGTGGTCGCGACGGCGCGCGCTACATCACGAACGTCGCGGGGCGTGGGTATTGCTTCGTGGAGCCCGTGAGGCGGGCTGATTGGGTCGATCAGCCCTCGTCGACTTCGCCCAACTCAGACGCAACCCCTCCGGCGGCGTCCGTCGACGAGGTCAAGCAGACAGCGGGGTCGCTTTCGACCTTCCCGGCACCGTTGGAAGGCGCGATCGGTCGGGACGCTTGCGTCGCGGAGTTGGCTCAGGTCGTCAACGAGAGGCGCCTGGTCACAGTCGTGGGTGCCGCGGGTGCGGGGAAGACGACTTTGGCCACGCTCGTCGCCCACGCGCTGGAAGTCTTCGACGGCTCGATGTTCTTCGTGGATCTGAGCGTCGTTGACCGCGATGACATGGTGACGGAAGCGCTCGCGTCGGCGGTCGGCTACATGCCGTCGGGAGAAGACCTCCTGCCGGGACTGCTGGAGGTTCTTTCGGCAAGAAAAGCGCTAATCGTTCTCGACAACTGCGAGCATGTGATATCGGCCGCAGCTTCCTTGTGTCAGCGGATCGTTCATGGAACCCGGGATGTGTTCTTGCTGAACACCAGCCGAGAAGCGCTGCGGGTAAGGGAAGAATTCGTGTACCTGCTACGTCCTTTGGCGTTCCCGCCAGACACGGGGCGGCTCACGACGAAACAGGCCATGACTTGGCCGGCGATTCAGCTCTTCATGGAGCGCGCCTCTGAAGGCGGCGCTCGAGGCGGCATGAGTGACGATGAAGCCGAGACCGTGGCGACGTTGTGTCGCCGATTGGATGGCAATCCGCTCGCGATCGGACTGGTCGCCAGTCGGGTGGGCAGCTACGGCATCCAGGGCGTTGCCGATCTGTTCGCCAGTCAGCTCGCGTTGCTTTGGCAGGGGCGCCGTCACGACAGTCCACGTCATCAGACGGTCGAGGCGTTGATCGACTGGAGCCACAACCTTCTCCCGGAGCGAGACCGCCAGGTCCTGCAGCGGCTTTCGGTTTTTTCCGGGGCGTTTTCGGTCGAGGCCGCCGTGACGGTGACGTCCGACGATGCGATCGATGCCTTCCAGGTGCGCCAGGCCGTCGGCAATCTGGTCGACAAATCGCTCGTCGCCGTCAGCGGTGAAAGTGACGAAACCCATCTCCGGTTGCTCGAGACCACGAAGGCATACGCCGCTGCGCGCCTGGCCAGACTTCCGGACGGAGATCGGTTCGCACGACGCCATGCGTTGTACTATGCGGAGCAACTTCGCAAGCTCTCGGACGGTCCCCGCAGGACACGGGCCGCGGGCGAGCGTGTGCTCGAGATAGGGAACATCCGCACCGCGATTGAATGGGCATTCTCCGCGGGGCACGATCCGACGCTGGCGACGACGATGTGGTGCATGGCGGCGCCACTCTTTCTGGAGTTGAGTCTGATTCGGGAATGCAAGCGCACCTGCGAACGAGCCATCAACGAACTGCCCGACCAGTTCCGATCCACTCGAACCGAGCTTCATTTGCTGGACCTGACGGCGATCACCTACTTCGCTGGGGCTGACTACGACGGCCCGATGAAGCCGGTCTTGCTGCGCGGATTGGAGTTGTCGCGGGAGCTAGCTGACCAAGCGTCGATGTTCTACTTCCTGACCGGTCTGCATCTGGCCATGATCACCAATGGCGAGTTTCAGAGCTCGCTCCTCGTTTGTGAGCAGTATTCGGCTTTGGCAAGCGCGCACGGCGGCCCGACTGAAGCCATCATCGCCGGCTGGATGACGGGGTCATCGCGACACTACACAGGTGATCTGGTGGGCGCTGACGAGAGCTTTGCGGCGAGCGCCAAGCTGCTTCTGCAGCATGCCCTCCGTCCGCTTCACTACTTCGAGGTGATGAAAGAAATCATCGCGAGCATCAACACCGCCCGTGTGAAGTGGGCTCTTGGGCTGCCGACACAAGCGTTGCAGCTGGCGTCGAGCGTCATCGACGCGGGGCGCAAGCTGCCTGGCTCACTCGCCATGCGCGTGACGTTGTGCTTTCACATCCTTCTGATACATGGCTTGTACGATCAGGCGCGCGGCTTGATCGAGGAGCTCGAGCATCTTTCCATCGACTACAACACCTCGGTGCGCCGTCAGGTGATCAACGTCGTGAAAGGCTTTTTGCTGAGCTACCTGGGGCAAAACGAAGCCGCGATCAAGCACTTGCAGCAATGTTTGGCCCTGCTGCCGCCCCCAAAAATGAGCGTCGTTCGCACGGATGCACTCCAGGCATTGGCTGAAGCTCAACGAGCGCACGGAAATGTGATGGAAGCGCTGGCTTCGATCAACGAGGCGCTCGATTTGGCGAGGGACACCAAGGCAGAGTTCAATTTCCCGGACCTGCTGCGAACCAAGGCGGAGGTGCTGATGAGCATTCCGAGTGCAGCGCTGGAACAAGTCGAGGAAATGCTTTCAGAGGCGGTGGACCGTGCACGAAAGCAAGGGGCGCTGAGTTGGGAGCTGAGGATCTCGTTGACTCTGGCAAAGGCGCGCGTTTCTCAGGGCAGGAACCGGGAGGCCAGAGAGCTGCTCGAGCACGTCTATTCCCGCTTCACGGAGGGATTCGACACCAACGACCTCAAGGCCGCAGCGCAGGCACTGCACCCGATGTGAGTAGCGGTTCACGCCGATTGGCATCGATTAACATCCGAGCGCGCGAGCGGGTCTTACACTCGCTCGCATGAACAATATCGTGCTCGTTCACGGCGCCTGGACCGACGGCTCTGGCTGGCAAGGCATCCACGACATCCTACACGCTCGCCGTTACAACGTGAGTATCGTGCAGAATCCCTTGACCTCGGTCGCGGACGACGTTGCCGCGACCCACCGGGTTTTGGCAAGGCAGGACGGCCCCACCTTGCTGGTCGGTCACTCCTATGGCGGGGCGGTCATCACCGAAGCCGGCAACGCCGCCCAGGTAGCGGGCCTCGTCTACGTTGCGGCGTTCGTGCCCGACGCCGGAGAATCGATCGAATCGCTGATTGAAGGCCAAGCGCCGGCACCATTGAAGCCGTCGGCGGACGGCTTTTTGTTCTTCAATCCCGTGCTCTTCCCGCAAATCTTCGCGCATGACCTGACTACCGCTCAGGGCAGGTTTCTCGCCGACGCGCAGGCGCCGCCTGCGGCCGCCGCCTTCGGCACGAAAGTGTCTCGAGCCGCGTGGAGAACCCGGCCAAGCTGGTACGTGCTGGCGACCGAGGATCGCATCATCCCGCCCGCCGCTCAGCGTCTGATGGCGACGCGCGCGAACGCCGCGATCACCGAGGTTCGCGGAAGCCACGCCGTCTACATCTCGCAACCTCGAGCGGTCGCCGAAGCGATTGATGCAGCGGCGCGAGCAGTACTCCAATAATCATGTGCGGGCCCGACCGCCGCCGAGTGAACACTCCCGCGCTGAATGCTCTTGCTGACAGCAACTTCTACGCGCCGAGGTTCGTGAAGTTAATTGTTGTAAAAAGTAGTCAAAGCCGTTCTTTCGCGGATTTTGCGCGAGCACATTCGCGCGGTCTAAGTTTTCGTCGAAGCGTCACCCCCCCACGAGCTGCGGCGAGCACCGATGCGCGGTCACTGGTGGCGGCTTATTGGCACCGATGTTACCTTCGCGTTCCGCGCCTGGGTGAGCGCCTGGGCCATGCGTAGAAAACCGTGAAGAACGAAATCGCTGCCCGCCAAACGCGGTCCTTCGCCTTTGGGCCGTTCAGGCTCGTTCCGGCGCGTCAGTTGCTGCTGAGGGGTGAGCAGGCGGTCCGTATCGGAGGCCGTGCGTTGGATCTTTTGACCGCGCTGGTCGAGCGCCCGGGCGAGCTGGTGACGAAAAGCGAGCTGTTCGCGCGGGCCTGGCCGGATACGACCGTCGATGAAGGCAACCTGAAGGTCAATATGGCGGTCGTGCGGCGTGCGCTCGGCGAAGGGCCTGATACTCCGCAGTTCATCGCCACCGTGGTCGGTCGAGGCTACCGATTCGTTGCGCCGGTCCAGCTGCTCGAACCGGTCGATCTTCCGGCACTCGCGAGCGCGCCGTCGATACCGACTCACAACTTGCCGTTCGCGACGACGCGCATCTTCGGGCGGGCCGATGCGATCGCGGCGCTTCGCCGCGATCTCGATCAGTCGCGGCTCGTTTCGATCGTAGGACCCGGCGGGATCGGAAAGACCACCGTGGCCATTGCCGTCGCCGAGCAGGTCATCGAGGCCTTTGCCGAAGGCGTGTGGCTGGTCGACCTGGCGCCGTTGAAAGGTGCCGAGCGAGCCCCCCACGCCATCGCAGGGGCGCTTGGACTCCAGGCGCACTCGGCGGACGTGCTCTCCGTGCTGTGCGAGTTTCTTCGTAGCCGGCAGACGTTGCTCGTGCTCGACAACTGCGAGCACATCATCGAGGGCATCGCGTCGTGCGTGGATCGCATTTTGGCCAACGCGGTCGGGGTGAGGATCCTCGTCACCAGCCGGGAGCCACTTCGGCTGGCAAAAGAGCGCGTGAGGCGGCTTTCTGGCCTCGATGCGCCACCGCTGGCGTCGTCCGTCGATGCGCAAGGCGCGCTCGATTTCCCGGCGGTCCAGCTTTTCGTCGAACGCGCGACCGACTGCAATGGCTCATTTCGGCTGAGCGACGCGGACGCGCCGATCGTCGCCCAGCTGTGCCGGAGGCTCGACGGGCTCGCGCTGGCCGTTGAGCTGGCCGCGACGCGCGTCGATGCCTTCGGCGTCACCGGTCTCTTACGCCAGCTCGACGACCGATTCCGGGTCCTTGGTGGGCGACGCGCCGGTCCGGAAAGACACCGCACGCTCGCGGCGACGCTCGACTGGAGCTACAGCCTGCTCGACGAAGGACAAGCGGCGTTGTTGCGTGCCGTGTCGGTGTTCGCGGGGGCCTTCGACCTCGAGGGCGCGACGACCGTGCTCGCCGGAACTTCGCAGGACGTGCTCGACGCGCTCGTGAGCTTGTCCGCGAAGTCACTGCTCGCGGTAGAGCCCGCGGGCGAGGGGGTCAGTTGCCGCCTGCTGGAAACGACGCGCGCTTACGCCCTCGAGCGGCTGCATGGCAGCGGCGAGGAGCAGACTGTGCGGAAGCGCCACGCCGAGTACGTGCTCGCGGTGCTCGATCGAGCGAAGATCGAGTGGGCGCGCCGTCCAGCCGGGGAATGGGGAGCGATCTACGGTCCGCTGGTCGATGATCTCCGCCGCGCGCTCGCCTGGGCTGGCATCGAACGGGAGAACCGCGGGCTCTTGATCCGTCTGACTGTCGCGGGCACGGTACTGTGGGATCATCTCTCGCTCACCGAGGACTGCCGCGCGCACGTATCACGAGCGCTCGAGGAGCTGCGCTGCTCGGACCTCGTCGGAACCGCGACGGAGATGCAGCTGCAGATGTCGCTCGCTGGCTCCGTGATGTTCACGCGCGGTCTCGTGCCCGAAGTCCTGATCGCGCTGAAGCGCACGCTGCACATTGCCGATCAGCTCGGGGACATCGACCATCATCTGCGGAGCCTCCGGACGATCGGTTGCTACCGAGCCTTCGTCGGCGAATACGAGGCCGCGATCGTCACGCTCGAGAAGTTTGCCGCTCTCGCCAACGAGCACGACCCCTCCGCCTTGCCGGACGGCGAGACGCACCTCGGCATCAGCGAGCTTTTTGCGGGAAGGTTGGAGAGCGCCCGACGACGCCTCGAGCGACTGCAACGTCGCGCGTCCCTAGGTTTCGAAGACTCTCGACTCGCTCGATTTCTCTATGACCGCAGCGTCGATGTCGGCGTCGTCTTGGCTTACGCCCAATGGCTGACCGGCTCGCCCGACACCGCCGCGCAGACCGCCGAGGCGACGGTGGCGCAGGGCCTCAGGACCAAGCATTGGCTGTCACTGAGCAACGCCCTCGCGGTGGGCGCTTGCCCCGTCCTGTTCATGAGTCGTCGCTACGAGGAGTGCGGCCGCTACCTCGTCATGCTCGACGAACAGGTGCGACAGCACGGCATCGTGGTTTGGGCTCCCACTGCCCGCTTCTATCGCGGTGCGCTGGCCTGCGCGCAGGCGGACCCTCCAGAACGAGGGATCGCCGACCTCGAGCTCGCGGTCGAAGAATTTCGCGCCATCAATCATTGGGCACGGATGTCCTGGGTGCTCGCCGTGCTGGCCGACGCCCTCGCCAGGAGTGGTCGCGTCGCCGACGCTGCGACCACCATCGAAGAGGCCATCGACTGGGGCCGCGCCCATGGCGAACGCTGGTGCATGCCAGAAGTCTTGCGGATTCACGCAGCCATTCTCGCGGCGCAGGGGCGCTTGGACGAGGCCGAGGCCGTGCTCGTCGAATCGATCGCGACGGCTCGCGACATCGGAGCCCTCTCGTGGCGACTGCGCGCCGCCAGCGATCTCGCCCAGTTGTGGCGGTCTCGCTCACGCTTCGCTGATGCACGCGAGCTACTCTCGCCCGTCTTCACGGCTTTTACGGAAGGATTCGCCACGCGTGACCTCGTCGTCGCGGCCGAGCTCATGGCCGAACCCTCGCCGCCCGTAGCGGTCAACGTGAAGCAACGTCGGACCACGCGAGGCGGCCAACGTTGAAGGCTCACAGCGCACGCGCTTTCGCGGCCATTGCCAACCTGCCGTCGTCTGCGGTCAATCGCGGTAAATTTAGGTCAAAATAGCCCTGCCGCCGTGGACGTTGGGCGAAGCAGCCTGACAAACTCGAGCGCATTTGTCGGCCCGACGCTCGGCGCCGTCACCCTTCAACGGATAGCCACAGCAATGAGCGAACAAGTCAGTAACGATGCTCCGGCGGGCGCAGTGTGGGACCCCGCCACGGCGAACAGCAACCTGCCGACTACGACGACCCGGGTCGTCGGCAGGAGAGAGAGCATCGAGCTCGTCATCCGAAATCTGCAGACGGCTCGACTCGTGTCGATCGTCGGCGCCGGAGGCATCGGGAAGACCACGGTCGCCCTGGCGGCGGCGGAAGAAGCCATCGAGTCTTTCAAGGACGGCGTCTGGCTCGTCGACTTTGCCCGCTTGAAAGAATCCTCCCTAGTACCCAACGCGATAGCGACCGCGACCGGTCTCGTCGTGCACTCCTCGCACGTCATGCCGGCTCTTTGTCGATTTTTGCGGGATCGCGAGACCTTGCTGGTCCTAGACAACTGCGAGCACATGACGGACACCATTGGCCCGTGCGTCGCGCAGATCTTGGAAGAAGCGCCCCACGTGCAGGTTCTCACGACCAGCCGGGCGCCGCTGCGCTTGCCTGACGAGCAAGTTCATCGACTGCCGGGCCTTTCGACTCCCCCCGTCTCGGCGGATCTGACGGCCAAAGACGCGCTGACCTTCGAGGCGATCGAGCTATTCATGGAGCGCGCCAGGGACCGGCTGGAATCGTTCGACCTCAGCGACGCCGACGCGCCTGCAGTGGCAGACATCTGCAGGAACCTCGACGGCATCGCGCTGGCGATCGAGCTGGCCGCGATGCGCATCGACGTGTTCGGAGTTCGCGGCTTACAAAAACAACTCGATGACAGGTTTCGGATCCTTGGCGAGCGACGCGCCGGCCTCGAGCGGCACCGTACGCTGGCTGCGACGCTCGACTGGAG